>Ga0163217_1024421_pt1 | contig 16856 bp, 23 predicted proteins | sample SynspAceP_FD_185933 | JGI IMG/M metagenome (GOLD analysis project Ga0163217, IMG submission 185933) | Saline lake microbial communities from Ace Lake in Antarctica - Synechococcus sp. Ace-P (PacBio error correction) | ecosystem: Environmental > Aquatic > Non-marine Saline and Alkaline > Saline ... | reverse complement strand
TGAGGGTAAGAGCAGTAGCGGGGCGTCACCAGCAAGGCCACCGAAGGAAATCATTCACGTTGTAGAAAAAAATCAGGCAATTGGGCGACGACAGCAGTGAAGCGACATGGCTAGGAGCCGTGAACCGAGCTGACACAGGGGTGACTTGGCCCACCAGGAGGCACTGTGATCGTCGAAATCGAAGAGCCAAAAAGTGAGTCAAGCGCTGGGGCACGGTTTGCCCAACGAATGGAAAAATAGCCCAAATGGCAGACAATGACCGTTGTCGGATGGGCTTCGCAACGACTATACAAAAGGGGACTTTCGCAGATTTGCTGCGAGGTTACCTTATTTGTGATCTCTGGCCTAGGAGCCTTATGAGCGAAACCGAAAGCTGCCAGCCTTGACGTTGCCCCGGGGATTTTATCGAGCAGCGTCAATCACATGCCCAAAAGAGATCCTGGCAATAGCATGAACCTGTATACCCCAGCGGCGCATGCTTTGAAAACAGGCTTAACTGCTGAACACCGCACCCAGCGAAAAGCTTATTGATCGTATTACCCGCATGGCAGTCAGCTTTTTGGCCTTGCCTATAGCGCAGTTTCCATTAAACTGGATGACCGATCAGGCAGTTGGTTCAAATCCCGGGTCGGCGTGGACAACGCGGAGATTCCGCGATTCAAGGCTTGCCGATGTGGAAGAGGTGGCGGGAACTCGGGGCATACCTTGTTTATTTCCCGACCTCTGGAGTCGCCCCTAACTACCGATGAGACAGGGCAAACACATTAGCCCAAAGTCAGCATACGCTTTTTACGCTCGGCGCGCCGCTGAAACTACCCGAGACGGTTTCACACTCGGTTGCCATGTTGTGTTCTGGGGTTACCGAACCCCGCCACGGTGAATGATCAGAAATGACCTAGCCTGGAAGATCTGGCGGCGATTGGTGATGGGACAGATTGAGCTGCAGCATGCCTAGGCAGCATCGATGCGCTGACCGGCCTGCCAACCGCAAGCCAGGGATGAAATGATGACAATTCAGGATTATGAGGCCGGCAGCCTGGCCTGCGGCCCGCCCTATATCATGTTCAGTGAGGGTTGGTGGACGTGACCCTCGAGGGCTCGCTGCAACGGGTGATGGCCCTGCGTATTTGAAGAGCTCTGCCGCTCTTCCAAGCCGTACTTCTGAGTGAGCATAATCCTGAAGGGCGCGGCATTTACCAATATTGGCCACCGAGCCAGATTTAGCGCATTGGCATTTGCCGACAACGATACGCAAATGCTTCTGCTGGCTTACCACTTTTACGCGGTCTGTTACAGACCACTGACACCGCGCGAAGCCGTCTGCTGTGATGAGTAAAGCGCCGGTCGTTGGCGGTAGCACCATTGGCACCGGAGGGTTACCCCTGACGTCGGACATTTACCGTATCGCTCATAGCGCACTGCCTGACGCGCGCCTCAAATGAAACCATGGCGTAGCGCTTACTCAAGCAAAGCTCGAGGCTGATCAACCACCGGCATTTCCAAAATAATTGCTTCGACTTCCGGCATCGCCCATGAAGCAAAGCCGGCCAGCTCTCGCTGGGATACCAAACCTCCGGCGTCTCTGGTGCCAGTGGGGTTCTGGCGATCGGTGCTGAAGCATTGATTCGCTGGCGGGCACCGACTCGCAACGTCCCTCCTGACGGAATTCTACCGGTTTATCGAGCAGACCCAACTGGGCCAAACCCATTGCGCATGGTAATGCGCAGTGCAGTAGCCCACAGGGCTGGCACGTATGGCATAAACAGGCAGGCCCTGTGGCAATCAATTCAATGATTCTCTGCAGCCAACCTCACGCGAATTTGATGCTGAAGCACATACGACATATGTTGCAAGATGATGGCAGAGCAAGGACTTGCCGAGATATCGGCCATAGAACTGGAGCTGACGAAAGTGCGCTGATGCACGACAGTTGCACTGGCTCCAAGCAGATATTGACCCATTTTGATGGGAGGCCCGGCATTTCGTGTCGTCATTGACGACTTCAGGCACCGGTACCAGCAGGCTGGGCTATATTTACAGGAAATCCCCAAGCCCAGACGTGGTCAGATCGACCGCTCGTTCATCCAGAGCATTAGCGCTCGAAAGCGAGCCGCACCAGCTGAGTCGAAGGCCATGAATTGAATGGCTCAGGAGCTTGGGAACGAAGTAGCTGGCGAGGATGTGGAGGACAGTCAGACCTGAGGCATTTCGAAAGAACCCTCGCTGTGACCAAGTGCAGGGCTATCTGGTCTCCCGCCCCTTACGTAGATCAATTTCAGCAATGCTCGGACACGGAATTGCCGGTTCAAGTCGATTGGCCACTTGTGACCAGCGCAATCTTAAGGGATCACATTGTGAGCTAGGCTATCATGGCCTATAGGCATTTGGCCCTTCTGACGCTACTCCCCCTCCGCACCCTCAGCGACAGTCCAATCCTTCTATGCAGGAGGGCAATTTCGCAGGCTCTATACCAGGGCTGTTGCTCACGCCCAAATCAAGCTTATGCACTAGCACGCATTCATCAGGCTCTGTGCTACATTCTGTGTTAGAAACCTTATGGACATATGGATGGGCTTATGTGGCGGGCCTATTAAAGATCCGTGGCTCCCCCCCTCCAGACAATTGAAGTAACTATTAATCAAATGCGATGAACACCATCGAGCGATGCAAGGAGCAAGCCAGACTTATGCCCTGACTAAACTTGAATCTGCTTTATAACCCTTACCCCAGCAATAGCATCGACCGTATCACTACGCGATGGCCAGCCAGCTATTCGACCTGGCCCATCCCGCGAATCTCGCTCCACCGAAGAGAAAACCCCGCCAATGGTTTCAAATCCCGCGTCGGTTACCGAGCAGGCAGGGGAAATTCCCCGCTCGGAAACCTGAGATGGCAGAAGTTGGACCGATTTACGTCGCGCTGCTGACCATTCCTGACCACTCGCCTCTGAACGTATACAAGGACGTGTGCATCGCTCAGAGCCGGCACTTCGATTTTTAGGCCGGAGCGCCTTGACATCCGCGAAGGACTTCACAATCTAGGGCCATCTGCTGTTGCTGGGTTAATGAGGCCAAGGACATGGCAGCTTTCATGAGTAGAAGCGTTCTTCTAAGGACCTGCAGGCCATGGGTCATGGACCAGACTTGAATTACAGAGCGGGCCTATGGGCAGATCGCACCCATTGACTTGACCTGCCAAACCGCCACCAGTTCGCCGTCGACCTGCACGACATGAGTCGAGAGCAGCAACCAAAGCCGGCTTTATGTTGCTGTTCAGGGAGGTGAGTCCGAATGTGCGCTTCCATGGGCTACACTGCAGCGGCGTGATGGGCCCTTCACTACATGGAAGAAAACTGGGCCGCGCTCTGCCGCCGGCTTTGCTGGGCACCAGCCTGCCAAGGGGAGGCAGCGTTTATCCATCTCGGCCCGTGCCAGTTTGCTTACTTGGTGATTGCTGATAATGATGAGGACGTAGCGTTCAGCAGGCCATGGCCGTTACGCAAGGCGAACTGCGCGGGTCTGACCAAACTGGCGAGGCGGCGGCCGTCATGGTCGGCGGTGGTGGCATTGCCCCGGCTGAAAATTGTAAGAACATAAACTCAATAGACAATATTTGCGCACCGGCCCATAGCGCCTGCCTGGACGCCCGAGCTGACGGACAAGGCCGTTTGCGCTGTACTCCCGAGAGATTGGACGACGATCAGCAGCGCCGCTTTCAGATGCTGGTCGATTTTCGCGCCGCACTGGAAGAACACTGGGCAGTTACATCTGGAATATCAGCCCGCGGTATCATGCGCTCCAATGAAGCGGTAGTCGCAGGAAGCCCCTGCTCGTTGGACTCATCCTGACCTGGCGCAATTGTCGGCCAGTCGGAATTCATTACCGGTTGTGGGAACAGACCCAAACTGCCAGACCCTTGAACACAGCCTGGTCATTACAAGGCCGGCATATAGAGCAGGCGCTGTGTGGGCAACCTCAAGGGCTCAACCATGTGCATTGGTCAATCAATTATTTCCGCTTCGACCTTGAGGAGAACGACCTTGGTCGAGCGGTCGCTGCATACGATGGAATCAGCACGCACTGCCGGTCACAGTCGATTAACTGAGATGACCGAGAGTTGCATGAGTCAACGACAGCCCATCGGCAGCATGTCAACTGGAGCACTTCCTGACGGAGGATCCGCGTCGCAATTGATGATTATCAGGGACAGGTTACAGGCAGCCTTGCTATCTGCAGGAATCCCGCCACAGTGGTCAAGATGGACGCTCCTTCATATCACGCCAATACGAGCAGGAGAAGCGCAGACCGCACGCTGAGTCAAGGCGATTGATCTCAATTGGCCCACGACCTGGGATTTAGCCGTGGCATGGGCCCGAGGGCGTGAGGAATCATCAAACCGTATGCATATTCTGGACCAGCCTGGGATGCGATGAAGTGCAGGCTATTTTATTCCCCGGGCCAATGCCCCCAGCCAGTTTCGCAGCAGTTGGCTGGTGGTCAGTTCAATGTACGGCCTGAGCGCTGCAAGATCGCGGCCTTCCCCTAGCCGACCGCCAGGCGTTCAGCCGCGCGCAGCAGCAGCCTTTTCGGTCTTAGCTCCAGCCAGGACAGGCCGTCGAATGATGGATACGCCAATTGCAGTTGCCCACTACAGCGGCTGGCAGCCAATCGAAACAGGGGCTTTCAAGCATGGACTCCCGCGCAGGCTCTTGCTCACCGCCAGGCGTTGGTCGATGACGCAGCTAAGTACTTCCGGCTGGCGTAATGGATCCTATGCCCACTAATTGGGCGTGGCTGCAATCGAAACTATCAATGGTGCAGCTTGCCAGAACCCTTGGGCTCCGCTAGCGTCCGTTTGGCGGCGGCCAAATCGCCGGCAGGCTGGTAATTGCGCCACCACTGGCCGGCCCCGATAGCAACAAGATGAAGTATCGGCATTACCCCGGGTTTCGAAATCAGCGGCTGAAGCCGTCCTCAATCATCAACCCAAAAATGCTGCTGCGCTAGTTGGACGCGGCACGAGCGCATGGCATCACAAAGCGTATGCTCAAGCATGCCAGTCAGTAGCCATTTTTGAAAGCCGACCGGCAGACATAAAGCCGCTGACATCTCCCTGTGGGGTCTGGGACTCAAGTTAGTACGTGCGCCATCGCCGCCAAAACCCAGCAGGATCGTTCAAGATAGCCCGCAGCCAATGGGCTTGCAACAATGATCGGTTTTGCGACTGGCAGGCCCATTCGCCGTCAAGTCCAGCATACGCAGCCTTTTGCGCTCGAGAGCGACCAGCGCCGGAAGCCATTATCACCACTGCCATCCAGGTCCGCGTCGTAGAGCAAAGCCCCTTCCACCTATCGGTTCGGTACCGCCGGTGCTCACAACATAAAGCACGCCATGACCAACAAGCAAGGTTCACCAAACCTGGCCGCTTCCAAGCTCCTTAAGCTTTTGCGGCGGTATTCCAGGGCCGCCATCAGGGTCGTGCAGCGAGCAAGGGCCCATGCCACTACCCAACAAGCGCTCATCACCGGCATCGAGATACCCGCGCGGATAGCATCAGCGCTGTCGCGCGTATTTGCTCTTGCAGAGCGCGATCGGCAGGGAAGGCGCTGGCGCAAAACTGCGCAGGGCTGGAAAGCGCCGCGTTACGACGCTTGAAAGTAGGCTCTAGGTGCCTCGACAGGGGTCGCATCAAGAGGCTGCAAGGTGGGGCTACGCATAGCCGCGGTTGGTAACTGCTTAGAGTTGGCATTTCATACTTATTTTTCCTCGCGTGGCGCACCGGCACGCCACGGCACTATCGTATTTGGGATGTCGTTCGATCAGGGCTTTTGCAGGAGCGCAGAAAGCGCTGGTAAAATCGCCAGTTACGATAAAAGTTACAACGCTGGTGTGTGATTGCTGGGATACATGGTTCAAATCCTCATTGTCAGTTGAGCTTGTCAGTTGAAATTCGTCGTTACAAACCATTGAAACATAGCCAATAAAAAAAACCCCGGGCGAAGCCGATCCGGGGTTTGGATTACTGCTGGCGGCGACCCTTGGAACGGGCGCCTAGCTGGGGTATCAGGGCAGCGCATGCGGCAAACCAATACCCAAAATAGACATTTACCCAGCAAAACCGCTGCAAAAGGCGAACACACCGCCGCATGCGCGAGGCATGGCGGGTTGAGAAACACTGGAGGTGAGTCAGGCAAGACATGGGTATCGTCCTTAATATGAACCCGACTACTAGCTGATTGATCGACCAGGCGGCAAGCAACACCCGCCCGCACAAACTGGACGGCAGAGCGATTGACTATCTCGGGACTGGCCGCGCACACTTGGTACAATCTTCAGGAATTGATGTCGATGCCCCTCCCAGCGTACGGCAACCCGCCTCTGCAATACAGGCCCCAGTGTCCACACTGGACAAAAGGGCTGCCAGTTTGCTGATGCCGTGTTGTTACTAGCGCTTGGTGTTGTGCATCAACTCGAACGTCGTTCGGTAACGAAAGCCGCCGCCGGTCCCGGTTTTTGTCAGACCAGATCGAACATCTGGTGTTGACTGGCAATAATGACAATAGCCGCTGCTGCCGCCCGTTCTTGCGGACTTTGCAACCAATGCGGAGCATAACCCCGGATGCAGGGGACTGGTTGGCCATTGCGCCCCTCCTCGGTGTGCCGTTGACCTCGGCAAGGACGCAAGCACTTGCCCCTGGCAACATCGCGGCCAAGCCCCTACCCGGAGGCAAACTTCCACCAGCAGGCTCCCCGCGCATCCACCCTCGTGTTTAATCCCGTCTGACCCCCCGTCTGGTTCGATGCAATACGCACGTTAGTGTCGAGGATTCTCATTGAAATCATTATCTTCACGAGCCGTGATCTACGGACTTGGTGATTACTGATTGGGCTTTTTTGTGTGCGTATGCCAAAACCTGCTACCTGGATTACCGCGCACGAAATACCCAACCTGTTACCGACAACACTCTGGCCCTGAGGCTGGACCTGCGTGGCGGTTCGCACTTTGCTGCTGGAGGTGGATTTACTCTGAGGAATTTTGCTGCGCAACGGACAACCAGCAACTCGCAGCGACCTGGCCGTTTGCCTGCGCAAGGAGGATTGCCTTACCCAAGCCTGTCATTTCGCGAAAGCGGTTGCAGCTTGCGGCCGAGAAAAGCGGATGATAGGGCCAGCCTGTCGGCGGATCGCCGGAAATCACTGATACCACCGAAAAACGATTAACGGGCTCCGGCTTCAACGTGAAGCAGGACTTCAGGGCGCATCCCTGACCATGACGGATGCCACACGCCAGGCGTTAACCAGCGATAGCGTTGATCGCCAGGGCCTGGAAGTGGTGCGCCGCAGGCTGATGAAACAAGGCCTGGTTGGGAACCCAGCATAACGCCAGGCAAGCGAATGGGATTCTGGTCCAATGCCTGTGCGTGGCCCACATTCACTCAGGAAAATCCGCCAGTTGCTCGGCGACAACGGCAAAATGACCTTCCATTGCGCGCCGATGGCAAGATCCCGGCGGGTCTTATACCCTGCCCGATGGAAAGCCAGGCAGCAACTCCTACAACCTTGGAAGAGCAGGATTCGCCATGGGAGGGTAGGGACCATTATCCGCGATGCCAAACTGGCTTTCAACCCCGATTCTGGCCAAGCCAGTGGTTCAACTTCAAGCTGGATCGCGAGGCACCAGCCTTTGTTTGGCGAGATGACGCCACCAATATGCGGACCGACCCTTGGCCATCGTTTGGCATCAGAAAGTCATTTGACCGCGCCAGGTGATTCGCGGCGTGATTGGCGGCGGCCAGTGGCGAAAATCAGTGGCTCGTTTACCGCAAGACGAGGCCAGTAATCTGGCTTTGTTACTCCGTGCTGGCGCCCTGCCGGCGCACTTAAAGTCATGAAGACGCGCACGTATTAGGGGCCGAATTGAGGCAGTGATGCGATAGCCATGGGCGTCAGTACCGGCCTGCTGGGCGCTTTGCGGGGTGTGTAGTCCGGTTCATGATGGCCGTCTATGGCGCTTGGGGTCATCGCCTGCCGTTGGCCTGACCATCAACGTGGGTACTTGATATTCGGCATTCTCAGCCTTAGCTACGGAGCGGGCGACTCAACCATTCCTGATAGCCGGCACATCCTCAGTACGGCATGCAGGTTAGAGCCAACATCCTGATCAATGAACGAATCCGCCGAAGAAACCCGCGCCGGCAAATCAGCCTTCAGCGCGATGAGCGAAGGCTTCGGCGCGCCTATGGGACCATTCTGGACTCCAATGTTGAACCACGCTGTCGCCGTGGAGCATGCTGGTTTCTGTTTGGTTAACGGGCCGGTCAAGGGTTCGCAGTAAACCATTGAATAGCTTGCTGACGTCGATGTTCACCGCTATCGCTGTCACTCGGCCTGCTAATGGAGTGCGCGTCGTGCGGCGCATGGTTCGCAAACCACTGAATATTTTCCGGAATCAGGGATACTGGATCGCCTGACCAGCGCAGCCTTAACCTTGATTGCGCGGCCGCAGTGGGGCCTTATCTCTCCTTCATGCCTCTCGGTTGGCTCGTTGGCGCTGTTCTTTGGGCCAGGTCTGGAGGTTTGGCACGTACGACTTTACCGGCGCACCTTGGTAGAAGTACCACGCACCCGGCACCACGGTGGAGGACCTGGCGAGCAGTCTGCAGGCAACAGAGTCTGTGCCCGCAGGCAATACAGGAGCCAGTGCCGGCGGCCAGTATCTGGTTCGCCTAACCTATGCAGGAGCCGAGCAAGTGGACGACGGGAGCTCCAGTTGGAGGCACGAAACCGCGTTTTCCAGCATCTCGCCGACGCCAGACCTTTCGCAGTTGTCCTGAAATGGTGGGCCCCCAGCGTAGAAGCGGGCGACTTAGCGTCGAAAGCCAGTTCATCGATGGGCTGTACTTTGCTGGCCGCAGCGGGCATTGCTGGGTCTATCTTGTGGATCGTTTTCGAGTACCACCTTTGGCCCTCGGCCGCCACCCTTGCCATCGCCTGGATTTAACCAAAACCAATCGCTTTTTATGTAATTGGCTGGGGTGGAGATTCAAAACCTGACTTGCGGTAGCAGGCCCCTTGCTGGCGCTGATCGGTTACTCGATCAATGACAAAGGCTTGTGGATGTTCGACCGGGTACGGGAAATCTAGGCTGACCGCCGGGACAAACCGCTGCTGGAACTGCTTCAAATGGAAAGCATTAACCTGCGACGCGGACCGGCACCGTTTTTCACGCGTTGACCACTTTTGGCGCTGTTACCCATGGCCATTTAGCCGGAGGCGCTGCACGTGGCGAGCTTCGCTTACGATGCTGTTTGGCATCGTGGTGGGCACCAGTTCGGTCTATTTTTGATCGCTGCGCCCCATTCTGTTCTAACTTGGGCCAGCGGCGCATGCGTAGTGGTGCTGCACAGCTACGCCAAGATGACGGAACAGATCCAAAGGAGCTGGACTGGATACCCTGAAACGCTCTGCCGCCATCTTCCTTTCAGTGGTGGCGGGCAGTTATTCCGAGGCAACTGAAAGTAATGTTTTTAATGTGATAATGATCCTTTTGACCCGCAAGTTGCTGATTTCTGCTCGGCATTTGCCTTCCAGCAACTTCCGCCCGCTGGGTTTGCCGGCTTGCTTGGTTGCTTTCCTGTTGGTCGCGCATGTTAAGCCGGCGATAGCGGCCTGGGCGGTATCAGTTTTTGATTAATTCCGGGGGCCGCCCATTGCCCTGGGCACACTCGCCCTTCGCGTTGATCCATCTTTGACGCGGTCTCAGACGCCAACCGCGTCCATAAAAAAGTCTGGAAGGCTGCGTCATTGCTGGCCACCGTTGGAGGTACTTGGTGACGGCGCTGGTCCCGGTGTGGCCGCTGGCCTACGTACTCGACCTGCCAATTATGGAAGGAGTTTGCTACTGGGACGCCATTGTCGGTATCACCCACGCTATGGCAGCCGTGATTCTCGCTGTTTGCGTAACGCTTGCGCATTCACATATACGTCAAGCTGAAAAGGCCCATTGGACAATAGAAAGCGCGTCCAAACGATCGATGGCGCATATTTCTGACCGTGGGCTTGCTGGAAGTAACTGAGTTAATTGCATGGAACCGGGCGTTGGCCTGCTACAGATGTTCGTCTTCAGATGGGCTGTCGGTGCCGCCGTCGGAACTCGGCGTCGGCTGGCTCGGTGCAAATAATCAAACCGATCCACCTTGCTGCATCGGACTATATCGGTGATCGGTCGGCGCCTGCGGGCTTGCTGGCCATTTGCGGCTGCGGCGAATCTCAATGGAGCCAGTGGCTTTCTGGCGATATTCCTGGCTGGCGGTAGGTTGATCGGCAATAGTCGCTTCGTTATTTCAACGCAGTACCTTTCTGATTCATGACGGGCCTGGCCTGGCTCAGCCAGATCCCATGTTCGTGGTACTGGGCTTTGCTGATCAACCACCCTTACCCTGGGAAGGTCGGCTCGAGCGGCCTGATCATTGCGCAGTACCTGTGTGATTGCCCGCCGTTGGCGGGTCGTTGCCGATACTTGGCCCTGTTCAGCTTCAACAAGGCGCGAAATCAGCCTGGTTCCTGGGTCGGGCTACGGGGTTCTCGGTTCCATGTATCCTTGGCGATATTTCCGCTGATTTTTTGGCCTTGCGGGCTGGAGAGCTGATCTTCAACGTTTGGTGTTCTTCGGGGTGCTGATCTCGGCCACTATCTCCAAGGCTCAACGTGCCATGGGTTGCAGCAAACTGGGGCTGACGGAAAAGCCGCCGGCACTCCTGCCGCACTCTCGAAATCACCGCTTAGTGATGTGGATGCGGATATTCGTTGAATTACCACCTTGGGCAAGAATGGCCGCGCGGGTAGGCCGCCGACTATCCATGATGGCGCTAACGGATGGTTACCCGTGGTGGCGATGATTACCCGCAAGAACGAAGTCATACCGCCAACGCGGTTCCACCGCGCTGCAGGCCGGCGCATCTGTTTGTCTGCTGGCCCAGAGGCTTCGGCCCGTTTGTTTGATCAGGTGTTTTCGCAAGCACTGGAGGCGGCGCGCAAATGACCTGGCCGAGCAGTGAACTGCGGCTCAAGGCCTCGACCACATTGGAGGCCATTCGCTGTTCTACGGCATCAGCCTCGGCGCGACTGACACTTCCTGGAGCACTCTTGCGCAGTCGCTGGACGGCGATGTCCAGGTAGGTGATCCACGTGCTGGACGGCGTGATTGCTGACCGTGAGGGACTTGATAGGACGCGCGTTGTAAACCATTCAGCCTGGATCCGGAGAGCAAACCTGAAAGCACGTGTGTGCTTCAGGCGGACCAGAACTGAATGCAAGCGCAGTCAGCGCCGGGAGAAAGATAGCCTGGCCGGCGAATCGCAGCCAGCTCTGCCAGCACGCGGGGACCGCGGTTGGCTCATCTCGATACCCTCTGCGGGTGGTTGAAGATGAGGCTGCGAGCCATTTGAATGATCGCTGTGGACAATCGCCCGGGGTCCTGCTGATTGTCGTAATGGGCTTGACGAAGGAGCGATCAATCTCCAACCGGTTCAACCTGAAGCGTTGCAGGTAGACAGATTGGAGTAGCCGGTAGCAAATTCATCAATCGCCAGCTTGACGCCAAGATTTTTTTCAGACGCTGCAAGAGCAAAATGGACGCCTCGGATCATTTGCAGCAGCATCGGACTCGGTCAATACCAGTTCCAGCAGGCCTGCATCAGGCCGGAGCGCTCAAGCGCTCGACGCACGGTTCTTTGCTCCAGGTCCCCACGGTGCAAATGACGCGGCAGGAAGAGTCCACTGATTTCAAAACACCTGCGCCAAACCCTCAGCTGCCAGGCGACCATCTGTTCACAAGCGTGTTCCAGGCACCCAGGTAACCAATATTCCACTATCAGCCTGACTGCTCGGCCACCTGAATAAAGCTATCGGAACACCATAGCGCGCTCGGATGCTGCAACGCAACAAGCTTCGACCGCAACAGATGCCCATCCTGCATGGTCGACAATGGCTGGTAAGCAACTCCAATTTCGTTACGGGCCAAAAGCCTGGCGCAGATCTTCCCTGTTCCATACCAGGCGCGCATAGGTCTCGGCGCTCATATCTCATTGAACAAACGAACAGCGTTGCGCCCGACGATTTGGCCTGATACATTTCGCCGTGTCCCGGCCTTCTTAGCAGGGTCGCGAGGGTCAATTGCCATCTTCGCGGGTAATAACGCAATTACCAATCGGACAGGGAAACACCAGCTCATATCTGCAATGTCAGCGGTTGTGCTACCAGCAACTTGGGCCGGTCACCACCGCGGTCAGGGCTTCGATGCTCTCGACTCGCTCAGAACTATCAGGAATTCATTTCGCACCCTGCCGACTTACGGTATGCCGCGCCGCCTGACCCATACTTTTCAGCGCTGCAGCGATTTCGCAGAGGCAACTTCATCGCAGCCGAGTGACCAGGCAATCGTTGATGACCTTGAAGTGATCCAGATCGAGAAACAGCACCGGCGGCATAGGAGCGCGATTGCTCGGCACTACGCGAATGGCTGATCAAACCGTTTGCTCGACCATGCAAGCGCTGTTTGGCAAATCTGTGAGAGGGGTCATGTTGGGCAAGAATTGAGGCTGGCTTGCGAGCTCTCCAGTTTCAGGATCTCGTGTTTCCAGTTGCCTGCCGGGCCCGGTGCAGATCATTGGCCAGCAGACAGGACGGCAACGGCGCTCATACCAATAACGAGCTGACCACCAGCATGCGCCAGGGCCATTGGGCCGGCAACGGTAGTCCTGTGCGCCGCTGCAGATAGCCAGGTGAATATAGGTACACACGAGCTGCTGGCCAGCATTTTGCCGATGAAAACTTGCGTACGCCAGAATTACCTTGCGGTCATCAGCAAACAGGGGTAAAACAGCAAGCACCGCTGTATAGCCCGTTGGTTAGTATCAGGAATACGCTGACCAGGGCCAATCATCACCCCGCAGCAGCAGTGATACCGCCGAGCTCAGTACATCCTGCGAATCAGGTGGCCGCCCAACGACTGTCACGCTAAACGCCAGCAGGACTAGACGGTATCCAGCACGCACGAGGGCAATTGCCACGGGCGCATAACACCAGCACCCCCAGGTCAATTGGCATAACGATAAGGCGCTTGCACGTCGGGTCGGAACCACCGCCTGCTTTGTATTATCTGATTCACGGCCTGAGGACTATTCATTAATTTCCTTAAGCAGAGAAAACGTTACTAATTGGAATAAACAGGGAGGAAAAGCTTAACCAAAATTCCCGACGGAGGCAAGCTCGCTTTGAAGGTAACAGATAGCAGGCTGCCATTGGGCGTTGAAAGAGTGCTTAATGCAGGTGTACGGCTGAGAGTGGGCTGATTGGCAGAGGGAGAGGTAGGCAGCTCAAGACGGGGAAAAGAGGAGGATGCACGGCGGTACTTTGGCACAGCAGCCTTGAGGTACCAGGCACGAGGCTGACAGCGTACCTGCAAATTGGGTGTTTTTTTAGCTATTGGCAGATGGGGCGTTTCCGCGGACCCGCTGCTGCTCATTGCCCATAGCGCGCGGTCCGGCAGGTCACGCTTGGCTTTTCAAATCGGGCTGCGGACGCTTCGGAATCCATTTGGATATGGCATGTAGCGCTGATCAATGTGCGGCTTTGCCTTTGGCTCTGCTTGTCTTGCACAGCTTTCGCTAAGAATCGCTTGCTCGCAATGGCCGGTAAAGCCCCGAGCCAGCGCCATCCACCGAGCGCAAACTCAAGAATGCCGAAACAACCCCCACGGCGGCACACTTTGCAACCAGATGAGGCCACTGGCAACAGGAAGCAACTCGCCATTCGCCAACGTTCTGAATCGGGGCTGCTCAAAAGACTTGTTCATTATTTCATTCCTCCGGTTAGTCATGTAGGTAATGGACTGTGCCCCTGGACAAGCGTTCCACTTTTGTTTTCGCCAGCGACGGGGTGCGCTCGATAGGGGGCCCTGACACGATCAGCGTCCAGAGCATGTCACGTACCTTGCTGGCCACTTGGCACGGGGAAGGCTTTGATGATCACCTGCATGCGCTTCGTTTGGAGCAGAACCCGGCTCAGCGCTGACTGCTTGGGCCGTAGCGGTCCGAACAGGCACCTTCACTCAGGCGCAGCTGGCGCGCCGCGTCTGCTTTACCTGCCGAGCCATTCATGCCTCGCGCGGCCCACATCGGTGCCAGCATGTCTATACGCGCCGCAGACCGGCAGTATGTCAGCCCCGAGGGCCCATCTTCGGCGGCCAACGTCTGGATCCGCGTTCTGCAGCATTCAACCATCAACATGCGTTGACCGTAGGTCATCGTCATGACCAAACACGTCTCACCTTGCCCCTGTTCGGGAGGGAGTGCGCGAGGGCTTGGATCCACGGGGAACGCACAGCGTCGAAGCGGCAGATGCAGAGACACAGGTAGTTTGCCCTGTTGGGCGTGGACTGGATCCATACCTGCCGCCTGATTGCGTCACAAAGCCATGGATCATTGCAACCCCAGGGCGGTCCCTGGCTAGGGGATTGGTGGTTAAAAAAGGGGAATTCCAATGGCTGTCGACAAATTTATCAGGCGTCATGCCGATACCCCTGATCCGTGACGTGAGAAAACACATTTACTTCGCGGCGGGCAGTCTATAAGGGGCGCCGTCAATGGCAGTAAGGCACCTATTGGCGTTTCAATGGTCAACGGGCCACCGTGCGGGGCCATGGCATACGCGTTAATGCACAGTTGAGCAATTGCATTTTCCAACTGCGATGGCATCCACCGGGTAGTCCAGAGCTGCGGATCCACTGTTGAATCGGCAGATCCACTTCCGGCCCACACTGCGCGGATTCAGTCCTCCATGGCACGCCTCAAGCCTGTTGCATCGGTCGGTTTTGGGAATCAAGCGTCTGCCTGCGCGAAAAAAGCCATGCCGTTGTGTGGAGCGGCTGCCGCCGCCGCGAGCACCTTGTGCGCGGCGTCGATATAGCGATCACCATCAAAACCGACCTTGTGCAATGCGCATTTCAACTAGTTTCAAGGCTACCGCTGGATGGCAGCCAGCGGTTATTTGAGTCGTGTGCGTACACGGTGAGCTGGCCGACGGCTTCCATTCTTGTGCGCTGACGCAACGATTCCTGCGCCCTTTTCATTCCTTCGCGCGGTGTTTGTGCTCGCAGGTCCCGACCATGGCAATTGAATGGATGCGTCTGGCTCAGGTGACACCGTTCCAGTCAATGGGTCGCCAATCACATGGCGAGGCGAGAAATACTGTTCTCGAAGCGCGTTGGCTGACCCGTCGGCCTAAGATCCAGCATACCGACGACGCTGTTCCAGATTCTCGGGGAATAAATATCGGCGCGTAATCGATCGGGCACAGCTTTCGCTCGGACCCAACGAGCAGCTTTGTGGTCAGCTGGGGTGGCTTGGCTTGCGGTCGTTTGGCCTTCGTAATCCGCCCGCGCCAGCAGGTCTCGGAGAGCGTCCATAAGCCGGTCACGCTCGGCTTCGGCGAGCTTCTCCTTCGGTAATATCGCGGCCGGTGCAAAGACCATTCGTCCTCTGCACGCAATCCAGGAGATCCAACGGTAGCACCGATTTGCGCGGTAACGGTTGGGAAGGCGTATGGAGGGCTGTCACCCTGTTTATCGCGGCAAAAGCCTTGCGCGGTGCAGCGACGTCCTCAGGTGTGAACCCAGGTCAAAGATGGACAACTGAGTCAGCTCCTCCTCGGGCCATCCGAGCAGGCGTTCCCAGGCGGGATTGCTTGTGCGGAAACAGCCATCATTTTGGCGCAGAGCACCCATCAGATTCGGGGCTTAACCTGCCAGTTGACCGCGGGCTGGGGCGCTCGATCACCTTACGCTCCAGAGTTGGCGTTGAGAATCCAGCAGTTGTTCATTCACCTCGACGATGCGCTGGCTCGGTCCGGGCAGTCCTTCTGGGTGAGTTTCCCTGACAATCGCGATTTATCCCGGCAGGCTGCCCTGAGGCAACCGCTCAGCGGAGAATAATCCAGGTCCATGCCATACCAGTTCAGTGGTATCACTACGACTGCAGCGTTCACTCATATCAGGATAGGATTAGCGTGCCCCCGCCAGCACGGCAGCTCAAGAACATGAGCGTGATTTCCGCCGCTTGCAGGCCAGGCTCATTCGGCAATTTTCTGCCCAAAGCTATGCTTCGGTAATGGGTCCGGAAAAAGGCCGAATAGGGTCATTTGAAAAGAGCAGGACACCCTCTTCCCCAGAGCACGGCATCGGAAACGAGGAAAACGCAAAAATCAGATCGGCCGCTTGATTTTCAAAAGCTGTTGGGGCCAGTTGTTAGTGCGATGGGCGGGGAACCCCAAGTGGACCGTGTCAGACCAGTCGAAGGCACCGATCAAAACACAGCCATTTTCAACCCGGCGCGCAGGAGGAAAAGGAAAACGCATGGATTATCGAAGTACGGCAGAACAAGCGGGCTTATCGAAGTAAATTCCTTGTGCATAAACCTGGCTCTACCTCTGAGACGGGAAGCCTCTGCCGGAGAGGCAGAGAGCTTCACGTGTTCAGAGGCGGATGTCGAACTATTTCAAGCTGACACTCGGTAGCAAGCACGTTAGGCAGAGCCACCCGGCAATTTCATCCGATGCTGGGGCCCACGGAAAAACGCCTGCCAGCAGGGTTCATCCAGCGTGTGCCCATGAGCGCGCCTTCACCCGAAATTTTCGTACGGGCCCATGCTCTCCCAATCCGCGGAAATGGCCTTGTCCTTGGACGTTTCCCGCTTTACAATCCGGAAAAAAAACGCGCGGCCGCCCCAAAAATTTGAGGCCCGCCAACTTCCATTGCCGCAGGGGGCACGAAACCAAAATTCCCTTTTCTCTGTTTCACCC
>Ga0163217_1048345_pt1 | contig 16858 bp, 29 predicted proteins | sample SynspAceP_FD_185933 | JGI IMG/M metagenome (GOLD analysis project Ga0163217, IMG submission 185933) | Saline lake microbial communities from Ace Lake in Antarctica - Synechococcus sp. Ace-P (PacBio error correction) | ecosystem: Environmental > Aquatic > Non-marine Saline and Alkaline > Saline ... | reverse complement strand
ACCCTTCCTGTATTTAGCCCTTCTTGTGGAGTTGTGCTCAGGCATCGCTGTCGGGGGGGACCGCTCTAGGCGACTGCGGGGATTCTTAGCCATGCTACGCAAGCGTATACGAGAGTGGAATGTGAGTGAACGTGGAGATAAGATCTTGGAGGATATCAAAGTGGGGTAGAGCATTAGAGCCCATCGTGGGCTGCGTTTGAGTCGTGACTTGATCGAGCCAAACAACTTTAAAAAAACCAGCAACTTTCGGAAGTCGTCAATTATTAGCTTGAGTTTCCTGGAAAGCTGGTTGAGTGTTTCCCCAGCCTCACCCTTCAGCCTCGTATGCGACTCTGGATGGGCTTGAAGAATGCTTGCCAAGAGGAGGAGCGCATGCAGAGTACTCAAATGGCTTGCAATTCCATCGCTTGGCAGTACTGATCCTTGGCCGAAGATTAGCGCGATCGCTCACACCGGCTGAGGGTGGAGCTGGACAGCTGATCTACGTGAACGCAATCGTCACTGGGGATTGTACTGCGGAAGTGGGGGGCGATAGGATCAGCGGCTTCTTCGATCGTCAATCCTCATTGCGTCGCCGTGCGGCGTGCGCTTTTCATATAGCGCTATACGTTTGCTACTGGCCAATCAGGCAGCGCCAAACACCAGACGCAGGCCATCGCCTGCAGCCCAGTGAAATTTTTTTTCTTTTTTGGGGTTTTTCTTTTTGCCCCCAGCGTCTGTTGCGGCAGCTCACGCAGCAGTCCCGTAGATTGAGCATCTGTTCAAATACTGTGCTGGTGAAGATCTTCAATGCCTTTGCACGTATCGCCGGGAACAGCAAGCGTCCAAGGGTTCGGATCTAATTGCTCGGTGCCAGCGGCGAGACCATGCCTGGGCAGCAGCAAATTCAGCAGAAGCGTGAACGACACGTGACAAGCTTGCCACGCTGCTCAGGCGGTGTTCTGGCTTCCGGGGGCGAAGGGCTCTGGTAAAGACTTTCGTTGCGGGCTGATCTAGTCGCTCGGGCCTGGAGACCAACTTTTTGCAGAAGAACTGGATGTAGGGCAGCTGCCTCGATCAAGCCACATGTGCTCAAACAGATTTGTTTTTGGCGTGAAGGGTGCTGAGCGGGCTATTGAAATATTGGAGCGTGGAACGTTGTTGCTGAGCACCTCGGTTCTCAGTGTGGAGGATCAGTCGTTGATTGCCTTTGCACACTGCCAAACATCGTCCATGTTGCGTCCAATAGTACCCCCAAATTTTCGTCGTTGGTACGGCTCTTTTTACATCTCTGAAAAGTTGGTACTCAGGCTTTGAGGGTAGACATCAAACTGTTCAGTCTTTCCGCGAAGGCTGTTCCTGACGTTACTAGTACTTCTCGGCAGTTTGTTTCGCCGAGTCGTCACTGATGACCCTCTCTAGTCGGATCTACGCCCGCCTGAATCAGTATGCCTTCCGGCAACATCATAGAGCTGCGGCGTTCTTACCGTGCGTGATTATGTCACCTTTGGGGCAGTGATATTCAGAGCAGGCTTTGGTTCGGTGAGTCGCCAGAATGTTCCGGCGTCGACTGCTACCGATTCCTGGTAAGGGTCTTTTTGCTGAGCCGTGTACCGAAGGTTGTGGATGTGATGATGGGCTTTTTGTGCCCGTACCCTGGTGGATTTTTGGGGCCGCACACGAGAGAGGCAGTGGTGAACCTTGAATTTCTCTTGGGATATAGATTATCGCGCGCGGCTCTCTCCGTGTTGTCTCTGGGCGGGATGTGGTTGATTGCCAGTGTTGTCTCTCTCATCTCAGGATGTTGCCGGGCTCGCTGTGGTTATTCCTCGCAGCAGCTGCCGTGGCCAACCCAATGGCTCAATCGCTGGGGGGCGTGGGTTTGCGGATTCGGCGGCTTTGTGGTGATTTTTATGGGAAAGCTCTGGACTTGCCAACAGTGCCTATCCTCGGCCTGGCTGCTTTGGCGATTACGCAGGCGGTGATTTGTAGCTGATCACCGAGGGCGTTTGTGGTGCCGCTATCTCTGCCCATCGGTGGCATGATGGCATTTTGCCAAACTCGTTGGGTTGAGTTTGCGTCAGATCACAGTGTGTGTGGTAGCCAATGCAGCACTTTGGGAGCTACAAGGGAGGAACGACGCTAAGATGTTACTTTTGCGTTCGCTTGCTAGAGAGGGCAGGCGACGGGGGGCTGCCCGCTCTATTAACATCCGCACAGCTTCAAGATTAATCGTGATTGTGTCTGATGATGACCTGCTTGAAGCCTGCCGAATGGTTCGGTTAGCTGAATTGCGCTTTCCACACAGATCTGGTGGAGAATCAACCAGGTTGGCTGAAGTGGCCTCCTGTTGTTGTTTTGGGCGTGTTGTATGATGCCACCCAGGAAAGAATTCCTCTTGCATTTGGATTCCTTGCTGTACCGGTTGATGCCCAGCATTTTTGGCGGCGGCCGTGTTGCAAGCGTCTTGCTCAGTTCTTCCGGCTTTGGCGACTATCGTGGCGCATGCGATCGCGCGCCGATTTTGATCGACCAGCCTCCCTATTACGGCTATTTACGCTTACTTCTTTCCCCTGGCTCTTAGTCTGGCTCCACTTGTGCCTGCGGCGAGACAAGAAGCGGGAAGATTGTGCCAGTTTTGCCGCAGCCTTGGATTAGCGGATTGGTTTACCATTTCTCACCTGGAGCGCTGATGTAGCTCTCTACAGGCGTGGGACATGCTTGCAGCTTGGTGTCAGCTCTATCGCTGTGAGATCACAAAAAGCGGACGCTACGAGCACACTTGCCCCACCTTCTCTTGATGTTTGGACTAACGTCGTGGCTTCTGGTCATTGTTTGAACGACCATCAGAAACACCATGAAGTCTACAGTGATTTTTGAGAACATGATCGGACGCACGCTTGGTTTCAGCTCAACGGCTGCGGGGGGTGGGGCTGTAGAGATTATTCGTTCTTAAAGCTTGAAGGTTCTCAATTCTGCCCAGTCGGGTCAAGATCGATTGCGGCGAGCATGTTATGGGGCGAAAATGCGGGTTGAATCCAACCAGGGATCTCCACATTGTTCGAAGCAACCTTGGGATACGGATTGGGTCTTGGCATGTCTGTGCGGCAGGGGACTATCGGTGATTCTGACGATGGCCGCTGGACCATATGAGCAGGAGAGCGGACAGATTTACGTGCCTATTGGTTGTGAGTTATTTACCGTGCTCAAGCTGATATTGTTAGGCAGCAGTCCGCAGGCAGCCCTTTTGGGACTAGGTGGTACGCATATAACAGTCGGCACTGCCCATGATATGAATCGGGTCCAGTTCAGGGCCAGCCTGTCGCTGCCCAGCTTTATTTGAGCTTCGGAACGAGCAAATGTGAAGTTGCCTGGAACAGGCGCGTGCTGGCCTTGAATGGTTTCCGTTGCCCACGTTGTGAGGGCAAGGGAGTAGGGGCTCATCATTGGAGGCGCCACAAGCGTATCAGTGCGGAAGCTGTCGTCATTCAACCACCTCACGGCAGTCCATCTTGGAGGCAACAAGTTACCTCTGACACTGGTTCACTGCTTTACCTCGTGGCAAGCCAGAAGGAAAGCTCCTCCAGCTTGAGGCGTCATCTCGGTGTGAAATACGAACGCATGGTTGCTTCAGACAAGATTCATGCAGCAATGAAAGAACGTGATGGAGCTATGTTCTCGAGAAGGGTGCAGGTGGATGATGCCTTTACCTGGCGGGAGCGCTGTAGGTGGCAGGCCTGGTCGTGGATGAGAACAAGGTCCGGTCGTGGGCAGCCGCTCTGTCGATGAGGGCCACCCCCGGTATATAAAACTTGCCACGTGCCACGTCTTTTCGCTATTGTGATTTGGCCCAAGATTTCCTGCGATAGGTGTGACAGTGATCATCGATGGCTGCTTGTTTCGCGCCGTTGGCAGTGAAGTCGGTTGCTTCTCATCTGTGGTCGTAAAGGTCGTATCCAATGATTACGGAATTCCGTGATTTACAGGTGGCTCGCAACTTGAAAACAGCTTCGCGGCAGCTTCCATGCCCTTCGCTTTCGAAAGTACGCTGATCGCTTACTTGGGCTTCAGCTACCGTCAATCGGCGGTTCAAAATCTGGCGGGCATGACGAGCGTGTGGTTACATGCCATCTGCAGTGTCAGCACGGCCGGACGACTCTTGAGGTGTGCGGAGTTTGCTACCTAATCGAGAGGCTGATATGCCTGGAGCGATTGCCCCATGCCAACTATCTGCTGGGAACGTTGGACGAATGCTTTTTCGGCCGCTCAATTCAGCAATCTTGCCAACCAAAATTCACTATGAACCACCGGTCCTGAAATTCTGGGAAGACACCGATGGGCGATTTTGGGTTTTCTCGTTGGCGTTGGACAGGCGGTTACGCTTCACGGGGCTGAACATACTCAAGCAGCAGAACCCTCTTTCAGATTGTTGCTGTTGAACCGTCCATAGCGCCATTACTAAGTGGGCAGACTGCAGGACACGATTTCAGGGCCTTGGGGCGGGCTTATTCTGATGTCTGGAGATTGATTTGATCGATGAGACTTACAGTTCCGGGTCAAGCCTATGAAACTGGCGGCATAGTCAGGAAGAAGTGATTTTGAGTGGTATTTCAACGGCGCGGAGTGATATGCCGCGGTTGCAGATCGGACGGAGACGAGTTTTCAAGGGTCAACTGTATTGTGCATCCAACCGAGTGGTGGGAGAGCGTTATCTCAAGCACGGCCGAATGTGGAATTTCAGCCAAACCACAGGGCCATTACCTGAACTCTCAAGCGAGTCGAGCTTTAGAGCCTTTCGACTCGAATGATCGATGAATATATAGCTATGACCTGATATTTACGAGATCATGCAGCAGCTCAACTTTGACCCAATTGCATAGTCGGCTTGGAAGCACAGAGAATGTGCGTGGAATGTTTCCGATTTATTGCTAGGTGATCAGCGGCCGACCATGCGCTGCCATTCCGCAGTGGCCTCGCCTCGACGACCGCCGCTCACCGGCCTGGGCATGCATTGTTCATTGGGCAGCCACAGAGGTTGTGTTGAAGTTGAACGGGCTGCGACGCTGAAAGGCAGCCAGGATTGGCGGTTCTGAGGAGGCCGACCGCAGGGCGTCAACACCCGTCATTTTTCTGCGTTGGGTAGCTCAGGATTCCGTGGTAGAGAATCACGTTGTCGATCTCTGCTGCAAACCGGCTTCACAGGGCCTCCTGCGCGCTGGCGTAATGGCTCAGGTTACCGCATCAGGGTGGGTAGGGACGGTTGAGGTGTAGCGTGTGAAAAGTGCTGCAGGCTGAAGTATGGGCTGCTCGAACTCGACGGATGTTGTGAAAAGGGCGTAGGCCAAAGTCTCAAGTACTGGGTAAGTGGCCAGGTGTAATCGTGTTCAGAGGCTCGTGCAGTTGCCTGGATTCGGGTCGTTCAGTGAGTCATCCCCGGGCCGCGACGGCGCAAGAGGCGGGTGTGCCGGTGATGGCTTCACCTGGAGTCATTCTATGTCTTTATCCTGATATTCGTTGTATTAATCTGAAGTCGGGATGCGCCTTATTCTGCTGGCCTGTTACGGGGGCACGGCTGCGGATGGTCCCGGGAAAGCCGCCTGCGGTTCAATAGGGTTCAGCCCACTCGGTTCGCCAAGCCAGGCATCTCACGGCGCTGGGCCACGGATCCTTGGGACGGCTCCCCAGATGTTGAGACGAAAACCGCGTTGGCGCATTGGCAGGCAGGTCCTGCGGGTCACTTGCCAAAAGGGCGCGGACGCCTTCGCGGCTCGTGGGCAGGAACAGCAACGAGCAGCCAGCCGCTGCTTGAGAGTCTTGGATCGTGCCTAGGTTAGCTTTGCGCAGACCTGGATCGATGGCACAGTAGGTGTGCTCGACACGCATCACAGGCTTCCTTGGTCGACGCAGCGCTGAGCGCAGACGCATCAAACAATGGCCTGGAGCCACGCAATCGGAGCGTCGGGCATAATCCGGCGCGACTCCTGAGATGGTCACATGCTGAAGTCCAGCGCCACCGCCGAAACCCGAGTTCAGCGCGGCTGCTAATGCCCGCGTCCGCAGCCGGACCAGCACTTTCCTTTGTGCGCAGGTGACTGGATGCACGCATAAATTCTTCCAACGGCGGAGCTGGTGCAGTTCCAGCCATCACCCCTTCTCTGTAGCGCTGGTTCCAGCGCCCTGGATCGCAGCTCAGAGCGGAAGCACGGCCCGGACGTTCTTGTGAGTAGGCAGGGGTCTGCTCTCAGTTCAATTTGGTCAGGTTGGACACTGTGCTGGGGATTCGGTTGGTCGCCACCACCACCTGTTTTGACTCACGGGCCGGTTCTTCATTCCGCCCGTTCGGCGCGGCGGCGGGGAGTGATGGTCGCGACGAGGCTGGGTATAGGCCAATACGGCGCTGGTGGCTCACAAGCATCAGGCGGCCGATCCATCAACGGCTACGGCATCAACGCCATCCGCACACAACCTGGTCGCGTACGTGCCTTGGGATTCGGCGGCAGCGGAGTTCATCTGCCTTTGCCCGGCAAGCCAGTCGACGATGCCGGCCTGGCAGGGAGGGATCTCCAGGATCGCTGCCGATTCAGCGATGGATTTTGATGGATCTACAGCCAGATCGGGTGGAGCCGGCTTTTGGGGTCACGACCTCCCTCAAGGTCCGATGCTTTCGCCCTAACGTTGTATTACCCGTGCTGACGGGGGTGGGCGGTGCTTGCTGGAATCGCTGGCAGGCTTTTTAACTGGTTCGCAATGTTCAAAAGTTGCTGAAGCGCATGAACCTGTTCCCCACCAGAAAATTGGGCTCGATCACCTCAGCGTTTTGGCGTTGCCCTTGATGGGCTTTTTCATTCTGCTTGAGCATTGGTAGCATCAATCGCCATTGGCTGCTAACACGGTCCAGCTGCAACCACAGGTGCCAACAAACTTCAGTAATCACCCCAATAGAAGAACAGCTGTTGGTCACTACTTGATCTCCTGCCGCAATTTTTCATTGCGATCGCTCGGTTCAGCCATTTGAGAGCCTGATCGAAGCTGGCTTTCTATGTTATCGGATGTTCGTAATCAGCGAGTATTGAGGTTTGGTCACATCCTGGAGCGATCAATCTTCCGCTCAGCGACTTGGGAACGGCATTTGATGCCGTTCCGGCGCGATCAAGACGTCGTTGTGTATTGCTCAACCGGGTATTCGAGCGGCCATGGCCGGATTGGCCCTCAGCTGCAGCTTTGATCGTTCAAAGGGTTTCCCGCCTGGTTCGTTGGCTGGGAAGCGCAGAAAAGCTGTGTCCCATCAGCGAACAAATTGGCCGATGAGCGGATCAGTCCATCGATTTTGATTCAGCCCGTTTGGCTGGGGAGGCTTCTGAGCTGGCGCTTCCATGGCCGGTTGCTAGGTCAGGTCGCTGCGCCGCTGAACCGATCCTCGCGGTGGAGTTTCGCTCTGTCGGGCTGAGGGCTTGAAGTCAAGAACACCGTTGGCCGCTGGGAACGGCGACGTGGGGGCAGGGCTTCACTGGGCCGTGGCACTCAACGGAATCGAGATCGAACTGGCCGATCCGGCGGAACCACTGAGCCATCGCTGGGCCGATTCTTCGCTGCGAATTGGGCACGGTTTCATCCTGACCAGCAAATCGCTCAAGACCAGATTCGTCCCGTGATCCAGGGTTGTTTGGCATCCAGAGGGTTGAAAGCGGATGCGAAGCAGAGCGCGGTATTCCGGGGAAAGGCTGCTCAAAGACTGGCGCTAGAGGCGATGGCCCGCCTGATCGCTGACGCGACCAGGTATCCGCCGCAAGGCTGGCGACGTTCCCAGACAACACGCAGTCAGCAGCGGCAGGGCAGCAACATTGCATCGGACGAGAGTCACCCCGGTCAAGCAATCTAATGGCTCTAAAGCTAAAGGCTGCAATTCTAGTGCAAGCATCGGGACTGGGCTGTTGGTTCTCGCCGTGCTGCGCCGGCTGGCTCTTACCCGCTTATGGCTACGAAACGCACAAAGATGTTGCCATGACGGCACGGCGCGCCAGGCCGGGTTAGAGCTAAAAGGCGAGCTCGGGATGGAAGATTGCTGAATTGCTTCAGCGCAACGGGCACTCCGTTTTGATTGTCGGTGGCGGCTCGGCGGGCTCATCGGGCGCGGGCCCAGTTGCTGCGGGCTCGGCCGGCTGATTGGCCTTGGAGCCCGCAGCCGTCACGGTACCAGTCCGGCTTGGATCCCATAGAGATTCTGTTGGCGCTGAGCGACCCACCGTCCGAGGCCAGGTGATCCGGCTGGGCTGTCGGATTCGGGAGCTCGCCGCAAAAGTTTTGAACCCAGGCCCGGGTGATTCGCGGCCGCGGCGAAGCCTCAGCTTACGCGTGTGGTGGTGGCCATGGGGTCTCCAGCTCAATTGAGTCAAGATCAAATGGGACTGATCCGGAGCAGTGGCAAGATAACAAGCACTCATCGCAACTTACTCACGCGCCACATCGCGACCAAGAGAGGCGATCCGCAGCTTCTTGGAAGGGTGGTACCGGCTGTTTTCAAGTGCCCCTTGCCCACCAGGATCAATGCGGCGGTGTCCCAGACGGTGATGTAGTCTGCTGTTGAATCTTCCAGGCCACAGCGTGTGGGCGTGAAACGCCGTTGATCTTCTGCACGGCCCTGGCCCATCTCTATCGGTGAAGGCCTCAAACCGCCACGGCTTGAGCGCGGTTCGGTGGCGCGCGGGATCGAGACCGCTGCTACCCAACTTGATCGAGGTGCGCGCGAGGAACAGCTGCGATCTCAGGTCAGCTCAGAGGTAAGCCGCCCAGCAAGAGGCGATCCACTTCGACTCTTGCATGTTGTGCGCGGAGGCCGCCACGACAATCAGAAAACCTGGAAGGGCCTTGCGCTGGAAGCGATTCAGCCATCTCTCCATCCGAGCTCGCTTTAGCTCTAACCGGGCTGGCGCGCCGTTGGCGCTTGACATCTGTGATGCTTTGTAAGCCAAAGCGGGTAAGAAGCAGCCTGGCGCAGCCGGCGAGTACCAACAGCCCAGTCCGATGTTTGCACTAGATGCTAGGCTTTATGCGTTTAGAGCCATTGAATTGCCTTGACCGGGTGAGCTTCGTTCCGATGCATGGTTGGCTGGGTCTGCCGTGCTTGTGGGTTGTTGCTGGGAACGTCGGCAGCCCTTGCGGCGATACCTGGTCGCTCAGCGACAGGCGGGCCATCGCCTCAGCGCAGGTCTTTGAGCGCTTTCGGAGTACCCCCCCATTGGCTGCGCATCCGTTCCAACGCCTGGATGCCAAAACACCCTGGATACGGACGATCTTGTTTGAGCGATCGCTGGGTCAGGATGGGAACACTGCCCAATCGCAGCGAGAAATCGTGCAGCGATGGCCAGGTGGTTCCGCGCCGGATCGAGGCCCAGTTCGTATCGTGATGCTTGATGCCACGGGCCCCGTAAGCTGCCCTCCACGTCGCGTTCCAGCGGGCCCAGGTGTTTGACTTTCAATCAGCCGAGCAGTGCTGGAACTCACGCGGATGGTCGGTTCGGCGCAGCGACTGATGAGCACACCGGCATTGGAAGGGCCCAGTCAGGAGCTTCCAGCCAACTGGGCGGATCAAACTCGATTGGACTGGATCGCTCTGGCCATTGTTCGTGATGGGATCACAGCTGTTCTGCGGTTCGAGCCAACGAACGGCGGGAAACCTTGAACGATCAAAGCCTGCAGTGAAGGCCATCACGGCCATGGCGCCGATACGGTTGAGCAATACACAACGGACGTATTGATCGTGCGGAAACGGCTCAGTGCCGTTCCAGTGCTGACGGGATTGATCGCGCCAGGGATGTGACCACCTATACTCGATGGATTCGACATCGTAAGCATTAGATTGCATTCGATCGGATCTTCATGGCTGACCGAGCGGATCGCTATGGAAAATTTGCGGGCAGGGATCAGGTAGACACAGCTGTTTCTTTGGGGATTACTGAGTTGTTGGCATGTGGTTGCAGCCGCGTGTTAGAGCCTGGCGATTGGTGGCTACCATGCAAGCAGATAAAGCCTCAAGCAACGCCAAAAGGCGTGAGGTGAGAAGCCCAGATTTTCTGGTGGGGAACATGTTCTGCGCTCAGCAACTTTGACATTGGCGGAAGCGAGAAAAGCTGCAGCGTTCCAGCGCACCCCCCCCCGTCAGCACGGGGGAGACACGTTAGGGCGAAAGGATCGGATTTGAGCGGAGGTCGTGACCCGCAAAGCGGCCTCCACCCGATTCTTGGCTGTAGATCCTTCAAATCATCGCGATCGCAGCGATCTGGAGATCCCCTCCTGCAGGGCCGGCATCGTGTTGCTGCGTGGCAAAGGCGATGAATTCCCTGGGCGAACCAAGCACGCGCAGCCGTGAGGTGCGGATGGCGGTTTTTATGCCGGTTAGCCGTTTGATGGATCGCCGCCTGCTGGGATGTATGAGCCAGCCAGCCGCACCTGATTGGGATACCCAGATCGTCGCGGACCATCCACTCCCCCGCCGCCGGCCGCCCGAAACGGGGCGGATGAAGAGCCGGCTCGTAGTTCAAAATCAGGTGGTTTGGTGGCGACCACGAAATCAGAGCCACAGTGTCAACCTGAAACAATGAACTGTGGAAGACCCTTGCCTACCTACAGAACTTCCGGGCCGTGCTTCCTCTGAGCTGCCGATCCAGAAGGCGCTGGAACCACGCCGCTAGAGAAGGGGTGATGGCTGGGAACTGGAGGCCAGCTCCGCGTTGGAGAAATTCTGCGTTTGCATCCCGGTTCACCTGCGCACATAAGGGAAAAGGTGAGGTCCCTGGCTTCGGACGGGGCATGAGGCAGCCCTGATGCTGAACTCGGGTTTTCGCGGTGGCCTAGGACGTCAGCGATTTCATGTGGCCATTCAGGAGGCGCGCCGGATTCATTGGCCCCGATCGGCTCCGAAGGTTGCGTTGGCTCCGGCCGATTCTGTTTGTGCGTCTGCGGTGCTGCGCTCCGCTCTCACAAGGGAAGTTGGATCGCGTTGGTCCGAAGGCACACTTGTTTCTTGTGCCATCGATCAGGTTGGCGCAAGGCCACATAGGCACGATCAAAGGACTGCTCAGCCAGGCGGCTTTGCTGCTCGGCTTTGCTGTTCTGCCAGAGCGCTGTATGGCGGCCCCGCCCTTTGGCAGTGGACCGGCAAGGGAGCTGGCCTGTACCAATGGCGCCAGGCTGTTTGTTTGGGGAGCCGGCCAGGATCCGTGGGACCAGCGCCGGAGGAGTGGCTGCGGTCTTTGTGCGAAAACTGACCCGCGGTGACGCGCTCCGCTCGCTCGCACGGCGGGTGGCTTGTCCGGGGGACCAATCCCGCACGGGCGTCTGCCCGTAACGGCCCAGCGAATAGGGCATCCGACTTTCAAGATTAATTTACAACAGATTATTCAGGATAAAGACATTAGAATGACTCCATGCTTGAAAGCCATCACCGCAGCACCCGCTCTCTTGCCGGCCGATTCTGCGGCCGTGTGATGGACTTTCACCTGACTGACGCCGAAATCAGGCATGACGGATTTGCCTCTGTACAGCGAGTAATATCACGCTGGCACCGTAGTACCCAGGTACTGGAGGACTTTGGGCCGGTACGCCCTTTTCGCACATCCGCGATTTCGGAGCAGCGCATTTTCAGGCCTTGCAGCATCTTTTCACGCTAACCTACCTTTCCTACCAATCCCTGGAGTGCGAGTAAACCTGAGCCATGTACGGCCAGGCGAGGAGGCCTGTGAGCCGGTGTGAGCAGGTTCGACAACGTTGATCTTCAACGGATCCTTGATGGGCTACCCACGGGCAGAATGCTACGGGTGTTTGACGCCTGCGGTAGCCTCCGAACCGACCTGGCTGCCTTTCAGCGTGCTTGCCCAGCCCGGTTTAACTTCAACACAATCCTGTGGCTGCCAATGTGACAATGATGCAGGCGGTGGGGCGGCGGTGTCGAGGGCGGGCATTGCGGAAGGCGCGGCATGGGTTTCGAATGCCGCTGACCATGAGCAATTAGGAGGCGAAACATACGCACGTGCTCTCGTGCTTCAAAGCCACTATGCATTGGGGTCAAGAGGTGAGTGCTGGCTGATTCGATAAAGTTATAGGTCATAGCTAATATCATCGATCATTCGAGGTCGCATAGGTAAATTTCGGACTCGCTGAGAGTTTCAGGTAATGGCCTGTGGTTTTGCTGATTCCACATGGCGGTGCTGAGGTAACGTCCCACCACATCGGTTGGATGACAACAATACGTGACTTGAAACTTCAGGTTCTCCGTCCGATCTGCACGCGGAGTACACTGCCGCCTGTGTAATAACCACTCAAATCCCTTCTTCCTGAGTAGTTGCGCGTCCAGTTTCATTAGGCTTGAGCAGCCGGATAACTGTATGATCCGATAACTCGGTGGAAATCATTCCAGATCTCCAAGGAATCGCAAGCCCGTGCCCAATTGGCCTGAAGTCGTGTGTGTCTGCACGCGCTCTCGGCCACTTAGATTATTTGGGCCGCTTATGACGGCTTCAACAGGCACAATTTGGAGAGGGTTTGTGCTTGAGCGTATTTGTCCCAGCTCCGTGGCGTACGCTGTTCACGCCAACGACGAAAACCCCAAAATGCCATCGGTTGTCTTCCCAGATTTCAGGGCCGGTGTTTCATAGTGATTTTAGTTGGCAGGGATTGTAATTGATGCGGCGACCGAAAAAGGCATTCGTCACGTTCCCGCGATAGTTGCTGGGCATCGCTCAGGGTTATCAAGCTCTCGAATTAGGTAGCAAATCGCACCCAGAGTCGTCGGCCGTGCTTTACAGCTGGCAGATGGCATGACCACACGCTCGGTCATTGCCGCCGGATTGGACCGCGTGAGCGGTAGCTTGAAGGGCGCCAGTAGCGATAGCTGTCTTTTCGAAGCGCAAGGGCATGGAAGTGCCGCTGAAGCTGGTTTTCAAGGTTGTGAGCACCGGTTTATCCACGGGGAATTCTGTATTCATTTTGGATTGAGACCTTACGACACAGGATGATGGAAGCAACCCGATTCTGCAACGGCGCGAAAGGCAAGCCAGCCATCGGGATCACTTCACAGCTATCGGCAGGAATTGGCCATCAGCAATAAGCGGACAAAGAGACGTCGGCACGGTGGCAGTTTTATACGGGGGTGCCGCTCACGACAGGACGGTGCCACGACCGGGCAACCTTGTTGCCCGATCAGAACCGGGCTTGCACCGACGCGTTCTCGCAAGGTAGGCTCATCACCTGCACTTCCCTGAGACATAGGCGTTCACGTCTTTATTGCCTGATGATCTTGTTCTGAAGCAACCATGCCGTTCGGTAGTAGTTCACACGAGATGCGCCTCAGAGTAGATGAGGAGGTTCCTGTCTTGCTGTGGCCGACGAGGTAAGAAGGCAAGGAACAAGGGTGGTCAGAGTAACTTTGTTGCTACAAGATGGTACGGCCGTGAGGGTGGCTTGATGCGACGCTCCTGGCACTGATAGCGTTGTGGCGCCTGCCAATGATGAGCGTACTCTTGCCTCACACGTGGGAACGGACAAGGCCAGCGCGTGTTCAGGCCACTTCACATTTTGTCGGTTCCGTAGCGCTCAATAACTGGGCAGCGACGTGGCTTGGACTGGATCCGATTCATAGTCCATGGCAGTGACGACTGGGTTTGGCTGTACGCCCTAGGTCCAAGGGCTGCCTGCGGGCGTGCTGCTAATTCAAGTATTCAGTGAGCAGCGTCAAGATACTCCGCCACATAGGCACGTAGATCTGTTGCCGCTTCGCTATATGTTGGATGTCAGATCAGCCGATGCCCTTTGCCGCAAGGACCATGGCAGACATCGTATTCCGAGGTTTTGTTCAACAATGGTGGAGATCCTGGTTTGGATAACCAGGTTTTCCGCCTCCATCAATCCATGTCGCCGCAATTCGATCTATGACCGGAGGCAGGATTGAGACTTCAGCTTTAAGCGATATCTGCGTCACAAGCCCCACTCGCGGAGCCGTTGAGCTGACCAGAGGCGTGAGCCAAACGTCGATCCTTCAGCACATGGGATAGATCTTATGGTGTTTCTGATGGGCGTCAACAATGAGCCAGAAGCACGACTGTTAGTCCAAACCATTCAGGAAGGTGGGGCAAGTTGTCAGTAGGACGTCTTTTGTGATTTTAACAGCGGATAGGCTGAAACACCAGAGCGAAGCAATGTTCGCCTGTAGAACGGCTACATCAGCGCTCAGGTGAGAATGGGTAACAAATCCCGCTGATCCAAGGCTGCGGGCAAAAATGGCACAATCTTCCCGGTTCTGTATGGCAGCACAAGTGAGCCAGATTAAGAGCAGGTGAAAGAAGATAGCGTAAATTGCCGTGAGATGGGAGGCTGGTCGGTCAAATCGGCGCGCGGATCGCATGCGCCAGTAGGTCGCAAGCGGAAGAACTGAGAAGAGCAGTGCATCGGCGCTGCTCCAAAATGCTGGGGCATCACGGTACGCGGGAATCCAATGCAGAGAGGATTCTTTTCGCTAGTGGTGGCTCAGTACACCGCCCAAAGAACAACAGTAGGCCACTTCAGCCCGGATCCTGGTGATTCTCCAGCAGATCTTGTGGTGAAAAGCGAGATTAGCTGAACCGACGTTCGGGCAGGCTTTCAGCAGGTTCATGCACAGACCACATCCACGTTTCTTGAAGCTGTGCGGTGTTGAATAGACGGGCAGGCCCCCGTCGCTGCCCTTCCGTAGCACGAATCGGCCCAAAGTAACGGTGCGTAGCGTCGTCCTTGTAGCATCAAAAGTGCTTGCATTGGCTACCACACACTGTTGATCTGAGCGCAACTCACCATGGCGAGTTTGCAACATGCATTCATGCACCGATGGGGCAGATGTCGCGCCCTACAACGCGCTCGTAGATCGGCTAAATCACGCTATGCGGTTATGCGCAGGAGGCCAGGCGAGGATAGGCATGTTGGGCAAGTCCAGAGCTTTTACCCATGATATCACACAAAGCCGCGAAATAGACCACGCCCTCCAGCGATTGAGCCATTGGGTTGGCCGGCGCTGTCTTGCGAGGAATAACCACGCGAGCGGTCGCACATCCGCTTGGTGTAATAAAGGGACAGCACAACACAGCGCCAATGAAACAACAACAGCAAATATCCGGCCACACCAAGCCCAAAGAAATTCAGGTACATGCTCTCTAGTGTTTGCGGCCCCAAATCAGCCAGGTTCGGGCACAATAAAAGCGCATTCACGATCCACGACTTCGGGGTCGGGCTCAGCAAAGACCCTTAGCGGGAATCTGGGTGAGCAGGTCGACGCGGAAGGCATTTCTTGGCGACTGCCCGACAAGAGCCTTGCTCTGGAATGATCAACTGTCCGGAGGTGACATAATCACTGCACGGTAAGAACGCCGTTGCTCTATGATGTTGCCGGGATAGGATAGCTGATCAGGCGGCGTAGATTCCGATGAGAGGACGGTCATTTCAAGTGGGCACGACTTGGCTTGGCAGATGCGCGAGGAATGACTTGTAAAGTCAGGAACTATCAAGCCTTTCGATCGGGAAAGATGAACAGTATTGATCGTCATTTACCTCAAAGCTGAAAGTACAACTTTTCAGGGGAGATGTAAAATGAGCCGTACACGACGAAAGTTTTGGGGTACTATTGGACGCACATTTGGCTGAATTGTTGCCATTGTTGCATAGGCCAATCGACGAGCTTTACCTCACATGAGAACTGGAGGTTGCTTCAGCACACGTTCACGCTCCATTAGTTCAATGAGGCCCGCCTTCGACCTTCACGGCCAAATTTACATCTGTGTTGAGGACATTGTGCTGATCGAGCGCTGCCACCAGTCCAGTTTGCAGTTGTCTGAGGCCGAGGCGGATATGAATCAGCCCGCACGAAGTCTTACCAGAGCTTCGGGCCCGGCAGGACGACGGTGGAGCAGCGTGGCACTTGGTCAATGTGTGGTTCGCTTTTGGCTGAATTTGTGTTGCAGGATGTTGTCTGCCTGCTTGCCACGAGCGAGTACCCGCACCTTGAGCGTTGCTGTTCCCGGGCGATAGGTGCTAAGGGCATTGGTCTTCAGCCAGCAACAGTATTTGAACAGTGTATTCGGTTGTATGCTGGTTGAGCTTGGCCCCGCAAAAAGCGCTGGGAAAAAAACCCGATTTACTGTGCTGTTCAGGGGATGGCCTGCGTTTGTTGTGGGGCTGCCCCTGGATGGGCAGGAGCCGACACGTGGCAAGCTCCCCCGCACTGCCGTGACGGAATGAGTGTGGGACGATCGGAGAAAGCCGTGAAATCTCTAGCCGGCCCCCCACTTTAGGGCAGATACATCCGTTGACGATGACCTCGTAGATCCAAGCGTTCCAGTTCAACCTCAAGAGGTGTTAGCCGGATTCGCGCTAAGTTTTTCGGGCAAAGTTCAGTAGCTTGCCCAGAGGCGATGCGAATTGCAGCCGTTGAGTTTTAACTTCTTGGAATGCGGCTCTCTCGTTGGGGAGCATTCCCTTCCAAGGCCCATTCCAGAGGCGATGATCGAGAAGGCCTGAAGGGGTGAGGGCTGGGGAACATAAACATGCTTCATGGTTATAGCTTCAAGGATTAATTAATTGAAGATTCCGTTAAAGTTGTTGGTTTTTTTTAAGTTGGTGGTTGGCTCGATTAGTCCCGATCAAAGGCATGCCAGATGGCCTATGTGCTACCCCACGTTTGATATTCTTCAGGATCTTTATGCAGTTTAACTCAATTCCACTCTGTTTACGTGCGAGCATGGGTCTGGGGGCAGTCGCCTAGAGGTTCCCCCGGGGGAAGGCCGGTGTGGAGCAAATCAAGCAAAGGAAGGAGGACGAAATTTTCGGACAGGGAAGGGGTTATCTTTATTTCTTTTCGGCT
>Ga0163217_1019606_pt1 | contig 16858 bp, 21 predicted proteins | sample SynspAceP_FD_185933 | JGI IMG/M metagenome (GOLD analysis project Ga0163217, IMG submission 185933) | Saline lake microbial communities from Ace Lake in Antarctica - Synechococcus sp. Ace-P (PacBio error correction) | ecosystem: Environmental > Aquatic > Non-marine Saline and Alkaline > Saline ... | reverse complement strand
ATCCAAACCCACCATGACGTGATGGACCTGTTCTGCCCTGGCGGATGGCTCTCAGGTCGCCACCATCTGGTGCGGGCATAAGGCCGGGTTAATAGCTCGGACATTCTGCCCATGGGACTCCGGTTGGCCGGTGTCGAATTTATTCAGGGCGATTATTTACCGAAGAACGCTGTTTTGAGAAAATCATAGGCGGTCTGCGCGATGCCAAAGTCGACGTGGATGCTTTCAGACATGGCGCCAACTCAGCGGTGCTGAACGCGGTCACGACAGCCGCGTCTATGATATTTGATCGAGCTGCGCTGCACAGGCAAAGCCAGGTGCTAAAATCCGGAAGGGCAGTTTTGTTGCCAAGGTTTTCCCGTGGAGGTTATGACGGCTACGTGAAAGCTGTGCGCGAACAGTTCGACAAGGTGGTGGTATACGCAACCGCGATTCATTCCGTTGCCCGCTCGCGGGAGGATTATCCTCGTGGAGGTAAGGCTTTCGTGGCTGATCGCTTGTCGAAATAAGCCTTACCAGCTATGAATGCTCATGATGTCTGCACTACCGGGACGGTGTCAGTTACCGACTATTACTCGCCCTTGCCATTCAAGGACGCAGCTCTTTGCTGCATGAGTACGATTCTGCTCTGTGCATTACCTTGCGTGATTGCCGCCATTCTGGCATTGCTTCCGGCACGGCCGGTTTTGGGCGCTGCAGCGGTCGAGCCTGCGCGAGTTTATCTGGGCTGCAGATATGCGTCTGGTACCCAGGGTTAGTTTTTTAGTGCGGGTTTCGCTGGCTTTTGCTTTGGCGTCGCGATCGGGATGATGCGGCAGCACGCAGAAAATATGAGCCGCCTGGCCGTTTGGTGCTGGCGGTTATGCTGCTATCTGTCGGTGGCTCGGCCGTACTTCAGATCTGCAAAAAATCTTCGCCAGCCTTTTGGCGGGCGCCAAGGTCCGTATATTCAGCCTGGCCTTTGGAACCCGCGATGGTGTCGATACCGCTCAAGTTTTGGTTCGGTACGGATGGCCGGGGCCGGCGGGGGAGGCCGGGCGCCGGGGGAGGCGGGGGCCGCGGGGCCCTCGGAAGTGTGGTGCGAAGACGCACTATCGCAGCAACGCGATCCCCATCTACCGCCAACGCCACACGAGCGTGCTTAGAGGCTTTGGTGTATCGCCTACCTTTTCGCCGCTGTCGATTTCGTGTGCTTAACACTGGACCTTGCTGCCGGGCCTGGGCAGCCTTCCAGTTTATTGATGCTCCACCATTCCTTTTTCCATTAGTTTGCTGTTTCTTCGGGTGGTCTGTGCGAACCGAAGCCAGAATCTGAAATAGGGAACCCGTTAAAGTATGAGATTTCTGGCCGTCAGCCCACTGCTCGCCAGTCGTTGAGCCCGGCGCCGGTCTGGCACCACTGGTTCGATTCTGGGCGCCTTGATCTATGGCAATTTTTGTTGCCGGAGTTTCTTGCTTACCATCAGTATTCAGCTCAGCTATGGCCGACGCGTTACGCTCAGTTGTATGGCGCGTCATAGGCTGGCCAGGTTCTGGCGTGGAGCCGCCGAAACCAACCCACGACGTTGGTGATTATGCTAACGCTCAGTAAACGAGTTGGCGAGTGTGCGGGCTTCGGCGTTTATTGGCTGTCATCAGCGGCCGCAGTGCGGGCCAGATTAGTGGTGATTTGAATGTGCCAAACTGGCTTTGGCCCGTGCTAGCCGCGCCGTGCCCTGGGCATTTTTTTCATCGCGACTGGGCGGTAAACCGATTGTTATCGGACCCTGGCCGGGGGCATTCTGGGAGCACTTTGGCCGGAAAACGGTTGTGGTTTGGGCTATGCCATGTAACCGTTGAGGAACTTACCGCCTTTGGTACACCGCTTGCCGCTACACGCGCTGATTATGGAACGCTTAACCGGTACCAAGGCGCGTAGAGCATCATTGCGCTGGAGTCTCAGCTTGGCGCGTCGGGATTAACCGTCGCCAGTGCGCTGGCGGCCGGCCTGACGCGCTTCTGGTGTAGTTCGTCTGCCAGTTAAGCCTTGTTCAATTTTGTGCGATCTTTGGTCACGCCCTGCGTCCGGTCTGATAGGCAAATCACATGGCGTATGTCGAAGCCCGCTGTTTACTGTCTGCGCAACCTGCCTCTAAGGGATTCCGCAGGTTTTAGGCGTAAAACCCACATGCGAAAACCATCCATAGACCTGTCCGAGGACGTCACCCCGTTAACGGCGTGTGACCGTAGTCGTTTTTTAACCGCCATGAGTTTCATGGCATCTCGCCCGCATGTCGCCAACAACGGTGTCGGAGGCAGAACAATCAAGAGTTAAGTCTATTATGAGTTGTTTCTTACTTCGTTTTGTCTGAGCCGCTAGTTCCGGCCACTTGGAACCAGGGTTTATGAAACCCCGTCACCCATTCAGTTAAAACAATCAGCGGATTATTGGGCGGTTAAAAGATGTGATGGCCGCCGCGGCAAACCGGCACCGGTGAAAAACCGCCGGTTTTGTTCTTGCCGATAGGCAGATGCTGGAACAAAACCACGCGTACTGGCCAAAAGGCCGCGCGCTGCTATTGCTGACACTACCCGTGAATTGCCGTCAGGTGGCACGACAGCGTGAACTTTACAGGGGCGTTACGTGCCACCCGCGCGGCAGTCGTATTTGGCGGTGTTGGAAAATTAACCCGAGATGATGAAGCTGCGCAAAGGCTGGACGTACTGGTGGGCAACACATCTGGCCGCTGATGACCTGTATGCAGCAGAACGCTGTGCGTTTCAACGAAGTAGAGTTTCTGGTGCTGGACGAAGCGACCGCATGCTGGACATGGGCTTTATTCGCGATATCCGCAAGATTCTGGCTATGCTGCCTGCGAAGCGCCAGAGCCTGCTGTTATTCTGCAACCTTTTCCGAACGAAATTCGCACCTGGCAAGGGCCTGCAAAACGACCGCGTGCAGATTGATGTTTAATTGCAGGGCGGCAACACCACTGCCGAAAAGCGTTATTCTTCCGTTTTCCGGTGGATCAGAGCCAGAAAACGCGCTGTTGAAGCAAAACTGGTGCGCGACAACAGCTTGGAACAATACTGGTGTTTACCGCACAAGCACGGTGCGAATCGGCTGACCGAGAAGCTGGGGCAAAGACGGTATTTACGCTGCTGCGATTTCACGGCAATAAGTCCCAGGCGCGCCCATTACCCGCGCGGTTGGCCGAGTTCAAGCAGGGTGATATCCGGTGCTGTAGCCGACACGACATCGTGCTCGCGGTTTGGATTTATCAAAACAGCGTGCCCCAAGTGGTGAACTTGAGTTGCCTAACGGCCGGGAAGGAAACTACGTTACACCGCAATTGGCCGCTACCGCCGCCGGCGAAAAGTGGCCACGCGTTGGTCGGCTGTAGTTGCTGACGAGCTCAGCATCTGGTGGGTACGAAAAGCGATTAAGGAAGCGCTGCGCGCAAGAAGTAGAGGCTTTGAGCCAAAGAACCACGTGGCGCTGTGAAGCCAAAAGCCAAGGCGATCCGAGCAAAGCTCGATAAACCGCAGGTGAAAAACGGTGGCGGCAATGGCCGGCCAATGATAAGCCCCGCAGCTTGGCGATTAAGCCAGGCGGCAGCAGCGCAGGGCCGGAGCCAGAATGCCGATGGCGGCAGCGCGGACGTTCAGGTCAGCGGCCAAAAACCCGGGCGCCTGAGGCCAACGGTTGAGGTAGCAGTTAAAAACATGCAGGACTTTGGCTCCGCATTTTTGTTCAGAATCTCGAAAATAAAAAGGGGGCCGTGTAAAAACAGGGTCCCGTAAAAGTAGTGCATCGAGTGTGCTGGCCATTGGCTCAGCAAGATGAGAACCAGCTATCAGAACTGTAGGTGAAACCACCATGTAGACCCATCGGGTCGATTTCGGGACTCAAATTGTCGGTACCGTGCTGCAACATTGCCCCGCCCCGTCAAAAAGCGGTAATGGTGCGGTCGGTGTGATGTCAGCCCACCAGACAGCTGCGTTAAGACCCAAAAATTCTCACTCAGCAATATAATCCGATGCCTATTCGTACGGCAACCACGCTGTCATCAAAAGCTCGAGATCTGTGGACGCGCACTAGAGCGATAGTCAGTTGTGTTGGTGGTCTTCTCTTCAAAGAGGTAGTTAGTTTCACGCCTACACCGGCGTACGGCTGGAAGTGTGAAGGAACTGGCATGGATAGTATTGCAGCTGGATCGTTGGGCGGTAAATGCTTGGTCTCGCCCAGTTTACCAGCCAAAATCAAAGCGTTCCGCACGTTGATGTTTGTGCTTGAAAGGAGTCGCGGCAAATGCCGATACCGATGTTGCGCTTATCTCATTATAGCTGCCACGAAATACCAGCTGATATTGTCGTCAACATAACACGCAGGATTAGCCGTAATAAACAGGAGCTCCAGCGACATTTGATGCGCTCACTGACCCAATCGGGCAACCTGAACCGCACCAGCACGAACATAAAATCACCAAGCTTCAAAAACTGAGGCAGCCGGCGCAAACCGCCATTCGGCCGCAGCCAACACACAATTGAAAGTACGGACATAATAAATCTCCCAAGGTTCGATTGTATTGGCTGTTAAGAGTAAATGGTTGCTAGACAAAGGCAATCTTCATGTAGCGCATTATTAAAAAAAAAGGAGCGCTATTTCACGGCGCCTTTTATACAGCTCAATATGAATGTATTGCAGTGTGTTTTAACGCCGTGGCCAGTAACGCTTGCAATTCCATAAACAGGAAAAAGCGCACTCCAGCCCAACGTACCAGCCCGGCAGCCTTCAATGGCCGTCCAGAAAACGCAGGTTGCCTATGGGCTCAATGTCGCCGTAGCCTACGGTGGTAAATGTTGCTGAACGAAAAGTTACACGCAGTCCCAGGAAGCGGCCGTTAAAGTTACAAAATAGCAGCCCCCAGCCCAGGTAGTGGTGCATGCAAAGTACGCCGTGCGAAAGATCCATACTTCCAGAGCATGAGCGGCAAGAACCCCGATAGCGGGCCACAGCCAGTCGGAAATGCTGATGACTAGCCATATTTCCCAGTACGCTGCTCAGCCGCACCAGCACTTCGTGATGAATCAGCACCACAGCGCAACCAGCACACTGAAAGCGACAGTGGCGATAAGCAGGCCTCACCGGTTCTTTCTAAAGCAAAAGTGAAGCTCTCCTGCGGGGATGACAGGCCCGCAGAGCGGGGTGCGACTACCCCAGTTTAAACGGGTTCTTGCAGATATTATGGTTGGTTTGTTTTTCTGTTATCATTGGCGCTATGATACAGGTCGAAAATGGCAGAGCAGTTTCCACAGGAGTAAGCAATGTTTGTGGAAAAAATCTCAGCAGCCGTGTTGATGCCGCTACCCTGACGTTTGCAGGTTGTGCATCTGGGGCCAGGATTTTGCCCCCACAATGTTGACCAAGATTACAGTCAAACGAAACACTCGCTCAGAAGTGCAGGACGTTTGTTTGTGAGCTTGGCGTACCCCAGTATGAAAGGCGGTAAGCGCACCTGACTTACGGCAAGTATCGCTGGTCTGCGTTGCGGACGACAAAACCGAAGACCTGATTTATACGTTTGATGGCAACGGCAGTGTGCAGTCTTACAATTATAACGCCAACGCAGTAAACTTGCGAAGAGTGAATAAACCAAACGGCTGCATTTGAGCCCGTTTGTTTAAATAATTTTACATTTCTAGGCTGTCTTGATAAGCGCTGAGTAGGTCCACTTCCTTACGGCAAATTTCGGGGTGGGGATTATGATAGGCGCCCAAAATCTCCTTCTGTGGAATTCTTTCGTTAATGATTGAATTGTTTTTTTCGAACCACTTCAGCAGCTCTATCCGTTTTTGTTTCTTGCTAGGCGCCGTTTTTCGTGCGTGACAATGTTTTTAGCGTTAACTCGCGGCTGCCGGCGGACGAGAAAACCGCGATATTCGTCGTGCTGCATATCGGGCTGTGTTGGGTTGTGATTCTGTTTTTTGCCGGTCCTCGGTGTTTGGTGCCATTGTATTTACTCTCAATTCGTTCCGCATGGTGCAGGTACACTGTTGTTTTGAACGGCCATCGTCTGTTTAACATGGTTTAGCTGCAGTCACCCACGAGGTCTGCCGGATGATAGTCGACGATTGATATGCGGTGGTGCCCTTGGCGATTCCGGTTGATGATTGGCCCGGTTACGATTGGCTGCGATTCTGGTTTACGGTGCTGAGTTGAAGCAGGTTGCGGCGGTGGCTGGGGCTTGTGGGGTTGTGTCGAGTTTGCTGATTCTGGCGGTTTTGTTTGCGATTTCGGGTTATTTGAAAAGGCGATGGGTAGAATGACCTGAATATTATGTCGAAGATAGCGGTTGATTTTTGTCGGCCTATGGCGGCGGAAATTGCTGTTGACCGGGTTGTCTGGGTTTAATTACGCTTCTGGGTTGGTGTTAAGGGTAAACGCACCCAGATGTGGTTGTCCCGCCAACAGCGTAGGGACAGATTTCAAATCTGTCCCGTTTGTTTGTCCCCGGTTCCGTCATCTACCGCTTGCAGCAATGCTATTTTTTGAGCTTCGCAGCGCAGGGTTGAAGTCTCTGCCGGGTATTTTCTTTGCTTTGGGTCAGGCGACAGGATTATCGGTATTACATTCATCAGGTTGCGGCCAGAAACCATAAATCGGGGACTTCGTTGAACCTATCCAGCCGATGGCGACGGCCCAGATCAGGCCAGTGTATTCGGCGCTGGTGACTGGTTGGCTTCTACTTGCGTAAGCAGCAGGACGTGATTGTTGTTAACCCAGTATAAACAGGGAGGAGCCGGCGGCGATGATGACCAGGTCGTGCTCCAGCGCGAGCCTTGCTGCCAGTCCCAGATTGCCAGTGCGCCGGCAGCAGGATAATCCAGCAGTAGTTCAGGCAGTTTGTGGCACGTGGTCTGTGCTTTTGGCAGTTTACGCCCAGTACGGCTTGATGGCAGTGGAAAACGCCGAGCCAGGGCCGCAAACGCGGCCCAGGTGAAATCTATGGGCTTAGTATCAGGATTAATGCCAGCAAAGCCGCTGATACGGCAATCACGCTTCAGAGTGTGAGCGTTCGCGGAAGATGACGTGTGGACTGATAACAGCTCACCCAGTATGGGCGCGGACGTAAGAATACGGCATCCGGTGGCAGGCAGGTTGGCCAGAGCGATGAATCAATGCACGGATGCCATCAGGTGACATGGCGCGGATGGCGTGAATTGCCGGTGCCAGCAAAAAACTGGCGGCGTCTATTTTTTTGGCAGCGGTAAACAGCAGCAGCAGAGTGAGCACGCAGCGCAGAAGGGCGAACTGGAATATGGGCGGCCGGGATCCAGCAGGTTTATAGAACATCGGACATTAACGCACATAGGCGTTGCCATCACCAGCAGAAAGATGGCGCTGCCAAACGGTTTTGCCAGACATGAATAACCTCAAGAAAAAACGCGAATGATTCAGCACGGCAGTATGAGCGCGTGGCTTTGGTCAAGCCTGAATGGGTTTAGTACCTATCGAATGTATAGGCATTTATTTAATAGTTAAGCTATCTAAATGAAAGTGCTGGCAATTTCTTTGTCGGATTGCACAGCTCAGCGTCAGTGTCTTGCGGGGCTTCGACCACTTTGCGTTTGCCAGTGGCAACTTGACACTCTGTTAGGCCGCGCTGTCAACGCTCTACGCGAATAAACGTCGTAGAGCGCGGCGAGTTGCCTCTTTCCAGTGTTCGCACTCATTGGCTGTCCTACGCCTATGGGCGCGGCCAGTCGACCAGCTGTTTTGCGTCGTGCCCATCAGGCAGGCAATGCCGTCCAGGGTCGTCTCATCGCGGTCTCGAATAGCTTGGTGCAAGCGAGCGCGCATCGGTGTTTCGTTGGCCAGCGGTAGGCGTTCAACACCCTGCCCAGAGAGTCGCTGCTGTCTGTGGGTATATAGGCGCGCGGTGTATGCGTGGCGCAGCGGTGTGTCTTCACATGCTGGCGGGCCACTTTTTGCCCAGGCGGTCTCGGGCCATCAGGCCCGTCGCGCCCAAGGGGGCAACACCCAATAAGCGCAGGGGCCAGCGCAGGGCTGGGAACGGGAAGTTGATGATGGCTTCACGCATGTAACCCTGCAAATCGCGCAGCAGGTTTCAGGCACCATTCGCCATGTGGCGCTGTCGACCGATAGCCTTTTCGTGCCATTGTTGATCACTGCGTGGCGTAATACAGCTGTACCAGACAGTCCGCCATGCCCGGACAGGCGTTGGCGAGCTTCAGGCCGCCGCCTACCGAAAGCAGTAACGTCGGTCATCAGCGCAAAGGCCGCGAAAAGCGCGCCAGTGGCGGTCAGTAAGGTTGTCAGGTTGCCTTGGGCGCACCGGTTCGGCAAGGCGCCGTCAGGCCTGCACCCGGCGCGGCGCAAAACCGTTTACGGTGGTGATGCGCCAGGTGGCTGTAGAAAAACGCCATCGAATTTTTTGGTGGCCCTTGCCGCGTTGCATGACGACGCGGTTACGCTCTTCCGTAGGGCGGCGGCCTGAAGGCTCGCAACGCCGTCCGGGCGCATGGCGACTGTCTGACGCTGTATTAACGCCACCGCCAGTAATCAAACAATGGCACCGAAGAAAGGCATCGAAGAAACAGCGCACATGGCTCGAATGGTGCCTGAAACCTGCCTCGCGATTTGCAGGTTCCATGCGTGAAGCCATCATCAACTTCCCGTTCCACCCTGCAGCTGGGCCCCTGCGCATTTATTGTGTTCCCTTGGGCCGACGGCCTAAATGGCCCGGACGACCGCACTGGCAACCAAAGTGGCCGCCAGCATTGTAGAGACACACCGCTGCGCCAGCGCAGTACACCGCGGCGGCCTATATACCCACAGACAGCAGCGCTCTCTGGCAGGTGTTGAAACGCCTACCGCCTGGCCAACGAAACCCCGACATGCGCGCTCGCTTGCACCAAAGCTATCGAGACGCGATGAGACGACCTGGACCGCAATTGCCCTGTGATGGGCACGAACGCAAACAGCTGGTCGATGGCCTGCGCCAGGCGTATGAAAGCAATGAGTGCGAAAAACTGGAGAGGCACTCGCCCGCGCTCTACGACGTTAGTTTCGCGTAGATGCGTTTGGACAGCGAACGGCCTGAAAGAGCTGTCAAAGTGTGCCATGGCACGCAAAGTGGATCTCGAAAACGCCCGCAAGACACTGATCGCTAGAGCTGCAATCCGACAAGAGATTGCCAGCACTTTCATATTAGATAGCTTAAACTACTTAAATAAGCTATAATTAGATAGGTACTAAACGGCATCAGGCTGACAAAGCCAGGCTATACTGCCGTGCTGAATCCATACGCGTTTTCTGAGTTATTTATGTCTGGCAAAAAACCCCCGGGTTTTTTTTTTTTCAGCGCATCTTTCTGCTGGTTGATCGGGCAAACGCCATGGCGTAATGTCATGTCTGATAAAACGCTGGATCCCGGCGCGCCCATCTATTCCCAGTATCGCCTTCCTGCGCTGCGTGCTCCACTTGCTGCTGCTGTTTACCGCTGGCCAAAAAAATAGACCGCGCCAGTTTTTTGCTGACCGGCATTCGACGCCATTCCGGCCCATGTTCACCTGATTGGCATGTGGCATGATCATCGCTCTGGGCAACCTGCCCTTGGCCACCGCCCAGATGCCGTATTCTACCCGCCGCGCCATACTGGTATGCTGTTATCAGTCGTCATCTTCCGCGAAAACGCCCAATCCTTGGAGCGTGATTGCCGGTATCAGCGCTTGCCGGCATTAGTCCTGAATTTACTAAGGACCGATAGATTTCACCCTGCGCCGCGTTTGCGCCCTGGGCTCGGCGTTTTCCAGACTGGCCATCAACGCCGTATGGTGCGTAAAAACGCCAAAGCAACAGACCACCGGCACAAACTGGTCCTGAACACTGCTGATTATCCACCGCTGCGGCGCACTGGCAATCTCGGGACTCGCAGCAAGGTCGCGCTGGAAGACCGACTGGTCATCATCGCCGCCGGCTCCTCCCTGTTGTATACTGGGTTACAACATTCACCGTCCTGCGGGCTTACCGCAAAGTAGACGCCAACCAAGGGTCACCAGCGCCGAATACACTGGCCTTGATCTTTGGGGCCGTCGCATCGGCTGGATAGGTTCAACGAAGTCCCCGATTTATGGTTCCCTGGCCGGCAGCTGATGGATCGTAATAACCGCTAATCCTGATCGGCTGACCAAAGAAGAAATACCCGGCAAGAAGACTTCACCCTGCGCTGCGCAGCTCAAAAAATAGTGCTGCAAGCGGGTTAGAAGACGGAAACACGGGACAAACAAGACGGGGACAGATTGAAATCGTTCCACGCGGTGCGGGACAACACATCTGGTGCGGTTACCTAACAACCCAAACCAAGAAGCCGTAATAAACCAGACAACCCGGTCAACACAATTTCCGCCGCCATAGCCGACACAAAATCAACCGCTGCATCTCGACATAATATACCAGCCATTCTTACCCATGCCTTTTCCAAATTTACGATAAATCGGCAACAAAACCCAGAATCAGCAAACTCGACACCAACCCCCAACAAGCCCCCACACCGCCCCAACCTGCTGAACTCGCACCGTAAGACCAGATCGCACCAATCGTAGCCGGGGCCAATCATCACCGGAATCGCCAAGGCACACCGCAATATCATCAGCGACTACCATCCGGCAGATCTCGTGCGTTGACGTGCGAAGTACCATTGTTAACCAGACTGATGGCCGTCAAAAACACAGTGTACCTGCACCAATGCGGAACGAGTTGAGAGTAATAACAATGGCACCAAAACAACAAGAGGACCGGCAAAACACAGGAATCACACCCAAACACCAGGCCGCCGATATTGCAGGGCACGACGAATAATCGCGGGTTTCTCGTCCGCCGGCAGCCCGCGACGTTTAACGCTAAAAAAATATCACGACGAAAACACGCGCCAGCAGAAACAAAAAGCGATAGAGCTGCTGAATGTTAGGTCAAAAAAAAAATTCAATCATTACCGAAGAATTCCACAGAGGAGGATTTTGGGCGCTAAGATAATCCCTCACCCCGAATTTGCCGTAAGACAGTGGACCTACTCAGCGTTATAAAGACCACCTAAGAAATGTAAAATATATTAAACCAAAACGGGCTGCAAATGCAGCCCGCTTTTGTTTATTCACTCTTCCGCAGTTTATGCGGCGCGTTTTATAATTGTTAAGATGCACACTCCGTATGCCATCAAACGTGATAATCAGGTCTTCGTTTTGTCCGTCGCAAACGCAGACCAGACGATACTTGCCGTAAGTCCAGGTGCGCTTACCGTCTTTCATACCGGCTACGCCCAAGCTCACCAAACAACGCTGCACTTCTGAGCGAGGTTTTCGTTGACTGTAATTGTCAACATTTGTGGGTGGCCAAAATCCTGCCCACAGATGCACAAACCTTTGCAAAACGTCAGGGTCTAGCGGCCATCACACGAGTGCTGAAAGTTTTTTTTTCACAAACATTGCCTTTACTCCTGTGAAACTGCTCTGCATTTTTCGACCTGTATCATCAGCCATCGGATAAACAGAAAAAACAAACCAACATAATATTCTGCAAAGAACCCCGTTTAAAAAACTGGGGTAGTCGCACCCGCTCTGCGGGCCTGTCATCCCGCAATGGAAGCTCACTTTTGCATTAGAAGAAAACCCGGGAAGCCTGCTTTAACGCACTGTCGCCTTCAGTGTGCCTGGTTGCGACCGTAGTGCTGATTTCATCACGAAGTGCTGGTGCGGCTGAGCAGGCGTACTGGAGAAAATGGGTAGTCATCAGCTTTCCGACTGGCTTGCCGCTACTCGGTTCTTGCCGCTCATGCTCTGGAAGACTATGGATCTTTCCACGGCCCCGTACTGCTATTGCACATTACCCTGGGCTGGGGCTTGCTAATTGTAACTTATTAAGCGGCACCTTGCTGGACTGCGATGTACCTTTTCGTTCAGACATTTTACCACAGTAGGCTACGGCGCATTGAGCCAAGAGGCAACTGCGTTTCTGACGCATGAAGGCCTGGCCGGGCTGTACTGTGGGCTGGAGTTGCGATCTTCCTGTTTATGGAAAATGCCAGCGTTACTGGCCACGCGTTTAAAAACACCACATGCAATACTTCATTACTTGAGCTGTATCAAAGGCGCCTGAAATAGGCTCTTCTTTTTTTATAATTTGCGCTAAATCAGTCTGCCTTTGTAGAACATACTCTTACAGGCCAATACGAATCGAACCGTGGGAGAATTTAATTATTTTTCCGTACTTTCAAAATTGGATTGTGCTGCGCCGTAATGGCGTTGCGCCGCTTGCTCAGGCTTTGAAGCTGGTGATTTTTATTTTCTTTCTGGTGCGTTCAGGTGCACGATGGGTCCAGGTGAGCGCATTCCAATTGTCGCTGGAGCTCCTGTTCTTACGGCCAATCCTCGTGTGATGATTGGACAATACTCAAGCTGAGGTATTCGTGGCGCTAGATGATAACCAGCAACATCGGTATCGGGCATTTTGGCCGCACTCCCTTTCAAGCCACAACGATTCAACCGGTGCCGAACGCTTTGATTTTGTGGAAACTGGCGAGACAAGCATACCGCACACGATTCACGCTTGCAATACTATCCAATGCACAGTTCTTCAGCCTTCCAGCCGTTTACGCCGGTGTAGGCGTGAACTACACTACCTTCTTTGAAAGAGAAGACCACAAACACACTGACTAGCGTCTAGGTGCCGCGTCCACAGATCTCGAGCTTGATGACAGCGTTGCGTTGCGTAGAAATAGGCATGATTATATGCTGAGTGAGAATTGGTCTTAACGCAAGCTGTCTGGTGGCTGACATCAACACCGACGCACCTTTACCGCTTTTGACGGGCGGGCATGTTGCAGCAGTACGACAAATTTGAAGTCGAAATCCGACCCGATGGTCTTACATGTAGGTTTCACCTACGAAGTTTCTGATAGCTTGTCCCGATTACTTGCTGAGCCAAATGGCCAGCACACTCCGAATGCACTTACCTTTACGGGCCCTTTTTTTACACGCCCCGCCTTTTATTTTCAAGATTCTGAACAAAAAAATGCGGAGCCAAGTCCGCCATTTTTTAACCTTCTACCCATCTCAAGCCCGCTATTGGCCTCAGGCGCCCTGGGTTTTGGCTGACCTGAACGTCCGCGCTGGCCGCAATCGCCCATTCTGGCTCCGAGCCTGCGCTGCGGCCGCCTGGCTTATCGCCAAAGTGCGGGTTATCACTTGGCCGCCAGTTGCCGCCACGTTTCACCGCTGCGGTTACGAGCTTTGCTCGGATCGGCCTTGGGCTTTTGGCTTCAGCCGCCACGTGGTTCTTTGGCTTCAAAGCCTTTCTACTTCCTCCGCGGCAGCTGCTTTTCTTAATCAGCTTCCATACACACCAGCATTGCGGATCTCGTCAGCACTCACCACTCGACACGCGGGCACTTGTCGCCCGCGCGGCCGGTACGCCAATGCGTGAACGTAGTCTTCCGGACGTTAGGCAACTCAAAAGTTCCACCACTTGGCGGCAGCTGTTTGATATCCAAACCGCGCAGCAGCGATGTCGAGTCGCTACCGCACACGGATATCCACCCTGCTTGAACTCGCCAAAGCGCGGGTACGGGCGCCCTGGAGACTTATTGCCTGAATCGCAGGCAAGACGCTGGTAATTACCGTCTTTCCCAAGCTTCTCGGTCAGCGATTTCGCACCGTGCTGGTGCGGGTAACACCAGTCACTTGTCCCAGGCTGTTGTACGCGCACCAGTTTGCTCAAACAGCCGCCCTTTGTCTAGCGCTGACCTCCCACCGGGATAAACGATTGAATAACGCGTTCGGCCAGTGGTGTTGCGACACGCATATCAATCTGCACCGGGTCGTTTAGAGGCCCTTTGCCAGGCGTGCGAATTTACGTTGGAAAAGGTTGCAGAAAACAGCAGGGCTCTGGCGCTTCGCAGGCCAGCATAGCCAGAAATCTTGCGGATTATCGCGAATAAAGCCCATGATCCAGCATGCGGTCGCTTCGTCCAGCACCAGGAAACTCTACTTCGTTGAAACGCACAGCGTGTCTTTGCTTGATACCAGGTCCATCAGGCGGCCAGGTGTTGCACCCAGTACGTCCAGCCCTTTGCGCAAGCTTCATCATCTGCGGGTAATTTATCACACCGCCAAATACGACAGCCGCGCGGAGGGGGCACGTAACGACTGTTTAAAGGTTCACGCTGTTCGTGCACCTGAGCGCAAGTTCACGGGTAGGTGTCAGAATCAGCACGCGCGGCCTTTGCCAGTACCGGTTCTGCTTCAGCATCGTGCAGTACGCAGAACAAACCGGCGTTTTTACCCGGTGCCGGTATGCGCGGGGCCATCACATCTTTGACGGCAATACCGCTGGAAGCTATTTTACCTGACCCATGGGTGACGGGGTTTCTAACCTGAGTACCCAAAGTGGCCACGGACTAAGCGGCTCAGACAAAACCGAGTGAAGAAAAACATCATAATAGATAATCTTGATGTTCTGCCTCCACGAACACCGTTGTTGGGGCGAATGCGGGCAATGCAATGAATGACTCAGGGCGATAAAAAACGACTACGGTCACACGCCGTTACGGCGGGTGGACTCCTCTGACAGGTCCGTATGATGGTCGCATGGGGTGTTACGACCCCATAAAAACGCGGAAATCCCTAGAGCAGATTCGCGACAGTAACAGAGGGCTTCGACATACGCCATAGTGCATTGCAGTCAGACCGGGCACGCAGGGCGTTGACCACAAGATCGCACAAAATGAACGAAGGCCTTAAACTGGCAGACGAACACACCAGACGAGCGTTCAGGCCGGCCCCAGCCGCATGCGACGTTAATCCGACACGCCAAGCTGAGACTCCAGCCCGCAATATGCATTCTACCGACCTTAACGTTAAGCGTCCATAATCAGCGCGTTAGCGGCAAAACGGTGTACCAAAGCGTAATTCCCCAACCGGTTACCATGCAAAGCCCAACCCACCAGACGTATTTCGGGCCAAACCGCGCTCCCAGGAATGCCCCGGCCAGGGTACGTAAACATCGCGTTTACGCCGCCAGTCCGCGATGAAAATGCCCAGGGCACGTGGCCGCGAGCGTAGCACCGCCAAAGCCAGTTGGCACATTCAAAATCACCATAATTGGCCCGCACTGCGGCCCTGATTGACCACCAATTAAACGCCGAGCCCTCCCCAACAATCGCCAACTCGGTTACTGACGTTAGCACCATACTCACCAACGGTGGTTGTTCGCGGCACGCCAGAAGCCTGGCAACCTATGACCCGCGCCCAACCCATTTACAACTGAGCGTAACGGCGTAGGCATAGCTGAGCTGAAAACTGATTGGCTAAGCAAAGAAAAACACCGGCACCAAAATGCCAAGATCAGGCGCAGAATCGAAACCAGGGTGCCAGACCGGCGCGTACACACTTGCGAGCAGTGGCGATGACGCAGAAATCTCAATTTAACGGGTTTCTATTTCAGATTCTGGCTCAGGTTCGCACCAGACCCAACCCCGGAAAAACAGCAAAAACTAGGAAAAAGGAAAAATGGTGAGCATCAATAACTGAAGGCGGCCAAGGGGCCCGGCAGCAAGTCAGTGTTAAGCACCAGGATCGACAGCGGCGGAAAAAGTAGGGCATACACCAAAGCCTCTAAGCACGGCTCGTGTGGCGTTGCGGGTAGAGGGGAAATCGCCGTCTTGTGCGATCGTTCGCGCCCACCCCACCCATTCCGACCCACCGCTTACGAAACCCAAAATTGAGCGGTAATTCGAACCATCCGCGGGTGCCAAAGCCAGGCTGAGGATAACGCACCTGGCCGCCGCCAAAAAGGCGGTCCGAAATTTTTTGCAGATTCTGAAGTACGGCGAGACCGACGATAGCAGCAATAACCGGCCAGCACAAAAAACCGCAGCGGCTCATATTTCTGCTGCTGCCGCAATAACCCGCATCGCGACCCAAAGCAAAAAGCCAGCGCAAAAACAACGCACTCTAGAGTACCAGGACGATATCCTGCCAGCCAGAATAACGCCAGGAACTGACCGCTTGCAGCGCCCAAAAAAACCGGCCGTGCCGGAGCAATGCCAGAATGGCGAGCAAATCAACGCAAGGTAAAGCAAGAGCAGAACGTATCAGCCAGCAAAGAAGAGTCTCTGGAATGGGCAAGGGCGAGTATAGTTAGGTAACTTTGACACCCGTCCCGGTATTCAGACATCATTGAGCATTCAATAGCTGGTAACGCTTATTTAGACAAGCGATCAGCACGAAAAGCCTTAACCCACAGATAAACCTCCCGCGAGCGCACGGGAAGAATCCGTTGCGCCACAACCTGTCGAACTGTTCGCGCACAGCTTTCCACGTAGGCACGGTCAATAAAACCTTTCCACCGTTGGGAAAAACCTTGCAAAACCAAACTGCCCTTGGATTTTAGCACCTGGCTATGCCATGTCCAAGCGCCCAGCTCCGATCAAAAATACATAACGCGGGCCTGGTCTGGCCGCGTTCACCAAACCGCCTGATGTTGGGCGCCATGGTCTGAAATCAACCACGTCGACTTTTGCATCGCGCAGACCGCCATGATTTCCTACAAAAAACAGCGTTCTCGGTTAAAAATCGCCCTGAAAAATAAAATTCGACACCCGGCAACGGCCGTCCATGGGAGCAGAATTGTCCGAGGGCTGATTTTTACCCCGCCTTTATGCCCCCTCCAGATCCGGTGGCGGACCTGGAAAGGACCATTCCGCAGCGCCAGGGGAACCCAGGGGGGTCCCAATTTTTTTCCCAAACCGTCCATGGGTGGGGGGTTTTGGGATTAATTTTCTTCCCGTATGTGAATGGA
>Ga0163217_1004489_pt1 | contig 16858 bp, 13 predicted proteins | sample SynspAceP_FD_185933 | JGI IMG/M metagenome (GOLD analysis project Ga0163217, IMG submission 185933) | Saline lake microbial communities from Ace Lake in Antarctica - Synechococcus sp. Ace-P (PacBio error correction) | ecosystem: Environmental > Aquatic > Non-marine Saline and Alkaline > Saline ... | reverse complement strand
AAAAAGCCGATGGCAGTTTGGAAGGCCCAAATCCAGGAGGCCTATTGATAGAGGATAATGCGGGTCAGCTACCTTGTTGTACAACACCAAGAAGGAACGGTATCCTTACTTAGCCAGTTTAGAATGCCAACGATACATCAACGGCAACGATACTGGGATGATGATAAAGAGGTTTGTGCGGATTGTTGATGTTTAAGCCCTGAGGACTGTATTAAAAAGAACGGAGGAAGGAAACAGGATATAAATTGGAACGGCGTTACAAAAAGCGTATTCGAATCTTATGTCTCCTGTGTTCGGTAACGCGAAATCCTAATTTTTTATTGTTCTTACGAAGAAAAAAATGAAGTGAGCGATTGGTGTGGTGCGAAAACTGAAACAGGAAAATATGAGTGTGGGCTGGAGTTGACATTGATAAGCTTTGGCTCATGATGGCTCTGGTGAAATAAAAGGATGCCAAAACCATAATGCTTTTGCAAATGCTAAAATAATGGATTATTTTCCAATTAGTTTTACCGACTAAATTATATGCGAAAAATCATAAAATGCTTTTGGGGTGGAATGCCTTGGTGTACAAGAAGCGATTTATCAATCCCTGAAGGGTTAGATTGGTAGAACAGGGATTTGTTGCGTCAAAAGGGGGGAGTCCTCCTTTTCCGAAGCTGTAATCGGCATTTCGATTCGAGGTACATAGACCTCGAAGACTTGATTTTAATACATCTGTATACCCATAAATCGACATCGATCGATAGCATGCGTAAAAAAATAGTAGATCCGGCCATTTATACTTTTAACCTATTAGATTACTGAAAGGCGATTGTAGCTCTACAGTATCACCAAGCGCATTTTAAAAAAACCTTTTGGTGACCAAGGGACTTCCGTTGGGATTTTAAGAATTTTCGGACAAGGCATTTCGAAATTATTATTTTAACGATCCAGAGAAACTTTTTGTTGATACCTTTATAGCCCCCAAAACTTAGGCTTTTGTTGTTAAAATTTGGGAAGCATGTAGATGAAAATTAAGGTTCTTGGGTTCAATTAGTATCCTTATTATTTCGAAGATGGATTGCATTTGTTTGTTTTACCTCTGCGGTGCATTTGTGAAATGATTGTCATAAAAGCTAAATATCAGGGTTTTTCCCGAACGGGTAATTCAGCGAAAATCCACTGAGGCATAATTATGCCTAGAGCACCCAGATTTAGCGTAGATATAAGCGGTCACTGCCATTAAATCGGTCTTTTAAGTTCCGGATAAGCCACCTACAGGGAAAAAGTTAATAAAAGGGACGGTCCCTAGGTATTTCTTGGTACATTTATTCAGACTATACAAGGGTTTCTGGTGTAAACAGATTGTAAACGGGAAACGGGCCGGAACCATCTACCCATCGCCGGCCGGTGATTTAAGCTCCGTGGTAAATAATATTTCCAAATATACCCTTCGTCGTTTAGGGCCCCCGGCCCTTTTGTTCAAGGTTATCTGAAAGGTAGAGGAGCTTAAAATTCAATAATTGTTCCGCGAAGAAAAATTATCACTTAGCTGGCATCATTTCTTTGTACAACCCGAATCTGTGACGGAAACACCGTACAATGATTTGCTTTCTTTATTTGGGCATCTTGTACAATATCCACCTTTTAAGAGAGTACTTCTTCCAATAGTTTTTGGTAAGTGTGCTAATCTATCATATAAGGCTTTCCAAAGTATCTTTTCCTCTGTTTATTCAAATAAAATGTATTGCTATACAATTCCCTGTTTACTCCATAGCTATAGGTATTACTGTATTTAAGAAAATGGCCTGGGGTAACTTTAAGTCCTCCTTATTAAGATAGTGACCACATTACCATAAATGGGCAACCACTTCTTCCGGACTATAATATTGGTCATAGTCCTTCCCATGCCCAACCTGGGCCATAAGCTGTTTTGCCTTAAAAATATTTTAAAATGCAGGGAAACGTTGCTGTATTCTTGGGCCAATTTTATGGGCCGCTATCCCTCCAAAGTTAAGGATGTAACCAATATAATGGGTTCGCCGGTACCTTCCATATAAAGAGTGTCGTTCTAAACAACATAATATAAGGGGCTGGGAATTCTATTCAGTAAATGTTTTAAGCGATGCAAATAAGGTAACTATTTTGGGTTACTGGCAGGGTAAAGTATTTATGGCTGTTTGGCTAAACACAGTATCCTTGTTTTACGGGGGTCAAGATAAGTATGCGCCTGAAGTTAATCACCAGTTGCCCTATTGTACTAGTTGTTTTGGTAATTTCTTTGATAACTTATTGTTATGTTAAAGTCTTACACCCTAAAAATTATTGATAAACACACTAAGGTGAACACCTAAGCATTTTTTTTATTGCCAGAAAAAGGGCAATGAAATTGTACGTTCATCGACTTTAACATCCTTTTATTCTATTATTTTTTTTTTTTTTTTTTTTTTTTTTTTTTTAACGTTTTTTAATGACGCCAATAATAATATCTTTTATTGGTTATTGTAGTCCAAGCAACTAAAAATTATTTTGAATATGGGCAGAGCTATGTTTAGAGTTACCACTTCTCTTAAAACGTAACTGCAAAAAGGTTAGTTTTGATACAAAAGTTATTTTGCAAAGGAACTAAGAAGAAGGCAGGGAAAAGACTATTACCATTTGAAATAGAAGAATTAAAAACTCTGGTTGAAACCAATTTATTTTGACAAGCCAGAACTACAAAAAGCTTACTTTATTAAAAGCTTAGATACAAAGCCACCCTAAAAGGTGGGCTTTTCCTTTTTTATGGCTCTTTAGTAGCCACGAAGCAGAAAATTATAATTGTGTTGACCTGATACAACTTTTTAGGTCAATTCAAACCGTATATTAATCTGCGGACCCCCAATTTTATTATGATGAAATATTTAAACCTTACGATTTATTCCTGTCATTTTTAGCTGTGGAAAGGATGAGATACCTGCCTTAAATTACCCAATGAACTTCAGGGAAAATTGGCCAATTGGAATCAACAAAATAAGTCTGGCGACATTGTAGAAAATTGGAACAACAGTAGCAATGAAGCTATATTTGAATTTAAGGGCCAAAATTGGATCCTATAACCCATAACGAGAAGGCTTGTGGCGGTATTGTAAGATGGGAATCTCAGTACAAAATGACAGATTTTAACAGTGAAATCACTGCGAAAACAATGCCAAATAGGGACCAGTTTCAAATATGGAATTTTGCGGAAGGGAAGCTTATATTGTCAATGTAGGTTGTATGAAGAATGCTCTTATAAAAATATCGAAAAATGGAATAACTAATTGGTTGTAACGGGCTTATAATTTTTACCATCTGAAAAAGCAATAGCACCTCTTACCACAACTTGGCAATACTCATATAAATGTTTCCCGAATCTGTATTTAAGTTTCACTTGTATGATAAAATAAGACTGACTCCCTGCCGGTGATGGATTTTTAAAAGATTTAAGATTCTGCTTCTGGTTCTCATCCAGATCTATAGTGTAGGAAGGTAGGAGCGTCATGCCCAAACCTTCGTTGGACAGGTGATCAGTGTTGCAAAACTACCCACTTGTAATTGAAAGGTTCTTCCTCATAATTTTTGGAGGCATTGCAGTAAATTTATTACCCCATCCTAAAACAGTGTCGTCCCTTAAAAGCAAAACATCTGAAATTTTCCAATCTTCAGTTCAATTCTGATACCTGTCCCCAATCTATGGTTTGGCGAACATTAGCCAACAAAAGTTCAAATAGAGAGGGCGTTCCTTAATAAATTGGATTTCAAAGGCGTAGCTGCCAATGGCCGCATCAATATGGCCATCTTTAAATTTCTGATTAGATTTTCGGTGTTTTGTTCCTTTTATGATGCAGATTTACTTTAGGAATTTCTTAATAAAGGTTCGCAGGAACATTGGGCAAAAGGTGGGCATAATGGTGGAATACTAAGGTAAACTCCCTCTAAAAACCCTTTTCTTTGGCTCTACAATATCCTTGATCGTTGGCCTCCATGACAATATTCTTGGCCGCTGAGCAACATTTTTGCGCCGGACTTCGGTTATGGTGATGGGTTTTTTACTTCTATCGAATGAGATGATATGTCCAATTCATCTCTCCTAACCTTTTGGCACTTGCATGCTTGATAAGTTAGGTTGGGGTAACAAAGCTTTTTTTCGTCTGCCAAGGTAAAAATTTTGGTATTTCGGCACGGCTAGACATTATTGCAGTTGTGTAATGGTCATAAAGTATCCTTTAAAGGATAAAATTATGGAAAACTAAAAACAAAACCTGAAACTGTTTAGCGGGTTACTTATAAATTCTTTTTAAGTGCTGTGATTGTGGTAGCCGATCATTTGATATTAACCTATAATATTTAGACGCTTAATCAGCAATTATATTTCTCCGCTTCAATCTTTTTTTCCCATTGATAAAATCGTAAAGGTTAGGTTTCTCAAAGTTATAATAATCTGTCAAAATTTTCCAAAGAATTTAAATAATCAATTTCGGCCTTATCTTTTCTTGTTGTGCCAGATTTAATCGGTAATAGTAAATTTTCCCAAAGTATATATTCTCTCCTTGGTAATTGTATAGGCGTTGAATGCATATCTCTTTAGCCTTTTCCGGAAGTGAAAGGAAAATCACGCTTACTGGGACCAATTTAATATATTGCAGGTAGATCTCTTTCAAAGGCCTTGTTCTTGTTTAATATTTGTTGCTACCAAACCTAAATTCCCGCCTCTCCCATTTTTCTTTCGGATTTGGATACACCCCAATCAAAAATGGGAATGCCTAATCTTACAGATAACCCTTTGTTGTCTATCATAAATCCTGAAACAAGGCATCATAATCCTCCGGCGCGTTTATTTAATCCAAAATTGGATTAACATTAATTTCCAACCTATTGTTTCCTTTTTATTTGAGCCAGATTTCTTTCGCTTCCAAACGGCCTCCTTCTAAAATTCTATAAACAGACTTTCTATATTGGTAAGCTTCATTCCAGAGCGTTTGCACACTCAGCCTCAAAACTACCAGTTTCTCGGGAATGAAGAGTTCTATGTTCGGTTTTCAATTCTAAATAACGGGATAGCTTTTGAGAGGTCCTTTTAAGTATGGATGGTATTGTTGTAAACTTGCATTTTTTTCGAATTTAAATGGTCCGAGTTCCATTTGCAATAGTCATTTTCAGCCAATTTTTCCAATTTCGAACCTCCCTTTGCAATTTGTAATAACGTGGTCTTGGCGTGGCCAAATTTTTTCTTGGAATTTTGTTAATCTCATTTGTGCCGTCAATACATCCAAAATACCTTTGGCAACTACTTAGGGAAATATCTCCATCCCCCGGCCGTCTATAAAACGCGTTGGATTCCTCGTATTTTTAATGTTCTATTTGGCCTGTCCAACTTATAGGGGGGATTAAAGATAAGGAATTTTGATATGAATAACGGAACAATGGGGCTAGGGATGTTAATTACTGTTTTCATCAGCACCAAACGAACAATTCTTTGGAGTTGGGAAACTCGTTTATATACGAGTGATAAGAGAGGGTATAACCCCTTTCCAGTACAATGATGACACACCACACACGTCATTACAAATGAACAATACGGTTTATTTGGGAGTGGGCCTGATGAAAACAGTAATTACTCCCTAACCCCATTTTCCGTAATATATCAAAATTCCTTATTCTTAATCCCTATTAAGTGGGACAGGCAAATAAGAACCATTAAAATCGAGGAATCCAAAAAACGCGATTTTATAGAGCGGAGGGTAGGATATTTTTTTCCTAAGTAGTTTTGCCAAAGGTATTTTGGATTATTGACGGCACAATGAGATTAAAAAATTCCAAGAAAAATTTGGCCACCCAAGACACCTTGATTACAAATTGCCAAAGGGAGGTTCGAAATTGTGAGAAAATTGCTGGGAATGAGGCTATTGCAAATGGAACTCGGACATTTAAATTCGAAAAAATGAGTTACAACAAATACCATCCTACTTTTAAAAAGGACCTTCTCAAAAATCTAGCCCCGTTATTTAGAATTGAAAACCGAGGACATAGAACTCTTCATTTTCCCGAAGAAACTGAGTGATTTGTTGAGGTGAGTGTGCAAACCGCTCATGATGAAAAGCTACCAATTTAATAGAAAGTCTGTTATAGAATTTAGAAGTGAGGCGTTTGGGTAAGCGGAAAGAAACTGGCTCAATATAAAAGGAAAACAATAGGTTGGAAATTAATGTTAAATGCCAATGTTGGATTGAAAAAACGCGCCCGAGGAATTATGATGCTTGTTTCGGATTATGATAGACAACAAAGGGTTGATCTGTAAGATTAGGCATTCCCATTTTGATGGGGAATGTATCCAAATCCGAAAGAAAAATGGGAGAGGCGGATTTAGGTTTGGGTAGAAACCCAAATATTAAACAAGAAACAACAGGCCTTTTGAACAAAGAGATCTACCTGCATATATTAAATTGGTCCAGTAAGCGTATTTTCTTTCCACTTCGGAAAAGGCCTAAAGAAGATTGCCATTAAACGCTTTAACAAATTACCAAGAGAGATAATACTTGGGGAAAATTACTATTTACCGATTTAAATCTGGCCAACAACAAGAAAAGATAAGCCGAAATTGATTATTTAAATTCTTTTTTTGGAAAAATTTTGTGGACAGATATTATACTTTAGAAAACTTAACCCTTTACGATTTTATCAATGACAAAAAAAAGATTGAAGCGGAGAATAATAATTGCTGATTAAGCGTCTAAATATTTAGGTATATATCAAATGATCGGCTTACCACAATCACAGCACTTAAAAAAGAATTTATAAGTAACCGCTAAAAACAGTTCAGGTTTTGTTTTTAGTTTCATAATTTTATCCCTTTAAAGGTACTTTATTGACCATTTACACAACTTGCAATATGTACTAGCCGTGGCCGAAATACCCAAAATTTTTACCTCCATGCAGCCGAAAAAAAGCTTTGTACCCAACCTACTTTAAGCATGCAAGTGCAAAAAGTTGGAGGATGAAATTGGACATATTAATTTTCGATAATAGTAAAAAAACCCATCACCATAACGAAGTTCGGCGCAAAATTGTTGCTCAGGCCAAGATATTGTCAATGAGGGCCCAACCGTATCAAGGCATATTGTAGACCAAGAAAAAGGGTTTATTTAGGAGGGGAGTTTTACCTTAGGTATATTCCCACCAATTATGCCCACCTTATTGCCCATGTTCTGCGGACCTTTATTAAGAAATATCCTAAAAGTAAATCTGATCATAAAGGAACAAAACACCGAAAATCTAATCAGAAATTTACAAGATGGCCATATTGATGCGGCCATTGCAGCTACTGCCTTTGGAAATCCAATTTATAAGATAACGCCCCGGCTCTATTATGAACCTTTTGTTGGCTATGGTTCCGCCAAACCAATAGATTGGGACAGCGTATCAGAATTGAATACTGAAGATTTTGGAAAAATCAGATGTTTTGCTTTTAGGGGACGGACACTGTTTTAGGGATGGCGGTAAGTGATAATTTTATGGCAATGCCTCGCGAAAAATTATGAGGAGAAACACTTTCCAATTACAAAGTGGTAGTTTTGAAACACTGATCAACCTGTCCAACGAAGTTTGGGCATGACGCTTTCCTACCCTTCGCTTAAATCAGCTAGTTAGTGATTCTTGGGGATGAGATTAAGAAAGAAAGAGAGTTCAGAATGTTAAATTCTTGTTTATATATCCTTATCTGTTCGGCAAGGGAAGTCTTAGTCTTATTGATCCTAAAAAGGGTGAACTTAAAATACAGATTATCCGGTTTAGAGCTAGTTAGTAGTGTTGGATGGTTATTTTTGGCCGTTGTGGTAAGATTGGTGCTATTGCTTTTCAGTTTGATTGTAAAGTATGAAGTTTATAAGCCCGTTGTTTTAAACAATATAGTTATGTCCAGTTTTGCGTATGATTTATAGTAGCAGTGTCTTCAATACAACCTATCATGGTTGTTGGTACTTAAGTTATTAAGCCTTTTCTTCGCGTTCAAAAGTTTTTTTCTGATGTTATTGGTTAATGATTGGTTTTGGGGTCTCTTTATTGCATTGTGTGTTTTCGTCGCTGTGGTTGATTATGTTCTCAATGGTTAGAAAATATGCTGCGTTTCGAGTTTGTACTGAAGATTTCTCATTTTATCGATATACCGCCACAAGCCGTTCTTCGTTATGGGTTATATGGATCCAGGTTTTTGCTCGTTAAATTCGAAGTATAAGCTCTCTTATTGTGGTCTTAGCTGTTGTGTCAATTTTGTCTTTGATCTCGAATGTGTCGCCAGGACGTGATTATTTTGGTTGATTCCAGATTTGTCCATTTCTCCTAGAAGGTTCATTGGGTTTAATTAAAGGCATTGGTATCTTCATTCCTTTCCTACAAGCTAAAAATGACAGTATATATTATAGTAGGTGTAATATTTTCATGTCATTAAATTTAATAATTGGGGGTCCTGCAATTTATATACGGTTTTTAATTGACTCGTGAAGAAAGTGTGTATAGGTTCGAACACAATTATAATTTTACTGCTTCGTGGCTTACTAAAGAAGCCATAAAAAAAGCCACCCTTTTTAAGGTTGGCTTGTATCTAAAGCTTTTAAATAGAAGTAAGGCTTTGTTGTAGTTCGGCTGTCGAGAAAGATATAAAGTTCCACCAGAGTTTAAATTCTCTTATTTTTGCAAATGGTTGAATTTAGTCTCGTTGTCACTTGCCTTTTTCTAGTTTCTTTGCAATGATATACTTGGTATCATATAGAATCTAAACCTTTTTGCATGGTAGTTTACTCTCGGTTTTAGTGGTACGTCTACATGTGATTGCGTCGGTTGTTCTTCATAGTTTCTCTAAAGAGTTATTTTGAGTGTGTGGTTGGTATCGGTTAAGTGTATTTAACCAATATTATAAGAGTATATATGGTATGGCCGTCATTATCGTGTGTGAAGTTGAATAGATAGGTAAGAGGAGTGTTATGATGATGTCGGTTATTTGAACTGTGGACCATATTTCAATTGCCCTTTCTGGCAATAAAATAAATATGCTTAGGGGTTGTTCATCCTTTTTATGTGTGTTTATTCATTAATTTTTTTGTGGAGGGTGTTAAGGGACTTTACATGTAACATAATAAGGTGTATCCAAAGTGATGTAAGTATGAACAAACCAAGCTAAAGTTACATATAAGCATAATTATCTGGTGATTACTTGTCTCAGGGGCATGAACTGTATTCTATGACCCTCTGGTTGTAATAATAAGTGATGTACTGTTGTAGCCTAACGCAGCCATAGTAGAGTACTTTACTGCCTTTGCCGGGTGAGGTGTGAACACCATAAAATAGTTTACCTTATTTGGGCATCGCTTTAAGAACATTACTGATATTATTTGCCAATCCCTAATTAGGATATGTTTTTTGTTTAGAATACGACGTACTCCGTTTTTATTTATGAAGGTGTGTGTTGATGTCCTAGTGGTGAGCCAAACATTGTTACAGCTTGTCTTTACTTTTCGTCATGTAGTAGTGTCTGGTTATGCTGCTTTTCTATGTTATAGTATAATTTGTCCCTATATATGAAGTAGCGAGGTCTAACGTTTTCCCTGTGCAGTTTATAAAGATAATTTTAGATGGGGAAAGACAGTATTAGTGGCCCAGGTGGGCATGTGTATGTGACGTGGTTATTGACCAATATTATAGTCCGGAAAGAAGTGGTTTGCCCATATGGTAATGTGGTAACTACCTTTAATAAGGAGGACTTAGAAATTACCCCAGGCCATTTTCTAAATCAAGTATACTATCAGCTGCTAGGAGTAAACATGGAATGGATAGCAATACATTTTATTTTTGATAAACAGAGAAAAGATACTTTGGAAAGCCGCTAATTATGATAGATAGCAACACTTTACCAAAAATCTATGGAAAGAAAAAGTACTTCTTAAAAAGGGGCAGTATTGCTACAAAAGAGATTGCCCAATAAGAAAAGCAAATATTGTACGGTGTTCGTTCCAGATTCGGCTGTACAAAAGAATGGGATGGCAGCTAAGTGATTAATTTTTCTCGCGGAACCAAATATTGATTTTAAGCTTCCTGCGTGATCTCTGTGTTCAGATACCTTGAACAGCGCCTAAACGAGAAGGTATATTTTGGAAAATATTTACAGAGCTTAAACAACCGCCGCGATGGGTAGATTGGTTCCGGCCTTTCCCGTTACAATCTGTTTACACCAGAAACCCCTTGGATATATGTTGCTGAATAAAAGTACGCAAGAAATACCTAGGGGACCGTCTTTTTAACTTTACCTTTAGGTGTGCTTGATCCCGGATAACTTTAATAGACCGATTAAGGCAATGACCGCCCCTTATATCTACGCTAAATTCTGGGTCTCTTAGGCAATAATTATTGCCTCAGTGGATTCTGATTACCTGCCTTAGAAATTCCTGATATTTAGCTTTATGAACAATCATTTCACAAATAGCACCGCAGAGGTAAAACAACAAATGCAATCCATCTTCGAAATAAATAAGGGATAACTATTGACCAAGACCTTATTTTCATCTACATTGCTTCCCAAAGTTGTAGACCAACAAATAAGGCCTAATTGTGGCTGATTAAATGGCTCACAAAAAGTTGTTCTCTGTTATCGTAGAAATAATGAATTTCGAAGATGCCTTGTCCGGTAAATCTTAAAAAGATTCGCCCAAACTGTTAAGTTACTTGGTCACCAAAGGTTTTTTAAAAATGCGTTGGTTGATACTTTGTAGAGCTACAATCGCCCTTTCAGGTGAGTCTAATGTAGTGTAGATAGGTATAAATGGGCCGATCATATATTTTTTACGCATGCTATGATCGGAGGTCGATTTATGGGTATACAGATGTATTAAGATCAAGTTCTTCGAGGTCTATGGACCTCCGGGGATCGAAACTGCACGATTACAGCTTCGGAAAAGGAGGACTCCGCCCCTTTTGAAGCAAACAAATCCGCTTCTACCCAATCAACCCCTTCAGGGATTGATAAAATCGCTTCTGTACACAATGGCATCCACCCCCAAAAAGCAATTTTATGATTTATTTCCATAATAATTAGTCGTAAAAACTTAATTGGAAAATAACCCATTAATTTTTAGGCATTATTGCAAAAGCATTATGGTTTTGGCATACCTTTATTTCACGCAGAGCCATTCATGGCCAAAGGGCCTTATCATAATGTCAACTTCCAGCACATTCAAATATTTTCTGTTTCAGTTTCCGCCCACCCACCAATCGCCTCACCTTCATTTTTTCTTCGTAAGAACCAATAAAAAAAATATAGGGATTTCGCGTTTACCGAACCAGGAACATTAAAAGATTCGGAATACCTTTTGTACCCGTTCCAATTTATATCCTGGTTTCCTCCTCCGTCTCCTTTTTTTAATTACAGTCCTTCAGGTTATCACCATCCAAACAATCCGGCACAACCTTGCTATCAATCATCCCGTATCGTTGCCGTTGATGACGTTGGCATTCTAAACTGCCTGTTAGGATTAACCGTTCCCTTCTGTGGTGTTTGTACAACAGGATAGCTGCCCCATTTCCTCATCATAGGGTCCTCCCTGGATGCGGCTTCCCAACTGCCATCGGCTTTCGATAATCAAAGCGCTATCTTCTATTCTATACCCAATTATCGATAATAGTTCCCTTTTTTATGTTTCTTACTTTTTGCGTTTTTTCAATTGGTGGGAGGTTTTTGTTTTCATACAAATCTAGGGATTTTAAATTCCCAAGATAACAGTAAGTTTTTTGATAAGATTTTCATTTTGACAGGGTATAATAGAATTTAATTGTACTAGCAAGTAAGGAATTGCCTATGATTAACAAGAGATAAAGTCTGTTGGTATGGGATAATTCCGGGATAGTTATCGGAATTGCCATCTTAAACGGACATTTTCTCGTCATTGCCGTGGTAGTTGCGGCAATCTGCTTATTGAGGAATTAAATTGCCTCGGTCGCACTGTTTCTTTTGGGCTAATCGTAGTGTCGGTGTGTATTCAAGAATGCGTGTAAACCTTCGGCCTTAGGTAGTTCCAAATAAACCGCTTTGTTCAAATACCTTCTAAAGGGCGCATTTTCCAAAATAGAGCGGATGAATACTGCTTGTGCTCTGTATGATATATTGCGTTTTGTAATATTTCTTTCCCTGGGTCAAGGGATGCATTACGGCAGAATTGGTGTTAGTGGCGCAAAAGAGGCTCGGGGATATGTTTGATGATCATTGGAAAGTGAATTCCGCGGTGCTGTGGTGTTTTAAGGCTACATTACAACCAAAGTCCCAAAGGTTTCGTTTAATGATTTTTTTATTTAGGGATTTTTTTTGAGTTCCTCACCGTCTATAGTCGATGGCCTCCACCGAACTTCGTAACGTCCTGGAATCAGGGTCTCCCAAATTTCCAACGGCCAACATAGAACTCACCAAGGCCAATCTCAATATAAAAATCCCCCGTATTGGCGCCTTTATCCAACCCTCTCCAAAATGGTCCTTGTTATATCGGTTTATGGGGATAGAAAACATCAAAATTATTTATTGATGCGATTTATTTCCTTTCTTGCCGGCGTGCTATAATATCATTATCTATTTGCGCCAAATTCACTATCTAAATATTCAACATCCGATATAATCATCCCTTACTTCTTGTGGACCATTTCCGGTTTTTATCATGCCATTCCTTGGAATTGTTGTCTGATGATGTGTGTGGGGGTAAGGAAAATGAATAGGAATTCAAAATGCATATTTAGTCTTAAATTTTATAGTATCAAAAAAACTTGTTTAAAGTCACTTAAAATCGATTATCTCCATCCAAAGATAACCCAAGGCCTCCCAAAGACTTCGTCAACTCCTTATCCCTTGCCTCCTCTTGGATAGATGCGCAAACCCTTCCGGCCAACGGACTAAACAGGGCAAAGGACGTGTATTATAGACCGTACTGGACCCGCTTAATCTGGCATAAAGAAAAGTCCCTCACCAACAAAGATGTGTTTTTAATACCCCAATAAATTCTATATCGTAATCTACATCCTTTTCCCCGTGGTGGTGTGTCGCCCATTTGTAAAACGTGCTCAAAAATGATACATGCAGAGTGTTCGAGCGGCAGAGGTGTTCTCCTGGGGCCAAGTACTTTTTTAGCAGTGGCTACCACCAGCATTGTTACAAAAAGCCATTCCGTCGCCCTTCTAATTGTTTGCATTATAAATCCTTCTCCTCCAAAAAGTCCACGACCCAATTTGTTTTGAAAAATTTCAATACAACGGAAACCCCTTTTGCTGCACAGTAAAAAGGCATCTTTTGTGACAAATAAATAGCTTTCCGAAATTTCCAGTAAGGTTCTAATCGGGAATAATTTTACTGGATACGGGGAGGCAAGAATTATCGTGTGTTGCGCTTGTACTCCAAGTAATTTAAAAAATGCCGTCATAAAAAGGCTTTGCCCCAGTCAGCAATCGTTTACCTGCAGGGGAGAAACAAATTTTCCCTAAAAACACTGGTTGTCCTTGATTTTGGAAAAACCATCTCCAAAAAATAGTGTTCCATCTTTAATGTCGGAATTCCTCATTCATAAAGCTACCTGCTTCCGCCACGACCGCTTCCTGTGGGATCCCAATTCATATTTCTACATATTGCATTTTCCCTCCCAAAATCTCATAGGTCTATTTGCGTGTGCATTCGAGTATTCAAGTTTAATAGTTTGTATAATTGTGATAGTGCCTATGGTAACCAAAATAATAGCTGTTTTGTTTACATTGTGTGCACCTACTCCCAGATTCATGGCGTACGTATGGTACGTTTTAGATTCTTTGGTTTACGTTGATTGTATTAGTAAAATGGGACAGTTATTACATTACCTCTGTGAGCTCATGTAAGCGGTTGATGGTGCAAAATAAGTGAATGGAAGTCTACGATTTCCTTCTGTCATTAATCCCCTATGACGGATTTCATGTGGCGCGAAAACTGGTCTGACCGCCTCTACCTGTTGCAAATGGTATTCTAATATTGTATTAGAGTCATCGGCTATGAAGATGTCCATCCTCACATGTAAAAGTCGGTAGTAATTTCTACCAAGTAGTCTCTTGCGATAAAAATTGGCAATGTGTTGTTCGTGCCACATAAACGCTATCGAAACATTTCTGCTCCACTTTTTGATTTTGGCTCATTACCATAGCTCTGTAGTTAATTCAGCCGCCATCTCCCTGAACGGCCCAAAACCAAAGTGATTTAAAGATGTATTGATTCCACCTATGTCTAACGGTCACAATAGGGCTTTTGGTCATTCAAAATACCTTAGAGCGGACGTCCTGGTCCACCCATCACGCGGGGTAACTTAAAGAAAGCTGAGAATTAATTTTATGCGCTCATTCGGATGCCATAAGTGTTGTTTAAGGTTATTCAAAAGATATAAGAATACGACGAGCTGACAAATGTTATATATTGATTAATTTTTTAGTAACTTTGTTTTGCATAGTTTACCTTCTTTTAGATATATATTTGCATATGGAAGATATATGCGTAGGTAGAGTAAACTCTAAAAATCAAATAGCTCTGGACCTATAAAAACGGATCCTTGGCATTAAAAGGAAATTGTGGCTTGTTGGCATTTAGGAATTTTACAACAAATAGAGTAAACTTTAGAACCACCATTATTAAAAGCTCCATGACCGAAACACTAAGCAACACGAAAAATAATTACTCGGTCAATGAAATACATGCCGTGCGCGACCTGTTTCGTAGAATTAACTTTATTCCGTTTGGGAATTTTCTCCTTGCCATTAATAATTTGGCACAGTCCAACAAGAAAGGATTATTGGTTTCGTAGCTCAAAATGGGCAAACGTGCCCTTTAATTTTCAGATGTAGGCCTTCTACTCTATTTCCAGTTGTACTAGAATTTTCACTGTCCTTTCTTTATTGGAGCTATACCGGAAGATTTTTCATTCAGGGGGAAATTAGTGTTTTTTTTTAATCCAATTCATTACCATAACTTCAAATGGATTTGAGGTTGTAGATTAACCGCTCTTATAATGCGGTGCAAACTACCAGGCCTTTATGAATAGCTAGGTGTGTTGCCACATTCGTTTTTATTTTAGTAAATATTATTCTACCACCAGTGCTTGAGCCACCGTGATTACGGTATCCTATGGTGGAAGGGGCAGGTTTAAGGGGTATCCCATAATGCATGCAAGACATTTGAGTAAACATTAATAGCTCGCAGTTATAAATGTGAGAGTGATCTCGTATCACAACTATAAAATGTCCAGAGTTTTATTCATCATAATCTATTCTACAAACGGACGAAATGCTAAAAATGAAAGTGCAGTGCTCTCTCCGAAAAAACGAACAGTTAAAACTGTATAAGTAACTCAGTGCAATAGTTGAATATGAAAACACAAAAAGCACCAGATGCGCAAGGGAGTCGTGGGAGTTATTGCATTAACTTTCAAGTTCTAGACGGGAGGATTAAATATACCTCGGAAATTCGTGGACGACACTAAAAGACGCTCTTAAAATGCTTAGTAGTAAGAGGGTACAAGGTTATTCCTTTGCTATACAAGACTAAAATAAAATGCGGGGATCTATCTTCATATTATCGTGGGAAGTGAATATACTCACGGTCCACTAGGAATACTAACCAAATTGACAGAAAACAGGTAAAACTTTTTCGTTTAAAAGAATTGGATACAACTGGGATGAATTAAGAAATGCGACGGAACCTCGTAACCAAAAAATCAAAAAAACAACTAAATATCGAACAAGCAATAAATATAAATCTGGGCAATTATGTGCTTCATATGAGTATGGAAATGTGATGCCGTGATTGAGATAGCTTCACTGCTATTTAGAGGCCATAAAACGTCTCGTTTTGCGCGAAACAAATGGTAGCCAGGAGATTATAGCGGATATTGAGGCTAGAATTCTCGAACTGTTCCATGAAAAATGTGAAGAACGAAGCCCAGAGGTATAACCGAAAGGAACGTTGACGAGTGTTATGGCATCATGGGGGCAGCGCGTGTGAGAGAGTGTGAGTATGGTCGACGGAAGTATTTTTGAAGATCACCCCAAGCAGCTCTTGAAAAAAAGAAAACTTTCGTGGGAAGGGTTAAGAAAATTATAGCAAGTGACAGTGTGACCATAAAATATATCGGTGGTGTTTCTGCTGGTTTAGGCCACTATTTTTGGATAGACGCCCTTTGGGTACGACTGTTATGGATCTTGTTGACCATTTTACTTGGGAGGCGTTTGATTTGTATTTTTACGGTTCTTCTTATGTGAGTCCTTATTCCAGAAGCCCCACCACGGCCCAAAAAACTGGATATGCGGGTTGGGGAAGAATAAATTATCATGGGCAATATTGTATGTAAAAAGAAGTAAATGGAGAGCTATTTGATGGGACGTAGCTTTTAAAAAAGTTAAAAAATGTGGACTATGAAAAATGGGGCACAAGGGTAAAGATAGTAGTTCGCAGTTTTTCTTTAATGCACATATTTGCGGATTAATTATGTTTATATGTTTGTAGCATCATGGGGGGCAAATTCATTGGGATATTCCTGATCGTAAGTGAGGTTGCCGCAGGGAAGTTGTTGCCTTGATCGTGGGAGCTTTTTACGGTGGGATTTTGGAATATTATTTCACTTACCAGAATTCGATTTTTACTAATATGGTTGATATCCACAAATACGCCCGGATATGGTTAGTGTTCCGCTTTAGGGCTTTTTGACATTGGGATTACCATTTTTCGTTTCTCATGTAATCTGGTGAGACCTTTAAGATGTTGTGGCAACAATCTTTGAAATGTGAGTCAGTAAATTAGTGCAAGATTTCACTCACTTTTAGGATG
>Ga0163217_1116991_pt1 | contig 16859 bp, 9 predicted proteins | sample SynspAceP_FD_185933 | JGI IMG/M metagenome (GOLD analysis project Ga0163217, IMG submission 185933) | Saline lake microbial communities from Ace Lake in Antarctica - Synechococcus sp. Ace-P (PacBio error correction) | ecosystem: Environmental > Aquatic > Non-marine Saline and Alkaline > Saline ... | reverse complement strand
AGTCACCTTCGTGGGCAAAGCAGCGTGTGTCCATTGCAGAGCTATGCAAAATCACCTAAAAAATTTCTGATTCTGGACGATTGTTTTATCTTGCAATGGACACGAAGGACTGAGAATGTGATTCCTATCAGCTATTGAAAAAAAAATAATGAAAAACAAGGACTCTTCAATCATTGCTCACATTCGCAGTCCCTCTTGCAAGCTAGCGATCAGATTATTGCTTGGATGATTGTAAGATTATAGAAGTGGCAATCATGATTTGTTAATGGGAGTTTGAAGGTGGTCTATGCAGAGCTTATTGAGAAGCAGACGAGGCAGAGTGAAACAACTGAATCCTAAAAAATATCGGATACAATAATTCCTGGAATTTAAATAATGTGGTGTGAATTGAAATGAATCAAAACCGAAAAATTTATGAGACAAAAGCAAAAAAAGCCAATGAAAATTGAAACGGTTTCTTTTAAAGAAATTGTGACAAAATAGAAGAGCTAGTTAAAAAAGGTTGCCGGACGCAGAATGGATGCGAAGTAAGGAAGTAGAAAAAGAAGATTCAGTAATTGAAAGAAATTAAGACGACTAGAGGAAGAACAATAAAAGAAAGGCACTCTGTGGAAACGAGAATTCAAACGAGCGTAAAGAGAAATAAAGCCCAAACTAAGAATCGAAAGGGTTCTATAAGAGGGGGACTTAAAGCAGTTGCTTGCATTAAGGCGCTTTTTTAGTAAAAAAAGTAGTAGGAAATCAAGGATCGAAGTTGTTAAAAAGAGGCCAGAGGGCCAATTATATTCTGGCCTTTTTTTATTTTCCAGCGAGACATCGCATCGATCATAAAAGTGGATTATAAGTACGTATAAAATAGTCATTCCTTTGCGGGTAATTTGAAACCATTTATCAAAGGTATTCTTCTTTTTTTCGAAGAGTTTGCAGCCTTCAATTTTCTCATAATATCTTGAAAAGGATTAGCTCGTGAGCTGGATATTTATCTGGAGAACAAGATTCGGAAGTTTGGTGCCTTCCCGAGGTCTTCATATTGAATAGGCTTAGGTATGGCCCCCAAAACTTGCATTACATCAAGAGTGAAGTATAAAACAGGGTTCTCCGTGTTCGAGTTGTAAGGCGGCTGGCTGTTAGCAGTGATCAGTGAAGAAACCTCCATTAATCAGATGTTCGCCCATTCATTCAGAATTATTCTTGCAGCATTGCAAATTCAATTCTTCCAGCTTGAATCTTCTTGTTTTCAAAACTGTTCTAAGTATCGCTCAGCTATGATCAATATCTTTCTTGAGTCGCTTTTGGGATTCTTGTAAAATGTGGCGGGTTATTGGTAAGGTACTTCCTTTGTTCGTCCAGCAATTGATCAAGTGAATACCAAAATCAGTTTCAAACCGGATCGCTTAAGTCCCCAAGGTCTTAATGCAATGCGGTTGCCTCAAAAACTCAGAGCTATTCTCCTCTTCTAAAAAACCTAAATCTCGCCCTTGAGCACCGGATCTGGATCTTCTGAAAAATTCTCTAGCTAAAGTTGCAAACTTGCGTTGCCTGTCGATTAGTCGTCCTTAAACTTCCGATTTTGCTCAAATATCTCTTCTTTGGTTTCTTTGAATTGACCGTTCAGGTTTTTTAAAACGATTTGCCAACTGTGATTCAGCTGAGAAAAATGGTTAGCGAATCTGAAGGGATCTATATATAAAAAGGCTCTTACCTAGCTGTGTGAGACGGTTTAGTCGTTCTGGATCTTTCCCTCATTCCTCTGAAACGGATCAATTGAGTCACGGTATTACCTCTTCGATCCTTTTTTGAGTTTGGATCACCGGTTTACCATAAGATTGAAGTAAAGTTGCCTCATCGCCACCAAATGTTGCCATGACATATTGGAACGGCGTCTGTCTGGAGGCATTCTTCCGCATCATGACCATACAGAATCAATTCTCGCTTAGCAACCATAGTGTTGAATATTAATGATTCAAATATCTACATGTTCTTTGTAGGGAGCTCGACGCCTTTGGCTGGGCTGTGAATCGTTCTAGATAATTTTGCGACATCAGATTCAATATGATGTAATGTCGAACTTTCGCTACAATTCTTATCAGTACTTGGCCGGTAGGCGGGCGCTGCCTCTGGCGCAAAATGCGAAGGGTTTGGAGTAAACTAGTACTAGGAAAATGTAAGTTGGTTTAGTTTATTCATGTGAGTCTTTCATTCTAAGTCTTACCCAAGAAAATTAGCTTGATTAAAATTCTATTTTGATTTAGCGAGGATAAAGGCTTCTCTTTCGCTTTGGATTTACTGTTAATTTGGATATTTTTTATTACGGAGCTCTTCATTAGCTGCTCCATCCAAGTATTTGGAAAATCCGAATAAACTATTCCGCGGGTTTCATTCAAATTTCTTTTTCTCCAAGCAGGATAATTGTTCACGAGTAATATGAGGTGAAGATGTCCATTTTACCATCAAGCTCTTGGTAAGCGAGATTTAGATTGCTTTCGAAAGAAAATGGATGATTTTTATATCTCAATTACCTGTTCCAGTTTTGGAAAAGCCGAGGGGATGTTGTGGGGCATAATCAGCTTCAAAACTTGGATCAAATAAACTTCGCTCAGCGGTTTATCGGCTAAAAAGGACTTATTGGCATGACTAGTCTTTGTTCAAATCCGACTTTAACAGGTAAGCATCAATTCGATTTCCATTGGTATTGGTTGATTATTCTTTTGAAATATTTCGCTGTGCTTTACAAGAATCTTTCAATTCCTTTCTGCCACAACCTCTTGATTCAGCAGGAAAGAGAAGAATTCATCCCTGTATTCAGTTGAGAAGGGCATTTTGTAGTTCTTAATTATTTGCTGCCACAATATTTTTCCTTCAGAATCGTTTCCAATTTTCAATGCGATGAAAGCGTCATACCAAAATCGAAGGACTAGGTTATTTTGATTGATGAATCTTCACCATCAAGGAAATCTAAAAATCGGATGTAGTAACGAGTGACTACCTTATCTTAAAATAGCTCTTTTCTCAAGTTCATTAGGCCGAAAGGCAATTGACTTTAAGGATGTTTGGATGAGGAGTCAAGCGTTTTCCTCACCGGAAACAAACTGCTCGCTCATTTCGTTCAAATTGTAACGGAGATTTTGATATAGCCATTACTGTGGAGACTTTGATATTTGTGGATCTATAATTCTCATGATTTCGCGACTTGATACTTTTTCAATCTTCGGAAAGATTCCACTGGGTTTGTTTATTTCTAACTTAAGGATATTGGTAAACGATACTGAGTACGACGGAGGAGCATTCTTCCACCTCTGAAGGTAAAGGCTGCCATTCAATTTCAGGGATCATTGATCTAACTAAACCGAAGGAGTAGGAACCACTTTGCTGAGTAGGAATTTCAGAAAAATTTCAAAACGATATCCTCACATTAAGAAAAAAAACCAAAAAGGTTATCTTTTTGAATCTGTGTATAATAATATCATTTATTTCCTTCTTTGGCCAAGATTCTCCCGCGATGGGATGGATTATTTGTACCAAAATGTGGAACTTACTTGACCTGGAATTAGGCTGTCTATCTTGGAAATTAATCAGCGTGATATCAAAATTGTAGACAGGATTTGATACCTCAACCGGGTTTCAATCGATATAGGCAGATCCGCAAAAGGCTGACCATCTGTAATTGTGTGAAATAACGAGGATCACGTTGTTTTTGCTTTGCTGAAGGATCGTGGAATATTGAAGGGGCAATAGGGTATTAAAGTATTCACAGACTCCATTCGCTTTTTTACTTTTAAAGCCATTGAGAACAGCAGGGCTATTCGTCAGAAGAGGCATTGGCGGAAACTGGGACTAATATGGCTAGGCCGAATTTACTCCTGGAGCGGCGAATAGCTATTTCGCAATTTACTTTTTTCAAGCGAATTTTTAATTAGAAAAGGGTGCTTTTTATTTTCTTTAAAGGATTCAAAAACTCCAGCGTAAAACTCTTCAGGGCGCTGATCTAATCCTTTAGCTTTCGCGGTTCTTTATTCCAAACTTATAGTGATGAAAGCTTATATTTTTCAAATTTACTCTTAGACATGCCGGAAGTTTCAGTTCAGTTTGTTTTGAGTTTTACTAGCAGTAATAATGTATTCTTGTCACGGGCTTTCAGCCAAGTTTAAAAAGAGGTTCTTTGCGCCAATTTGGGCAAATAGATGCTTTCGGTTGGGAATAAGCTTAATTGTAGAAAAGGTATAAAAATTTACAATATTGCGAATTGATCGGGTTTCATTTGTTCAATGGCCTGCTTAGAAAGTTGCAATTTTTACAAAATTTATTAGGATTTTAAAAGTCAAATGCCCCGAGATACTAAGATTTAACAAAGAATTAGATTGAAACCACTTTATCAATCGCAGTATTTGTGCTTTTCGCTGATTCAAATCAATTTCATCCATAAATCCTTCTTTTACCAAAAAATGGATTGCCTTAAACCGCCTTTCGTTTTTCTCTTTTGACTTTATTGAGATTCAGGGAATTTCTAGTCAAGTAAATTGAAGCCTTTCCTGATCTAGTGATTTCGAAGATACGTTTGCGGGTTTGTATTCTTTTACTTCTAGGTCAATGTTGATCTTTGGCGTTGCATCATGCGAGTGAATTGAATTTCAGGTTTGCACATACTTCTTATACTGCTAAAGTTAGTTGAAGTTTTATTTTCGGAAGAAATGGCATAGTCAAAGTTGCCTCGCAAAAGTCTCTCAGTTCTGCAAGTGCGGTAGTCTGGCAGATTATATGGTGATCGGATTTCCATATCAGGAGGAAAGCGCGTTTGTTATCGGGAAATCGCCATTAACTGGATTAGGAGCCTAAAATTTTGAGATATTCCGATTACTTTTTCAGAAAGTCGAAAATTCTGAAAGTCTATATTTTCTGAAAATTTCAATTAAGAATGAAAACCCAGCCCTTGCAGATTGAAATGTATTTCCAATCCTTTCCATCAATCAAAGATCGCTTCACTTCGTGTGATAAGCTTTCTGATAGATCATCAAAAGCACCCGAGTTGCTGGCGTCTAACTTCTCATTCAAGGAATTCAAGATTGTGAGTAACCATTCTTTTCAAGTCCTTATTATTGGTAGTTGGGATTTCTATTTTAATGACTAGTTAACTGTCACGACCATATATGGAAATAATCATCGTCGATTTTTCCCATCCTCCTACGAAGTATGAAGCGAATCGATTGAGATTGGTTTGGGATTCTTTTGAGTTGTGCTTCATGTTACCTCTTAGTAAGGAAAGCGAATCGTTCAAAACCGAATTTGTTTCCTTGATGATTCTGGCTCAAATGATTCCGTCTGTGTATAAAAATAAGTATCTCAAGCCTGGTAAGTGAAAGTCCTTTCTTCAACGTGGATTCTTATTTTATGCTTGTTTCTTAAAAATTCCCAACCCAAGACAATCAATTCCAAATCTTGATTTGAAGCTTAGGTGAGTTGAAGTGTAAGGTCGGGCATGCCCTTTTCTAGCATGGAGGGAAAGGTCTTTTTTCCCACCCCCGGTAATTGATCAAGGGAAAATTTGAAAAAACCGTGATGAAGTTGATTCCGTCGAGAATTGCTTAAAGGCAGAGTTGAGCTTTGATCAGAAAGTCAGACGGGACTCAGGTTAATTGGATAAGTTTGAAAGATTCCTTTAATTTGGCCAATGGATGCTGCTTGAGGTCCGCTTTTCCGAGACATACCAATGGATCAAAAATAGCGATCTTTCATCCAAGCTTGAAAGTGTCGTAATAGTCTCCACTACTTCATCTGCGCATTTGAATAGGAGAAAATTCAAAAGAGTCGTTATGATCAAGTTGGTAGTGAAAGCGTTTTTGGATCGCTGGGCAAATCTTTCAACTTCTTATTGAGCGCTCATTTAATATGCAGCTGATTAAAGTAATCGTGATTGTATCTACCGAAATTACAAGCTTGACTACAAGTTGGCTTGTGATGTTAATCATTCGTTATTAAAGCATACCTTCACATCTGTTGATTAATATTTCATTCTCCCAATAGATATTTTATATCACAAAAGGTATTATGAGATGCTGACCGAATCTTGGATGGTTTAATTCGTATTTCTTGGATATTGACGCTTTTAGCTAATTTTTCATCCGGTTTTTCCCGGACCAAGCTTTTTGCACTTTTGATTAGGAGCGGTTATGTTCTTCTCTAGTATTTATGTATCAATAATCGCTTCCAACTGAAATCTATTGATAGAGTCTTCTCGCTCCATCTCAAGCCAAGCTCATTCTGGCATTAAGATGCACTCATGCAGATTCGAGATATCGAAGAACTTGTTTTCAGTTTTTCTTCAGCTGTTTATAGAATTTACTTAAGGCTGAAAGTAATTGCTTCGGTTAGTTTCTGTTCAAAAAGAAGAGGTCCGGTTAGGTTGAATAAGCGTGACTAAAAAAACTGAAAAGGGATAGGAAAAATAAACTCCGAATAGGCTGATTCAAATAGAGTTTGTCAGTGAGGTTGACGGATTAGATGTTTTATTGGTATTTTTCCTTGAGATTTGATGAAAAGGAATCCACAGAGATTTGAGGATGATAAATAAGAAAAGTAGGGATTTCACTTTTTCCTTAAATATGTAGTGGGAATCCATTTATGATTACTAAAAGCACCAAGGCCGAGACCTATCAGAATACGGAGTCAAAAAGGAAGTGTAATCGAAGTGTTTTGATTGAAAAAGATGAAAAACATCGCCCCGAGGGATCGCAAACTCATTAGGATTGCCATTTCTTTACTACGCGCTTATTTTCTGATAATAGATATAGTGCTTCCAAAGTGGAGGGCGCGGCGGAAATCAAGAAAAATCTGAGGTGGTAGGGAAAATTGATGGGTAATAAAAGATTTGCTCCAGGAATGGTTTCTTGAGACGAGTTCTGATTGTACACATGATCCATAAACAAAAAGAATGCCATATAAGGAACAACCACTGAAACAATCTGTGGATGCCGCTTCCAGATCAAGTTTAGGAATTATTTTTTGAGTTTTGTGAAAGAGAAATATGGATAAAAAAAACCATAGACCATCAGAAAAACAAATTTCTAGGATCCAGTGTTAAAAGGCTTTATTCGCAATTCCGGATCTATTGCGTTGAGAAATCTCCGAGGAATAGTCTAACCAAATCCACAAATAGCAATGCCAGCATACCAATATGTAGGTTAGCAAGCTTAGGCTTTTCGAAGTTAGATTTGTGGTGGGTAGTTTTGATCATTGAAATTTGCCAATGCAAGGTATGACAAGATTAATTAGTCTTATCGGGTAATGGGCAATTAAAATACGATGTTAAAAAGCTAAATGAGTAAATTAAGAAAATGTTGTGCAATTATATGCAGACAAGGTCTTCAATGGATTCCTGACCATATTTTGCTTCGCTTAGCTGGGGTAAGATTTGCCTTCCGATATTCATCAAGTTTTTTTTTTAAGGGCCTTGATGTGAGCTTTAAAATAATTTTTTGTTCTCGATATAAACTGAATGTTGATTCTGCTTAGTCTTACCCCACTAGTTCTGGCACAATCATGAATCAGCGAATTTTTTCACGGAAGTTTTCCCTTCCAATCGAATGCTTTTAGAGCAGTCATTGAAAGCAGTTTCTTAAGGTTCAGCTTTTTTTTTCTACCGAATATGAGTTATTATCATGGATAGGATTTATTAACAAAAAGTGCAGCAGCATATGCTTGGTTTTGCAATAGCTTTGCTCCGTTTTTGCTCCAAGATAAGTTTTTATCCTGCCAAGTCAGCAGCTGTCTTCGTTCCATTTTGGCCAAAAATATCCTTTTTTAATCAAAAGGTCAATCTCGGTATTGATCAGAAATATATTGAAAATCATATCCCCAAATGTTCTTAGTCTGTAAGTAGGGATTCATTGGGGAGATCTTGTTCCGTCAGTTTTCGATAACAATGGATTCAGTCTTTTTCTAAATTTTTTCAATACTTTACATTTGAGAAGGATTAGATCCTCGATTATTCCATCAAATGAGTGGGGTGCATTGGGCACAAACACCTAAGTAAGAGGGTGCCTTTCAGTAATTTGTGTTCATGTGAATGGGCAAAATGATCGGGTTTGAATTGGAAATCTCATACTGGGATATAACCCGCTTTTCGCGGTTTCTTCTCTTGCAAGATTTACGAATTGAGAGCTGAAATACGTCATGCAGCGGAGTAATTTTCCTTTTGAGTCAATACAAAGCAGTTTTGGGCTCTACAGTTGAAGTGCATGATGGAGATGTGAACCGGGTTTTGGGCGATTGCTTGATTTAGGTTGCCTTCAGATTGACATGGATCAAGAATGCGGGAATCCATTAAATGAGATCTTAAATGAATTTTCAAACCCCCCGGATTTTTGCGTGTTTTCAATCGCTTGGATCGATTTTCCGAGGCGTATGTGGCTCGATTATAAAATTTAAGAACCGATCATTAAAGCTTCTGAATTCAGATCTGAGGCGATGATTTCCTGGTGATTTTTCCAAGCTTGAAGGTTTTCCTTCCTTAGATTCAATCTGGATTTTGCCTCGAGGGTAATTTTCTCGTTGATTTCGCGATGAATAAGAAGCAAAGATTTTTTCAAGGATTATTTCAATTAAGTTAGGAGGAGAATGAGGGAGTTCGACCCCAAAATAGGATCGTTTGATCGGTCTTATTAGAGTAATCCGATCTAAATTTAATTCCGAAAATTGATTGCTTGTTCCATTTCTTCCTTTCGCTCGAGGTTAGGGTCGAGAATGAAAAGTACCAATAAGTGACAAGTTGTTGCAAAAAGGGGTGTGAATTGTAAAGGCCTGCAAAGATTGATTTTTATTTAATTTGCAAATGTATCTCACATAGCATTTGAAAGATCGAGTTTTGGTATTCTTACATCCATTTGATGAGTTTTCGCTTTGTTTCGGTCAAGGGCGTACGTTACCTAGCATGGGGAGACCATGTCGACATCCAGTTGCATAAAGGAGAGCGGTATTTTTCTTGAGGGTAAACCCAAAGGGCCATTTTCTAGATTCTGAAAAAAGCGGCTAATTATGAGGTTTTTAGGAGGTGAAGTTTTCGAGGAGTTGTGGGCAAAGGAATCGCTAAAAATGACAATAATCTTCGGAAGGTGCTATGTATGGAAAAATGTAAGCGATAGATTCAACAATCCCATTTGCAATCAAATAGGACTTCTCCATGAAGGGAATCATGCTGACTTGACCAATTTGATGAAGGCAAGTCGTATTGATCAGGAAAATCAAGGATACCATTATGCTCCAAATCGTTTAGGAAATATTTCGAAAGAAGGAGATCCATAGAAGGAAGGTTGTTTATATGATGATGGACCGTTGATTAATTGGGATTTTTGGCAAGTAATGGGACGACCCCAACGCTAAAAAATTACTTACAGCGCTGATCGGATTGAACGGGAAGCTTCTCATTTCTTCAAGCCAGAGCTCAAAAACAGGCGGAGTTTCTTCTTAGAAAGATCCCCTATTTCTCTTGTGAGGAGCCGTTTGTTTCCTTTTGCAAAATTAGGACAGCAAAGCCAAGTTTTAATGTTAGGGATCGCATTCGAATGTATTGGATGGGATTATCGTGGATTACTTCCAAATGAAAATGACTGAAAAATGCTGATTACAGGCAATTGGACTTGGAAATTATACCTCTTGGAGGTAAGGAAGAGAATTTTATTCATTGGCAACGATTAATAATTCAGAATCAAGTTTCTGGATTTTCAGCAGGAATCATTTTTATTTACTTCTTTGGATTGAAAGTAGGATTTATCTTTAAAGCAGGAAACAAAGCTTCATAAATCGATATTTGGATTTGGATTTTGGCTTATCGATTTTCAGTCTGGGGTATCTAAGTTTTTTGGGAAAAGAGGCGGGAGACTTGAGTTAGTATTTTTCTGTTACCGAGAGAATTTAACGTGCCTACGTGGCTGATTACGATGGATCATATTAGGCATACGGTACGAAATGGATCTTTCTGGACGATTCCTTTCTACAGGAGGGTTGGTTTGATTCAAAACTGAATTTTGCAGATGGGAACAAAAATCTTCAAACAGGGATTCCGGATGATGAAGGCGTACTTAGGTTGGATCTAATACGCCACAGTATCAAGGAAGATTAGTGATAGAAAAGCATTTCGATCAAAACAAATTATGGGATTTATGGTCAGGGAAGTGGAGGTTTTATGAGGAAATGAAAAAATTATTTCTGATGATTTTTTCAGAATCGGGGCTTTGAAAGAGTATAAGAGGATTCAATGAGAATTTCTTTTTTATGCGCGGTTATTTTTGGATATTTTATGTAGAAACAGCGTTTATTTTTTGAAGGAGGCTTTACTTGATGGTGTTGTGGATGGAGGATTTGGAACCCTTACTTTGCAAATCCAATGGATTACCTGTTTTTTTGGACGGGGTTGAATTGAGACGGGTTTCTGGAATTTTCGCTTATTTATGATTGGAAAATTTGATTTGCAACTTGGAGTTTTTCTATTCAAGAATTTCACTTTGGGCTATTTGGTAGGTTTTAATTAACATGAGAAAAATTTTATCTGTTCGTGCTTTTTTTTTTAATTACTGTTGTCAGTAGCGCATTATGTTAGAAGATCCAAAATCAATGGGGAAGAAAGAGGAAGGCAACTTGGTTGAGTGAATGGATCGATTGAATTGCCGCTAGACTTAATTCATTCCCAAGATCTTTTTTTCCCATGGAGTTCTGAGGGAAGTGTGTTTTAGAGAGAGCTTTGGTTGTTTACTGACAAGGATTACGCTTTTTAAATACAGTCTAGAGGATTTCAGAAGTTTGGTTAATGAGCCAAAAGTTGATTGACGCTTTTAAATCAGAATATCAACTGATGCAGGGTCAGTTAAAAAAGTTTTTGAGCTCGAGAACCTAAAGAAATTGTTTGGAGGACGGCATGGAAGCAAATGAAAAACTTGGGCTGTGAATAGGACGGAAATCAAAGGACTTTTTCATTTTTGCTTTGGCTGATTATACTCCATGTATTATACCGATAAAAAGTGCCTACCCCCTATGTTTTCACAGTGTATAGCCCCAGACGATATCCACTTTCTGGACAGGATGCTGAAGATTCTCTGATTCTGAATTTCAAAGAGTTCTTTTCTTTCGTGTTTATGTTTTTTGTTTTGGGGTAAAATATGATCTCAGCTTAGCATTATTTTTGGAGGTATGTTATTTTTAGGAGAATTGGGGTGAGGCTAGGATCGCTATCAATTTAGAAATTTATGTAGGAGGAATTGGAGGCATTTGTTTATTTTATTCTCTATATTATTAAGTTTACACGTTCGAATCTTGCCTATTTTTTGGAAAATTAGGGCTTAAATTCGAATTCGCATTTTCTATTTGCTTCGTTGGTATTGATCGCGACAACAGCCTTAATCATAGTGTTGGCCTATTCATCAGAATGGACTTTTATTCTGACCAAAATGGCTCTTAGTGTGCAATTTAGTCTTTTTGGGTTTATATTTTAGGGAACGTTTGTACTTTTCAGAATTATTGATAAATAGTTGAGCTTTAAGAATGATCCATTTATTTATTACTTTGAAGCAGGAATTAGTACTTTTGATTTTGCAAGTGGGTCATTGTCATTGGAGGGTAATTTGATTTTTAAACCCAAATTATACGAATTGAGGCGAGTTATTAAAAGACTTTAGGTTTTAGGCCGAGTAAAGTATTCTTTGTATCTCAAACGGCTCCTTTAGCGATGTCAATTCTCATATAACAATGGGGAAAAATACAATCTCAAGATTGATTTTTAGGCAATTATCAAGATAAGCAGTTCCTCCTAGGGTTTAGAAACAAGATTGATGATCTTAAAATACCCCCGAATTATTTTTACCAGCAGAATTGCGATTGATCATTTGTTTCGCAATTTTGCAAGGAGTTTAAGATCGAGTGCTGCTGATATGAGGTATTTCTGTATCTCTATCGGACCGCACTATTAGCCTTCAAAATTATTTGTCATAAGAAAGCGCAACTTTTTGTGGGGCAGCGGAAGCTCAGGATTTGTTGGATTTACTCTTTTAAAAAAACATAAGTCAGAAAAAATTTTTTTTCCTTGTTCCGGATATTCGTAAAGATGATATTTTCTGAATATTTCGAGAGGAAAAATGATTCTCACAGAGGCCCCCGTATTATCAACAATTCGAGGCAGATCTTTCTATTGAGGATGGAAATATGTGTTTTAGTTGTGGTTTCAGTCGTCTGGAATAAAAAATCCTTTAAAAATTAAATTTTTCAATATTTTGTTCAGGAAAAAAACTAGGATTGCTGGTGATTTGGGCAAATATGATCAGGGCAGTCAGAGACTTTAGTGATTGTATGGATATTTGAAGACCTCTTCCAATTCTCAAGCGATGGGCCTGGCGCACTAGAAACTTTATATTAAAAAGTCCAATAATTTGTAATTCTGAGGAATCAAAAAGAGGTTTTTCAGTTTAAATTTTAACCTAGGTTTAAATTTAAAACTTAACAGATTAAAAAAAAGTTTGAAGAGGCCATTCTTGAAGTACTTTTATAGTGTGTTGCGTCCCATATTATTTTTTTGGAGGGGGCCTTGATGGCTCAACAGGATGCTAGATTACGCAGTAATGTATTAATTGGATGTATTATTATCTGCCTTTTGCAGTTGAAGGCAAACGGATTTAGGATTTAGCACTCACGGTTCTCAGGTCCAATTCATACTCTTCGGTAAGGTGGGGCACCGTAACCAACTGATTACTGCTAGAAGAGTAGAAGGCAAAGGTTGGGTATTGGTGTCTATTGTGAAGATCAATGGTCCCACAACAAAACTTGGAGATACGTCAAGGTGGCCCTACCACAAAATAAGCGAGGCACACTGAGTTTGGGGCTTATGCAGGGGATGTTTTCAAGGGGTGCAATCAATTTGAACGATTTGATTTGGATTTAAATACTGACTGGCATTCGCTGGGGGGAAAAGAAAATACAGTGACTTTTAATTTTGAAGAGGGCTTATTATTTGAGTAGAGGGATTATTATTTTGTTCTGAGTAGTCGAATTTAGCTGAGCCAAAAATTTTTGATTTGGGTGATGGGCTGCCTATGAAAATCAGCTAAATCAACTCTTTATTTGCTGCTCGGATATAGGTTGTAGACTATCGGGCCAATTGATATTGAGCAAGTTTTTATTAAAAAACTGTTTCTGTTTAATAATTTTTTCTTACGAAGTAAGCGTTATGTTACAATCAAAATTAGGATAGTGGAGAGTGGGATTCAGAGGAGGGTAGAATCAGTTTTTTATTGGATTTTGGGGTTTACAGTTTATTGAAGGGATAATTTCATTAAGGTTAGGTGCTCCTTTGATTTGGTTTTTGGAGGTTAGAGGCAAGGCACCTACGTCATGTAAATTGTCCTTGAGATATCTTTGTCCAATGTGACTAAGGAATTGTTGAAGCGTGATTCAAACGAAAATCCCAGATTTAGATTTTGATTTGCATTTTGCAGTTGAGACTCGGCTTAAGATGATTTTTTAAGTCATTTATTTTTGGCAGGTTATTTGCATTATTTTGCGCAAATGACCTAAATTTCGAACGATGTGGAGGGTCAAAAAGACCCACAATTTATTAATGAATGAAAAAATGTTTTAATTTATGTATAAAAAAATTGATTGCGTGCGCTATTACCCATCATCTTGGTTCGGTGTGACGAACGTTTTACCTAGTTTGTGGTCTTTTTTAAGAAAAAGGTCTGCCAGTTGAAAGATGAATCGTAGAGGTGAGTGATTGGAGTTTCCCAAAAGAGATAATCTGGAACAAAATCTTCCTTACGATATTGGTTCCTGTAAAGAGGTAACTTTTTGGATGGCACATCGGATTTGAAGACATGCATATCACCAATCTTCTTTGAACAAAAGATACGTATCTTGAATTTTTTTATGGGATAAGTATGAATTTCATATAAATAAGGACAGTTTTTAGATGTCTGTAAAAAAAATGGTGACATGGATAATGGGACTCCAACCCTTAAGATCAACTCAACTTTAATTATGAAGAATTTAAAACCTGAACTTACCCCCCACCCCGTATGTCGAATAGTTTACTATCATTATGGGACCCTTGATGGAGTTTTATTTTTACCACTTGATTTGGCACTATCTGTGTCGGCATTACGTATTGACAGGAATAAGTATGACTGAGTGGGAACGCTATTTCCAATTCGTAGAGGGACGATTTCTAATTTATGGACAAGCTTTTAGACTTTCCTCCAGACTGAATGGGAATATGCTGCAAAAGGAGGAAGGATGTCGCTATAAATACCCATGGGAGAGGCTTACCCTTAAAAATAAAAGAGGAGTCTGAATGGCAACTTCAAAGCCGGGTAGAGGAAACTATTAGATGAGGATTCGCTTACACGTCCTGTCGATGTTTTTGCACCAAATGGTTTGGACTTTAACAAGATGTAGGAATGGTTAGCATGAAGGTACTTGATGCCTATGCTACAAAATTCTAGATTCTGTTACTTGGGATTGGATCCAGTTTTGATGATACAAACGAGCCAAAGAAATAGTAAGAGGCGGAAGCTGGGAAGACACGCTCATTATTAGAAACAGTCAAGGAACCACGAATACGAGACGTTGACTCAGGGCACCGTTGGATTTAGAACGCATGACATTTATTGGTAGGATAAGGATCCATGGATGTAAAGCACAAGTAGAAAGAAGATAAACAACCACTAAAAAACACTTAAACCTTAATTTAATTTCTTAAAATGGCTGAGTAACAGTAATCTTTCTCAAAGCAATTTCTATTTTCAATATTCATGCCGAAAATCTACGGTATTGGTGCTTGCAGTCGTTAATTATTGTGCAATGTTCAAGATCTATGGTTGGCAGAGCTAATTGGATGATGGAATAGGGGCTTTCTACAGAGGGCTTGCTATTAGTTTTTTTCTTTTTGATTTCGAACCAAAGCAAGAGGAAGTAGATTGGTCAAAAGTATATCAGGAACTAGTATGAGGAATTCTCGTGCATGATAAAGGGCACGTGCGGTAAATCAAGGCTGGGTGATAACACCGCTCATAAACTTGATGAAATGCTAAGCCAAATGCTAAAGTTAGGTCCCGAATTATCGGAAAGCCAGAAAAGGAATGCAAAATCTTGTACTTCTGCATCCCCAAAAAATGGGAATCTTGCAGATGCAGCTGTTGCGAATATGGAATATGTGCGACAGAATGTTGGAAATGCCAGCTAAAAACATTGGTAGACGAATGAATGTTCCCCAGTTAAAAACTGCAGCAGCTCTAACCGAGAATGTTCAGCGCTTCTCAAAGATGCAAGGCCATACATATCAAGTTTATACTGTGACGAAAAAATCTTTCTTGCTTTGAAATTTCTGTATATGAGAATGGAACTTCAGGATGGCTAATGTCATGTGAGATTTTGAATAAATTTTATTCAAATGATTCGACAGGAGTATGGAAGTCTTAGTGTGAGGATGGTAAGAAAAGAAGCATTTAAAAACGAACTATCAAAAAATTGATCAGAATCGTCAGTTCATTGAATAAATCTATGGTGGAATGCTTTCCGCATGAAAGGTTAATTTTCTTCAATATATACAATCCATTAAAACTTTAAAATGCGAGCTAAAGAGACACTAGAAAACGGATGATTGGTTGATGTACCTTGTTTGAAGGCCTTATTTGGCTTTCCAGGTCAGCAACGCAAATCCTCGAAATTATATATTGATCAATTATTGGAATAGCGTTTACCTCCCAAAAGCTTTCATGGAAAAAACGTATTTACTGTAGAGTCTCAATCGCTTATAAGTGAGCAAAACAGGAAATAAGAGTTTGATTGTTGCCTAATGGTAGCGCATCAAAAGAAGTAGAGAGCCCACAAAAGAGTGTCTATGATTTACCTTGAGGCTTTTAAAAAACAAGATTTGATAGTGCATCAAAGCTAAGAGAATGAGAAGGAAACTTTGTCAATGCAAATTTGAAAAAACACAGAAATACTGGAAATCTCTTTGCAATAATGTGGGAGAGGGTTAGAATGAGGAAAAGTTAAATGCTTAATTCTATCGAAATTTCTTACTTTCTAAGATTGGGTTCTGATGATGCAATTTCAAGAACATTGCAAAAAAGATGCCAAAAGACATCGAGTTATTTGCCAAAGACGAGAAGTAAAGAATAAAGATTTGTGCGCTATTTGTTTAAATTCACCAGGTTCGTGCAGTAAATTGCATTAATTTCTCTTATTCAGAGAATGAAGTTTTGAAATTAGAAAGTGAGTCTTTAAAAAGCTTATACAATTTTATTGGTTCATTCTTCTTAAAGAGGTTATGTAACTGAAGGCACGGATTGCGCGTTTTAAACGTTGTGCTAGCGGGTTTACTAGATTTGAGCAGATGATGTTATAGCTTCTAGTTCTCTTTCAGCTGCACAGATATGAGTATTGATGTAGATCAATTGCTTGAAGTTTTGATGCAAAAGGTCGGTAAATTGAGTTTCGTGTACCCGCAGTCAATATGATGACGACGGTTATGCCAAAGAATCTGATAAGCATCCAGTTTGAGGATTATTACGGATGATATTGAGGAGAAGATAAAGTTCTTTCAGTGAATTAACGAATTATTTCGATTAGCTTCAAGCAGTGATAAAAAAGTATATTCTTGACGGTAGTTCAGCAACTTTATGTCAGGATTGTGCTAACGGTAAATTATAATTCGAACAGTTCCTGCTTTAGGTTTATATTACGTATTCTCCTGAATTTGCAGTGTTCAAATGGTCAATCCATTTAAAAGGGAATAAGCCTGGACAATTGCTTAATCAAAGTGCCTTCAACAAAGTGAATATTGGCAGTAAGTAGGTGTGGGAAACTAAAATTTGGACCCCCGC
>Ga0163217_1032914_pt1 | contig 16861 bp, 26 predicted proteins | sample SynspAceP_FD_185933 | JGI IMG/M metagenome (GOLD analysis project Ga0163217, IMG submission 185933) | Saline lake microbial communities from Ace Lake in Antarctica - Synechococcus sp. Ace-P (PacBio error correction) | ecosystem: Environmental > Aquatic > Non-marine Saline and Alkaline > Saline ... | reverse complement strand
CAAGCGTATTTCTATCCAGCTCCAGCTGGGCTTCCAGACGACCAGTCAGCGAGTGGTCGTGCTTGAGGCCGTCCGGTTCAGGCAAAGGAGCCGGTTGCTGAAAAGCCCATCGCTGGGCTGATACGGCCTGATCGCGGGGCATATCGCCTGGATGGCACGCCCCTGTTTCGATGCGACGGCGAGATCAACCTTGGCGGCCACAGCAGGCGCAGAGGCCTACCTGTTTCAGGACTTACGCGCTGTTTCCGCCACCTGAGCGTGCGGCAGGAACATCGGTTTCGGCCTGACGCAATGGCTGTTCAATCCCGCTCAAGCGAGACAACCGACACGGTGGAGCCTTGGCTGGAACATTCGACTCCAAACCGGTCGCAGACCAGCTGTCCCGAAGATTCTGCTCGGCGGCCAAACGCAGCCAGCGCACCGCGCTGGCCAGAGCACTTGTCGCGAAACCGAAAAGCATTGTTTGCTGGATGAACCCTTTTCTGCCCTGGATTCGCGCTGCGCGCCACATGCGCCGCGGAATGGATGAGCTGCAAACGGCGCCTGCAGGTGCCCATGCTGCTGATCACCCATGATTCAGGAGGGGACGCGACGGTATTGCGGTGATCAGGTTGGTTGCACCATGCGTGATGGCCGCATCGAAAACCTTGAACGAGGAGTTGATCGATATGCTTTGTGGACAATTCCCGGAAACGATACCATCAATGGAGAAAAAGAGAATCGGGCCCATTCGGCATTGCACGGCTCGGTCTGGCTCCACTGTCGATGGCGAGCGGTTCGCGGCGAGCAACGTACGCCCTGCTCGCAGGATTCGCCGAATTGTCGGATCATTCACCCAGGCTTGGCCCAAGGCTATCGGAATGAGCTACAAGGCGCGTGGGATTGCCATCGACGCACATGAACAAATCTGGCCGGCGGAGCGCTGTTGTGGAGGCGTGCTAGCCGGCGCAAGGGCGGTTGGTTCGGTTCACGCCTTACCCGGACGCGGCGAGCAACTGGGGAGGAATTTTAGCCTGATAGAGCAGAAAGAAACCTCGCGTTTCGTCGAGCAACTGAGCGGCAAAGCACACAGGGGCATTTGCGATTTGACTATCTCCTGAATCCGCAAGGATGGGCATGAGGGACCAAGCGCGACGCAAATTCAGGTTCCACGGCAAGGTGGCCCGGCGGTGAAACGGGGCAGTCAATGATGAAAACGAGCTGGAAATTGCCGGCGGGCAGAAATTGTCGCCATCGTCACCCATGAAGAAGCCCAGGAACTTTGCCTTGCAGCCCGGGCGCCGAGGCCTTGGCGCTGATCAAGTTCGTCGTCAGTGTCCTCGTCAGCGATTGACGCGGCGCGCGCTTTTACTGCGCGCAACCGCCTGACAGGGCGTTTCCTTTCACGAGTACACCCCGGCGCGAAGTGAACACCGAGGTGTGTAACTGAGCTGTTGCGGCGCTGCGCTGGGCCGCATCATCACCAAACGGAAAAGCTGTCACCACGCTGGGCCCTGGCAGAAGGTAAGACACATCACGGGCGATCTTTCAAGGCCTCCAGCGTGGATTGTCGGCGTGCGCTCTAGAAGCCAGGACGCACCCACCGTCAGTTGCGCCCCGGCAGCAACACGTCATCCTTGATTAAGGAGTGTGCTGGCGAGCTTTTTCGTCAGCAGCGGTTGCACCTTGAGGATAGATCAGGGTAGTTCGCTTCTGCCTTCAGCGAACCGGTATAGCTGAGGGCCGCCAGAGCATGGTTGTAGCCGCGGTTTCCGTCTCGTAATCGGCCAAGATCGTTTCCTGACGCTTGCACTCGGTAGAACTCAGGGCTGCACATTGAGCGCTGGGCGTGAAAACTCTGATCAAGGCGTAACGCCCAGACGGTCTGCCGGAAATACGCGGCAGTCGCACCGCCGTACGCAGATTTGCCGCGCAACATTGGTCGCCGAACCGCGTAAAGGCGGTTTTTTGCATTCGGGCCTGGAAAGCGGAACTTCACCCTCTGCGCCGCGTGAGTACGGCGTCCTGCTGGCGATACTCTACTTCCACGATAGCCACCACCGATGTCGGCCCGTGTCGGCGGCGAAGATTTTGAAGTCATCCACCTGATTGCGGAAACAGGCTGAAGCTGTAAGGCTTGGTTGCGGTTTCCGGCGAACTTGCGCAAGGTCAGCTCGCATTGTGACGTTTCCCTCGTCCAGTCGATATGCCCAACTCAACCGTACGACTCGCCGCATTGCGCGGCGTTAGGCATAGAGCTCTTCTGCAGGTGGGCAGGGCGGCTGGAGGAGCGCGACAGCGAGGGAACCAGCGAGTACTTGCGGCGGCAAAGGTCCAGACTGCACCGGCAGGATACCGAGGTTTCCTTTGATCGGTGTTGCGCTGACCTGTCGGCGTCGATATCCTTCGCCATTCGTGCGTAATCCCAACTTCGTAACGCAGGCGCTGCAGGTGTATTCTCCAGAGAAAGCACACCATGGTTGCGTGTCAGTGTGGGCGGTACATAGGCCTCTTCACGGCGCTTCGAAGTCACGGGCGCAAGGTTTGCGCCCCCACCACGCACGCCAACAAAACAATGGCTTGATGAGTCAGCTTCCAGCGTGCATTCCAGTGGCGTGGTTATCGAAACCGGGTACCCACTTCGCCGCCTTCGATTTCTCTTGCTGGTAGTTGCTGTTAGGACCAACACGCAGGGTGCCAGGTCGAAGCCGGGAAGCGTTGGTCGGCCCAGCTCACCGCGAAGGTCCCAGCGCTTTGCTTTGCATATCGGATATAAGGGCACTTGCACTGTATTCTTCATCAATGGTCATGGCTGTCGGCATGCCGCGGCACGCAGGCCCGTAGGCGATTGTTCTGAGCTTCGTTGTAGGCCGCGCCGAGGATTACGCGCTCGGCCAATGGAACTGGACGGCCAGGGTGAAGCTGTCAGTGTCGTTGGTAGAAGCCTTCCTGCTGTCGAGAGAACCGGGAATCTTCAGTACTTCGGATCGGCCTGAACGCTTTTGGCGCCCTCGGCACGCACCGCAAAATTAACCGCTGCCGGCGGTTAATGCCAAATACACCGGCGCCTTTCATTTGGCGACGCTGTTGGCACGCAGCTCCAGCTCGCCTTCATAGCCTTTCTCAGGTACGTGGGTCGGCACCTTTGCGGTCAATGACATTGAACCACGCCTCCAATGGCTTCGCCGCCATACAGAGGGTCGCCGGCCCTTCAGCACTTCGATTCGTTCGGCCAGCAACGGTCGTGACCACCGCATTGATCGGCTGATGGTAGAGGCGCTCGAGCAGGCTCCACGCCGTTCGCCTTCAGCACCTTCACCCGCGCCCCCATCGAGGCACCGAATGGGACCGAGCCTCGGACACCCGGACCGGAAACTGCTGGAGTGCACGCCAGGCAGGCTTTGCAAGCGTTTCCCACGTCGCCTCTCGAGCATCAGCCAGTCCTGCCCTTCCATTGACGGCCACCGGCATCGTAATCTCATGCTTTGCTTGCAAGACCGCTGGCGGACGACCACGGAATCAAGTCGACCGGATCAGCGAGCAGGCAGCCGGAACCACAGCCAGGCTTGACAGCCAGGGCAAGGGTGACGTTTTTCAGTTTCATGTGATTTCTCAAGGAAATGACAACTTGCTGGCAGGCAGCCATGCAAGGCAGCCATGCAAGGCAGCGGAGAATCTATCATTATATCGTAAGTTTAAATATTTTAAGCAAGAACCATTATTGCCCCACGCTGGAGTATGGAAGTCACTCAGAACAGGTTTGTGGCGTTGAATCGTTCAAAAAAGCGGCAGGTCCCGACAGAACCTTGCCGTAATTCAGACCGGAGCTTTAAAACTCCGGCCTGTCGCATGGTAGCGTGAGGATTCAAACCCGCACGATATTCCGGCATCAGCCGTCTCGAAGCGCTGCTGGATACTGGCGGCAGGCTCCTTCCATCAGGCTGACGGACGTGATGGCACGCTGGCCGAAAAGGAAGCGGGGGAATTGATTTCGTACCAGACCAGACCAATGATTCTTTCCAGACAAACTACGGTATCGCCCCTAACAGCATGCCCACCAGCGGCGCCGATTGCGGGTTCTGGCGTTCACAGGCAGCGAGATCAGCACAACCTGGCCGAAGCTGCGCCAAAACCGGCCCAGGATTAGGACACCAGTCCCAGCACCTTGCTTCAGGGATTTTAGGAGGCAATGCCATGGCAATTCAGGCAATCAGCAGCACCATTGCCGCGGCCAACCCAGACAGCTCACCTTGGGAAGCGCACTCTTGCGCAGGAAGGCCTTGTAGAAAATCCTTGCGTCAAGGGGCGCTGAATGACCAGCAGCTTGGCACTTGAGCGTGCTCCATCCGGCATGCAAGAACGCCCGAAAGGAATCACCCCCGCGACCAATGGATTGAAGAGGATTTCACCAGTTCCAGAAAATACCGCTCGCATTGTCCCTGACCGGACGAGCCAAGCCGGATGGATCCGCAAAATAGGCAATGCGAGGAAGCCTACGGGCCACCGCGCCTGCCAGGGGTCAGGATCATCCAGGTCATGCGATACGGCGGCGTTGGGGCAATGGTCTTAGACCGAATCAGCCGCCTATTGAAGGCACAGGATATGGCTTGGCCGAAGTACCCAAGCCCCCAGGCCAGCAAGCGAATGATCGCACGAAGGAACAAGCCGCGGAACATTCCGAAGTTGCCGGGTTCTGCGGGACTCGATGGTGGCCACCACGGTATCATGTCGCCCAGCGCGAGAATCACGAATTAGCGGCGTTAATCAGCAGCGCAAAGATCATCAAGCGTAGCCTGTACGGTGTCGGTCCGCTCACGCAGAAAGCCACCGATAATACAAGAGAATGGTCGCCGCCGCGCCGACCCAGAGCGCACGTGCCGTATTCCATGCCGGAAGGTCGATTCAAACAGGCGCGCAACCGCCACCACACCCGAGGCGCCAGTAGATGGTGAAGAACACCAGGGATCACCAGTGCCGAAAAATCGCAGCAGACGGCTGTTGTTCTTCGAAGCGGTGCGAGAATAATCCGGCGGGTCAGCGCGTTTGTGATTGTGTTCGTATGCACCCGCAGGCGACCGGCAACAAACAGCCAGTTCAACCAGGCGCCGGACGATCAAGCCGGATTGGCAATCCAGCTTTCGAAGGCCCGCGACGAAAATCGCACCGGGCGCCCATCAGCAGCCAGCCGTCATGTCCGAGGCGCCGCCAGATAATGCCGTGACGAAACTGCCGAGACTGCGACGCCAGAATATAGTCATCGAAGTTTTCGGGTGGGCGACGATAGGCGATGAAGCGATGAGAAATCATCGCCGCAATATAGATCACGAGGTGATCAGGGTGGGTTGCTCTGTTCATTGAGGGGGGTTTTCCTTATGTTTGCCCGGGATCACGCAATCGTCACTGGCCAATGCGGGCAAAAACCCTGGCAACGAATGATCAGATTGCAAGCCGCTGAGAAAACCACCTGTGTTTTTTCAGCGGCCTGCTGCCAACAGCTAGCGCCTTCGACGCTTTTCTCGCGTTAAGCCTTTGGTTTTTAGCCATCACCCTGCGCAACGGAAGGCCTGGAGATCGAGCAGTCGCCGGTGTCGCGAGCAGGCTGAGGCGGAATGGATTCCTGCGCATTCAGGGATAACACATCAGCGCAAGATCGCGAAAGATAGGTCTTCGGAGGCAATGGCTGCAGAGCGTAAGGTTGGCCGACGAGATCATCGAAGAAGAAGGGCCTTCAAGCAGGTCACCGACTCGGCGCATCGAAGCGATGCTCGACGAGGACTGGCGCCAATGCCGAGCAGGTTCGAAAGTACCGAGCCCAGCGACGAGGCCAAAGCGCAGCAAGCATGTTCGGTTTCCTTCGTCGGACAGGCGATGAAGCCTTGCGAAAGGCTCGAAAGGCCAACCTGAGCCAGTGTGAAAACCAAATGATGAAGCAGGAAAACCTCGAAGCGCTAAGCTGCACAGCACGCGCACAGGCGCCGAAGGGCATGTTCGTGCCCTGTGCGCGGACTTGTCCGACAATAAATTGCTTGCATGCCTTCATAACACGGGTTCGCCCGACTTTTGTCGGTGGGAAAAAAAAGGTCGTGGGGCGGCTCCGGAAAAATAAACACAAAAAAGAACAAAAAAAATCCTTTTTTTTGTTTTTATTTGGGGGGGGGGGGGCCCCCCCGGGGCGGAGCTTTTGGCGGTGTGATTCGCTGTGGCACAAAAAAAGCAGAGCTCGCGACAAAGTTCGCCCTCCACCTGAAGGGGCTCTGTTTTCGTTTGTTCAATCGAACAGTGAAGGACACCCCATGCACCTAAGTGGAATCATGCACCGGCGTCCACGCTCTCTGCTTGCCCTGTCGTTTCGGCTGCGACGAGCGGCTGTTGTTACCTGCCCCTGCACACAGCCGACACCAGCGCTACCCGGCAGGACAAGAGTCGCTTCAGACCAAAAGGCAAAGCCTTCTTTCTATGCCCGCATGACCATGGCCAACGACACTGCCAAACGGCGAGACCACGACCAGAAACGCATGGTTGCGGCCACCGTCCCTGGCATTCGGACGCAGCGGTTTCAAGGTGACCAACGTGCGCAAACGGCAGGCAGGTAACCGTTGCGTATCAATGACGCGGCCCTTCGTGCGCGGACGCATCATCGACTCTCACGGCGCGGCTGCCGAAACGGATGCATGATTCGATCAGGGGATTGCCGCTTAGCGCATCGAAACACTCGAATTGACAGCACTGACTTTGTCTATCTGATTGCAAGGCCTGGTATTGCTCGTCCTCGGGTGCGAGAAGGCTGGACGCGGCGCGGTTAAAACTGGCAGAGCGCCTGGGCATATCCGCCCTCGTGATCGGCCTGACCGTCGTCGCTTTCGGCAACAGCGCGCCGGAAAATGGCGGTCAGCGTTTCAGGCATCTTGAGCGGGCAGCGGCGATATTGGCGGCAATGTGATCGGCGCAAACATCGAAATATCCTGCTGATTCTCGGTCTTTCCGCAGCTTGGTGGCGCCTTTCTGGTGGTCTCCCGGAACAGCTGGTTGCGCCTGGATTGCCGGTCATGCTGGCTGCGGCGTGCTGGCTTTTACTGGCATGGAATGGCAGTATCGTCGACTGGACGGCTGCATGTCTGCTGGCTTTCCTGCTGCTCTAACGGTGTTCCTGGCTGATCGCCAGCCAGCGCGAGGCCCGTTTTCCGACGAGCGGCTAATTCATATGACGACGAAACCCCATAACCAAAAACCACTGAGGTGGCGTCACCCAGCTTTTCCTGATAGCGCTGGGGCTTGGTTTAGCTGAGTGGCTGGCTCGCTATTTGCTTATCGAAGGCGCAAAGTATCCCTGGCGCGCGCACTCGCTGTCTGAGCTGGTGATCGGTCTCCGTTGGTGGCAGTCGGTACATCATGCCGCCGAACTGAGCGACCTCTCTTGATTTTTGGCCGTGTTTATCGCGAGCGAGGCGTGATTCATTGCCGTGGGCAATGTTAGTGGGCAGCTGCATTTCAATCTGCTATGTGGTGCTGGGTGCCGGCGCTGTGCACGACTGAAGGGGTTATCGATTTCGCCCAACGGCACTACGCTTTCGATTTTCCCATGGTATGCTGGCGGTCTTTGGTGCTATGTTTTGCCGATTTCTTCTTCAGGTGCTTAACCGAAATACAATCGGCTGGGTGAGAGGGCGCTCCGATGTTTCTAGGCGCTATTACATGGCTACGCTCTATACTTGTCATGTTCTCAGCCGGCCTGCTGGCATCGCAATGCTGCGCCACGCAATGACGCTTGGTTACGTATTTCCCTTGACTGGCATTTACGGTTTGGTGATCTTCTGCGCGCATGGAAACCCAGCGCTGATACCCCCCCTTTTCTGGAGCCTGATCCTGTGTCCGTGTAAATGACATCGTCTATCTGGATTGCCGGCTGGTGTTGCTTGTTGCCGGCGCCGAAGTACTGGTTCGCGGCGCGGCCATACTGGCAGCACAATTCAGGCATTCCGCCCACTGGTCATCGGCCTGACCGTGGGTTCGCCTTCGGCCCAGTGCACCGGAAACGCTGTCACGTTGCGGCGGGCCTTCAACGGCAGGGCGACCTGGCATCGGCAACGTAACGGCAGCAACATTGCCAACGTGCTTGTTGATCCTCGGCTGGACAGCCCTGGTTGACACCGCTGATGTTTCTCCCGCCAAACTGATTGTTCGACGTGCCCATCATGACGGCGCAGCCTGGCGTCCACTATTTGCCATTGCATGGGAGGCTCGCTTGAGCGACCCTCGACGGTTGCCTTGCTTGTTTGCGCCGTCGTGGCCTTATACGCTCTTTATCTGGTTATCAGGCGCCGTCGCGAAAGCTGCCGAGGCTGCATGGACTGAGTTTGGCAAGGGAGTTCGGGACTGCGACGAGCCGCGCAAACCCTATGCCGGGACTTATCAATGGCAGGCCTGGTTAATCGCCGGGTCTAGGTGTCTGCTGGTGCTGGGCTCGAACTTCCTGGTCGAGGGGCACGTGGAGCTGGCTCGCGCACTGGCCTTGTCGCGAACTGGTAATCGGATACCTGACGGTAATCGCATACGGCACTTCGCTGCGGAGCTCGCAACCTCGATTTCTCGCCGCCATACGAGGGAGCGCGACATTGCAGTGGGCAATAATCGTGGCAGCAACATTTTCAACCTGCTTCTTGCGTACTGGGGCCTTGCCTCGCTCGCTATCGCCACAGGCAAAATTGCCGTCTTCGGCGAACGCGATGGCTTCGATTTCCCGGTGATTGCTTGCTGTCGCCGTGGGCCTGCCTGCGATTTCTTCGCCGGGGACTATACATCAAGCGCTGGGAAGGCCTTGCTGTTTATCCGCCTATATACATCGCTACACGCTAGATCTGGTGATGAGCAGCACCGGACGACCTTTGGCGAACCTTCGGCGACGCGATTACTGGCTATGCCCTTCGCTGACGCGCCATTACCCTGATCGTCATCGCCGTCGTGCCTTTTGGAAAAGGCAATAGCGCCGCTTGCCACAGGCTGCAAGCCAGGGAGGCTTGCAGCCTGGTGGGCCTTCCGCCGCTATTCCAATGCCACTTAGTACAAAAGCCCGGCATGATGGTGCAGCGCGGAGACAACCCGTGGCTAATCGACAATGATGGGTTCGGCCGCCAGATCGATAGTTTGAGTTAGACTGCACGTGCCATGACTGAAGCTGGCGGTGCGTGGGGCTGGCGAGAAGTAGAGGAAACAGTGATTACTCCAGGTACTGCGCCTCGGAAGCCCCAAAGCAGGCGGCACCGAACGTGGCCAGCAGGCAGGTTAGCCAGAGGCATCTCATCAGGCTGGCGCTGATCGCCGTACTGCTGCTTTCATGCAGCGCGTTCTCAGCGAACACAGGGTCCCACCGATGCAGAATCAGCGCCAGGGGCAGGCTCAGCTGGGCAAAATTATCCTGCTGAAGTCAGCAGCCACTCCGGCACATTACTGCCAGTAGGCAAAGGGAATTGCTTGCCGCGCCCCGTGTCAGTGGATTACGCAGAATGCTCAGGCACACCGAGCGCAAAACTGGCGTTGCCGCTGGTGTCTGTAGATGGCCAGCAACACCCACCGAGAGCGTGTTAGTTTAGATAATGATTCCCACCCTGCGAGCCACGCTGCCCAGCGACAAGCCGCTAGTCACCGTTAAGCTGCCCGCAAGCGCAGGCGTACCCGATACGTTGTTGCCGCGAAAGGCGCCCTGCACATACACGCCACCGATCAGCCGCGGCAACGCCACAACGCCCAGGCCAGGCGAGCAGGAAAGTTGGGCGATGGTGGCAGTACAAAGTAAAGGATCAACGACCGGCTGCAAGGCAGTAGGCAAGAATCAGCACTGAAGGATCGAAAGAAAAACAACAGGTCGGCAGGCTTCCTTGAATACCAGCGTCGAGGCGCTGCGATAAAGCGCTATCGATCAGCCAATGCGCTGAGCAACGACGCAGGGAACAGCATCGCAAACATTACTGGAGCGTAACGCCCAGCGTCTGGAAACGACAAGGGAAAAGGACAATGGGTAGGCTCGGAGAAGTGGGAGAACTGAGGGGACTTGTTTCGGATCGGTGAAAGGCTAGTCCGACTTGCAACAGACGGAGTCCGCTTTTCTGCAGTCGGATTAGCCGAAGGCTTATCCGACGATCGGAAGGCAGCCCGACTGTCGGCTACCGTCTTACAGGGGTTCGTCTTCTGCGTTGCGCTGCAGGGTATGATCGTCGATGCATTGCCCCAGCGCGCGCGGCGGTGGCAGGAGATATTGCCGTCGTGCTAACAGCACACGCGTGGATTGTGTTCCACTGCGGCGGATCCAACCGACATCTGGTTCTCCGGAACCAGCGTATCCAGGTCAAGCGTTGCCTGGAAAGTAGGCGCAAGCGGAGCACGTCATCGCATTTTCGGCCGGGCTTTGCACAAGGTAGTTTGCAGGCACACGCTTGCTTGGCTTCGACGGCCGTGCAATGCTCGAATTAAACCGGTCAGGATCAGCACCTTTATCTTCCGGGTCCAGTTCGAGCAGCTTGGGCAGCAAATACAAAGCCACCGAGTCGCCTTCCATCTTCAGGTCCAGCCACCGCGTAATCGGGCGTTATCTCCTGCCGAGGCCATCTCCAGGGCTTCCTCTGCCGACCGGCGATTTGCTGACGTGAAACCCCCGACGACTCATGGCGCGCGCCATAGACACGGTAAAAGGTCGGGAATCATCATCACAGCAGCAGGTGGGGTGATGCTTTCGCCGGTTCGTGACTGAACTCTTCGGTCATCTATGCATTACCTTCGCAATTGGGTACGTCAGTGATCGGCCGTACCGAGCCGTGCGGCAGTCTCAAATTCGGTCAGGGCGCCGCCATCTTTCAATGATTGTTAGAGTTTTCACAGTTCTCCGCCGGGCGTGTCACGCTCGCCTGATGAGAAAATAGTCCCAGACCCAAAACCCCTTGCCCTTGGTGGTAATGAAGGTCTGCCGATTTTGGCTCTTGCAATCGCCAGCGGCAACGCCAGCGCCATGGTCTCGAATGGTCAGCTTGATCCATTTGCGCGTCCCAGCCCAGTCGAATATCCAGAATCGTCCGGGCTGGCATCGGCGTGGCGTATTCAACAGATTTGAGCAGCGACTGCCCAGGTCCGCCGGGGCATCAGCCGTGGCGGGCTGCCCTTGGCCCAGGCACGAAAACGATAGGTCGCCTCGGGTCGCATCAGGTGCCCAGCGCTGCATTTCACGACTCCACCCATTCACGTTGCATTTCTGCTCGACGATAGCCTGCCGACGATCCGCCTGGCGGCGGCGCACAGCTGTCGCAGGCTCTCCTTGGCAAGCTGAACTGGGGATTGCAGCAGTGCAGGTCTTCATTCAGGGGCTGCGGCTTGTGCGTATTTCCTGGGCGCGCTCCTTGAGCAGCAAACTCATAGGGTTCGCCAGCGGCGTGCCCAAGCTCCATTGCGCGGCCCGGCAGCCTGCAGTCGCCACCAGCCAACAGTGCTTGGTCACGGCCATTGCTTTTTCCTCGGCGGCGCTGGCCCTGTTAATTGCTCCGGGCGCCTTAAACTGCTCGGCCATGCGTGCGACAGAAAAAGGTTATCAGCGTCAGACGGCCATGCGCAAAGTTTAGCCACATGCCAGTAGACAGCAGCGTGGCTGCATCGACGGGCACGGATAATGGGGTCATACCAGGCCAGCATCATTTGCGTATAGCCGGCCAGCGCCAGGACTGAGAGACAATCGAGTACAACCACGCAAGGTCGCCGCAGCGCATGGTCAGAAGTGGTTACCAGGTAAAAGATACAAACGGATGGTCGAGCGCCGAGTAATACAGCAGGGCCACTGTGGAATCAGCAGGTCGGTCGCCAGATGGATGGCATATTTCCTGCTCGGTTACCGGCAGGGGCACGCAGCCGCAGCGCAGGTGACCAGGGCAGATCACACCAGAAACGCCAGGTCACCCCAAGATGCAAGGCCACGGCAGCACAACAGCTGCGTGGCATAGGCAAGGCGACCGGCGCCTGCTTGGGCGGGCAAGAACAAGGGATGCGGATCAGGGTGAGCAGACGAAGATTCTGCCGGGACTTGCCGACAACAGCTGAACGGATGACGTATCATGGGATCTTCCCAATCGATTCGCGAGTATAACCAAGACGCCCGAAAGGCCCCTGTCTGCGGCAATGAGGACGCATGGAAAAAAATCTGCGCAACCTTCTCAACGGATAAAGTCAGTGCGCCACTTCCCCCTCCAGGAGTCATATGTCTAGATATATATATAGATACGTCCAGTTCACTTTAATTTGCCTGCCTTGCGCCTGCCTCCCGGCAATCGCGACGATCAGCGGCTTAACAACCAGATATCCCTGCGCGCCGAAGCCACCAGCGAAGTGGCCCAGACGCATGCCACGTCACGGCTCATACAGCGAGGCCAGCACCAGGACCGGGCCGCCAGCTCGCCGCAGACAGACCACGCAAGACCCATCAACAAGGCGCTGCAACGCGCCCGCCAGCACTGGGATGAAGTGGTTGTACAGCCAGGGCAGCCGCAGCAGCTTATTCGGTCTACGAGGGAAAAGGCCAGCAAGATCCACTGCCTGGGCGCGAACGTTGCCGAGCTCGCACTTGAGAAGCAGTGACTTTGCCGTCTCTCCAAGCTCACCGGTGAGCTGATGCCAGGACTGAAGATGGGGGCAGCATGCACTTCAGTGTCTCCGGACGCGATCCCGCAAGCAGACGAAGATGCCCTGCTCAAGGGGACGCCATTACTGCCTTTTCGCGCCAGGGCACAGCTGACCACCGAAGCCATCTGGGTGGCAGCGACTACGGATCGTTCAACCTCAACCTGGGCAGCGGTGGCGGCTTACCAAGGCGGTGATGCGCAGCATGGCGATGAAGAACCATGGATGCCCGGCAACTCCGGAATCGAGAGCCGGCACTCGCACAGGTCAGCAGTTAATGCGGCGGGCATCATCGATAAGGCTGATTGCCGTAGCAACCCACAAGGACGGCCTAGACTCCATGAGACCAAATTCGCGGATGACATGCATGTTGATGCGCTTGCCGTCACTCTGCAAGGCCGCATCAAATAAGAGCCGGGTCGTTGCCATTGTTACGCTGTCGCCGAGCTCTTCAAAAAAATTTACTTCGTAAACAATTGAAAACAATTAGCTTCGGGGCCTTTTGAAAAGGGCTTTTGCAGCCTGGTCGAGCAAGCAAATTTGCCATCGGCTGTTAAATGCTTTTGCTGAAGGAATTCCTATTCTAGGAATAAGTCCTATTCATGCGCACCGGAATGATACTCAACAACAAAATGATCCGCGCATGTACGAGTCCCTTCACCCAGCTCGGGCACTGGGCTAACTGCCTCTTGTCGGTTGCGGGACCTTAGCTTGTCCAGTTTTATTGCTGAAACAACCCCGGTTAAAACCTGGACGCGATGGTCCGTCAGCGGCCTACGGTTTTGACAGGAAGATATACCGATGGCTACCGGCGGAAGCAGCAGCGTGATCAGCCAAGGAAGATCTGCCAGGCAGAAGCGCTAACAACCAACCTGGCCAGGCACTGGGCGGACGTGGAAGGTTATCGACATCGGCCAAGGCACGGAAAAAAAACCGGCGGTCTTGAAACATCAGTATCCGCGGTAGCGAAAGCAGTTACACCCCTTGATCCTCACTTCGACGGTCGTCGTCAGAATGCCGGCCAGGTAATATTCACCGCCGAACGGTTTTGGCGAGGACCTCAACCAGTTTATTGCCTCCGCTGTTCTGCCTAGTTCGACGGCGCAATCGGAAGTTGATTCGCGGGCCGTATGTCGGACCCTCGTTATGGTTCTCGACGCACATGGGCGGTGTGATCAATTATCATCACCGCAAGGTTAAGGCAAGGAGTGGGCGGTCATTCACGTCAGGACTACACCTACAGGAAGACCGTGACTTCGTTCGAATACCACGCAACACCAGGTCTTACGCCAAGTTGGCCCGCTGATCGACCCGGTCTGCCTGGGTCTGCAAGTGCGTTGGCAGGCCTGTTCATCGCGAAGAATCGAGACTCTGTGACTACGGCAATCGGCATCGAAGTCAGCCAAAACGCGAGGCCCCTCCCGGTCGAAGGGCGCAACAGCAACGGTAGGTGCACTGTCTGTCGTTCACCCCCACGAAAAATGCACGAACTTCGGCCTGGATGTGGAACGTGGCGCCAGGTTTTACAACAACGATTGAGTGCCAGCTCGGCACCCTGGGATGGGCCTGAACCGGCAACTGCGATGCCGCCGCAACGACTGCAACGGTATTACTCCGATGAGCTGCGGCTCGAGCGCGAGCAGGATCGCGCTACCATACCGCACGCCTGGGGTTTCGGGTTACGCTCGATTCAAGCCTGATGCACAAAACCACCGAAACCTTTGGAGCCGGACGATCCCGCAATGTTGATCGGCAATGATCCGGTATTCCTGGCACGGCTGATTCGGGCGATGATCGTGACTGGAAACACACCAATCTAGGTATTCGACACCAAGCTGTAGCGCCTCTTGGTGAGCTCTCAATATCCGCCACAGTTTGCGCCAGGCCAAGTGTGGGGAAAGCACGAACAATGACCGACGGCATCGCTCTTGGACGACTTCGAGCAGAAGACTGGGCATGTTCGCGGGGAAGACAGAGTGGCGCTTGCGCGGAACGACCTGGCTCTGACGCTGGGGTGCGCGTTACGTGCGATCATGAAGCCTTTGGGCCATGTTAAGCCCACGTGCTATTCTGGTATGGAACACGACTAACTGAGACCAATGAAGGGCGGCATCCAGCCGCGGCTATCGCACACGGGACCTGAATGAGCTGCCACAGTGGCATCAATGGGGGTCAACAGGGACAGGGCACCATCATCACATCGGCAACCCGGATCTTGATCCAGAACCACCACTAGCACTGGAGTTCGGCGCTTTTACTACGACAAACCTCTCCGGCTTCAACGCCAAATGCCACCCTGTTCCATAACCAAGTTTCAAGGACAAGATCGCGCACTGGCGGTGACCCGGTGGCCGACCCACTCTGCGGCGGTAACGCTGGCGGCACCTGTTCACAGCAGATCAACGTCGACGAAGCCGTGACCCAAGGCCTGGAAAACTGGCGGCAGCTTGGGAATTCGCACCAGCCTGGGACACTGAGCGCCAACTATACCATACCCGACAGCGAGCAAAAAAGCGGCGCAGAACAAGGCGAGCCCTATGGACCAATACTCATGAGGCACCTGGCAAATTGCCAAGCATGAACTGGCAGGAACCACCTGATCGCCTGGAATCTGTGGGTGAAGACCGAAATACCGTGGCGAGCGTTGCGCGGCTTACACCTCCAAGTACGAGAACCTGGCAAACGCCACGGGTCAGCACCTCCCACCCAATCAGTCGAATTACGACACGCTGGGCAGAACACCAAGGCCCATAACCTTGTTCCATTTGGCGGCTTTCGTTTCCGGGCCTCGAAGAGAGCGATGGAGCCTTCAATGCGAGGCTTAATCCTAAAAACCTTTTCTGGACAAGGATTTTTTGTCGATTGCAAGGCTTTACAAGCACGTTCAGCAACACCGGCGCAGCCAACAGGATTACCCGCCTACGGCAACCGACTTCTCCCACTCGACAGCACGCACTACCAGGCGTTGAGGAAGGAAGGCCGTCGCCTCATTGGCTTCTCCGCCAATTATCACCTTCTGATCCAGCGATGGCACGGGATGGCAAGGCCGGAGTCCTACTCCGGCCTGCCGCATTCTGCATAAGCGCACCCAAGAAGGGACGCGAATGTATCAGCTGTATTGTAAATCCTTTTAGCATTCCATCCTAAAGACTTTTTAGAATCCCCCTCCCGATACGAAAAGGGACCACCATGCACTCTCTGGCTCGGGCACTCTGCGCCAATGGCACTGGGATCAAGCTCTGGCGCTGTGCCTGGTTTGCATGCTGCTGTTCGCGGGGTGACAGGCATTACGCTCAACCCATGCGGGCAGATTGAAGGCCAGCCGGGAAAGGTCATCGCACGCACGGCCTCACATTGCTGGGAATCCCTCGCAGCAACGCTCGTTGGCCGATCTAGACCTGTCGAGGGCCTGACGAACGAACTGCAGGGGCCTAGGCTGGGAAAGCGCGCTGAACATCGACGCTAACGAGCGCGAAGCGGAATGGAGTGACGGCGAGTTGTATGTCGCCACTGCCCGTATACCGGTGGTGATGCCTGGCTGAGTTCTGGTGCTTGGGAAACGGCTGAGCTCGGAATATGAATCCACGACGTGGCTGGATATTCCTTACCTCAACGACACTTGACCACAAAGGGCACGTTAAATTTACCGGAACGCCTGGAAAGTGGTTCAATCGACTATCTTCGCCGCAGCCCTGCGTTGGTCTTTCAGCCTGACCGGGCTGCTGCTGTTGCTGGCAACGGCCCGCGGACCGGACGCCCCGGACAACCCTGGCCGACTGGTGGGGCTGGGGCTGGTCATTTCCGCTGCTTGCTGCGCTGCTTTTCACTTTCATTAAGGACTTCGCTCATTGCTAAACGCTTGCTTGCTGCCCTCGCCCTTGCTCTCCAGCGCCCCCTGCTGGCGGCGGACATGGACGTGACGTGGGAAATCCCACGCCTCGCAGGGGGTCCGAATACCAACGCCTATGTAGGGCGATCTGGCTGGAAAAACCGGACCCAGGAGCCATCGCCGCCGATCTGGCAGTGTGGTACGACTTTCAATGAGGACAAGGAGGCGAAAATGGCTCAAATGACCTGCCGCCAGTGGTTGGCGTCGCAGCGGTTCGCAGCCTGGAAAATGCCAGGGTGGACGGCTCAGCGCAGCGCCCGCGCAGTGGACTCACAGCCTGAAATTCCAGCGATAGCGGCACGCCCCTGCAAAGCTCTGCATCTCGCTGGCGGCAATTACCCCACT
>Ga0163217_1015537_pt1 | contig 16865 bp, 33 predicted proteins | sample SynspAceP_FD_185933 | JGI IMG/M metagenome (GOLD analysis project Ga0163217, IMG submission 185933) | Saline lake microbial communities from Ace Lake in Antarctica - Synechococcus sp. Ace-P (PacBio error correction) | ecosystem: Environmental > Aquatic > Non-marine Saline and Alkaline > Saline ... | reverse complement strand
CGGCTGAATAGCGTTTGCTCGCCATCGCGCCCTAGCAGCGGCATCCCGCAGGGTTGCGCACGACGCCCCTCAGGGCCTCCAGGTGCTGGCTCGCTTCGCGCGGACTCCCAGTTGTGCCAAGGCGGACGGCAGGTGGGCCGAGCCTGGCGTTGGAAATTTTTCGCGGAGCGCTAGGGAGATGGGGGCCGGCCTTTTCGCTGGCGGCAAGTAACAGGTCAGCAATCTTGTTGCCGATCGGGGGGCAACGAGAGGCTGCCTTCTGCTGCAGCGGAGCAGGCGGCGCTCAGGCCTTCCGGGGGAAGCAGCGGCACGATCGCCCAGCCTGCGGATTCGGAGCTGGGCTCCAGTCCAGCGACGGCCAGCGCAGAGCCAGAGCCAGGCTGCGGTAATACCATGCGGGGACCTGGCGTTGCAACGACCTCAGCCGGCCAGGCCGTTTCGAGCAGGTTCAGGCGCGCAAGCGACAGACGGCTCGTCCGCGTCAAATGAGATCGGCTCGGTTCTCCAGCGCTCCAGCCGCCAAGGTATCATGGCCGACATGGCCGACCGCGGGATCGCGAGATTCCCCACAGACAGGAGAAGAGAGTGCTGGGAGGGTCGGGAGGCTTGCCGTGGTGTGAGGGCGTTGCCCCTGCGCTCAGTCGCACGGATACCGGCGCCGTGTTCTCCCGTTAAACTGGATGCCATTGGATTCCTTTTCGACCTGTCGCCTAGTGTTGGCCCTCAGGTGCTTCGAATGTACTCGATTCAGGCGCCTCGATTACCGCAACAGTCGAGCGTCTTCCACGCTTGATGCAATGAGGGCCTCAGCATGCCTCGGAGGTTGGCGCCAGGGCTTAGCGCGCGCGTTTGAGGCTTGGTCGGCTGGGGGAATCTTTTTCGAGAGATCTGGCTGAATGCGAACGATCGGGAGGCCTGTCTTTAGTGTCAGTGGTAGATTCATGCGGTCTGTGCTATCTGGTCGCTGCATGCGCAGAACGAGGGCTTTCTAGTCGCTGGGCAAGCCAACCTGGTTGCACTGCTCAGCGGTGACGCTTTGCTGAGCGGGCTGCGGCAGATTTGAAGGATAGGTCTGCATTCTCGCATATCAGCTGCCGACCGAGGTGGAGCAGTCAGCGAAAGCTCGATCCTTCAAGAGCTTGGACAGCGAACTGCATCTCATCGCGGTGGGAAAATCCAGAGCGGACGGGTAAGGTGGTTTTTCGCTTCAGCTATGGGGATTTCGCTTCTCGCGTCTGAGCTAGCCGCTACGATTACGAAGCCTCTGCAGCAAGTGCTTCTCGCCTACACCTTGCTGGCCATGGGTGGCGCACCACGGTGATCTAACAAATTCGAAGACGACATTTCACGGCTGGACTCAGCGGACCTCTTTCGATCCACCTCCACGATCTGCTCAGAAACGACGTGGCATGCGGGGCATCCTTTTCACCGGCTTCCGAAATCATCGCACGTTCTGGAAATGGAGACATTTAGGTACGTGCGGAACCAGGAATCTGGATGGCTCAGCTATCAGGCACCGATCGTCAGCCAGGACGCCGGATGGGGATTCGCCTAGTGCTTGGGCGACGCGGACTGGAGGCGCTCGCATGCCTTCGTTACCATTCAGGCGTTTTTGGGCTAACGACACATCTCTTTGAAGATTTGCCACGTTGGCTTGTTTCTGCGATGGCAGGGATTGGATTGGACGGCCCGTGGCTCGTTCTCCACTGGATCAGTCAAGGGGACATCGGATGCAGCTTGATCTCTATCCGTGGGGCATCGGTTCACGGAAGCGGGCAGGCAGGCTGAGCCTGAAAAGCTGCGGCAGCACCCGCTTCATGGATCTGTGCCAGGGAAGTACAGGCTGCCTTGAGGCTGTGAAGTTGGCTGATCTGCGAAAGAGCTGGCCGAACATCCGCCACGGTTCGCTGCAGAGGTCAGCGCGAATCCAAGGCGATTTGGTTCGCCGCTGTTTGGATGAGCAGGAACGACTCTGGTTCGTTCCGGCCAGCCGGATCCATTGGCAGCAGGAGGCTGGGGAGCGATACTCGATCCTGGATTATACGGCAACGCTGGGAAGACACGTTGCGTGGATTGCCGAGCCGCCTGTGGGAGCACGTGCTCTGGCGGAGATTTGAGGGCGGATCACGGTGGGGGAAAAACTCGGCCACCACGCCGCGACACTCTCTTATCTTCTGTCTGCACCTTAATCAACGGGGAGCTGGAGGAGATCAACGGATTCGGGCGAGACAAACTCTCTTGGTGATTGGTTGGTTCTGGGACAACATTACATAGCTACATTAGTAATTGTAGGCTCGCTAAGGAGCTGATTCTGGTGTCCCTTCCATCATCACGGCAGCGGTTTTTGGCCGATGTCAATCTAGACACCTATCCACTGCCACTTCGCTGCGCCAGTGTCGATGCCTACGCTGGAACGGGCTTTCTTGTCGCCACCCCGCTTTGTGTTTCAGCCGCTCTACGAAATATCTGGGGCACGGTTCACAAGTTATTCCAATACTAAAAGTGGAGCTTGGGCTTGTCGGTTACCAGGCGGAGTGAACTTGTGCGTTGCTATGGCAAGGGGTTTGGTGAGGGGAGCATGTGAAGTTACAGGCTTGAAGAAATGAGTTATATTCCTATTTTACGATGTCGGGCCGAGAGCGTTTTGGCTGATGGTGCCAACTCTCTTTCTCGCTTTGCCTGCGGTTTCGATCGATCTTCGTTGCGATTTCTCGACGCAATTTGCAAGTGGACAACTGCCATCGGTGATCGTTGGCTTGCTGGTGCCGTGCTCGACGACCTGGCTCTTCCCGATCGCCGTTGTGATTTCTGCTGGTGGACGTGTCGTCGCCCGGGAACTGAGGTGCGGCAGGCAAACGTGCGTCGAGACCATCGCTTCAAGGACCGGAGGCGGCCAGCTGCGGTTGCGGGGGTTGCCCACCTGTTGGAGGCACCGCGGCGCTTGATGTCGAGGTTGGCCTGGAGGTGCTGAATGACAGGTGGGTTGCAGCAGCAACAGGCGTCGCCAGCAAGGCCTGGAAGCCTTAGCAGGGCTCTCGATGCCTGCCTGGACGCCTTGGCGGCGGGCCGCGACGGCGAGGCTCTCGATCAACTCGCACCATCCTGAGCAACGATACCTCTGCCGTCGCCTTGAGTGGAGGCGCAATCGCCGCCTCAATGGATGGAACTGCTGGCCGCGATCGATGGGCGGATTCCAGGCCGAAAACGAGGCGGCACCGGATGCGGACAGAGAGGCGAGCGTGTGTTGGTCTGGCGTGGTTTGTGGATTCGGCTGGGCCTCTCTTTCTGGCGATGCCCTGCCAAGCTGGCTGCCCATTCCTGAACGAACAGTTTAGCGCTACGGGCGCTTCAGTGGCGGGAGATTCTCATGCCGGCGGTGGCTGGCCGTGGAAGCACGCGGCGCGCGATCGTTCTGTTGTTACGGACTCAGCCAGCTCCATGTCCCTGCCCGGAATGGGTTGTTTGGGCGCAGGCCAGGAGCTTTGGGAGATGACCTTGCAGATTGAATCAGGGCCCTGGCAGAGAGCGCCCATTCCCGAATGCTGTTGTTGAAGCGTGGCAGGCCAACTGGTGGATCACGCTGAAGTTGTCTGTGTCACTTAAAGCCCAATTTTGCTGATCAGGCGAGCCGCAAGCCGCAGCCCGGCGCCGTGCAGATCTCGGTTGGTGATTCCTTCACGGGCATAGGTCAGGAGTTGGAGGTTGCACTTTGGCCGCTTGTTCTACGACAGTCCCGCGATTTCGAGGGTGGTGGTTGGTGCGTGGCTGCGCTGTGAGGAGGACGTTGCTGGATCAGAGGCTGGGCCCAGATCCCCGCTTCCTTTGTGCAGCTGTCCAGAGCGCCGGGAGCCTTCCGCGCCCGGCGGCGGTTGCCAATGCAACATCGGCAGCTACCTCTTGTTCTTTGACCATGACGACCACGGGAAGCAGTGTTCATGAACGATGCTGGCAAGGGCCCGCAGCACGAGAGCGATGTGGTGCGAGTGTCCATTCTGGGTCGTGCCACCAGGAAGGCCCTTATCCTTCGCAGTTTGCAACAGAAACGATGCGCGTGAGTTGCCGCCATCCTGGAGAGCTATATGACTTTGGGTGATCTAAAAACCTGGCCAACAACTTGATCGCCGCAGCCTTTTGAGCAGCCAGGCGGCAGCTCATCGACTATGGGTTCCATCTCCCAGGACCCCCCAGCTGAATTCTGCGAAGACATGCTGTGCACGGTGCTGGCTTTACCGTTGCGCGCACACCTATGCAAGAATCCAACGGAGTATCGCTACCTCCAAACGTCGGATAGTTCCATGGTCAGCACGGATCTTGCGTAGTCGACGCACTGCATGTCAGTCTTGAAACCGTGTTGAAGGTTCTGCGGCCCTCTGTTGCAAGACCATGGCCAGTCTTCTTCGTGGTGGAATTCCGCAGCCGCGACGTGAACTGGGCCTCAATATCTGCTCTGCCGAGCTGGCAGCTTCTTGGAGAGGAGAGTTTGAAACGGCGTGGGCCGTATCAAGCCTCTACGATGGGGTTAACAACGAAGGAACAGGATCAACGTTTTTCACCGAACTTTTTTGGGAAGGCTACGGAACTCAATGGCCTAGCTTGCTGCTCGGTTTGACTGGCCGTTTCAACCTGATCAGCCTCCATATCGTTTGGTAGCTGTTGATTGCCTTTGATGATCCAAACATCTGGGGTTTACGTTTTACCGTTGAGAGTAGTTTCTGGCTCTTTCTCAGCAAATTTCTCGGGCATGAATTCTTGCATCTTCGCGGAAACCATCCTTTTGAGTGATTCGATGAGCTTTGTCGCGCCCGGCCCCCATGCTGTGGATCACAACGAGGCTCTATCGCAGGTGATTCCGGCTACATGCAACGGCCCAGTTCAAGCCTGGGATGCGGCCTGGCCCAGGTGGAAGGGTGGGCGGGCGAAACCGGCTGATCTTTGGAGGCGATGGTCAGCGTATCCGAGGCTGATCTGGCGCTACCAGACGTGAATTGGTCGCTCGGCTCGATCTCAAGATTCATGTCAAAACCATCCTGAACGATCCGTTACCGGACATGCCTTTCTGATTCGTCTCTGAGACCCAGCAAAAAAAATCCTGCCACGGAAACTCCACCGGGCAGGATTTATCAGGTTTTAGGCCTCAGGCTTTACGGCTCCAAGCTTGCCGAGTTTTCGACTCGGCGAAGTTGTTGGATGTTGAATGCCGCCGTCGGTGCCGCTTTGAATCCGTGAGTCACCTTGTCAAAACGCACCACCACCGGAGCGGATACCGAGGTGTAACGGAGGGCACAGTGCCGACGCGTCGTTGGAACCCAGTAAGGACTCAGCCCGTTGATGACGCACCTTGTCGCCGGCGTGAAATGCCATTTCCGCTGCCTAGATGAGGGGTGGACTTCCTTGCGGGAACTACCCGCGGCAGGGGCTTGGGCAACCAGGTCATGTCACGAATCGTCGCCAGCTTCGGGTGTCAAGGGTCGCCCGGGCCCGCGTGGCACGATCGCCTCCCCGCCCGTGGCCTGATGGAGCACCTGTCTCAGGCCTCGAATGACCGATCCCAACCGCGAGGACATTCGGCACGTCGAGTTCCTCGCCGGCTCGAGGGAGGCCGGGAGGTCTGTTCGCTCGCTTTCGATCTGGCAGACCGAATCTGGCGCCGCCGATCCTCGGCTCGGTGCGGTGTGGCGAAGGCCGGGGCACCGGCTTTCTGCAGTGGCTGCGCGAGGGCGCGAGATCAGCAAACAGGCTATGGCCTGATTCCAGCTGGCTGATCCGCCGGACAAACCTCGGTCGGGGGTGGCGGCCTTGCTGGGAAGGCAGGCCAGCGTCGAACAACTTCTCGAAACGGGCCTTCCTTGTCGGAGACGGCAGGCAGACGCGAGGTGGCAGCTGATGATCAGCGAGGCGGCCAACGAGGGCCGCCAGATTCACGCGCAAACAGTGTGCGCCCGGCTCACGATTGAAGTTTTCACCGCCGCCACCAGCCCCTGCGCCGGAGGAGATTTCGCCAACGCACCCAGAGAGAACCTGCTGCCGCCGGGATGTGTGGCGCGCTTGGTCAAGAGTGGCCAAGCTGCCGGGAACCCAGCGGACGACCTGCGCGCGCCCCTGCGCGAGGAGCCGGAGCTGGAGCGGGTCAAGGGACGTGACCATTACGGCCGCTGGGCTGAGCAAAGGGGCGGAGGCCGGCGCGGCGGTGGCGGGCCTTCCAGCAGTGGGAGACCTAACTTTGAAAAGGCCTGCAGGAAAGCCCAGCGCCTCTGATTCGCCGTGCGGCCTGCTGGCCGTGGCGTTGGCCGGCCCGGCCATCGAGAGCGCCGTTGCTCAAACTGCCCACAGCTGGCGGCGCTGGGCGGCCTGCAGGAGCGGCTCTGGGGTTGGAGAGCGGCAGGCAGCACCCCCCACTTGCGCGAGGCTGCTCACCTGTTGCAGAGCCTCAGTGGGCAGCACGCTGCGGGTGTCACTCGGGGAGCTCGGCCGGGTGGCAGGCGGGTGCGGATTCAACTGGATGGAAAGAATAGGAGAAGCCAGACCAAGCTTGACAAAGCGCCTCCCTTGTGCCCTGAACGTCACTTTGAGCGCCACCCGTTCAACGGTGAGAGGATGGCCCACTGGGAAGGCAGAGATGCCAGCAAAACTGCCGCAGACCTTCCGGCTACAGCCCAGCGGTGGCGGGCACCGCGCCTTTGTGCTCGTTCTATCCCGCTCGCCGGTTCGATGAAAGTCGATTGCGATGGAACCGGCATTGGGTTGGATCAGAAGAGCCAACGGCATCATTTCCCACCCTCAGGAACTGTTTTCGCAGCCAGCGCTCAGGCACCTGGGTGGCCTGGCGGCCGCCAAGACGAGAGGGGGCCGTCAGAGACGAACTGTCCAGATGATTCCCCCACGGGACTTATGTTGCGGGGCGTCTGCCGTGACCACCAAACAAATATTCCAGCTTCTATCACGTCACGTCGACAGGAATCTTCTGGCCGGATTCTTCACACTCCTTTCCCAGCATTTCAGCGTTGACAATTCCCGACTGGTGGCATCTTTGGAGGAGGTGAATGCCTCCTTCGCCAGGGCGGCCTGCCTGGACGCCGCACCGGGGGCCCGATCTGGGATTCATGTGATTACAATCTACTGGCTCGCGCCCGCTTAATTTCCGCAAGTGCGCGCCGATGTGCGGAATCGCCTTCCTTACCACACGCCCTTCCCGTCCACAGACGTCTTCAGCATTCTTCCCTGGCGGGATGAAATCCTCGGACAGCCTTGCTCTGTTTTGTGATTTTAGTCGGTTTCCACATTCCCCGTTTACGCCAACAACTTCGCCCGCTCGGCGTCAGCTCGCGCGTTGAAGGGGGTGGATCCGGATGCCCGCGTCGCCGGAGTTCCGCCGTAACGCAGCGCGCCCTGAGGGAACCGTTCGTTGTTCCTTAACCTGATGCATGAAGGCGGCGCGTCTCTGCATTCTCGCCTCGACCGGTCGTGGTCTTCCTTTCAAGATCCGCTCGCCAATTGCGTCCAAGTTCGAGTCGCTTTCGCCGGCCATGTCGAAGCAGACTTCTCGGAAGCAGGCATCCGACCGCACAGCTGAGCCTCTCGCTCCCGGGTGGGATTAGCACCAAGGGGCAACGAGGAGATGGCTGCTCGCCCTACGAGGCGTTTCTGGAGGCGACAAGACCTGGGCACGTGCAAGGTTGAGCTGTTCATTGGGCTTGCTGGCGGGCTTGCCGGGTGGGCATGACGCATTACGGAGACATCCAGGCGGGGCGCGGGAAGAATCTTCGGCCGCATTCAACGGCCGCTTTGCCCGCAATTCGACGGGACCGCCGGTGCGACCTCTCATCACCCGGCGGATTCCCTACGAAAGAAGCTGGGGCCTGTTCGGGCGAGGCGATGTTTGCTGGATTCACCCCCCTGGCGACGGCCTCAAACCTGGTAGGCCAAGGAATACGTGGCGCGCCCGGCGGCGGGCGCGATGGGGTGCTGGTGCTTCTCCGAATTCACCGGATGCGTCGTGGAACTGCAGGGAGGCGGTGCTCGCCAACCCCTACTCCCACGGCAGGCATGGAACGGGCATTTGCCGAAGCCTGGTGATGCCCAAAGCCCGAACAGTGCGGCGCGCATGGTGACGATGAACCAAGGGCCGTCGAGGAGTATCACGTGGAGCACTGGGCCGCATGCAGCAGGGCTGGGTTGCGAACTCAGCGTTCTGTGATCCGGCTGGGGCCGTGCCAGAGCCAGGCCCGGGCGCATGGCCCTGGCGATCGGTCCTTGGCTGGGATTCTTGGTCCTGCTGGCGTGCCCGTGGCCTGGGGCGCGGCCGCCGCTGACGATCCCAGATATAGACATGATGCCCGTCCTTCGCTGAAGGCCACCGCTGACACAGGTGGCGGCCTTCAACCGCGACACCGTCGGCATGCGCATTCGCCGTGGCCCGCGGACCGTTTGAAACTAGCCTGGTGTCGGATCTGCGCGTCAGCAGCCTGCTGCTGGGCGACAGCCCTACGACCTTGCTTTATGATGGATGTCACCTGGACGGCCAACATCGCCGCCGCCGGCTGGCTGCTGCACCCACTCGACGCTGGCTCGACGGCGATCCCCTTGTCGGATGTTGTTGCCCACGGTTGCCCGGCGAGGGCAAATACGCCTCGATGGCCAGCTCTGGCGCCTGCCGTCTGGCTCGGGCCTGCTCTACTGGCGCACCGACTCTTGATGGGCGGCGCCGCCGCGCCGCCCGCCGAGTTGGTGGATCGCTCTAAAGAGCTGGCTAAGGCAGGGGCTTAGTGCGCTGGGGGTACGTCTGGCAGGGCGTCAGTACGAGGGCCTCAGTGCCTGTTTGTTCCTCGAAGTTTTGCGCTGGCTTCGGCGGCCAGTTGGGGCGGGGCGGCGGCCAGCGGCATCGGCATCTGGACTCACCCCAGGCCGCAGCGGCCGCTCCTGGCTGCGCCAGCTGGTCGAAAACGCGGTGTGACGCCCGCGTCGGGTGCCGATTTCGCCGAACCCGAAAGCCTGCAGGCCTTCGCCCAGTTAGGCGAGGCCGCCTTTTCATGCGCAATTGGCCCTACGCCTGGAAGAGCTGCAGGAAACCGGGGGGCAGTGCCTGTGGCCGGCAGGTGGCGGATCACAACGATGTGGCGGAGCGGGCAGTCGCGGCTGCACCCAGGCAGCTGGGGCTGGGCGGTGCGGCGCAGGCAGTTGCCCACCGGCCGAAGCCGTAGGCGGTGCTGCAGGGCCCTCTACCGGTGAGCAGAGCCAGCGGCGGCTGGCCCCAGTTGATTGGAGGCTACTCCCACCGCTCGCCTCCCTGTTCGACGATCCCGAAGCTGCGTGCGGCCCTTGCCCGCTGCCCCCCTGCGGCCGGCCTGGAGGTGGCGGCCTTGCGGCCGAATCACCCCGGTCTCATGCCCAAACTCAGCGACATCCTATCAGCGCCAAATCTCAGCGACGCAGATCACCGGCGGGACGGCCCCTGAAAGTGGCGATGGGCTGGGCCGGACGCAGCAGCCGGGCGGTGTCAACGCCAGTGGCGTGGAGGCGGTCTAGAATGGCGTTGGTGCTGATCGGCCCGGCCCTGCTGCTGTTTGTGCTGGTGTTCTCTGGCCGAATGGCTCTTACCTGTGGCTGGAGTTTCCACGCCCAGAACCTGTTCACGGTCTCCAGCCCGTTTCCGGTAGGGGAATGCTCAATTGGCACCGCCTAGTTCTCGATGCCCGCTTGTCTGGCGGGACGCGGCCCAGACCCTGGCGCTTCGGCGTTGGTGTCGGTGTCGTTGGAGGGCTGGGGCTGGGCCTTGGCAGGCCCTGCTGCTCAATCAGCGTGGCCCGGTCGCGGGGCTGGTGCGCAGACCTCACCCTTAGCTGCCCTGGGCCCTTGCCACCACGGTGATGGACCCTGGGCTTGGCGCTGATCTTCAAACGACCCAGCGGCCGCTCAACGGCGTGATCGCTGCCTCACCGCAGCACGCTGGCCCTTTCCTCGGCCTCCCCCCTCCCTGAGCTGGCTGGCCGTCGGTTTTGAGCCGCATGTCTGGAAGCGGACGCCCTTCGTGGCCCTGTGCTGCTGGGCCGGGCTTGCAGTTTGATCCACCGCGATCTCTACGAGGCGCTGGCGCTGTTGAGGGTGGCAGCGCCCGTCAGGCCTTGCTAGCGCATCACCTGCCCCCTGCTCGGCCCTACCCATGCTGCTGAGTGCTGCTGTTTCGCCTGGCCACAGGCCCTGGGCGTCTTCGATCTTGATTCGTGGTGCTTCACCGGCGGCGGGGCCTTGCCAGCAGCACCAGAGTGTGGCGGGTTACGCCTATTCAATTTGCCATGCGCTTCCTCGATTTTCGGCTTATACAGCCGCCACCGTGATTGATCGGCATGTTTCGCGTTGCTGCTGCTGCTGGGGGGCGTGTGTTGCTGGTTTTTGCGCCGTCCATGCCAAGGGGCTTGAGCTGCCCGCGCCCTTTTCTTGCACTGATTTTTTTGTCAAGCCACCCCGATCCGATGCCTGCTTCGCCGTCTGCACAACGATCGCCTCACAGAGGGGGCAGAACCCGCGCCGCTGGACCTGGTGGCGTTTGCTGCTGTTTCTGAGCTCGCGCCGATGCTCTGGCAGGCTCTACACCTCGCTGCGCACCCCCGATGGGCCCCTTGCTGGGCGGGCTGCGGCGATCCGGTTCGGGCTGGGACCCTGCGCCAAATACGGGGCCAGAATCCTCAGCAGTGATTCCGCCTTCTGGCGCTAACCTGCTTCAACAAGCACCCTGGTGGGGGTGGGAACAAACGCTGCTGACCCTGGCTGCTGGCCATCCCCTGCGGCCTTGACGCCTGACAGGCGGCGCGGCGGGCCTTGCAGGGCAGCTGGTGGATGTGGGCCCTGCTGGTGGGCGCCGCCCTTTCCCTCGGTGCTCTGCTGTTCTTGCGCTGGCTGCAGCTGGCGCGCCAGTGTGTGGAAAAACTGCGGCGCTCTGTCTTGCCCTTCATGCGCGGGCTTTCGCTTCCCCTGGCGGTGCTGCTGCTGGAGGCGGCCTTGCGGAATTGCCCCGCGAGCTCGAAGAGAGCGCACTGCTGGAGGGCTTGGCCTCTGGCAGCGTCTGCGCTGGATCCTGGTGCCCCTGCCTCGCCCGGCGGTGGCGGAGCACGCCGTGCTCGTGTTTCTGCTTCAGCTGGAATGAGTTCCCGATCGCCCTTCACCTGCTGAGCCGATCGGAGGCTGCTCACCCTGGCGCCCGCCTGGCCCGCATCGCCGGTTCCTCGGTGTTCTCGGTTCCCTGGCGCCTTTCGCTGCGGCCACGGTGCTGGAGCAGCGTTGCCATTGCTGCTGCTACTGCTGGGTCTTTCAGCAGGCCGCATCGTGGCCGGCCTCACCCAGGGCGCCATCAAGGGTTGAACTGCTAGTCCGCCGACTCCGCGATGACCGTTTCCAGCACGATTCCACAAGACCACCACCGGCGCTGCCCACGGCGTTGCATTTGGAGGGGGATCAGCGCCGCATGGCGCGCGCACGATCCTCGAAGATCTCGATTGATCGGTGAGCCCGGCGAGGGCCTGCCCTTGTCAGGCCAGCGGTTGCGGCAAGAGGCAGCCACACCCTGCGCCTGATCTTCCGGCCTTCGATTCCCCCGAACCGAGGCCGCATCCTGTCGGCGAGCGCGACATCCCCCCTTGCGCGCCGGCCCAGCCGTCAGGTGGGGCGATGGTGTTTCAGAGCTACGCGCTCTATCCCCACCCTGAGGCGTGCCCGCAACCTTTCGGCTGGGGATGGAGATCCGCCCGCGCTCCGATGCGGCCACCTATCGCCCGCGACCTCGATGCCGTGCTCGAAGGCTGCTGCAGGCTCGTGTGAAGCTGCCGGCCAAAGGCGGCCGCCCGATCTCTCGGCGGCCAGCGCCAGGGGTGGCCCTGGCTCGGGCCCTGCTAGCGGCGCCCCGCAGGTGTTCCTGCTCGATGAACGCATTGAGCAACCTCGACGCACAGCGCTGCGCGAGGAGACATGCGGCCCAGCTGCGCGCGATCCTCTGCGGCGGTGGGGCGACCGGTGGTCTACGTCACCATGACCAGCAAGAAGCCATGGGCAATCGCCAGATCGCATCGCCGATGCTCGATTGCCGGACCGCTGCAGCCGGCTGACGGCCAACCGGCTCGCGAGCTCTACCACCCGACCCGCCCACGCCTGTGTTTGTGGCCCAGTTCATCGGTCCGGGCCGGATCAACCGTTGTCACAAGAACCTGATGGCAGCCTGCTGGCCGTGCGGGGCCGACACCTCCATTGCTGGCGGGAAGGTGGACTGCAGGTATCGGGGTGGTGAGTCGGGAATGGGCAGGGCGCCAGCCAGCAACTGCAGCTCCGACACAAGCTGCTGGACCCCTGCGCTGGGTTCTGCGGATGGCGGGTCGAAAGCATCGGGCGGATTGCCGTGCGGCATCGCCTGGAAGCCACAACATGAGCATCGATTGCGGCCGGCGGCCGGCGTTGACGGTTGACCACCAATTCATTATCTCTCGATTCACCCCTCCATTCACCCTCTCATTCACTGTCTGCGGAAGCCAAACCTCCCTGGTGGGAGGCTGCGTCAATCTATCAGTTGATGCCGCGCCGCTTCAACGGACGCCGGACGGCAATGCATCGGTGACCTGGCCGGTATACATCACCCAGAAACTTCCATTACCTGGAGATGGGCCGGGGTCGATGCGATCTGGCTTTGACGGCGATCTATCCCCTCGCCGCTGCGCGATGGCGGTTACGGACATTCACCGACCTTCACCAGCGCTCCACCCCGTTCTTCGGCCGATCTTCGCGACGTGGGGCTGTTGCTGGAGCAGCCACATCACGGCATTCCGCGTGTCCTCGACCTGGTGTTGACCACACCAGCGTTTTGCACCCCTGGTTTCAGCGCGCCCTTCTGGGGCGGCCCCAGGCAGCAGCGAGCGTTGATTTTACGTCTGGCGCGGACGAGACAGGGCTATGCGATGCCCGGTGCTGTTCGCCACTTCGAAGCTCGAACTGGGAATGGAACGAGGTTTGGCGGGGCCGTTTTCTACCTGCACCGTTTCCTGGCGGCCACCAGCCCGATCTCAACTACGCCAATCCCGAGGTGCAGAGGAGATCAGCTGAAGGTGGGTCGAACTTCTGGCTGGACATGGGGGCCCGACGGGCTTTCGCCTCGATTGCCGTGCCCTTACCATGTTCGAGGGCGGAGGGCAGCCGCTTGCGAGGGCCTGCCCGAACTCACGCCTTCCTTGACGGCGGTTGAGGGGCCCGGTTGGAGGCCCAGCGGGCGGGGGATGTGCTGCTGTTGGCCGAGGCGTCCAGCCGGTGATTGGAGTCGGCGCCCTACCTGGAACGATGAACTGCATGCCGCCTTCGACATTCGGCCTCACGGCCCCCACCTGTTCGCAGGCCGTGGCCAATGGCCGCAAGCGATGCCCTGCGCGATTGCCTCACCCATGCCCAGGAGATGGTGCCGGGCTGCCGCGGGCGCCCTGCGCTGCGCAACCCGATGAGCTCTGGCTCGGGATGGTCCACCTTGGGTGCCACGATGCGGTGGGGAGGGCCATCCTCAATGCTTTCCGGACGCACGTGAACACTTGCTGGAACTGGGAATCAACCCGGCGGCTGGCCCCCCTGCTCAATGGGCGATGCAGGCCCAACACCCTGCTTACATCGCCCTCATCTAAGCCTGCCGGCCTTGCCCTGCTCTATTACGGCGATTGAACTGAGCCATTTGGCGCGATGGCCGGGGACGCGCGACCGCGACCCAACCGCACACCGATGGCCTGGAAGCCGGGCCCCCAACGGTGGTTTCTCCAGCGCTCCAGACCCCTTGCTGCGTGTGCCGCCGAGCCACCTCACCCGGTTGCATTTTACCGCGTGGTCAACGTGGAGGTGCAGCAGCAGCTTCGGGTCCCTGCTCCACTGGGGCACCACCGGCAATGCTCCCCAAGTCGCCGGTTGTACCGGCCCTGCCGCGCTCGGCGACATGGTGATGATCGAGAGCGGGCCACCCCAGCGTGCTCTGGCCTACGCCCGTTCCCCAGGGAAGCGCAGCGAGGGCGAGGAAACCCTGTTCGGCGATGACGGTGATCGTTTTGGCCGCCAACCTTCTCCGGCACCGGGCGCCTCCCCCGGCTCGACCTCAGCCAGTGGCAGGGCCATCGCCATTGCGCGAAACGCCTTGGGGTTTAGTGCAGTTTTGCCCCGGCGAGCCCGGAGTGGTTCGTCTACCTGCCCGCCTATGGGGTTCTTCTGGTGGCTGGTGAGCGAGTAGGGCCGCGGCGGCTTCCTGATCGAGCAGATCGCCCCAACCCGTGCCTCCAGCCGGTCGGGTCGGCCTGATCGACAAAGGCCAGGCCGGCAGCGGGCGGGCCCAGCACATTCCTCCCGGTTGCCGGGCCCACTCATGGCGCGGGCCATGTGGGCGCACCTCCGCGGCGGTCAGGGGGATCACGTCGCTGAGGGGGGTGCGCTTTCAGATAGAGACATAGAGACGGCGGCAGGCGAGCACCGCGGGGCCTCCAGGCATGGCTGGCGATATCCAGGTGGCGCCGCCAGGTGGGCCTCCCAGACTCGCTTGCTGAGCTTTGTTGGCACGGGCGGCCAGCATCGGCGGCGCTGCGGCGGGGTCGCTGGGGCACCCAGGATCGCTCCGGCGACAGGCTACCCCCAAGGCCGGCCGAGACTGCTCGGGCCCCACCACGGCCAGGGCGTCGATGGCCATTGCATGGGGCAGGTGGGTTTCCACTTGCCGCCCTTCACGTTGATCAGACCGCAGGCTGAGGCCGCTCCACCGCGTGCTCCCGCACCACCCGCGCCGTGCGGCGGCCGCTTCCGCCGACTGTTTCGGGCAAGGCAACAGCGGCGCGGCCGCACCGGCCCAGCGGGCTGCTTTCACCTGGCGTGGAGTATCTTGAGGGGGAACCAAGCGCTGCACGTAGTCGAGCAGGTAGGCCTCTTCGTTCGGCGGCGGGCCGCTTCGGCTCGGCCAGGGGGCAGGGCGGTTACGGTGGTGCCCACCAGCGTTGCGGCCGAGAAGGGCGCATGAACAGCACCCGACCGTCTGTCGGTGGCGCGGCAACAGCAGGCCCAGGCCGCCGGGGCAGAGAAGAGTCGTCGTCCGAGCACACTGCTGCCGCGGCTCACCTGCAGCCTGGGCGGAGATTCGGCCTGGGCCATGCGGCGCAGGGCGTCGGCGGCCGATGCGGTGGCGGTCACCACCACCCGGCGCGCAGCCGCTGCCTGGCGCCATTCCGGCTCCGCTGCGATCACGGCCCCATTCAGCTGGCCCCTGGCCGTCGCGCAGCAGCTCACACGGCGCTGCGAGGTGTGTACAGCGGCGACCGGCAGAGGGCGGCCGCTGCGGGCGATCAGCAGGTTGAGGCGGGGTTCGTCGAGCGGGCATCGGCGTTAGGCGACGCCGCCGTGGCCAGGCGCCAGCTCGGGCATTCTGGCGGTCACCTCTTTGGCTGCGAGAGGCAGCGGCTGGCGCTGATGCGCCGCCGGCCGGCCAGACAGGTCGTAGACCGCCCAGGCGGCGCCGTAGTTAGGCGGATGGCCAGCGGGTTGCGGTGGGGCACAGCAGCCTTTCCAGGGGGTCTGGGCCAGGAACGGCACGGCCTGCAGCCAGTGGCCGCGCTCAGCCCAGCAGCTTGCGCACCAGCTGCAGCTGGCGCAGATCAAAGGTTTGACGGCAGCTCCAAATAGCGCACGCCGCCATGTGCAGCAACTTGGTGCTGCGGGCTTGCTGGTGCCCGAGGCAGGCGATGTCACTTGCCCGTCACCAGGCACCCACCGAGAGGCCGCGGCGCACGGCCTCAGGCGATGGTTGGCGCCCGGTGGCGCCCGGCGACCGATCACCAGCAGATCGAAGGACCTTGTCGGGTCCGTGGCCAGGGTTCTGGTCCAGGGCCAGTGGACTGGGGCCTGAATGGTTGGGGCCAGGAGGAAACATTTCCGTTGGCCGATCGGCAAGGATTCTCTCGCGGAGTGCGGTATGGGGCGGCTTGGGGCCTCTCCTTCAGGGTTGCGCAATTCAGGCCAACTGCGACGCACCGCCTCCCCCAGCGCGTTCAGCCACCGCTGGCGGTCGTCTTCGCTTGAGGCTTGGTTGAAAAGCGGCTGGCGGCTGGTTCGCCGGGGATGGATCGCCCAGGCCTTCAAGGCCAGGCACCAAACGGCAATCGAGGGCGGCGAGCAGGGCCACGCACCGGCTGGTGCTCTCGAGATCGGGCGCGGCGGCGCCACCTTCCAGCCGCCAGCTGCTCGGCCTGGGCCTGCAGGCAAGCCCATCGGCGGCGGCGGCGCCGCCATCGGTTGGCCAGCTCCTTCAGCGGGGAGCTCCCAGGGCTTCGGTGAGCCAGCTCCACCAGGGTGGCCACGGCCAGGGCGATGGCTCTCGAGGGTGGCCCGGGCGGATGGCGCCGCCGCCGGTGTCGCGGGGTGATGCCGATCAGCAGGCCCGGGCGTGGGGAATTCCAGTGGGGGGCGCTTCCCCCAAAGCTGTGAAGGGGCCGGTACCAGCAATCAAGGGGCCGCTGCGGCGGGAGCTGTTGGCCGCCAAGCGCATCCGATTCTCGCGGGAACTTTTCTCGATCAGGCCCAGCCCGGTCACGCAGCACTGGATGGCGGTTGCCGGCATTGAAGGCACGTGCCCCCCAGGCAAGTTAGGTGGGCGGGAAGCCGGGTCGGCGCCGCACCAAGGCCGTAGGTGGCTCATGGGGCCAGGGGCCCGGTCGCTGCGGCACGGATTTTGCTGCTGCCGGTTGTTGAATCACCAGAAAAAAGCCCGCCGGTTTGGCCGGGGTAGGATTTGCATTTTTTTGGGGGCTTGTCACCCGGCTTGGCAGGCCAAAGTTTCTGTTTGGGGAAAACCCAGGGAATCTCCTTTTCCCCCTTTTCGTATGTGT
>Ga0163217_1043754_pt1 | contig 16869 bp, 20 predicted proteins | sample SynspAceP_FD_185933 | JGI IMG/M metagenome (GOLD analysis project Ga0163217, IMG submission 185933) | Saline lake microbial communities from Ace Lake in Antarctica - Synechococcus sp. Ace-P (PacBio error correction) | ecosystem: Environmental > Aquatic > Non-marine Saline and Alkaline > Saline ... | reverse complement strand
ACGGTGTTGCCTCGCTGGCGAAAGCGTCGCCGGCGGGCAGAGAATTCCTGCATGACGGACAGCGGGCGACAACACACCTGAATCCCCAGGCACCGCTGCAAGGCTGCCTACGGCGACGAAACAACCAGTGCGCGCTGGTAGGCCCGGGTTTCAGCGCTGTAGCATCGCATCGGCATGAGCAGGCAAAGATTACCAGCAGACACCAGAAACCCCGCCGCCGGAGGAGACCACGGAGGCATAAATCGCCAGCGCCATCCAGCAAGCACAGGTGCGCTTTGAATGACAAGCCCATAAACGGACCGGCCAACCACGATCAGAGCCCCAACATCGAAGGCCAGCACGCCCCGCAGGGGCACACCCAGGTGCAAGCCCAAGGCAAGTCCCCCAAAGCCAAGACTGCCCCCAGACAACGCTGTCTAGTCCCGGTGCGACACACCGAAACCAGATCGGAACCGCGTTCGCCGCCGACCCAATGCGGTTCGCGGCCAATGTCATAAAGGGCAAAGCAGATGCCTTTGCGGCCCCCAGAGATTCGCAAACAGAACCCCCGGCGCAGAAAAACCGCCGCCGGAGGGGCCTGCCAAGGTTACTGTAGCCGCGATCAGTCCCAGCCACCCGGCTTTGCGGTGAGGAATCACGGCGCCCGGCCTCTGCGGGGGTTTCGCCACCGACTTGGAACCGACCATTCGCTTTTGCAGCGTCCGCCATTGTCCAGCCTCCAAAGTATCGGGTCAGCACCTCGGGATGGGACGGGTATTTCCGCAGCACCTCGGCGCGGATTGATCGGGGCGGGTTCATAAGGACGGGCGCACGCCTTTGGGTCGTCTTTCCATCACCACAAGGCCCGTTGCGCCGACGCCACCATCGGGTGCCATAGACCCAATCGCCCGCATTCACCCCCGACGTACCGGCGCGCTGCGGCTTGGATGGTCGCAGCCGTTATCCCCCGCCGGACAGGATAACCGGTCTGATCAAGAATTCAGCTCGAACCCATTAGGTGTTCTTGCATGGCCGGGCAAGCACCGCGGGGGGACGACACAAATCGGGTCGAGGCGGCCAGTTGAACCGTGCCCCCTGCGCCACCCACGCGCCAAAATCGACATGTTTTCAGGCATTTCTCTTCGTGCCACGGACCCGTGAACGGCAATCGCCCATTGTGTTATTTCAGGGGCAGAGTCAGCCATGTCACGTCGTTTTGGTCGGCGTCCAGTGCAGCGCGCGGGCATAGGCCCGCTTTTGGCGTCTTTCCAAAACGTCGCTTCGGCCTCATTGAAAAAGAACGCCGCGTTTGCGTTGTATTCAGGGTAGATGTCGATCTTGACGACAGCAGAGCCTCGCGGGACAACTTGCGTTGCCGCCCAACTGCAACGACGCTCGAACTTGGCTAGGCCCGCGTCTTCAAGCGCAAGGCGCAATTGACATTGCCCAACAGCCCGCCTCGGTGTCGATCTTGGAAGATTACGGTGATGTCAGCAGTGCCGAGGTGCAAGCGCGGCGGTGAGGTCGCGGCGGATACGGATACGCGAAAGGGAAAATTCGTCATGGGATGCAGCTCCTGATGTGGCTTTCGAATGATCGTGCGGAAAAGTTGAGGATCAAGGTTAGCTGGCAAACCGGTGGGATGCCAAGTGTATTTTATGTGCAAAGCGTGTGGCGCATGCGAAAGCACCCCATAGGGTGTTGGCCTTTTGTTTTAAACAAGAATACCGAGACGAGCTATGAGACGGGCGGACAGGCTGGGCAAGTTGGCCGCGTCAGCGGCGTCTTCCAGCAGCGTCGGCGTAAGGTAGACAGACGCTATCATCCCGCTGCCATGACATCACCATCCTGAATCATGGACCTGCAGCTTCAATCGCGCGGCTGGCAAGCTTTAGCGAGCGCGGCATGTCGCCCTCTGCCAGGTTGACCACCACAAGATTGTCAACGCGCAGGTGCCGTTGCGGGTTTTTGTCCCACCAGACCTCTGCCGGTTTTTACCGCCATAAGGGTATAGGACCACCCCTCGGCCTTCGTTACAGGATGGCGGATGATCTTTGCTGGGCAAACCAGAGCGGACCCAAACGCATCGATCTCGTCGCTGAGGCTTTTTGCCCAGATATCAGGGTTCGCCTGTCGGTCGACAGGCCTTTGTCCTCATCTCCAGATGTCGTGGGCATTCAACGGCAATAGGCAACAATCGCACCATCAAAACGTTCGTCGGTTGTCAGAGCGGAGTGTTTGGCCACGGTAAGCTTGTGCGTCTCGTAATAATGGCGATCCATATCCGAGACCGGACAGCTCGACTTTGTAGATCAGTGAATTTTTTGTGCCAATGACGTTCCCGAACCCTTGGTGACCGCAGTGCATATACGCTCCGGTGATTAGGGGGGGAGTACCTTTGCGGCCCCGCGGACTCACAAGCGCTGATCGGGCTGTCAGAGATCGTGCGAGTATGACAGGTGGGGCGAAATTATTCTTTCGCGAAAACGCTGTGTTCCGTGTAAGATCGGCAAACGCGTGTCTTGCGCATGACTCGCGGTCTGACAATTTCTGTCAGCTGGGGCAGGCACCGTCTAAAATGGTGGCATTGGAACTATATATTGACCGTCCAGTCAAAACGCTGCTATACGCCGCCGCTCCGCCTAGGCCATAAGTTACCAAGGGACAACGACTTAATGATTGAATCGAATTAAACGGGACGGCAAGGTTTCTGTCCGACGCCAGAGCCGATACGCCCCTGTTGGGCGATCCGTGACGAGATCGGCCTGACAGGGACCAAGTTTTTGGCTGCGGCATCGGCGCGTGATGGCGCATGTACCGTACACATCGACGGCGCTGCAAGTTCGTCCTGCATCAACCTATCTTTCCGACGTCGAGGACTGAAAGGTCACGACAATCGAAAGGGTTGGACCGAAAACGGCAGCCAACCCTGTGCAAGAAGCATGCGCAAACCTGCGGGTGCTCCCAGTGTGGTTACTGCCAGTCCGGCCAGATCCATGCAGGCGGCGTCGTTGTTGCAAGACACGCCCACCCCAGCGATGACGACATCGACGCGGTTGATGACCGGCAATCTGTGCCCGCTGCATACCTATACCCGTATCCGTCAAAGCGTGCGCGATGCGCCACCCTATGGGAGGCTTCCGACAATGGCGCTATAATTTGATTTCCCGCCTCACAGGCGCAGACACGCAAAACCCACAGATGTCCCGCGTGTTTCCTTGTGTCCATTGACTGCCGTTGGTGTGCCTTTGGCTTCCCGGCAGGGGCGTCGAGCGCCGACGATGAACCTGCAGTGCCAGGACGGCACGCCGGCGTCCACCCCAATGGCGACACGTTCGAGCCGTCAATTGTGGTACTGGATCGATGCTGATGTCAGTTGTCAACTAACATGTATCCGCCCCACGCGAGATGGGCCAACACGTCGGCACTGCCAATTTCGCGCGATTCTGGCACGAGCGAAGTCGACATGGAAAATGTACACATCACCCACGTTGATACAGACAGAAGGGGGCTTGATTTGTTTTCACAGGCGCAGCTGGTCCGATCAGTGCAAAGCTGTCCCGTCTACCCGCCAAGCAGGTGCCGCTGGCCCGTACCGGCATTGCATCGAAGCTTGCGGCAGCCAAATGGCGTAGACGCTTCCGCCTGACGGCGCGGACCTTCTGACGGTTGCTGTTAGACCGACGGCACCCAAAACCAATCAGCGATGTGACTGGTGGGCGAAAGGCTCGACCCGACTTCACCGACGAAGAGCTGCAGCTTCTGCCGCTCAAGCCACACGCCGATCTGCGCCTTTGTTGGGCAGGACGTGCACCCCGCTTGATTTGGATACAAAACCACGGGTAAGCGAATCTATGGTTCTGGATGGCCAAGTCGACGGAATGGTTTACGGGTGCGATGACTGCCGGCCGACGCGCTATGGCTCCAGGTGAATTCCCCGTGGACGATTACCGCCGCCAAAGACATCAAGGGCGACCTTGAACTGTGGTGCTCGAAGATTCCGTGCTGGCACAGTGCCGGCGTTGGGTTGTCGTTCTGGCAAAACGCTGCACCAGCGCGCAAGGCGACCTATGAGATCCAGCGTCGACTGGACCTCGGAGCGCAGACGGCCAAAGTGTGCGGGAGGGAAAGACATTCAGGCGCGTTCACGCGACTGCATCAAGGCGAAGAAGGGTCGATCACTGCACACAGAGCAGCCGGACACCACGGCAGCCTATTGATGGGGGCGGCGACACCGCTTGAGGCGGGGAATACCACCACGCAATCCGTGTCTGCACTTCCAAGATGGAAGTGAACGCACTGTCTTTCCAGAACGCTGATGGCTTGGAAACACACGCGGGAACCCAGTGGCAATCGCTGATCTTGCCGACGTTGGCCGCTTGGCCTGGAGTTGCCTGCGAACAAGATGTGATGGCCAGCTATATGTTGGGTGGGCTTTGGCCGTCGTCTGAAATGGCGACTATATCGTAACCTGCAGCGCTGCGTCAAATGACTGTTGGCAAGCCGGTGAAGCTGGTGTATTCTTCCGCGAGGAAGATGCCCAGTTCGACAGCATCCGATTCGCCGTCCGTGCAGAAATACCGCATTGGGCGTTTGACGATGCCAAATCGTCATAGGATCGAGCACACGCCGCAGGCCGGCTGGCCGACCGCAGGTGATGGCACCGCGGGCTTTTATGCCCCCAAAGGCGTCAACGAAGAACCTATGATCCCTTTGCCATCCGAGGTGCCGTATCACTGGTACACGTGGGCGCCGCATTCAGGTGCGGGCGATCTCGAACGAATCTGGCGAAAGCGACCTTCCGTCCGGTTGCTGCGCTGTCGGTTGGACCGGGCTGGACCCAACTTTGCGGTCGAAAGCTTGATGGATGAACGCGCATAAATGTCGGTTGCCGATCCGTTTGCAGTTCCGTTTGGATCACCTTGAAGGGTCCAAAGGCATCACGCGGGCTCTGCGCCCAATGCAGGTTGGTGGTGACATCGCTGTCAGGTGCTGTTTTTACAGCGGTGGCAGAGATTGTCGGCTTATGCGTAACCGCAGGATCTGCCCGAGGGCACGCAATCGGTATTGCCCACCACCTTTGCCAGTCGCGCAGCATGCGACCTGGACAGGCGGCGGCGGTCAAGCTGGCGGTGGACTTGCTTGGAAACGGGCGAGGGGATTCCAAGAAGATGTGGCTGGCCGTTCGGACTGCGGCACTGTTGTGGAACCCGACGGGGCCGCGCGCGCCATGCGAAGGGTGCGGCCTTTGGCGGACTGTCCTTGGGCGCTTCACGAGGTACACGGATCGAGAACGGCAACAGTTATTGACCTGAACCTCGGGGCCTATACGCCCGCTGCGTCTGGCGATGTGCCGAGCTCAGAGATCGCCTTTGTCGAAAGCACCCGAAGTACGGGTGGTCTGGCGAGCCTTGTACGACCGTGATTGCACCGGCGATTGCCAATCCGATCTTTAACGCGACCGGCGCCACGTGTACTCGTTTCACCTGCGATCACCGGCAAGATGCCTGTGCTTTCAGGCAAAGAAGGCCTAATATAAGAACGGGGCGGCGCCAATCTTGCGGCCCCGCCCGTTTGCACTTGCTTCGGCGTCGGACCGCAAACATCTGATTCTTAGCGGCCCAATGCGTGCCGCGGCCGAAATGAAAAGATCGCCAAGGTGGCATCAGGATCCCGCTCGCAAGGACCCCCAGACCTCGTTTCATTAAAGGACCACGATATGCGTTTGGCAGAAAGAGAACACCGGCGCGCCGACGACCCAAAGTGCGCCAAACCCCTGCAACGCCATAAGAATACCGCGCGTCCGCGCGTTCAGGCCTTTGGCCATCGCAAAAGCAAACGGTCGCAAACCGCCGCGCCAAGAGGCATAGCGAGATATTTGCTGAATACCCAGCCGTCACTGTCGGCATCACCGTATTCGTTGCGCGCACCGATCAGAAAAACGGTTAAGCCAAAGACGAGCCAATGCAAGGATTTACCGATGCTCACCCCGCGGTCGCCCATATGCACATGTGCCGCAAGTAAGGCGGCTGACAGCACCGCCGCCGAATAGTATATAAGCCCCGATGGTCGACGATGGAATTCAAAGCGCCCGGCACCAAAATCGCTGATCGATGATCGGCGATCCAATCGTGATCGGCCCACAACGAAATCCGCGATTAGGATTGATAGCGCAAAGCGCCGCGCAACGAAGATTACGGAAACCAGGCCTAAAAGGAATCATCAACTGGACGTTGGTCCGTGGGCAGGGGGACACCCTCGTTGCTTCCATTTCGCTCCTGCGTTGGTTTCGATCGCTGTCTTGTTCTAGGCTGTCGTTTCGCGTCGGTTGGCGGTATGATTTGCGTGATTGTGAATAGGGCAATTCCGCAGGAAGGGGCCTATCGATTTAGCCCCCATCAGACCGCCATGATGCCGTCCCAAATTGGGGGCCCGTTCGTGCAGCCTTCAAGCAGATCAACTGGATTGGCCTACTGCTTCGTTCCAATTGGGTGCGTCAGTCCCCAAAGCAAAGCTTCGAACTAGCATCGTCCCAAGCCTAGAAAGAATGTGTCCCCGTCACGAATGACCGGACGCGCCATGACCTTGGGCTGTGCCGCGATCTGTGCCTCTGCTTCGGAATCTTCAGCCAGTTATGAGCGCAGCGGTAGTTCGTTCGATTTGCGGATTCCACAGCCGATCTCCGAAACTCTCGATCAGCTCCGACAAGTCTGCCTCGATCAGGCGATCTGGGCCCGAACAGTCACGGAAAGCGACAGTAAATTCCATTGGCCTCCAACGCTTTGCGGGCTTTTTTGGCAGTAGCGCAGTCTGTAGACCGTAATCATTCCATAATTTCGTAGTCTCCTTTGCGTGTCTATCCCGCAATCTCGTGCATCTGGACGCGGTTCAGCGCAACCATCCGTCGGTTGTGTACGTCGGGTGACGTGAGGCTCTCGACCGGATCTGCCGCGTCATCGGGGTGCGGCCGGCCTCGAGGAAAAGTTGCAACAAAGTGATTTCACCGCCATTCAGATCAGCCATGACACATTCATCAGATCAGCATCAAGATCAGGCGCAGTTTCATGGATTTCTTGGCTGTTGTTCGCGTTTTACACGCGCCAGTTGGAGGCCCGACGAAGGCCGAGCTTGCCCCCAATAGCGCATCGCGACCCGACACCGCGACGGTCACTGTTAGCGATGTCCGACCTTGGCCCTGTTGAGGTGAAACTTACCGCGCGGACGAACACGACGGACTGCGCCGTGGGGGACTGGGTTCTTTGTGGCCCGCGAAGACGCTTGCTGGTCGGTTCGTCTGGAGAGGACGGATGCAGTTACAGCGCCAAGCCGAAGGGCCGCCGCGCAAAGCGCAGCTTATTGCCTGCAAACGTTGACACGCTTTTGATCGTACTTTCCTGCAATTGAACGACTTAATTCCGGCACGATTGGAGCGGTATCTGGCGCTGGCCAAACGAGGCAGGGCGTTCCGGGTGATTCGTTCTAAACCAAGATTGACCCAGGACGTCTTGAATTCCCGCACCCTACGTTCAGCAGGCGCAGCGCTTCAAGTCGGGTTGGATTCGTCATGCTTGATGCGAAAACACCGGAGCGGCATTGATTTTGGCGCGTTGGTGCGGCCCCGGTGTCAGACCGTCGCTCTTGTCGGATCGTCTGGGTTGGAAAGTCGACCTTTGCTGAATAGCGCTGATCGAAATAGTCTTCCGAGGACGCCCAGCCAAACAGGCGATATCTTCGCGCGGACGACGCTAAGGCGTCACACAACCACATCGCGCTCTCTCCATGCGATTTGCGGGTTGGCGGCCTGGGGTGATCGATACGCCCTGGGATGCGAAAACGCTGATGTCAAGCATGTCGCGAGCGGCTAAAATACGCTTCGCAGAAGATTGTCGAGCTCCGCGACGCCAGTGCGTGTTCCGCGGATTGCACCCACGCTCATTGAACCCGCGTTGACGCGGTTTCGAAAGTGCGGTCGCCAGCGGGACATCGACCAGCCACGCCTTGACCGATGGCGGAAAGCTGACGGAGGAAAAACCTGACCATTACCGTCACCCGTCGGTGCCTCGTGGGACAAGATTATAAAGGCACCAGGGCAGAGCGTCGCTGACCGAAGGGTCCAGCACGCGCGCAGCCTTTCCGGCCCTTGGTGTATCGTCCCGTTTACAGTCGTGTCAGGCGCTTCCCCTTTCGCCAAGCCATTGTGCCGTATGGCTTTAGCGCGATGTATCAGCCCGTAGGCAGCATGGCGCAGCCTAGGGCAACGGAATAATCCCTCAACTCCATGCCTTGGTATTTTCGTGGAGATTCAGGCCCCGACCCAGAGCAATGGCCATGCGGCTCAAGGCTTTGCTGATCACCGGCCCACACCATGCGGCCCGCCCCCCTGCGAGGCGAAATACAGCGCCAGGACCCAACCCGAAGAACCCGCATAGAACGGTAATGCGACGAGCGGGAAGTAGCCTGCGCCCGGCTTCAAAGCCACGGGTTTAGAGGGGTCAAGGAACCATCCCAAGCCAAGAGGTCCGAAAGACCGCACAGCAGCAGGCCGATACTTGCCCAACATACCGCCGCGGCCAGAGAGCCGGTCAGCCGCGCAGGGCGCGGTCGGTGGCGGGCCGGCCCGATGTTGGCCCGAGCCATGGCAGGTCAGGGGGGGGGGGACGGGCCACCAATGCGAAAATTGACGGGAATCAATCAGGAACTCAAGGCCGCGCGCCAAGGCCTAAACCTTCCAGCGCACCTCGGCCATAGCTTGGCCGACCAGCCCCGTTCATCATGATTGATGGTAACGGTTGTCAGCAACCGTATAATTCGCCGCCAAGCGCACCGGACACTTAGTATGTCGCTGAAGATGCCGAAGATTGAAGCCGTTTTACTGCGCCGCGAAAGGGACAGACCCGTCCGACCCCAAAGAACAATTAAGCCGATGGAAACAAACGCGCGCTGCCGAGAACGCCACTTCCACGCCAAGCGGGCAGTCCGGCCATGCCAAGGGCAGGCAAACGGCCCCCATCAAGGGCAAAGCCGCCCGAAAGCGGGGATGGAGAATGACCGATACAGTCGCAACAAGCAGCGCAGCTTTGCATGTTGCCGGGGTGCGCGGATCACCGCTGAGCGAGCATTGCAAAGCCATATCGCGCGCAGCCCGGGAAAAGACCAGACGCATAGCTCGTCGCGCGCGACGTGCATCTCCACGCCAGGCATCATGAAAAATCGGTGTGCCAAATAATGCGACCAAAGCACCGCCCATTGAGGGCAAGCGGAAACTTTTATTGGCGATGATCCAGGCGGCGAGGGTCAAGGCGTTTGCGCCCGCGGTCCACGTCCACGCTCCGAGGCGCGCGCGGTGCAGTGGGATATGCCCCGCCAATCGCCCCGCCGAAAGCATCTGTGTGAGCATCACAGCGGGAACACCAATGCCAGCCCTGCCAACGCCTTGCGCCAAGGATGGCGGCGAAATTAAGCCTCAGCGATCTTGCTCTGCGGCGGCCTGCACGAACATTGCGGGAGCACGTTGGGTGCCGCAAGTCTTCCCAAGTGGTGCAATGCCGGTGTTCGAGATGAGGCGCGTGCGCGCAGGCACGTTTGCGCAAGCAGCCCCTGCATCAGCGAGGAGTTGCCGGCCGGCAGTAGGTGTCGCGCGCGGCGATCATAGTCTTCTGTCTTTCTGGCACATTCGGAAGCCCATTGAAGTTCGAAAATGGTCCAGGGCTCTTTTACGGTCAAGGCCACCCTTATTGACCACTCAGGTCCTTATTCACACGGGCCACCGAAACTGAGTTCTTTATGGAACTAACTATGGGTAAGTCTCTTTCGGAAACCTGTCACATCCCGGCTATTGGTATAGAGATGAAAATGGAAACATCTTCACAAAGAAAGCCTCCCGTTCGCCCGCGTCTGTCTGTCGCGGCGGGACTTGGACCATGCTGGTGCTGGCGCGGATGCTTCCTAGGCGTCCGCAGGTTCGAGCATATGCAAGAGAGGCTGGCAATCCACCCCGCATGTTCTCGCACCGCTTGCGCCAAAACTCAGAGGCGGCTGGCTGCTGCGCCGGGAGCTCTATCAACAGGTCCGCAGCGATATGAATATCGACTGGACAGAGCGGAGCAAAGCGCTTTAGTCCAATGCTTGTTGACTTTATCGAATGGGCAAACCGCGCATGTCCGCCCGAGGGCGAGCCCTCGGTCAAAGCTGTTGTCACCGGACAGGCGACCGGTCGCGCCGGTATGGTCGACGCGAAGCACGGTCAGAATATTCAGTCACCGGGAAACGTCACAGCCCGGTAGGCTGAATAAGCAATCTACCCTCCTGCCACGGCGGCCTGCAAATCAGGAATCGCACATTCAAGCCGGAGCCAAGTCCGCTTTGCGACTAAGCTGATCGTCCGCGCTTTGTTTTGATAACTGCGCGGGTAACTTCCCGCTTAGATTCCCGAAAGTGTTCGGTTCGACTTGCTAACGACGGAGCCCGCGCCAATGGACGCATCCTTTAGCGATACGAACCACCATCAAGTATGTGCAAGTGGGCACCGATCCGACATCATCCTCAATTTCACAACACCTTGGCGCGTAGATTCTGTTTGAAAATCGGTTGGTCAGATCGTCACAAAGCACGTGGTTGGAGGGGACGTATAACGGTATGAGCAGCGATCCGGACCCCGTTGCGAATTTTCAGTCCACCTTGGCCATAGAGTATAGAAGTAGGGTTCAGGCCTACAGTCGTCGGCCCAATTCGATAGAACCGCCCGTCGGAGCGAATCGTTCCAGCTTGCAATGTGGCATCGTTGCCCCGAGCGGTCTATTAGTGCGCCAAGTTTGGAAATTGAAACCCCCACACCCGTGCAATTCATCGGATCTGCTCCAATCCTTACTGTTCCGCTACGATCAACCTGCGCCACGCGGGGCGCGAATCTCGGCGTGTTCTTAATCTCATTTGCGAGGGGAAACCTTTTAAAAAAATTGAAATCGATTATTCGTACGGGTTAACGCACATTTCACCAGACAGTCCGTGTCATATTCGAGGTTAGACTAAAATGTACGGTGCGGCAGCGTCGAGTCAGTCTGGGCTCGGGGCTGACCTTTTGATTGCAAACATACTGTCCAGAACTACTCAGAGGTGGGGACCGCGCCCGTGGAAAATGAATCTGCACTGCGTCTAGCCAACTGCTTCTTCTATCTTGTACTCGTCGGTTCAAAGCCCGAGACCCCGGCAGCTCGCAAAGGGCGTAATAAGAATGCCATTATTTATCACAATGAAGATCAAGGCTACCATTTTCCGCAGGCCGAATTGTCGGTTGGGGAATCATTGCCGCTAATGACCCGTGCGCGGCATGCCACATGGCAAAAACCCGCACAGATATTGGATGGCAAGGTCGGCTATTTACTGTCATGCATCTGAGGACCGCGGTGACGCAGGGCACAGGGCTGCTGCGCTTGGCTCAGTCGCTTGCGGTAAGCCCGCGCAGCGTCATATCGCGGCAGGTAAAGGGGACTTTGCGCTTTTCGGCCCTATGTCGCCCGCCAGCCACCATGCCACGGCAGATCAGTACGGCGGCGACTGCCTTGATCAATAACGCGGCTGTGTGCGGCAAAAATTGTTTTGTAATGGGTACGGCAGCGGCGTTGCGATTCCTGATAAGTCGATTTCATGACGGCAATGTATGCGACGTCTGTCTACTGCATTGATGACGCGATTGCCAAAATTACCGCTTGGGGCGCGAGGCGCTGGTGGCAGACGGTCTATCAGCTTTTTCAAACTGGAAGTGACGATTTCACCGATGCCGGTCGGCGGATCGGGCGTATGAGCTCCCGCCGTGATGTGCATGGGAAGGCCGGGTTATACGGATCGAGGCCGGTGGATCACATGGTAAACTGCGAGGTTTTAAGACGCGTAAGCGACCAGTCTTCGGCGTTGAAAAAAATGCCATTACCCGCGCTTGGGGACGTCGCCATCGTCATTCGAAAAAGTGAGCTTTTTCCAAGGACCGAAGATCTTGCTTATGATTACGATGTCTCGACAAGCTATTTTTATGCTAGATTTGCGTATTCCCCCAACGCGGACCGTGTAACGTCTTCTGCATCAAAGGAAGCAGACGGTCAGGCGCCTCGGGGCTGGGTGCTTAAGCCGTGAATCGTGGCTCCATTTTTCTCTTCTAATGGCTCTCAAGGCCGATGTGATCCCCGAAACTGTATCGTTTTAAATTTAAGCGGAAGGGGAAATGCTGAGCGAGGCCCGCCGATGGGCATGAAACGGTGGTTGAGCTCCCGGGACGATGAAAATACCAGACGCAGAAATCGCGCGGTTTTGTACTCGATTAAGAAACGTTCGGGATGTGCATCAACGAAAGCTTTAGGGCCAGTTCGGAAAACGGACGCTGTTTGGATAGGGTCACGCGCAGCGGCCGCCAGAGCCATATTAGAGGACGAACAGAACGGCGTAAAGGCTGCGCCAGCGCAATGGTGGCAAAGCTCCCGTAGCACCGGTGCTGCTTCAAGGAATATCCAAAGCCGGACTGTATGATTTCAAACTGCGTAAAAATCTGGCCCTGAACGGGGACGCTTTGGGCGGCACATCAGTTCGCGACAGGAGCTTGCTTGAACCTAGGGCCAAGAAAACAAATTGGGGAAAAACCACTTCAACTATCAAAAAACCTCAAGTTTAAGACTGAGGTTTCTACCGGTTCCCGACGGTAGGGCTCATAGCTCAATCTTAACGAACTGAAATTAAATGATATTCTCGGCTGAGTCCTTTGATCGGATCCACTGTGTGCCACAATCATTTACTGATTTATGCCAGTACCCAAGATTTTTCATCAAGCCGTTGGAGGAAGTCATTCTGCCCAAATTGGTGTATGGGTGGGACCCACGGTTTTTACACGGCTGTTCAAAAACGGGCTGGCTCACTACGGTTTTCCTATTGCACGATCACTCTCCGGCTTCAACAAGCGCAGGAAAACTTGTAGGTGGCAGTCTCCGTAACAGCACATAATCAAACTTCTTTTGCTTTCGACGCTTCAAAGGAAAGCGGCCGTACCCACCCGCGTCCTCGGGAAGCTGCTTTGGATCCATCAATATCGATCAGGATCCGGTTGCGGTCCGCCCCAGTCAATCTCAATCTTCCGTGGGGCTACGTAAGATTATTTTTCCTTCCCAATCACGTTGGGTTCCTGGAAAGTGTTCAACAACTTGAAAGGATTGATATGATTTCCCGTTACGGTCCACCTGTCAGGCGTTCTCCGCCAAGCACTCTAAAATTGCCCTCTGGCAAGGTGGTTTAAAGGAGCCATTTGCCGACCTGCTAATGGCGGGTCGGGTTTCGTAAAAGGGCCTACCACCTAATCTGGTGCGGATCTGCTTGAACAAGGGGCATACTGCGTTTGATTGCAGCGGTCCCGATACTTCTCGCAACGCCTCAAAGGTGAGGATGGCTGACGCGAAGTGCGCTCAAATCGCTTATCATATGAAGGCCCCCGCCTTCCAGCCTACAAGGTCTCTCTGGCTTTACCTTCCGGCCAGTGAGATCAACGAGCCCTCGTTGCGCCAACTCATCGTTGCGAGTTCACGGACGCGGCTGAGGAATGTCTCTTGATCCACTGCTCGGCAGGTCTGTGCGCAGCATTGCCGAGAGGGTGCAGGTCCTAAGCACGGGCCAAATCGCACGTCGCGGGTCGTGCGATCCGCACGCCTCGCGTGAGCCTTGGCGTTCAGGCCATAGACATCACCGCAAGCGCGTGCGCGTTTTTTTTCATCGACGGTCCGAACTGGTCAATACGTGGAGCAGGAAAAGGTTCAGGGCAAAAGCCGGGAAGATCGTTTGAAGGCACTGATCAAGGCGGATTGGTTGATCTTGCCCTCCCGGCGGATTTGCTACGCAATCGCCCTGCCGGGTGATAGACGAGCTGGGCGAACTGCCTTTCAGTTACCTCAGTGCGGTGCTTTGTGTCCACCTCTCAGCAAGCTTTACGAGCGACCAGCGCTATTATCACCCACCAACCATAGTTCAAGCGAAGGAGCACCAGCTTCGGATGGCACCAAAATGACACTGCCTTGCTTGGACCGACTTACCTTATCGCCATCCTCAGGGACTGGAAACGGCAGCTACCGTTTCAAAAGCAGTTGCGAAACCGCGAACAGGAAACGAAAGGGGACCACACCAGCTTTGACCATATCATGACCCAACAGCATAACGACTGAGCGGATTAATCTCTTTAACAATAATCGGGGTCAAAATTTTTAGGGTGACCAGCCAAAACACAGAGGTCATCTTGCCGTTTTGTGGGCCGGCCAGCAAGAACCTGAACGCCCACATCCGTGGCACCGAGGGTGGCGGACTGGCGGGCTTCGACCCGCGGAGGATGTCCGCGCATCGTAAATCTGGTGGGCGTGGCAGAGGTGCCGCTTCGGCCCTCTTTATTGACATCATGCCAATGCAGCTAATTTCATACTGACACACGAGAGGAGCCAAAAAACCTTCAACAAACTGCTTGAGTTTTTCAATTAGGGTTTTGCAGCCTAAAAACGACGCTTCTCAAGCCGTGCCAGAAAAAAACGGGTTTCTTGAGCGCTCTTGAGTGGGAAGCACCGCGAATACCTTACCGTGTGAGCCGTAGTCGCCTGCACAAAATCTGGTCATTGTGCAGGATCCTGATGGACGCGTCGCTGAGGTCGCCCGTTTGAGCGTGTAGCGGATGACAGCGCCTTGACCCTATGCCGCCTAAGCAGGCACGGATATCAAACACCGAACTCGCCCATCTTGATCCCAAGAGCCAATGCAGACGTTTAGAGATCGATGGTGGGGGCAGTGCTACAATCCCAGCCCGCTCGCTTTCGTAATAATAGCACGTTTATAGAACAGACAACGCTGCATGTGGATTGTGCCTTGAAGTGTTTTGTGCGAGATGCCAAGAAAAAATTAAAACAAAAGGGAAAGAGGTGACCATGCTGAACTTCGCACGATACGCATTCATTTGGCTCTGGCGCCGTCGCGCCCCAAGCCGTGTCCGCTGCCGAACCGGTGAAGGTGAAGGTTTTTCATCGGGACCATGTTCGAGTTGGTGAAAACACAGGCGATCGGCGGGCGAGTATCAGCCACTGGTTCGAGAAATACTGGCAAGGTGCCCAACTCATTGCCCATTGCCGGGCTGCACTGGCGGGGCGTTCCATTGCCAAATGATGATGCGTATGCGTATCGGTTCTTGGGATGGGCAAAGGTTAACTCTTCCGCTTCGATGCAGGCCATTCCCGGCTGACCCACACTTCGAATTTCTTCAGAAGCCTATTACGTTGCTTTCAGGTGTTGCTGGGACGCCTCCATCCGCGGCACAATCGCGGACGTAAAGCTGGCCAACCTGGCTGGTCGACTATGACCTCGGCCATCCGCTGGGCACCCGAGGAAGTATTGCACGCGGCCGGTTTTCATTCCCAAGGGATATGAAGCCTATCGCTTGTTTCGAAAATGAACCCCGCTTTGTATTCTCGGCCGTTGACCTTTCCACGACGTTGAGCTTCAGGGACTCGAAGTCGGCGCAGGACTTACCGGATGCGGTATTCCCCGATCTGCGGCGCAGGCCCCCTCGGTGAAGACTGGACCCACATGACCGCAGATACCTTCTTCCATGACCAGGGCCTGTCGAACGAAGCTCAGTATAATCCGAACCGTTATTGGGGCAGGTATGATTATCTGATCACGGAAATGAAGCGGCGGCCTTGGCTTGGTCATTAACCGGCAAACTCACGGTACGGAGCGGATTTCAGCCTATCGCGCCCGCAGTGAACTTCGGACCAGGGCCACCCGAACGAAACACGCAGGCAGCATCTTGATCCCGCCCCGGGAGGAACGGCGGGTGGTTTCGCTTGAAAACCGTTACCAACATCACTCTTGTAGTTGCGGCCGTGGTGGATGCGATTTGCTGGCGGATTGGGACAAACTGGCGGACAGCGTTCCAAGCAACGAACAGACAACTGAAACGAGGGCTTTTTTCAAGTGTGCGGGCACAGGCGAGATAAATTTTCGCCTGCCTGCATTAGGCTGTGCACTGCTTATTGGAAATAAAGTGGGGAAAAATACAAAAAAATGCGCCGGTATGAGGCTTACATTGGCGCGATAGCCACTATTATTACGCTTAATTTTCGTGGACAAAGGCGAATGTCAGCTTCGTCGACAACGAATCTAAAAACGCCTTTATAACGCCTATCTTCTATCTTGCAGTTGCGGCGAAAAGGTCGCTGTTGAGCCTAATACTGACCAACGTGAGAAGCGCAGGCCTCGCATTTGCAGCATAAGCTGGTCCGGCAAGAAAACGGCCCGAAGCGACATTCAGACCTGCTCCGATGCCGCCGGCAGTCTTCCCGAGACCGGCCATTTCATGTATCGTGCAGCATTATCGATTGGTGGAAGTCAGGGCTGATGCGGGACCAAAATTAGTTGAGTTCGCAGCGCTAAGCGCTAATGGAACTTTCCTCGGATGGCGGGCTCGTTTCAGTTCGGCGAAGGGCTCCTCCAACCAGGAACTGGCTGAAACAAACGGATGGTTGTAAACGTCCACTCGACATGCAACAAAAGTCTTAGATTCTGGTTCTTCTCGAACATTCTTAGGAAATTTGGTGGTTCCAAACTTGAACCTTTCCCAGCGCGAGTATTAAGCTGTTGCGCCAAGAGCCCAAACCGCAGGCTGACCTCCCAGGCTTTTCAGCCTCACGGGCAGAGCCGGCGGTTCTTTGCCTATCGCGGGACAAAAAAAAAACACGGGCGCGTTTTCGTGGATCCGTTCAGTAAGATTAAGGCTTTCTTGCGGGCTTCGGTAAACTTCGGGTCGGTGGTTCGATCTCCCCACCTGTGGGCCCAGTTAACCGTTCCTTTAAGGACGATTAAAAAATTCCTCTCCTTTTTCCGGCG
>Ga0163217_1116882_pt1 | contig 16872 bp, 10 predicted proteins | sample SynspAceP_FD_185933 | JGI IMG/M metagenome (GOLD analysis project Ga0163217, IMG submission 185933) | Saline lake microbial communities from Ace Lake in Antarctica - Synechococcus sp. Ace-P (PacBio error correction) | ecosystem: Environmental > Aquatic > Non-marine Saline and Alkaline > Saline ... | reverse complement strand
TCGATTTTTCTTTTAAAAGTACATCGTAATCAAATTTTTTTTTTTGGGCAAAAATCTTTCATTGGGTTTATAAACGGAACTTAAATTTGCCAAACCCAAATGTTGCGGTTTGATCTGTTGCCGTGTGGCATTCCTCCGTCTCGTGGAGGATATATAAATCGTCGAAGTTTTGGTTTTCCAATCAAGTCCCTGTATAGGAATAAACACCAAAACACTTAAATTCCCAATTTTCTTATTGGGGGAGTAACTAAAGTTGACCGCAGCAAACTTTCGCTGTTTATATTCTTGGGCCCTATTGTTTTGAAGACTGGGAAGCCCCAATCCATCGCCTCAATATCTATTTGAACTTCCACTGTGTACTACCTAAGGTTTCTAAATCCACCTGAAGCTTTGGTAATCCCTCCTATTAAAAGGTGCTTCACCTATATATTAAGATCGATAAAAACGGTAGTAAGGTAATTAATGTTTATACTATAATCAGGACTGTAATAAATAGTTGGATGGCCAATAACTATCGTTGGTACCATTACCCTTGCAGTTATTTCACCAACCAAAAATTCTTTTTCCCTTTTGAGTTTTTATATTCAGGGCCACCATTGTTTCCGTTATCATTGGGTTAGCCCCTCTTCGGTTACTTCATTAATTTCTTAGCACCTCTATTTTATCAAGGGCAATTGGCTGGAATTTGTTGCGGCCAAACTTGGAATCCCGTCAAAAAACAATCTTGCCCTCGGTACCATTACTTTGGTAACCCTTTTACCCTTCCACCTCTATTTGCCCGTCGTCATTAATTTCACACCAGGTAAATTGGCCAATAATCCTTTAACTTCTTTCGGTTACTGTTCAAAAAGAATCCGGTATTCATAAACTATTTAGTATCGGCCCCGGACAGAAATAGGCACTCATAACGTTACCTCAACCTCATCCAGTTGGTTGGTTTGTTCATATAGAACAATATCTTTATTAGACATTCGTGGATAGTGCCGTAAAGGAAAAATCCTCCGTTTTAAAAACCTAATTTAACTTAATTACGAACGTTAAAATTGGCGCCCCGATTTTAAGTTTAGCTTATAAACCCACTATTGATTTGTTGATGCCGTACGATTTCCAATGCCTTTTGTTTCTCGTATTTATGGCGATAACATTTGCCATTATTCGATTCCTATCTGTTAGAATCCTTAACTATTCCGGATAAGGGTAATTCCGTGAAAAAGCCGTTGAAAAAATGCAAAAGGCAGCAGTAAAACGAATTATAAATTCTTTTTAACATTCTAAAGAGTAAAATAAAAATGATTAATTTATTGAAATAATACCAGGGATTATTTAAGGCCTTCCCCCTCCGCCTTGTTACCTCCACCACCACCACGACGGAAATTCTGCCTCATTTCTGCCATCTTTTCCTTGGAAATTTCATCATATTCCTCTTGGGTAACCGTTTTTTCCTTATGGGTCCTTTATCTCCTTTCTTCTCCGTTGGATTGAGCACTAATTTTGTAACAGTATAACTGTAACATCATGCCTTTACTTCCAAATAATACCAGGAGCCCAGTACTCCCTGGGCCTTGGATTTTAACTGAACATCTGGCGTATTACCAAGCAATTATCTCGATTTCCTTTTCTTGTGATTCTTATCTTTTCTTTGTTTTCATTATTATCCCTACCCCTACTAAAAATTGCCCGTATATTGGGTCTTTTTTATAGTTTTGGTGGGCCGTAGCCTTAAGGCGGTTTATTACCAAATCTGTTTTGACTCTCCTCCAAGTTCCACTCATTTTGGCAAATTCATTCATCAACCAAAACAATCTTTTCCAAAAAGGCATTTTTAACTAAAATACCTACTTCTTTCACATCTTGTAATAATCGCACGGCTCCGCCCATCATTCCAAATCGGGGACCACCACTCTTTCATTGCCTGGTTTGCCCAATCTTTTCCTTCTCCTTATAATAGAGGCGGATTTGTCAAAGGTTAAATATTAGGTCCGTTCGTTGCTGCCTTAATCCTTTGCCATATTTCCTTTTGCGATCTTCGGGTATTTGCCGGACCGTCAAAATCCATATTTACGTTGGTTTACTAAAAATAAGTTTGCTTCGGCCCTGAAAGTTTCCTGGCATAAATCCAATTTGCGTCAACTAGGCATCAAAGAGAAAAAATCAGAAATTTTTCATTATTTTAATTTTTAAGTCAACCTTAAGACTACAATTATAGGTTATGGTTTAATCAGAAAACAATAAAAAAAAATTATCCCCCGTATAAGTTTTTATCGGATTAATCTATTCAAAGATTTTAACAACACACGATATCTTCGTATATTGTACCACTAATTATAAGTGAGCACAACACTACCATAATTACCAAAACCTATGCATATCGCCGTTGCAGGAAATATTGGGGCTGGCCAAACCACCCTTGACCAACTATTATCGAAAACCACACCAATGGAGCCCAATTTGAAGATGTAGTTGACATCCTTATTGGAACGTTTTTACAATCAAATGGAGAGATGGCTTTGAATCTCCAGATTTTACTTTTTTAAATAACAGATATAGACAATTAATACAGATTAGAAAAGGCGGTAAAGACACCATACAGGATTCGTACCATTTTTATGAGGATGCACATAATTCGTTTTTGCGCAGAACCTCCACGCCATGGGGTAATGACGAAACAGGGATCGTTTTAACAACTATACCAGTCTTTTTGAATTATTGGAAACATTGGTGCAACCCCCAGACCTACTGATTTATTTAAGAAGTTCCATTCCCAATTTGGTAAATCAATTCATAAAAGGGGACGAGATATGAAAAATAAGTATTTCCATTGAATATTTAAGTAGATTGAACGAGCGCTCATTGGAGCTTGGGCGAAAGTTATGGGGAAAAGGCAATCTCTTGGTTCATTGATGTAGATAAACTTATTTTGTTGACGAGCCGGAGATTAGGTTTGGTGATCAATAAAATTGGACGCGAGATCAACGGCCTGGTTTTAAATCTTAAGACTTTATTAGGATTAAAATACCTGGTTTACTTGAACGAGTTTTTTATCAACAAGGAAAGATTTACTTTTCTTTAAATGATCAGTCCCTGTTCTTTGGCATGTTTATGCCTGATCACTATCCTCTACAATAGTTACGGGTATTGGCTTTGTTGTCCTGAAACAACCAACTACCCGCTAACATTTTTTTCTTATGCTTGAACACTATCGTAAATAAATGGCCTTGATCCTATTGGAAACCTTTTGGGCAATTTCAAATAGATATTTCTTGATCTTGCTCGACCACCATCTCCAATAAGTTACAAAAGAAAGTCTGGGATAAAGTTTTAAGGATATTTAAAATTTCGTATTATGATTTTATGTGGTCGATCACGGGGCCCTTTAACTTTTTTCTTTTAAAAAAATGAGCTTTAAGCTCCTCATAAAATGGGGCCTTTGGAAAATTTGTTATTCTCTTAAAAAAAACTTCTAGATATGATATAGATTCCAGAGGACTGTACTTACATAAAATAGGAGTTCGCCTTATTCTCAGGATCCCCTCTATGCAACAAAATGATAAAATTCCGGCGCCCCAGCTTAGGGGAATCCTTTCTTTCGGGGTTTTTAAGAAAGGTATCTGTACCAAACACGCCTTTAATAAGGACACCATACCGGTTTGCAGAATGGTATCATCAAATTATCACGATACCCAAAATTCGAGGCATCCTTAGAAGGAATCAACATTTCCCAGGAATCGGTTTTCAAGCTGATATTTTCTCTTTAGGGATTCTTCGGCATATGAAAACCTCAAATGCAACCACCCTTCCTTAATTGCACATGGATTGCAAATCGGTTTTATTCCAGGGCCAGCAGGGAAAATAACCTTCCTTATCCGTTTTCAAATCATTTAAAGCACATTGGGAAAGCTTATTTCTAGAGACTCAGTTCCTATTACATTCTGTCTCAAAGCGTTTCCAGGAATTAATTAAAAGTGTGGATAAAAATTCTTCTTGGTAAGGTCAATATTTTCGTCTTTCCAAGGCACGTCCCTTTAACATAACAAATGCGGTATTGGAGCCATATGTTTTAAAACAATAAATCTGTAAGGGTCTCGATACTAAATAAATCCCATAGTTTTAAAAATATAAAATTCTATGGCCATTAACCAGATTAATAAGGATCAAGCACCAATTGTTTGTTTATGCAAGTTGTAGTTAGTCTATAAAGGAAGAATTCTACATTTTTTACACCCCTGAAAACTGTGCCCTTAAAAAGCTTATTTTTTTTGCATTGAAACGATTCTGCGATGCATTTGTGCTTTCTGTTTTATAAAATAGTTCAGAAAAGAATCTATAGTTGAGCGATATTCGTGTTTGCGATGTGTTGAACGCCCCTAAATTCCTGTTATTTTTCTACATCCTTGTACCAATGTGCCAGTTTTGTATAGGCGCGTCTCTATGGCGTTGCCGTATTGAATTATGTTCCGAAGCCCTTGGACCAGGTCAAAGGCAATCTTTATATCGGTATATTGATCGGACAATATCCTGCTTCTGCGGATTGGTTCTCTGTCCAGTTATTTGGAGCCTTTGTACAGTAAATACCTGCTGCGGGGCCAATAGTGGCTTTCTTGTTATTCCCCGTTATCGAATTCGTTGGGACGAATTGTACTGTTCTTTGCCCTGGCCTGTTTTTATCTTTTTCGTTCTCCAGTGTCTATTGCGTTCCCATTCTGTGTTTATCCGGATATCCTGAAGAGCCTACGAGGGGGCAAGTTTTTGTACATGGAAAGCGATCGGTGACCTGGTATTGCCCCGGGGAAGCACTTTTGGCATGGTCTTCATCGGAGTTTGCCATTAATCCAGGGTGATCTCCATTGACCTTGGCCCTTTTCCTTGGCGATATCTTTCATTAATTGTCTATGATCGGTTCACCTTTGGTACCGGAAGAATATGGCCACTATACGAATCTTTCCTGCCTTGGGCCTTTTTATTGGTGATATCGTATTAGAGCTCCCTTTGGACAGTGCCGTTTCGTCAATGGACAGATATGCCCGATATTCTCGGGAAAGATGAGCCATTGTTTGGCATGTCCCTTTATTGTTTCCCCAATCTTTAAAATCGCTTCAGTATCCCTTGACTGTCCCTGGGAGCTTCCTTTCCGTCGACCCCATAGAAATTGGCATATGGTTGCGGGCAGTCCGTAAGCCCTTAGTATCGACCAAGTACTTTAAAAAGCAGCGAAACTTCGATGGTCTCCGTGTTTCCCGTGCTACCAGAATCCCAATTTCCGCTACACGGGTGCGCTTATCAAGCCAACGGGCGGCTTGATGTGGGAGGTGACGATTTTCCCCTCATGAAAGTCTGGACGACTATCTCTTTATGAAAAACCATGGGCTATTAAAATGCGATGTTTTTCTTCTAGGGGTGTCCTTCTTTCAAAATATAGATGGAGCGTTCCATTTCCCGTTTATGGGAGGGCCAGGTCGAAGTGCGTATTAATAGTTCTGGTAGTATAAGGCTTAATAGGTCCAAAAGATAATTCCAATTGCCGATCGTTTTCTTGCAAAGATCGGACTCCTTTATTTTCCAATTTCACAAACAAACAACTTTTGGGATTTGATCAAAACCCCCCAGTAAAGCAATTCGAAGCAATTGCGATCCGATCGCCCTAACTGGTTACAAACGCTAGCACCTCTTAAAGAAGAATGAGAATAAGAATAAGTCGGCCAGCCAGTGGAATTGTTGTCAAATGGTTTTCGGTTTTATTAGTTGGGGACAAAGAAAGCGGTAACTTGGCATCTACATCCGTAACGAGCAACCAGGATACAAAAAGCCTCGTTCCGAACCTTCTCCTCTAATATTGCTACGGCCCAATAACAAAACACCAAGACAATGCACTTTAACTGGGCGGGATTATTTTGGCTTGGCATTCTATCAGTATCCGTAACTATAACTGGTAAACAATCCAAACGCATACAACGGCTAAACCACAAATTCCCAACAAAAAGGCAGTAGCATTTCAGGCACTTTTTCCCGGCACTACTACACCCACTTTCCACCATTATACCCTAGCTAAAGCAATTGCCGAAGCAGTGGTAATTTACATAGTGCCTAGATGCAGTATCTCTAGTTTTACGGGCATAAAACCTTACTGTAGTTAACCCTAAAACACCTTTGAAATAATTCAACTTTCTTCCTACGAACTTATAAATAAAATACCCCCTAAAGATTGCCTCACCCTACTATATATGGGTTATCATTAACAAATGTTTGAGTGATTTAGCACCTCATATGGTCCATAGGTTATTGGCAGGAATAGGCAGCACCACCAATGATATACCAGCAAAAGTGTTCATATTTGGGCGCCAGATCCTTTTTCCTGTAGTTTATCTATAAATCCATGCAATTCTTTCCTTTACATAGAGAGCACTTGCCATGGAAGTTACATTAATTACACCTCAACATCGCCTACACAAATAAAGCTCTAAAAATACATCATCAAGGCAGCACTTCCGTTGTCTGTCCAAATATCCGGATTAGAAATGTATAATAATGTTAAAACATTCAGTACGGTTACAGCTATACCGGACCGGTAAAATAAACGGATTTTGAACCAACCTATAGAATCCGCCAACATACACCCAAAAACGGCCCTAATTTTAAGGGTAAATGTCCTTACCCCTGCCATTCACTATTGGTTTCTGACGCTGAAGACCTACCGCCAGCCCTAATCAAAGGCAATACCCAATGTGCTTAAATTCATGATCATTTTACCGTACGTAATAAACAACCCTAAAAGTAAAAACCCCGATTCAACGGGGTTTTTAAGATTAATGCCAAAAAATTAAAGTTATTACAACTTACTTATTAACTCATTCTACCTATTTCTATTACGACCTTTACTTCCCCGTTCTTATTGGATTTTTACTGATAGTATTTTCAAAGCTTCCATGAACTTCAGCCCGTCTTAACGTTTTCTCCTGGCAATTGTACTGTTTGGTATTAAGGTAATAACGGGGCTGAGCCAATATCCGGGGATATTTCACATTCATTCTAACTGCTCTGTCCAATACTGTCCGCATGACCTTCCTAATATGGGGCAATACCAACCCTATTAAACTCAGGAGTAAAGATGCATCGAAGGGACTGAGGTATCCTTAAATGGTATCACCACCGTAATCCCATGTATACAGCTGGCTTTAATGGGCATTCAGGACCTCCATAAGCATTATCACCGTTAATATTCCACACCAGCTTCAAAAGATTATCTTTGCGTATATCCCATAGACACCACACGGCGTTATCTTTTTGGAGAATATGGCCCAAAGGTACACCAGAAAACGGTAAACCCCTGCCAATATAAACACCCAACATTTTCGGCAATCATCTGATTGTCGGTTACTACAATTTACCTAAAAGAACAATCTTTAGGGAAAGCCAATTGTCAGAATTTCCTGGACATTCTTAATTTCGCAGAAAGGGCGCACTTGGTAGAAATATGCCACACACTTGGCATAATCAGGTTTCCTGTAACCCATCCATAATACCAGGAACCTTTTTGAACTGCTACGCACTATCGTAAACATTCCATAGCCCGCACACAGTAATGGCCAACCCGGAAAAAACTACTGGAATCATGCCTACCTTTACAAACACATGTCAAGACTGGTTGACCTTTAAAAAAATGTTAATTCCGTCAGATACCTAGAAAGGTACAAAAGCTGCGAATAAGGCACAATTGAAGTTCAATGCAGCAAGAGTCCTCAGCAAATCCCTTTTCGAACCCGTAATTCCCTACGGAATCCAATATTATTCTGTACGTCCCTTTACAATAGGATCGTGCTCACTTCATTTCGATACCACGGATACTCAGGATAGGTCCAACGCATCAATAGCCAATTGCATGCTGTGTAGCCATCATTGCTGAAGCTTGCTAAGCTACCCCATTAAAAAACCTGCCACAGGGCGTTAGGAAAGACCAAATTGCCGCAGCGAATATTAGAAAACAGTGGAAAATGTTAGAAAGTCATCCCGTTGCTTAAACCGGCAAATAACATGCCGCACCGTACTGGATTTTGCCATGGCCATTACCGGCTTTGTACCACTGTATAATATTCAGTAACTGAGGAAATAAACCCCACCTTAAACCAAAACAATAACAGTGGCATAAAACACCGCTTATGGAAGAAATATCCTTTAACCCATTCACCAAAAAAAACTCCATTTTGCATAGGCTTTTCTGCAGGCATATACTTATACAACCACAAGCAGGGCAATCAAGGTTAAAACGCTATAGAGCCCAGGTAGCCAATATTCAAGGCACCTTGCACTCCCCGCATCGTTGTTTTTATTTTAATCTCACAGAATTGGGGAAAAAATAATTCCAAAGCCAGCAATGGCCAGTGCAATAAAATAGGTCTTTCCACCAAAGCCTCCAATGGCACCGCCATTGTTCTTTAATAACGTTAATTTCCAGACCATAGCCGCCAATCGGTAGCCCACATTACGAACCCATAATCGGCCCCATACCTGCAACAATCCCCAAACATTTCACGAACTGACTGCAATAGTTAGCTGGGTTACGTGGATCATCCTCAGGAATTCCTGCCCCACCTTACAACCAAAATCCGCCTCATACTCGGCGCTTTGGTATAAATACCTCCACCAACTCTCGCGAAAACAAGGCTATGGATTCTGCCCCTAAAGAAAACCTTTTGCTCAATGTTTCCAAGAAACTATCGTCATGTCTTCTGTTGAAGTCATGTTTTACCGGTTCATAAAGAAGTGAAATAGAGTAAAAGCAAGTTGTTAAACCCAATACGGCCAAACCTGCAACTCCAGGTCCATGACATTTTCACTCCACCGAAGGAAACTTTTAATTGCCTGGGCAAACTGGTACGAGACAGCCTGTGTTGTTCTAACATTAGGTTTTTGTTTGCTTATTTTTCATTCCATATTAACCGCCAGTGCAGAAATAATGCTCCAAAAATGGAAGCTACTACTATAAGAAATATGTGTAGTAGGTTACTATAAATGAAATTGCAGCCAATGCAATACTTGGCCCCTATAACGAAGATGGTCAATAATTTAATTTTCTGCCTTAAGAAAGCCAAGGCCCTCATTAGAATAATCTGAAATATTCTTTCAATTCCCCAGATTCTGCCCTAATACAGACCTTTTTACCGCCCATAAAAGCAAGATCCTACCTCAAGCTCAAAATTATGGCAAGTTAAATTAATTATTGATTCCATTTGTGATTGTTTGTAAAATATTGAGGGGCAAAAAATAGTAAAATAATATGGGAGATAAAAAAAGCAATAATCACTTCATGATAATTGCTTCCCCTTTTTGACTTTTAAAAATTTAAGTTTTAATACTTTATGCTTAATTCCTTGTTTGGCACATCGCTATCCTTTGAAACCTTTGTATACATTTGCTACAAATTTCCCCTAGCTTCTTGTTGCTCTCCCCATCCACCAACATCGACTTTTTTTTCTTTTCCAAATCCTTATAACTTAAAAGAAATGTTCTTATTTCCTTTATTTAATTGCGGATTTAATTCATTTAAATCATTGATTTTGTTCCCAAACGGACACCGGCACACAAATTACCTTTTCATCCGGGCCTTCTCTCAGTCATGGTGAAAGACACCAATAGGTTACTTCCCATAACACATCCAGGAAACGTTGCTTCCGTACTAAAACCCCCAGACGTCAATTGGATCGCCGCCAAGCAGAGTTTCCGGCACTAAAGCTAATCAGAAGGATACATCACCATGCGCATGAATAAAATCATCTATCGTATCTTTATTCTTCTTTAAGGCAAATGTATTCATACTTTATTCCTTACTCCCTTTGGTATTTTCAATCAAATATAGACGAACGTAATTTCTTCACTGGCTCATATGGTTAATGTTTAATCTTACAATTTTTTCTAAATAAACTCAATAAATCAGGTACGGACCAATTAAAATTACATAGAAGTGAAATCCGAAAGATCCCGACCAAAGAATCTAGCACCGGGGTTTTCCAAATTAATTGCCCCTAAGTTAAACACTTAATATCTTCAATATAGCCAACATCCCCCGTGAGTACTCCCAATATATCTTATCATTTGGTGCCACACGGAATTGTTTTGCCGGTGAGCTCAAGGCCATTATTTTCGTCCGGAAAGTTCGGCCCCAAAACACCCCTTTAGACAACTATTTCCTCAAATTCCAGTTCTCATTAAAAGGAATTCGAGAAAGGAAACCCCTAAAAGGTCCAAATGCGGCCGATACATAGGTATCGGTTACAAATTCGTAAAATCAAAAGCATTGGAAAAGCGTATTGTTACACCGGAAGAAAAGGTTTGGTTTTCCAGGGCTATGGGCATTAAGGCAAGCCAATGGCAACCTCTCCGTAAGTTTTACCAATTTCCACCGTACTTAGCAATCTTCCCAATACCTCCAAACTTGCCAAGGTTTGCGGTTATAACTAAATTGCACCTTTCTTATAATCGAAATCCACATCAATAAAGTTTTTATTTCCCGTTGGTATAGGGGAATAAAAAAACCAAGGTCTGTAGTTATTCATTTCACATCCCTTCTTTCCACCCATTGCCTATGGTTCTTTTTTTCCCGGAAAGTGTATATTAGAATTGTAGAGAGATCAAATTGATTAATTTCTTGAAGTAAAACCTGTGGGTGAGAAGGGTCTTATATAAATCAGATTAAAGGGCTTTTCGGCAAGGCAGAACTAAGTGTTCTATAGGAAACCCCTACCCCATATTCCTAAAATTAGTGCAGGCATCCATTTCCAAGTTAAAAGTGCTCAGATCAATATTGGTAAGCCTATCATTTGGAACCCGACAGTAAACATACCGGTTATACTCCTCCTACACGACATCGTTAGTGCGGTATAAAAATTAATTACCCAATTGTTCTATATCACCTAGACTTTACCACCTAGAAATTATAAACCTGGATTCTATTCCACCAGCCATTTCCCGGACAATTCCACCCTACTTAAATTTATCGTCCCCAAAAACCATAGAGCAACACTATTAACCTATGAAACTACGCATGGAGTCAATTTTGGTACCAAAATCCAGCCCCTACTCATCCCTCTTTTTTCAGGTTCTTCGCACCAACATGCCTGTGACGCTATCCCGTTACGTTATCATGATAGCCAAAAACACTATAAAACACTAACACCCAGGCTCCAAATCCACTTCATCTCACTCTCCAACACAAGCCGGAACCAAAGTACTCACTAATACATAAAAATATAGATAAGCTTTCCTCACAATGTTGGCACCGATTACTTTCAATTGGTTCCAAACACACACCAAACCACCAAGCCACAAACAAATCTACCCAACAACTATTTCATAATACCCCTTTTCATCAAGCATGCTAAAGACACTTGCTAAACCTACTTGACCCAATGAAACCACGAACAAGATCTATCTTCCTTCGCTCTTAAGGACCAGGATCATAAAGGAGGAATCAGGTTATATATGCCCTCGCTAACATTATAGCCTTCCGGGCTGGCCTCACATCTAATAGTCCGAAATAAAGACCGTAAAAAGTCCCCTTACACCACCTATAAATGACCCCTCGTTGAATGTTTTTTTATAAAAGCTGAAACGGACAACATATATCCGGGCCTGGTCAACAGAAAAAACGGATTCATTTGAACACATCAACTCCTTGTATCAATATAAATCTCCTGAACCCAGTCTCAATATTGGCCCACTTTTGGGCATATGTAACGGCTTAAATTTATATTTCTTCACCGCATACAGTTAGTGTCATTCATCCCCAACGCTCGCGGTTTTAAAGGTCCAATTCATTCTTCATCACGCTGCGATAGATAGAATTAATATCCTATAGCTTCACTAGCCATTTGTTATTCTATATAGGCACTATCTGCCAGACATAGTATAGTATCAACACCGCGTTTTAGACAAGGGACTGGATAAATACTGACTTATCCGGAATCTCAAATTTCAATAACTCTATACATCTTATATCGTTAAAATCGGAATACAGAATCGGCTATAAAAGCAAATCTATTGCCTGTATTATTTGTTAAATCCCCGAAATCTCTCTCGCTGCCCAAAAAGCTTACATTTCTCTTCCTCTACCGCGACCAACGATCTTCATTAGTTGCCAATATATAGAGAGAAGGTTTTCGCTTTTCAAATAATATTCCGGCAAAAATAGGTTGCCTTCCCTAGTTGATCCGTGAGGACTATCAAATCTCATTAAAAACAAATTCAAGCCCCCTAAAAACCCTACTCTCTCATTAAGGCACCTTATCCGTATCATAGTATTCAGGGTCACGAAATCATCTACCTTTTACGCTACATTAATGCTCTAAATCAAACTGTATACTTCGACCTTTTAAACATATGGAACCCACATTATTTTCCGACTTTTTGGCAACCACTCATTTATTTTTAGGACTATCTATGCCATGGTATATATATATTTTCCTTGTCAGTTTTCTGCCAACAACTAAACACCTCACTCACCTCAAACACAATATGCTTCACTTGATCTGCCGGTACTAAATTCAGATTGAATAAGGATGACTTTTGATGTTAAGGCGTTATTACTGGATTGAGTTTCGGACTAACCAATAAAGATTGACACCTTCAAATAAGGTCGTTATAGGCTCATGATGTTATTTCCATATAAAACCGCCATTATCATTCGTAACCCATCAGGTAATGTCCCTTCCGAAGAATCCATCTTGAACCAAAAAACATTGGCAAAGGCCCAAACGATAGGTAACTTCGGCCCATTTCGTCTCAGGTACTATACGCCAACTTTAGTCTGGGATATGGATAATTGAAACTATAAATAAAAAAAAGGATTATAAGGTTTCTTGTCATTTACCATTATAATATCTAAACGGACTTCATAAAAAAATATAGTTCCTTTATCCGTCTAAATTTGAGCTAATCCGTAACCAAAGACGTAAACCTAACGTACATATTTCTACTCACCTATTTAAATTGATTCATCAAAAATAAAGCTCGTCAACTCATAAGTTAAAACGAAGCTTATATTCGTCATATTTAAGATACGGATTACTATGTACAATAAGCTTTTCAGACGGCACCTTGAATCCCCTTGACAACATCTTTCATTAATTTTTGTGGCCAACATTCGCGCCATACATATGGCCCGCACGCGCAATACCGGTGACTAGGCAGTATCTGCTTTCGCTTTAGATCATTCAACTATAGGCGCATCCAAATAATCAAATATGGCAGTTGGCATGAATATGATAAGTAATTTCACTAGTGGACAAGGCACTTGCCAAACTGGCCAAGCTTCCTCCAAAGCTAATTATTACCTAACTTTTATTGCGTCTTCTGTTTACCGATTTTACAACCGCCTCATAGTCCAATGGCTCTAAGCATGTACGCGACATATTTTATAAATTTCTCGCTATCATATTTTCCTTCTTGGCCCATCTTCGAGATCCCCGCCCAATTCTCATCGCTATAGAGTATTGTATTATTTTGTCTCTGCGACTAAACCCGCAATTGGGTGGACTTATCGTGATACCAAGGGTAACAGTCCGTCTGTCCACGCTCGGTTCTTTCCTATCATCAATGCACGCTTCCCAATTCAGGAGGATATATGTAAACCAACTCACTTCTGGAATCCTCCTTTCATCTAGACGCGATACATTTGTGCTCAGACTCCCATAAAAATTTACTCTGGGGCTATTATAGTGTCCGCGAATTGTCAGATATTCAACAAGCCCCTTTGAGCATAGCTTTTAGGAGCAATTGACATGGAATCCACTTACGACCTTATAAAAGTCATTCAAGCGACAGTTATGGATTTGTTCACAAATTGCTGGTTAGAATTTATGGGCTTTGGCTTACACTATGCTTCTAAGCCTGATTCCCACATATGTAGAGGAACCCCAATAATTATAACTAAATGTGGAGCGAGTGTGAGATATGCTTCCCGGGACATTTGTGACACATAATTCTCGCGCGCTCTCAACGCGGACTCTGCTTTGATAACTGAATCATCAGCCGAACCAATAGGCAACATTAAAGGTTCAAGTGGTAAACTTCTCGTATAGGATATTGGTTGTCAGAATCATTGACAGATAGAAAGCACGACACCATGGAGCTGCATATACCGTGAAGAAACCTCAATATCGGATAAATGCGTAGTCTTGCAAAAGTTGATCGTTGCAAACAATAGGTAGGTCCCTCATTTATCTCTTTCCGGTCCAACTCTTGCTCATAACGATCTCCTCTTTTAGATATTCTGTTGTATACGCATCCGTCCATAAATATCACCACTACCAAGCAAATACTATATCAATTCTTAATTCGAAATATGAATGGACCCTTCGATATATACCTCCTCCCTTCCAAAATCGGACATTGCTATACTTGTATAGCCTCCGCTAAACGTGTAGTAGTTGTTGTTCTCTCTCGTACAATGGTCTACTGAATAATCTTTATAACTCTGAAAATCGCGAAATCGGATAATAATATGATACATTTAGGTGGTTTACACATAAATAAATATACTTTTCATAGATAAGGCTATACTATGCATAGAACCTAGCCTCTCTGGTTTATCTCAAAAGTCATTCAGGCACGTCCAATTCTTACATTTAACGCGTCTCCAAAAAAGAACTTTAGTGTGAGAAGATTAGTCTTATCTCGCACTAATTAAGTCACGATAGATACGGCGACAACTCTGAGTCACATAGAATCAAAAACTGTCACCTGTCGGCAACGCTAGCTCTCGACATCAATCAGATTTCCGCACCGAATGGCTGGTGTTTTCAATCTCTGCTCTCATAATAATCCAAAATAGACGAACTGTTGCGTCTTAACTCCATCGCCGTTGCTAACTGTGTTATTAAAGTTACCGAGATCAAGGGTAGCTACGACTGATAGCATCGTCAAGCCAGTTGCTAAAGCCTGGCGAGAGCTATAAAGTGAGTGTAGATCAGCGCACCACAACCAATAGAAAAGGCCCTTTTGCCTGAAGATATAATGGATCGGGCACAACCCAGTGTATTGCGCCTTAATATAAATAACGCTTGTACAAATACCGAAAAATATGAGATAATGTATATAGTGTGCAGATATAGGAGTGATGGATCAACGCAAATCGTAAAAAAACACGGATCGTTAGATGATCGATGCACGGCACGTGCCATCCTCTCCACTCCTGCATATACATAGATGGGACATTGAGTTCCATGAAAAATCTTAGCTTTCATATTGTTGCTGCTGGAATTTCGTCGACGCTACTCATCTACTCTCACTCAGTTAAAGTACTTGTGTTCGTCACTTCTGCTTTTTGTTAAGTGAACTACGATATTCCTATTAAAGGTGGTTCGCAAAATAAATTTAATTATTATAGGTCTATCCGTAATATGGTAAGTGGATATCAAAATTGCGTTTCAGCTTTTAAGCTGCTCGAAAAACAGGTTAGATCATATTTGTTTCACAGATCATGGGGATTAAATTGAAGGATGTTTGGTCAAAAAGATATAAGACATAAAATCACGGGGATAATACAATAAATTGTAGAATTTTCGGGGTCTTATAAATTATTCATATCATCTATAATAACAAATCCACAGCTATGTTCATCGAAAACCAGTCTACCAATCCACAAACGATTGTTAAGTACTTAAAGCTCATGGTTGATCCTTTTTCTTATCGTTTCTTCGCCCATCTTGGCATTGTGACACTCCCAGGCAGATTGGTTAAGGATTTCATCTACTCCACCTACATCTGGGTAGACCCGATAAATCCTACCGAAAAATTTTATCCTTTCATGTTTTGATGATGTGCATTTGGTGGCATGGAGATTCAAGAACTAAGGTTTTAACTTGAAATCATATTTTTACCCTTGAACATATTGCTATTGAGCCCCAAAATTGGCGGGGCAAAAAGGTTTAGTTGCCGAAAGTACTTAGAATTCCCGAATATGCAGAGGATTCATGATTTGGCACGAGGCAAACAGAAAAATATAAATTGTTAGTTAACCCATAATTTCTTTGGCAACAATCAAAGACGACGATTGAGAATTGCAGAAGCCAGCCATCTAGAACACAAAATGTTTAAATTGTGTGGATGCCGACAAATTTATAGACGACATTATCAATTCTCATTTGCACACACGATAGCAGAAGACGGTTAAATATTAAAAAGTTACCTGTTCTCATATTTAGAGCTCCCTCTTTAACAATGACATAAGACTATTAATTAGCACTTATTGGTGCATACATTATTAAAGAAAAAAATAAAACAATGCCAGTAACAGTTACAACTTTGAACCACTAGGGCGCTTATATATAAGAAATTAAAAATATGTCAGTTTTAGTATATACAGGATCCTTGTGAAAAACGGGTGATAATTCTAAAAAGAATGCCTTCCATTTCCTGGGTGGCCTCCTACGCATATGAGGGGTAGCGAACAAAATGGGCAACTACTGCTACGATTATTAAAATATCAAATTAAAACGACAAACTGACAGCGGAAAGCCTAAGTGACTTTGGCACTCCTCAAGGATCATATGAACGTCTCTAATGACCGTCTTAAACCTTTTATAACGCAAGCATTTGCGGAAGTTGTAAATCAGGCTGCGCAAAAAGAAAGTGCAAAGGTGATTATTCTTAGCTCCAGTGCGGTACAATTCTAAAATATTTGGTGCTCCTTATTTTATACAGCCCAATTTAAAGGCCGGATATGTGCCCATTACGTAGTTTCGGCAACCGGAACAGTACTAATCCCTTTAAAGTAAAAGAACGGTTTTTTTCAGTAATAAGGAATTTTGCTTTTAACCTGAGACTTAGTTCATGAGATGTTAAAATTATTGGAGTTTCCAAACAAATGGCTCTTGGTGTGCGAAG
>Ga0163217_1030335_pt1 | contig 16873 bp, 11 predicted proteins | sample SynspAceP_FD_185933 | JGI IMG/M metagenome (GOLD analysis project Ga0163217, IMG submission 185933) | Saline lake microbial communities from Ace Lake in Antarctica - Synechococcus sp. Ace-P (PacBio error correction) | ecosystem: Environmental > Aquatic > Non-marine Saline and Alkaline > Saline ... | reverse complement strand
GGGAGAGAGGATGGGGCGCGAATTAAGTTCTTGTGCACTAAGTGGCCAGCGGTTACTTAAAAGCAACACAAAGATTAATAGTTTACTGCGACATTGTATATTCGGTTAAGTTCTTTATCTATAAAGGGTGAAATGTCCAACATATTACCCGATCATCTTTCCTCTCCTTTAAGCATTTCATGACGTACCACATTAATCTCCGTCGGAAGTTCGGTATTATGGTATAAGTCCATCCCATCCGTCATTTTAAGAACCCATCTGTTAAACCTCCCTACCATAACACGGTCCAAAATATATATGGTTAGTATTTTTTGGGGAAGCCTATCTTGGTTTTTCAGGTCTCCAGAAATTCATTCTTGGGCATCACCGTCTGGAGTAAAGAAGTTAGGAATTTTCTATTCAATGAATTCCATAAATATTTCTGCCCATTGGCCTCACATCCATTTTTCACTACAACCCTTACAGATGGGTTTTATTGTTTCAAGTAATGTAATGGCTATTATCTGATCCATTATCCTTTCAATCAAATATTTAAGTGTATCTTTTGTAGACCTCAGTAACCACTGCTTATTCGATTTATGGGTTTCCTTGTTCCAGAGTAAAGTACTAGAGGGTTCAAAAGTTCCCTATTTCAAATCTAAGGTCAATACACAAACCATTGCATGGGCATTATGGCAATGATTAAGCTGGTTCCCCGGAGCAATATTGGAAAAATTAGGCTCTAAGACCATGTCATTGGGATCGGTAGATCCAGCGCACTACATTACATTCTTGGGCAACCGAGGATCTTCAAGTACAAGGTCAATTGAATCTGTCTCGGGATATTCCTTACATTCAAATATATTGGGCGTAACTGTTGCATTTTTAAATTACACCTGGCCTCAAATAGTTACTGCCATGTTGATACATACAACCTTGGATCTTTAACAAATACCGCATAAGTTCCGCGGGCCAATTTACTAAACAAGGTTTCTGTTCCAAAACAAAATCACTATTCGGTAGTAGAATTTAACTGCGTGCATATAAGGGAGCTGTTCTCCAGAATTAACCAAGGAAATGTGGTTAGCCATCCTCGCTTACACATACAAAATTTCTGCGTTGTGGTTGGTAAAAGCTTTCGTATTATAGCCGGTCTATTATGGTATATTGCCAATTGTTCAAAGCAACCATTTACTATCCGTGGCTATTACGCGTATTAGTTCCCAGGTTCTAGATTGGTAAAGGTATTTACGGTTCAAATTTATCAAGATTAGGTGAAATAAGGCTATTGATAACCACCGGAACCACCGCTCATAATAACCGTTATACTACATTATTGGCCACCATACAGAGACATTCATAAAGGAATCATCTAAATCAATGGGGTTCGGTTCATATTATTATCAGTGTTCCATTGGATACCCACAAACACTAGCGCTCGCTTTATTACCCCTAACATAGAACTACCAACTTTAGTTACTAAATATTCACACTCGTCTTTGGCGCCCAGCAATACCTGATTGGTTAATGCGGTTATCAGTGAACAATTCATACGGTAATTGCCTAATTCCTCCATCTGCTTTGGCAATTCAGAGGCTGTATTATTCCCATTACAATTTGATGAAGCGCCCCGAAGGTATCTAGTAACCGTTAGGGCTCTACTGCATCCTCTTTTTTATTATCATTGGGATGATAATTATGGATTTACATCCAAGAATCCCGCTACAAAAAAAATATCTATAGCGTTCCTGCAGGAACGGTGAAGCTATGTGTATTCCACCACTGCATTGGGTAATACTGATGTCGTCCGTACTGTTTCATAAGGACCTGTTCCCCCCATTGCGGTTAATAGTAATCTGCGCATCCATTTTAAACAAGTTAGTGGACCTTGTTCTTCTCAAAGAGGCATAAACTTCTGTAGGAATCTATGTAAGTGGCCTTTCACAGTTTTCAATGTTCACATCCACACAACCATCGGACACGGTAATAGTATAGAATTCCAGATTTTAGGTTGTTGAAGGCAGGACTAAACTTGTCCACACTGAGGCTTAACACATAGTTGGAGCCAGTCTGGATCATAAACATTCAACTGATATTTGACTATACAACCTTCACCACCAGCCATATTAATAGCGGTCAAATGCACCATAACTACGGCCATAACATCCAAAGGTGTGGTTAATGGCGTATATCTGCCGTAATAGTTGGCTGGTTGTACCAAAGTTTCGATATCGTTTAGGAACGCCATTTGGCCATCGTAATTCTGTTTCGGTGTAATTCCCAGCGGACGAGTCCAGTGAATACCATTACTTAACATCGCTGCGTTGTATACCTGTGAACGTAGTTGTCATTGGTTTAAGTACAATACCTATGGAGCGAAATCCACCAACTTTGGGTCTACTAATTATTTCCAACCTTTATCAATTGGAACAGGTAACATTGAGCAATTGGATCATAACAATTGGCCATAAAGAGCCCTTAATCAGGAAGAAATTATTCTAACTTTGTATTGGAAAATTCTCTTAACACTAATGGACATTAGGTCTCCAGTTACCCTAACGATAGTATTTCCGCCAGTTATCCGTTGATTGGGTAAAGTTGGGTTTTCGTAGATGTATTGGCGATCCGTTATTGCTGTTGCTACTCCTGACACCTGTATTTTACCGTATAATATAAGGACCTGAATAGGCGCTTTACAGTTATTGCAAAGGCACCATTATTAATCCCCAAACAGCGTTACAGGACGTAATGCTGTAGCGCTTACTTATGATCAAATCAATAAGGAGGCAATTATTATAGGGAAGCGGTATCCACATAACATGCCCGGTTGTGGTGTCGGTAATTCCTAAATGTAATAACCTTTCACCACATGCTGGTCAAATTAAAGGTGCAGTGTTATTAGGTTGGGGTACAGTAAGGTTGCGATTAGCATTTGCCAACTGTGCCAACAATTGATATGGTATGAATTGGGCGGCATTTCCATTATCGTTTACCGTAAATGGTTACTCCCTCCGCCAGGCGCAAAGAGATTAGCTGTATCCATGGCTAATGATTAGCTGTGAAATTTTGGATAAGTGCACTAGATTGTTTACTGTGGTAAAATTCCCGTACATCCGTTTATCTTTCATATCAGTAACCGTTAATTAGTTCTATCCGATCCATTATCGGCTAATAATTAAAGGTATAAAAAATGGAAGTAAACGAAATTAACTCGTTAATACTAATAGGTATATGGAGCTGTTCCAACTTGTACCCACTGCAGTTATAACAGCTTTTGTTGATGCCTTGTATGTGCACTACAAGCCAAGCTGGTTCCCGTTGCGGTTTACAACTCTGGATTTAGGTTTGTCCTAATTATTACGTTTTGCATAATAAAGGCATCCCCTATCGAGAGGTAACCGTATGTCGTATGATACCTGCTGCCAGGTTCGGAAGAACTACAGGTTGCTGTTCTGGGTGGTCGGCGGATTGGTACCGTTCGTCTATGGTAAAGTGATATGGCGGGTTAATAATCGTTGAGGCATCCAGGCATGACCTGTATGGAACCGTCGGCCACCCCCGTTACAGGATACGTTCCTCTTTGGTATAGTAAGGCTACGGTGTCGTGTTTCTAGAAAACAGGTACCCCTGCTGCGTCACATTCCCTGATCCAAGAAGATCGTAGACGATGGCGGTATAGTTGCCGGTGCCAAGCAACCGTTGAACACGTTGGAAGCCTGATGGTTTCCTCCGGTACGTGTACCAACTAGCATTTCAATAGGTCATAATATAATGTTCCTGCACCGTCCGCCGCATTGACGGTCGATGGTGATTACCCGATCCATTTAAGGTTACAGGAGGACTGGGCGGTTGCCACTGACCGCTGCGCCAATGGGGGCAGGATGGTAACTGGTATCGTATACGGACACCCGCTGCGTCACGTACGGTCACGTATAGGTTCCCGGTACGATACCGTAAATAATGCCGTCTGTCTCCTGGAATACACGTTCCCTGATGCTGATATTTTAATGGGGCCACAAACCTGTTACCTCGTTGCGGTAAAGGTATATGCAGTTCCCATTGGAGTGTTACACTGGTCGTTGCGTAAACAGGCAGGCTAACTGTAGGCCAATGAGATCTGCGGAATGGCCACATCGAATCTCATAGGTACAGTCCATTGGCATCCTTCACCAAACGTCCCTAATATGATGTGAGTGCCAGGGTCAAGGATTGCACTTCGAACTAGCGTTATTAATCACCGGCTACAGAGTGAAGCCCGTCCTGTACCAAGGCCATTAGGATACCCTCCCGTTCCACTCCAACTGGCGGTGACGGATCACCTGGGCGCCGATGTTACCAGTTTTGCCGGTTGCTATCTTGGTTCACTATCAATGCTTTACGGTCCGCAGCTGGGCGACCCAATGGTCCACGTATGGAGGTATCGTCACGGAAGGGGTTCCCGAAGTACGCGGTAACATTACCACATAGAACGTTACCTTGCGCGGCCAATCCTAAAATGGTTCTTGGGGTTGGCGGAGGATGTTTCGAAGCCTATAACTGCAGTAAACGCTTGCCCCACTGCTGTCAAAGACCTGGTTAGTCGTAATCCAAGTAGTTGTTGACCTGGATCTGCAGTCGACCTCGGCAGTTCCCCATAACAAGGTCAACGGGCGTCATTGGCCGTTGCCACGACATCTATAGATGTTCGTAAGGAGACAGTTATGTGTGGCTGTGGTGAAATAGCATCAAAACGTTTCACATTATCGGTCACCCAAGGCTATTAGTCCCAGGCGCGGAATCAATGTAAAGTCGGCCATATAGGCGCGGCTGCTCTCGGGAGTCTGTAGTTGCGCACCTTTCCGTAGGCAAAAGATTTCAAGTAAAGTCTGCCCGAACCTCCCGTTTATTATAATAAATATTTTTTTTATGCCTCACTCTTAGCCTTCCTCGCCATTGGACTTTCGAGTTGTCATGCGCGGTGCTACGATTCGATCCTAGTTACATTATAGTACTCAGTACCACTTGTTGGTATAGGCTAGTGAGTGGTCAGGATCGAGATCGGCGTGATATCAGTAGTGGTGGTGACGCTAGTTCACCCGCCCAGTAATCTGTACTACTCAATAAGTATTGACGGCAATCAATTTAGGTAGCAACAACTTTTACAGGTACTTTAAGACGGACATTATTACGCTTATCGTAAAGTATGACCAATGGTTGTACCGGCAACAAGGGCCTATCACATTTGACTCCACTAGACACCGCCCACAGATCTAGTATCATTCAGTGCTTATCGTGCCAGCCAAACTGTCCAAGCCGAGCACATCTGGACATAACCCTTACAGTATTAGACAGGAGAAGATGGATGCAATCACCTTAGTGCCATGATGATCATCTAATTGCCTCCAGACGGCTCATCATAGTTTATAGATGTCTCTGCTCCAAGTCAGCCTCAACAGGAGAGTATCTCTCGTATTCAGAGCTTCACTGCAGGATCAATCTTAAGTGGGTTTATAGCGAAGAAGGTTTAAAGGCTGCCATGCCAAGCGATGCTCTCCTATTGAGACTGAAAGACTATACGTATATACGCGCTTGCAGTTAACCCTGACTCATACAGATTCCCAACGCTCACGTGCGGTACATTGACACAGAACCGATATTCCTGTCAGTGACGCGTAACGTACTGCGCGACTGTGCGGCCAAGATATATACATGATACAACGCTGCTACACACGGAGCAAGGCTGTGTTCGCGCTCCAGTTAGCTCAGCTTTACCGCTAAAAACGTAAGGTACACACATACTTGGGCTTAGGCATATGTCTCGCACTAGTAGTTGGCGTCTTATGACTCATAACTAACGCATACCCCCAATCGTGATGAGTACTTTTAGTCGCGTAACTTGTTGGCGTGATGATACCTGCTTAGCAGCTCCGACGACAGTGCTGTGATTACTAGATTACACGTGTTCAGCGCGAGTGACTCCACTCAACTGTACCGATACGGATGACACGAATACCAGTCTATTACGCGTGAAAACTGATGCTGCAGTATGGCTCGCGTGGTCTTTACCTTTGCGTTTTAGAGCCCAGTGGGTTGTGTGTGCCGCAGATGATCGATAAACCATTTACCGCAAAAGACGGATGGGGAGGTTACAGTTATCAACTTACAGAACCAGATAAGATGTTATAGGGGCCATACCACCTGGTTGTGTTGTGTGCACTAAAGCCAGATTGGAACTTATACGATTAAAGCGTTACCGATGGGCTGGCGGCTGTACCGTAACTGAAATGTTGATATTGTTACTCCTACAAATCCGCGTAGCTAGTAGTGTGCATCGCTTGGTCACGTTCTATGCTCAGGACTGATACCTCTCGATACTGGACTATGCCTAGAATCTCGGAGCTTCGATGCCGATGTGATGGACATAGCGTCCGTTATTATCTCGTATCTATCATCTTATATTGGGTACGTCAGTGCACACAGTGAAACTCGCTCCACCCGTTGTAGGATAGTCCGCGACCTGCTTCGCTTAGAGATGAACCTAGTGACTCCCTTGTGTGAGTGCCCGATAGCTATAATGGGACTGTTGCACTCCGATATGACAAGTGATCGTTCAGCCGTGCATGAGACGGTAGTTTACTGCACGTTGTCGCTCACTTAGAGGCTGACAGGACATGGATCGATTTGCACACGGATAGTCCAGATGCAAGAGTTCTGAATGGTGTAGTGCCCGTTACAGCGTGAAGGCTATCGCTGGATCCACTTACAATGTAGCTCTTTACTCGGCTCGGAGTTCTAGCTCGTCGGCACTTATGCCAGTATGGATTTCCTTATTACCCCTCGCTACCGCGCTGGGACGGCTATGCTCGCGCTTTTTAGAATATTCCTGATACACGTTCGTAGTTACGCAAATAGTTATAGTGATAGTTACGTTACGGCGGGCTCACGAACGCCGTGTTATATTGCGACTGCGGTAAGCTCGGTACATTCATGTTGCCTGGTGTAATGGAGATCACTCTGACGCATCTTTGATTCAACAGTGTGATAGCCCTCGATGCTGAGACGCATTTTCCAGCATGTCAGGTAGGTGTTCCGATGTACTTAGTCGCGACTGGGGTTCAGGATTACCAATTATGGAAGTCTATGAACCACACGGTTACTCGGTTACCAGCCGGGGCTTTTATATGACGAATACAGGTTGACCGCTGTCACGGCAAATCAAATTAGTTTTTGTTCTCACGCGCGACTGCGGTTAACGATAAGATCAAGACCACTGGCTGACACGCTATTGACTCTGCGAATCTACAGCTCTCACCAAGCAATGCTATCCTGTGTGTCGAGTTCATTCTCACTAAATGTGGCTGCATGCGCACACGGTTACTGTATAACGGTAGTATTGCGTCGCGTAGTGTACATCAGAGAGCCTTAAATTTTAATTGATGAAACTAACTCACTCGATTGATTCCTGTTACGGATATTCCTTTGATCTCGATCGATCTGGTTGCCATATGCTGACCAGGACCTCAGATCAGGTGTTATAGAACTATTCGGCAGCAAGGATCTTCACTTACGGTTACGTAATAACATGGAGGAATACCGTTCGATTTGTAATTGAGTCAATAACGGTTGTGAGTCTACATTCTAGCTGTCCACTAACTGTACAACACTGAGGGTGTTCCCATGACGTTTCCTGTGGTACTAATAAGCATAGCCAGCTCGTTGAGTCAGCGCGGCATGCAATGTCTTCAATCTGACATAGCTCGTTGTGACCTAGTCGTAGATAGCTGCATGCATAGTAATGCGAACATAGCTTACTGTACAGGCGACGCGCTCTGTTTTAGTTTTAGCCACGTTTAGTCAGAAACAGATGCAAGGCATAGGTTATACCCATACCGTTCCCGCCACCTGGCTTGGTTGTACGGTTCACCTGGGCGCCGATGTTTACAGTTTAGCGTTGTTATGTCAGTATCGAATATTGTCGTCTAATTCAGGTATCTTCACAAGGATGGCGGTGTATAGGTATCGCGCCCCTCACTGACCTACGACTCAGAGTGATTTACTGCGCACTGATCCCCGGTCGCATGACCAGTCATTAAACAACTATCGAGATTGTAAGTGATCTCTGTCACTGGACTCGCATACCGGGATGTGATTAATATATTCAGTGAAGCCAGACTGTTCCTGTAAGCTACAGCACTCAACTTTGAGTTTCTACGGTATAGATGCTCACTACCATTGTTAGTTGTGACTTGGTTCGATAGACGAGTCCGATAGACCTCGCGTGTTAGCATCATAGGATTCTATACTGCAACCACAAGTAGATTACGAGTGATCTTGTGGATTAGTGCGCCAATTGGTAGTTACCAACCGCAAACCCTCACTCGGACTTGTAACTGAAGTGTCTACGCTTAACTGGAAGCACCACATTCAGTTGTCATGGTCCGTCTAAAGATGACACAGGGTGCTATAGGTTACAGTACTTCTGTAAGTGCTCGAGACATACGTCCTGCTTCGTGTCAGACGTGCAGTCCGACCATTTGGCATAACACTCGGGTACCTCTTGGCCTTAACGTCGGAAATTCGCAACTCTCCACATCGATGCGTTTTGCACCTGAATTCCGGTACCATAATAACCGCCAATGCACAGTTATGGAAATGGACCATACGTATTCCAGCTGGAAAATGCTTCGCAACAAGGCCCCTGATGAAGTGAGCACGGGACGGGAAACCAACACCTCAGGACTTTTTCTCAACGATCGCAGAGTGCGGGAGATCTATATACTAGTTTTACTTTTGGGGCTCGCCAACTAATTGCACTGTACGATCTTCTCATGTTATGCCGTGCGGTTACTTAATTGGACAAGACGATCCTGAGCACGAGTCATACTTAGTGCTTATCATGTAGGCTCGCAGTGAGTAGATGTGATGCTACAACTAGAAGGCATCTTTACGTCTCAGTGCATCCCCTGGGACGATCCAGTTGTACTAGCACCTTATTCTCTAAGTCTATGCGCATTGGTAGGAGTGTCATTTTCGAGGCTCCGTACCTTCCACAGTGGGCTCGCGGAATCCCTTGATGTTTACGAGATTAAGACTCTTGGAAAATCAACTACTGTTCACATAGGGTTCGCAATGGTATGTGGTAATAGCCCAAGAAAGCTATTCACATCGTATACCCAACTTCCCTTGTCGGCAGTAATGTAGACGGTTAGATAAGGACCATCTGAATGCCTTATACAGATGATGGTGAAAATAAAACGCTAAATGCTTACCTGGTAGGTACGCCTATATTAAAGTTATCAAGGATGATGAGAACTTAGAGTCACCTTCGGACAATATGATCCGTCCTCCACACCGATATAGTCACGAAAATGCAACTCCACTTTACTGGTGTTCTGTACCCCTCGGTACTCGTATCAGAGCACATATGTATATACGAATCTTGCTACAGGTTGTGATTCATTTTCGACATTCCCCTTGGAGGTTACCTACAGGCGGCGTTTAGTTTTGCAGCCATTTTGCGCATGGATAGAAGATTCATTAGCCTTGACCCAGTAATTAGGATGCTCAGTGACTGAACTTAGCCTGTTATAGTGGTTAATTGGGAGCCGGATGCATGGTGATAAATTCGGCTCTATTCAGTGGTTTATATTCATGGGATCGCAGCGTATAACGCTATCTCTCGCTAACGATACTTTGTTAGACCTCACAGATTTTCCACTGTTTTACTACCGGGTGTCTCGCACTCAGGCTCGATATATAGTTTTAGTATCAGTACGGCAAGCGCATCTCTGTAAAGTTATACGATAGTTCTTGACGTAGTCTTAACGAAGTACTCTGGAAGTGCTTAAGATGAGCCTAATCGTAGCAAGTGCATTACCAGTTGTAGCTGCTGTAGCTACCCGGATATAATTGCGTGCAGCCAGCTCGTAAGTCAGAGTTGTTGTGATTCCACAACGGAATACTGCACACCTAGTTATAACTGTAGAGCTTGGCTGGTATAGCACCTCACCGCGAGGTAAAACATCATTTACTTCTAAATCTCTTAAATCAAACGATACCAGGTGTGCCGATACAAAACATTCTTACAGGTGACCGTAAGGCAATCGATAGCAACGGTATGTACACCCGATACCGATTCCGAAGCGTAACCCATATAAACCCCACTTGCCCACTATAACAGCAGTTAATGTAAAGTCAACAGACACCATTACCTGTACCAATGGCGAGGAGGCAAGAGTGACCGTGGACGGTGGGTCCGGGACTTTACCTTTGAACTTTTGCCTCGGGAAGTGGCCGCACTCAGACTCCCGGAGCAGGCCCGCCTATACGGCCGACTTACCATTGACCGCGCCTGGGCGACTATACCTTTAGGAGTGGACCGATAATGTGACCGGATGCTATTTCACCACAGCACCATATACTGTTGCTCCTTAGACACTATAGATGTCGTGTTGTAGGCAACGGCCATTGACGCCCGTGACCTGTTATGGGGACTCCATGGGTCGACTTGCAGGATCCAGGTCAACAACTACCTGGCGATTCGACTACCAGGTCTTGGACAGCGTGGGGCAAGCGTTACTGCAGTTATAGGTTCGAACACCTTCGCCAACCCCAAGAACCATTTTAGGATTGCCCGCAGGTAAACCTTCTATTGTGGGTAATTACCGGCTTACCGATACCCCTTTCTGTGACGTACTCAATACGGTGACCTTGGGTCCCCAGCTGCGGACCTAAACTGATAGTGACCAAGGAATATCAACGCAAACTGTAACATCGGCGCCCAGGTGAACCGTCCACGCCAAGTGGGCGGAACGGAGGGTAATACCTATTGCCTTGTCCCTACAACACCTCGCCTTACAGGATTGTTCACAAACAAGTGCAGCGCTGTTTTGACCTTGCATCGTAACCCATCGGATTATGATGTTACGTTCGGACTCCAAAGGTATGGTACTCTGATTATTACCATAACCGATAGATGAGGGATCCTTTGCCAACTGTAACGGTTCCACATATGCCTACAGACCAGTACTCCAACGAACAATTTTTTTTTTTTTTTTCTATTTACCTTCTACCCGCAACAGGTACAGGTTGTGGCCCATTTAAACAGCCATCGGGACGGATTCCGAGCAGCCGGGCATATTTACCGTATCCGCTCCGGGACCTATACCGTGACCGTACGTGACGCCAACGGGTGTACCGTAAACGGATACCATTACATCCTGCCCCCATTGGGCGCAGCGGCAGTTGGCAACCGCCCAGCCTTCCTGTACCCTAAATGACGGGGAATCACCATCACCGCAAGCGGCGAGCTGGTGCAGGGAACTATGAGTATGACCTATTGAATGGCTATTGTAACAGTGCTTACCGGAGGAACCCATCAGGCTTCCAACGTGTTCAACGTGCTGGCCACCGGAAAACTATACCGCCATCGTCTACGATACTTCTGGATCAGGATGTGACGCACAGGTACCTGTTTTCCTAGAAACACCGACACCGGTAGCCTTTACCTATACCAAAGAGGGACGTATCCTGTAACGGGGGTGCCGGACGGTTCCTACAGGTCATTCCTGGATGCTCCAAACGATTAAACCCGCCATACACCTTTACCATAGACGACGGTACCATCCGCCGACCACCAGAAACAGGCAAACCTGTTCTCGGACTGGCAGCAGGTACATACGACATTACTGAGTTACCCCGTAGGGGATGCTTTATTATGCAAAACGTAATAATAGACGGAACCTAATCATAGTTGTACTGCAAACGGCCAACCAGCTTGCGTGTTGCACCGGACAATTCTTGGCCCAGGCTGATCCCACTGTGGGAACGGATGGTTACTCACCTTATCGTATAGCATCAACGGAGGTAAACTTCTTTCGCTTCCAATTACTTTAACTCAACCGATTCCGTGTTTATACCGTACAAAAAACTTTTACAGTGAACCGTAAGGGATAGCAACGGATGTACAGAAACCGATACGGGTAACCATAAACCATTGCCCACTATAACAGCGTTAATGTAAGTTCAACAGACAGCCATTACCTGTACCAATGGCGGGAGGCAAGACGTTGAGGCGTACCGGGAGGTTCGCGGCGACTTTACCTTTTGAACTTTTGCCTACGGGAGTTGCGCACTACAGACTCGGAGCAAGCCGCCTATATGGCCGACTTTACATTGCCGCGCCTGGGGACTATACCTTTGGGGACCGATAATGTGACGGATGCTATTTCACCACGAGGCACCATTATACTGTTGGCTCCTTACGACACTATAGATGTCGTGGCAACGGCCATGACGCCACGTGACCTGTTATGGGGACTCCGATGGTCGACTGCAGATTCCAGGTCAAACAACTTACCTTTGGCGATTACGACTACCAGGTCTTGACAGCAGTTGGGGCAAGCGTTACTGCAGTTATTAGTTCGACACCTCCGCCACCCAAGAACCATTATAGATTGCCCGCAGGTAACTTATATGTTGTAATTACCGCTACCGATACCCCCTTCTGTGACGAATACCTCCAATCCGGTGGACCATTGGGTCCAGCTGCGGACCTAACATGATAGTGACCAAGAATATCAACGCAAACTGTAACATCGGCGCCCAGGTGACCGTCACCGCAGGGCGGGAACGGAGGGATATACCTATGCCTTTGTACAGGACGGGCTTCACCTGTAGCCGTGTTTGATTAATAACGCTAGTGCGAGTGCAATCTTGACTGCCACCAACATCAATTTGGACGTTTGGGTGAAGGACTGCCATGGACTTACATATAAGACGATGGTGGCCATTGCCGGCAGATCCCATGCTACAGTTAGCCTGCCTGTTTACGCAGACGGACCAGTGTTACCTCCATGGGAACCTCATATACCTTTACCGCAAACAGGTACAGGTGTGGCCCATTAAAATACACATCGGGAACGGATTCCCAGAGCAGCGGCATATTTACCGTATCCGCTCCGGGACCTTATACCGGTGACCGTACGTGACGCCAAACGGGTGTACCGCTAACGGATACCATTACCATTCCTTGCCCCATTGGGCGCAGCGGCAGTGGCAACCGCCCAGCCTTCCTGTACCCTAAATGACGGGTGGTTTAATCACCATCACGCAAGCGGCGGAGCTGCGTGCAGGGAAAACTCATGAGTATGACCTATTGAATTGCTATTGGTACAGCGTTTACCGGAGGAACCCATCAGGCTCTTCCAACGTGTTCAACGTGCTGGCACGGGCAACACTATACGCCATTCCGTCTACGGATTCTTCTGGATCAGGATGTGACGCACAGGTACCTGTTTTTCCAGAAAAACACCGACCACCGTGCCTTTACCTATACCAGACGGACGTATCCTGTAACGGGGGTGCCGACGGGTTCATTTTACAGTTCATCCTGGGATAGCCTCCAACGATAACCCGCCATTACACCTTTACCATAGGACGCAGGTCCAATCCGCCGACCACCAGAACAGCAACCTGTTTCTCGGACTGGCAGTCAGGTACATACGACATTACGGTTACCTCGATTAGGGATTGCTTTATTATGCAAACGTAATATAGACGACCTAATCCAGTCAGTTGTAACCGCAACGGCAAACCAGCTTTGCTTGTTATGCAACACAAGCTCACAAAGCTTTTAACTGCAGTGGGTACAGTGGAACAGCTCCAATATATACCTATTAGTATTACGGAGTTAATTTCTTTACTTTTCCAAACTTTAATATTACCGATAATGGAATCGGGATAAGACTATTTACGGTTTACTATAAAAGATTGATACGGATGTACGGATTTTACACAGTAAACATTAGTGACTTAACAAATTCACAGCTACATTAGCCATGGATTTACAGGCTATCTTCTTTTGCCGCTGGGCCGGAGGGAGTAACCATTACGGTTAAAGATAATGGCAATGCCGGCCCAATATCGTATACCTATCAATTGTTGCCAGTTGGCAAATGCTAATGGCAACTTAACTGCGTACCCAACCTATAACACTGCCACCCTTTAATTGACCGCTGTGGGAAGTTATACATTAGGATTACGCACCACCAAACCGGATGTTATGTTGGATTACCGCTTCCTTTAATATTGCTCCTTATGATTTTGATCAAAGTTAAGCGCCATACAGCAATTTTACGCCTGTAACCTGTTTTGGGGATAATAATTTGGTGCCTTGCAAATAAATGTAGCGGCTATTCAGGATCCTTATTAATTATACGGTATCTTACAGGTGCAGGAGTAGCACAGCATAACGGATCGGCCCAATTACTCTACGAACCCACTTACATCAACGATTAACTGGCCGGAATTACTTACGTTAGGGTAAACTGAGACCAATGTCCCATTTGTTTCAGAGAATTCCAATACAGTTAGAATAATTTCATCCTGATAGGGCTCTACTGCAATTGTTGATCCAATGCAATTTACCTGTTCAATTGATAAAGGTGAAATTAATAGTTAGGACCCAAAGTTGGTGGGATTCGCTCCATATGATATTGTTAACTTTACCAATACAAATACTTTACAGAGTATACAACGCCACTGATGTTAACGTAATGGTTTATTTCCAACCGGACTCGCGCTGGGAATTTACACCCGTTACAGGATTTACCGATGCCAAAAATTGGGCTTTGTATCCTAAACGATACGAAACTTTGGTTACAACCACACCTATTACGGCAGATGTTCAAACGCCTTAACACAACTTTGGATTGTTATGCGTTAGTATGGTGCATTGACCGCAGATTAATTATGGCTGGTGGTGAAGGTGTATATTCAATATCAGTTGATGTTTGATCAACTGGCTCCAATATAGTGTTTACTTCAGGTCGGGACAAGTTAGTCTGCCTTCACAACCTAAAATCTGGGAATCTATACTATTACCGTGTCCGATGGGTGAGTTGGGGATGTGACATTGAAACTGGTAACAGGCCACTATTAATTAGGATCCTACAGAAGTTTTATGCCTCTTTGATTAAGAACAGGTCCACTAACTTGTTTAAATGACGCAGAATTACTATTACCGCTAATGGGTGGAAACAGGTCTATATGATACATACGGGGACGACATCAATTATTACCCAATGAGTGGGTGGAATACAACATAGCTTCACGCGTTCCTGCAGGACCTTATAGATATTTTGTACGGGATTCTTTTGGATGAAATCCATATTATCCAATGAAAATGAAAAGAGGATGCTTAGAGCCCTAAACGGTTACAATAGTACTCGCAGCTGTCATCAATTTGTAATGGGATATTACCAGCCATTCTAATTGGCCAAAGCAGATGGAGGCATTAGGCAATTACCGTTATGAATTGTTCATGATACCGTATTAACCAATAGTATTGCTTATGGGGCCCAAAACCGAGTTGGGAATATTTAGTAACCTAACAGTTGGTAAGTTACTATGTTAGGGTAATAAGCGACGACTGTGTTGTGGTATCCAATGAAACACTGATAATAGAAACCAACCCCATTGGATTGTAGATGATTCCTTTATGAATTGTCTCGTGTAATTTGGTGCCAATAATGGTAGTATACACGGTTAATATGAGCGGTGGGTTTGCGAGTTGGTTATCATATGCTATTTCAACCTAATCTTGATAAATTTTGATACCGTAAAATTTACCTCTTACCAATCTAGCCAACCTGGGGAACTATACCGTAATAGCACAGGATATAAAATGGTTGCTTTTTTGAACATTGCAAATATACCATTAATAGAACCGGCTATAATACAAGCTTTTACCAACCCACAACGCCAGAAATTTGTATTGGAAGCGGAGGATGGCACATTTCCTTGGTTATTTTCTGGAGGAACAGCTCCTTATAGCACAGTTTAATTTCTACTACCGATAGTGATTTTGTTTGGACAGAACCTTGTTTAGTTAATCTGGCCGCAGGAACTTATGCGGTTATTGTTTAAAGGAATGCACAAGGTTGTATGATCAACATGCAGTAACTATTGAGCCAGGTGTAATTTTAAATGCAACAGGTTACGCCCATATATGAATGTACAGGGACAATTATCCCGACAATTTCAATTGGACCTCTGTACTTAAGTCCATCGGTTGCCCCAGATGTAATGTATTGCGCTGGACTCTACCGATCCCAATGACATTGGTCTTAGAGCCTAAATTTTTCAATATTGGCTCCGGGGAACTTTACCTTGCCATAGGCCATTTGCCAATGGTTGTGTCTTGGACCTTAGATTTTGAAATAGAGAACTTTGAACCTCTGTATTACCTTGGAAAACAAGGCCAAACATAAACGAAATAACCGCAGTGAGTTACTGGAGGTCTACAAGAATACACCTTTATATATTTGATGATTTAAAGGATAATGGATCAGATAATAGCCATTTACATTTACTTGAACAAAACCCCCATCTTTGTAAGGGTTGTAGATTGAAAATGGGATTGTGAGCAATGCAGAAATATTTATGGAATTCACTTGGGACATAGAAATTCCTAACTTCCTTTTACTCCAGGACAGAGTTATGATGCAAAAAATTGGATTCTGGAGACCTAAAAACACCAAGAAGGCTTCCTCAAAAAATACTAACATAATATTTGGACCCCCGTTATTGGTGGGTAAGGTTTATAGGGAATGGAGTCTTAATGACCAAGGGATGGGATGGGGGGTACTATTTAACCATAATACCGAACTTCCGACCGGAGATTTTATTTGGTACGTCATAAAAAGCTTAAAGGAGGAGGAAGAGGAAAGATGATAGGGAAATCTTGTTGGGACATTTCACCCTTTTATTAAGATAAAGGAAACTTAAACGAAATATACCAAATGCGCAGCTAAAACTATTAATTCCTTTTTGTGTTGGCTTTTTAGTTAACCCCTGGCCCAACTAGTGCACAAAGGGAAAAACTTAATTCGCCCCCAAAAATCTTCTCTTTCTG
>Ga0163217_1014463_pt1 | contig 16873 bp, 21 predicted proteins | sample SynspAceP_FD_185933 | JGI IMG/M metagenome (GOLD analysis project Ga0163217, IMG submission 185933) | Saline lake microbial communities from Ace Lake in Antarctica - Synechococcus sp. Ace-P (PacBio error correction) | ecosystem: Environmental > Aquatic > Non-marine Saline and Alkaline > Saline ... | reverse complement strand
GCGCTGGGTCAAGCGTTTCCGGTGTTCAATGACGGGTCCGATCTGGACCGGGATGTATAAGAAAATGCCGAACGGATCTTGCCCTGCAAATCTGTCGCCGGGGGGGGGCCCCTTTTTTCGGGGGAACGGGGTTTTTTTGGGTTTCGGGGGGGGGGGGCGCATTTGGCCGCCAGCTGCGGCCTTGGGATATACCGTCTGGTGGGTTCACGGCCATCGGGCAGGAGGGAGGCGCAACAGGCCATGCGTCCGCTTCTGGGCATTCCCGACGTAATCTCGGTCCTCGACATCATGCTGTTCGGGGCCCGCCTGCGGCGCAGCCCTATAAGCGCTACCGCAAGCCCCTTGGAAGATATTCGCGCATTTTTTGATCGCTACGACATGAGCAAAAGTTCATGAAGCGATGATTGAGCTGCCGACTGGGATTAAGCGCGGGCTGGCACCGCGCGGTGATGTATAAGATGCCAGCGGATTGATTGATGGCACTGCCCGGCACGCGGGCAGCGCCCGGGACCTCCCCCCGGGAGGGCGCCTTCGCTTCCACCCGAGGTCGGGCGCTGCCCTCAGCGTGTGGTTTGCGAATGCTAAGACCAGATTGGGCGCTGAGGGCTGGTCACACCAACCCCAAGCCACAAACCCATCCGGCCTCAACAAAAATCTGCGCGGCCCGTAAGTCCCAAGCCACCTCCGGCGCAGTCCTCCAACAACCAGCCCACCGGACCCCAACCCTCGCCAAATCCGCACCGCTCCCATCCAGCGACACCACGTAAAACCCAGCGCCTGCAAATTCCCCGCACCCGCCGCCCACTCGGCAACACCTGGCGGCGCAAAATGCTGCCCCGCCTCCGCCGTCATCCCATGCGGACCAACCGCCGAGGCGCATCGGCCGTAATGCGCCGAAACCCCCGATCCCGGTATTCCGCGCTGGCCGTTCGCGCGCGCCTGCCAAGCGAGCCTCGAAATCCCACTTGGTCGCCGCGCCAGATCATGCGCCTTCGATAAACGCCCGATCATGCGCGGATAAAACTTTTCTCGATAAAGTTCCCGCGCGGTGGAGGCAAAACACCGGATGCCGCTCGCCTCGCTTAGTGTCAGCAGCGCCTCGGTTCCCCCACCCCTCAACACAGCCGCCAGCTTTTCCAGCCGAGTTCCGCGCCAATCCTCGAACCCGTATTGATCCCTACCCCCATAAGGCGGTGCGAATGCGCCGCGTCCCCGGCGATAAACACGCGCCCCTTCGGTATGATCCGCCAGCGTGATGCGCAGATCCCAGAAGCGACATACTCGAGTCTCCAGCGGCAGCGGCTTCGCCAATCGCCACTTTGAATTTATAGGCCCGCGAAGTCGAAAATTTCTCGCGGTCGGTTATCCGCCGGACTGCGCATGGAAAAAAGAAGGTCTTGGCCCCAATCGACCATCCCGAAGAAACTGGCCAATAGCCGCCAGATCGGGGTGAATTGACGTTGTAGAATTGCTTGTCGGAACCGACTCCTGCAGCAGATCGAAGAAGGCGGCGACGGAACACCACCAGCACCATTAGCTTGTCATGGAATTTCCTGCCGCGTCTCGGTGATCCAGCGCGTCGCGCAGCCGAGACCGGCTCCCTTCGCACCCCACAGCATTACGCCGCCGGCCACATCCCCGCAAATCTCAGGCCCCGCGCGGACCATCTTTCAAGGGTCACGCCCCGCATCATCCTGCGCGTGATTGGCTCTTCGGTTTCCAGCCGTAGAACGTATCAACCCCGGCAATTTCCTCAAGCCGGCGCCGCAACACAGCCTCGGTCCGTATTGTGGCAAAACGCTCGTTCTCGGCGAATAAAACGGCCGCAAACGTGACGCCCGCCTTTATACCAGTCGGTAATGATAGCCGCTCGTTCAAAGACCCATTAAGGCCGTCAGCCCCCAAGTCGACACCCTTAGGATGGCTTGGCGCGTCTCGGATCGCTGTCCTCCACGCCCCATGCAGCCATATGCTCCACGGTCCTTTGGGTAGGTTTTGCCCTTAGGAATTCTTCGCGGGGTCTCGTTTCCCTCGATCACGGCGACCTTGCGACCGCGCTGGCCCAGCTCGATGCGAGGCCCAAAACCACCGGCCCCTCCGCCGGAGATTAACCTACTATCATACATGGGGCAAACTTCCTCGTCTTGACACCCCTCGGCCAGGGGCGCACGGCAAGGGGATATTGATCGCCCTCGACCCCCTCTTACATACGTCGCCTCTTGCGCAGCCCTCGCCTTGGGCGGCGTTCCTCAAAGGTGCGACCGGGGCAGGTTGCCGGTTGATTGCAGTGTCCCGGTCATTTGCGGCCTTCGTTGAGTGACGGTTCGCGGTGAGGGTTGATCATGCGTCATGTCGACCTGCGAAACCAATGGCGCGCCAGACTGGACCTTCGTGAGACACGCGTGCCCAGACGGCTTCGCGCTGCGCTTTGGCCTTCGGCCGGGCGCGTCGGTGCATTTCATCCGGCCAACCGGCTTCTGGTCTGGTTGCCGAGGGAGGTGCTGTCGGCCCTGCTCGCGGCCATCGTCTTCGGATATATTCGGTCTGCGTCTGGCCGCGCCCCGATTTCCGGACTGTCGGATGGAGGCCGCACGCCGCGTTCGATTATCCGTCGGCGCTATCGGTGGCGTGTTCCAAGGGGCCGCCGGATTTTCCGCGCCCGTGTCTGTTCAGCTTCCTAAACGCGTCCGCGCTAGAGCGGCCCGTGTTTCATCTTTCACCATTCTTCGGTGTTTTTCGTTCAGCATTGGGAATCGTGCAAACTTAGCCGGGCGCTGCTTGCTGTCGGGGCTAATGGACCGTTGCCCAAATCCTCGGCCTCAGCTTAACGTCGCCATCAATCCCGGTCATCGCCTTCATGGCCGCTTGGGCAACTGCTGGGCCAGCGCGCCTCGCCGCCAAGTCTTATCGACCGAGTGATCTTGGTCTTCTGTCGGTGCTGGCCGTGCCGACTTGCCTTCGCAATCATCCTCAAGACCCGCGTCACTTCAGCTTTCGTCTTCAAATCGGTGCGGCAGGAAGGCATGCAGGAAAACAGAGTCTGCTTCGGACACATCCAGACATATCGCGCCGCGACATCGTCCCCTTCCGCAGGTCTTGGCAAATGCACATGCGTTCTCCACCGGATCCGGCCTCGCCTGCTTTTGCCCGTTCCCACCCGAACGGCGCCGCCAAGCGAGAAAATGCGTGTCTTGGACAATCGCATTAGGACGGCAAAGAATCCAGCTTTTTCATTCGACCGCATTGCGTTTCCGAATTGGGTCATTTGAAACAAAACGCAATGGCCCGCCGAGATGTAGCTGACCGCATCAGGCGCAACGGCACAATTTTTTAATCTGATTATAAACTTAAAGACACTGCCATGGGCGAATTACAGATGCTGCTTCGATCTCCTTCGTGCCATCTTCACGCAAAGTGCAAAATCCCGAGGGGATTGAGCGAGCGATCCTGATGATCGCTCAAAAGGACGAAGCCAGCAGCCTTTCGTCCCCTTTTGCAAACGGCTTTTCGGAGCGACATGCCAACCGCTCGATCAAGGTCAGATCGCTCGGGATTGCCTGCGAGCACCGGGGACGGGCGGCCTCGACAAACCGCAGCGTCCAACGCCTCGGCTTGCCCCGTTCGCAATCTGCGCCCCGTTCTTCGACCAGCGTGAACAAGGACGGCAGTTTGCCCCGGCATCAACCCGTTTCAGGCGAGCAATGGACCGCGTTTCCATCACAGCTCTTGCAAGCCGCCGTCATCCAGATCGCAAATCAACCTTCGACCTCCAAACTCCACCGGAAGCGCCCCGCCGGACCATGGTGCGCGCGCGCATCGGGACCCGAACATCGTATAGTAGTTGTTCTGGATGATCCGCAGCTTGCGAAGCGTCACCCCTGGCTTTGGGCCGCCAAAGCGGTGATTCTCATTCATTTATACCGCACTCACCATTGCCCGTGGTCAGGAACGCCAAAGGGCAGGGGCGGATCATGGCCCGCCAAATATGCCACCCCCCATCCGAAACCAGCGCCATTGTAAAGCCCCGAGCGTGCCGACGTCACAAAGCGCCTCCTTCTGGAACCCCGACAAGGAACCGCACCAAACGTGCGCACCGCGTTCGCCCTTGCGGTTTTCCGGTGCGCTCAGCCCCAATTTCAGCCGCCGTTGCCGGACCTTGAAAAAACGGGGGCAATGCCGGACGTGCCGATGATGTCTTCACCAAGTTTCATAGGGCTCTTCCTAGTCTAAGGCCGCGTCAGCCGAAACATCGTATCCAGGCAGCAGCAATGCGATTTTGAAGGGATTAAGGAACACGGAGATCAGCCGGGCCCGCAGGCAAAACCAGAACGGCCAGATGCCCCGGAAGATTCGTGGTTCAGCGAGACATTGGCGCGATGCCCTTCACCACCGAAGACGTATGCCCACGGGCGGTGAAATCAGGGGCCCATTTCCAGTGCGATCACAATCATCACGCCAAACCAGATCAGTCCCACGCCGAGCGTTTGCAGGAATTCGGCTGCCGCCAAAGGCACCGTCAGCACAGAAGCAAAGCCCGTCCAATGAAACATGCAAGGACGATTGAAAGCCGGAACAGGATCGCAATGACGACCTGATTGGCTGTGAAGCCTTGCAACTCGACCCATTGGGTCAGCGCGAAAGGTGTGCCAGTGAAGCCAACGAAGGTTCTTGAAGGACGAACGCGTCCGAACAAAGATCAAGAAGCACCGTTGCCCGTGGATTTCAGGGTGCTCAGCGTCACCCTCACGCATATTCTGCCCATGAGAACGCGCGGCGGATCATTGTCACCAGCAGGGCAAGGGAAGGCACCAACGCCAGCGGCCTCAATAACAGCCGAGAACACGCCCTGTATAGGACTCCGCCAAATGGTCAAGCACGATGATTACCGACGATCCAGCTGGCCCGGCCAAGGGCGCGGATTTTGCGGTCGGGCATCTCCACCCGGTCGCAGATTGTGGGGCATATTCCGGCTTGCGGAACAACCACGATTTCCAGATTCGCAATAATAAACAGGGTCGTCAGCAACAGCCCGCAACACGCCTGCCATAAACAGCCGTCCAATTGCTTTTCTTCGTCAGGATCGCATAGACCACAAAAACCAGGCCGACGGGCGGGATTCAGAATGCCCAGCGCCCCCCCCCCCCCCCCGGCCCATGCCGCCGGCCGCAATCGCCGCCGGTCGCCAGACCTTATCCGTAGGTTATTAAGCGCTGCATCTTGCGCAGGCTTCACGCGGCCCATGTCAGCGCGGCGGCGAGCGACGAGCCGCGACAAAGCCGAAAAAGCCGCCACAGCCCACAATCGTGGCCGAGGCCAGGCCCGCCTTTAAGATGGCCAAAACCAGCTATGGGCGGCAATCATAACAAATCGCGGCTTCATCCCGACACGCCCGCAAACGGTTCCCCATTTAGGGATAAACATGCCGGCAGGATTGTCAGCGGATAATTCGCAGCCTCGCCAAAAATCTCGCCCGCGATCACGGGGCAGCGTGGCCGCCAGGCAGGGCGGATTAATGAAGATGCCAAGGCCCCGCCAAACGGCCATCATCGCAAGGCCAACAGGCACCCGGCATAAACAGCAGCCAAAAACAGACCGGGCAAAGCCGGAGCGCAGCAATCGTTTCACGATCCATTAATTCAGTGACCTCATTGGGGTCTCGCCGTTGAAGTTTGGATCAGTCGATCAAGTGATCTGCATCAACACCCACAGGGCGGCAAAGCCCATCGCGGCGGATAAAACAAAGTAGGAAGGGGCGGGTGCGGGATCGGACAGGTTCGAGGTGATCGCGCCACACGGCAAAACCACAGCTTCCCTTTACGGGCCAAACCGTAAGTGCAACGCTTGCAGAATGGTTGAAGGCAACCAAGCGCCCCGCAACATCCGTTTCCAGCGCGATACATTGCGCCCAAACGCCATCGGAAAGCACGTTCACCGCGACATTTTGCGCCCTGATTGCCGCAGCCCAGACGACGGAGGGCCGCCAACCACGATGCGTCATGCTTTCATCGTCGACATATCCCTCGATGCCCGAAGATCGGGTCGCGCAGCGATATAGCGGAAAAAAACACCGACACCGATGCCGTAATTCCTGCCGCGTTGAAAACAAGCGCCAACGCCGCCAAGGATGGCGAAGAGGCCCCCGATAACGCGCCAGCCCCCTTCTCCGTTTTTTCACAAGTATGTCAGGAGTGTTAGCCACCTGGCCTAACATCCTTGCCTTGCATCAGGTCCATGACCTGCTGCCCGGTCATGCCTTTGACCCACTTTCCGAGGCCAAGCCATGCGGTCCAGTGCGGGCTGGATGGTTGATCCGTCCCAAACGGGGCGCGCTCCTCGGCGGAGCAGCTCATAGACCTCGCGCCGTTCCTCGGCCAGACAACAGTCATGCCGCGCGCGCCGATTACCTGTTGTAGGTCTCCGCGCCCCGACATCAGAGAGCCACTCGCCAGACGCCTTCCTCGACCCAGCCGTTTTTTCCTCAGTCGCTTAGGCTGTTTTCCAAGACGTCGTTTGCTCAGGCAGCATCACGAAGGCCGAGCCCGCGCCGGGGACGATGGTGGTAGGATGTAGTAGCAGGACTTATACAAGCGGAACGACAAGGACACCCGGAGACCCGATGGAGATCACGTCAACCACACCGATTGGACAGGTTCTTGGTTGATCACGCTGACCGGCTGCGACACAGGGCAGGAGGCCCCAAGCGCTTCGATAAACGGGATGTCTTAGAAGCAGACGTCACGCGGCCACATCGATCTTGCCCGCGAATGGTCTTTCCATAGGTCTGGGATGGGGGCATCCTTGGGGAGAACAGCACGGGCCAGCTCGGTTTCGCCAGGAGTGCCCAAAATCTTGGCGTCGAAAACTCCGTTGCCTGAATCGCTCGTAAAGCGGCGCCACATTGCTCGGTGCACGTTAGATTCGCGCTGTCGCACCATCCCCGGTGTCGTCACACAGGACGTTGGTGATCGCGGAACAAGCGGGTGCGTGTAGAACGGCAGGTGGAAAACGATATCGGCCAACACCGTCCAAAGGATCGAATACTAGCTTGGGCGGGGCACCATTCAAAAGGCCGCGCCCGGAAACTTGCGATACGGTCAATGCGACCGCCGGAAGGGACTTCCGCCAGTTTCTCGCCAAACGGCGTGAATACGGCTGCATTCATAGGATGGTTCGGCCCCATGAAATAGGCAAAGCGAAAGGTCACGGGCTTGGCCCGCTGTGGGCAGATTGGCCGCAGCGCCCGCCGCATAGTAAGTAGTGTCGTAAGTTTCCATTATCTTCCTCCCCTGGCGAAATGGATATAACGTTGCAGCCATCCCGCGTGGTCCCCGAGATGCTGTTGTGGTCCTTGGAAAGCGAATGATCCCTCAAACCGAGGCTTCCGAGCCACATAACCGCTTGTCTTTGAAGCCCCCGAACGGCCGCGCCCTCTGTGCGGTTGGTCCATGCGGCCGATTTCAGGTATGTGTATCCCGCCTCCAGACGCCGGGCCAGCGCCACGGCGCGGTCCCTGTCCTCCGACCAGATCGACGAGCACAGCCAAAGCGGCTGCATGGCCCATCGCAACCGCCCTCTTCCGTATCAAACGGAATGATCGGCAGCCGCCGGGCCAAACTGCTCCTCGCGCACAATGTCAGGGCCGGGTCAGGGTTGTAGACCAGCGATCGGGCGCCTGGAAATATACCCTCGTCATACATCTCGGCAGTCGGGCACATTGGCCCAGTTCGCGCCACTTCGCCACCGGGACGCACGGGGCTTGGGCGATCATGTCCTTGGACCACGCGCAATTGACCTGCGTTGTTCAGCGGTCCCATATTGGTCTCGGACCAGCAAGCCATCACCCACGACCATCTCGCCGGCACACGGCCTCAAGCCTTCCAGCCACATGCGCGTTTTAGACGCGAGCGGTTGCAACATAAAGGTCCGCTGATGCCATGCCAGATCTGCCCCGGGACGACATTGAATGTCGCCATTATAAAGGCGAAATGAAACGCGCCCATGATCGAGGCAGCGCGTCTTGGCACACAATTTGCGGCGTCGTTTGCCGCCGAGCTCAAGCGTCACAGGGTCAGGTTCTTCGAGGGCCACAGCCATCACAGGCGGCCCACCTCCACCGATCCGGGTAAAGTTGATCGAAGCGCTCACGAGTTGTTGCGTCAGCAGCGCGTCGCAATTTCCGAGGCCTTAACCCGTCACCACATTCACCACACCAGGTGGCAACATGGAGGGCGATGATTTTCAGCGGACTGCGAAGGGGCAGCGCAGAATTTCTGGCATCGGCTTCACCCACCACTGTGCTGCCCGCCATCAAGGCTTTGCGGGCAGCTTCGCGCCAAGGATCGCAACGGCCAATTCCATTGGCACGACCAATGGTGCCACCCGCGCGGCTGACGCGTGCATGATCAGATCAAACGGCGGTCCGCTCAGATGCCCTCGTCGGTGGCCAAATCGATCTGCATAGGACGCACACAAACGGAAAACGGATCCCCAAGGCGGGTGCAACTCCAAATGCGTCTCTTTCAAGACCTTGCCATGCTTTCGCGCGGGTAAACAGACGGGCGCGCTGGGCGACCTCATCCGCTTCCGCCGTTTCAGTTGCGTCGGCATCTTCACGCAGCAGCGCGGCGCGCTCATGATAGCTCAGCGCCGCCCAAGCCGGGAAACGCGCCGTGGCCGCCGGTACAGCGCATCCACATCGCCAACGCTGCGCGCGCGCGGCCATGACCGACAAGCTCGGTCGGTGCGCGCGCGGGATATATAGATCATAGGTCGCGACCGCCCTTCAGCAGGGCGCCGCAGTCCCATTTATGAACAGCTCCGTTCGTGACGGGTGCAATTCGGCATGAACGGTCATTGCAATCCTCCCCAGGGGCCTCAGCGTGCGCGTTGATTCGACGCCATCTTCAAAGGCGCTTGCCTGGACATCATCCGTATTTTGGATACAAAGTTAAGCCATTATTCAAAAAACCGCAGAATTACCCTCGACAGGGCAATATGTATCCATGTTTGTCGGGAAGGGGATTTAGGGTTCCAGTGCAGAGCACGTGCTTGCCTTGTGCGGGCGTCAAATCCTTTCGCAGTGTGGGAAACGCGCGCCGGGCGATAAGATCACGGAAGTGGCATCGCCTTCGGATCTCGACCTGTTCCCGAACCACCTTGCCCGGCACGGCACTGCAGCACTTGAGGCGAAGGGTCTGATCGAAAAGCGCGAAGGGGCGCGGTTTCCGATCAAGTCCGAATCTCAGTCGCAAGGATGGTCACCAAATCCATCGGAAGTGCGCGCCGTTGCTCGAAAGGGCTCGCTGCCCGCACAATGGCCGAGAACGCGCATGTCGCCCAAGGTGGAAGAATTAAGCTTGCGCGACTCCATCGGCCATTGTCGCAAGACATTCTGGAAATGGATTGCGCCTAAAAAAGGGCGACTATATCGGCAATACCAAGAGGCCAACACCATCTTCCCACGAAGACCATGATGTTTGAGTGCGGCAACGAGTGATCGCCCATGCGTCGAGGCGGATCGCGCGCTTGCAATTGACGGCGCTCGGATCGAGGCCTTTGACCGCAGCACGCTGAAAAACGCGAACGTAGCGGCTGACGGTTGGGCATTCGCAGCATGTGATCATCCTTCGACGCCTTGACCAACGCGAACGGGGGGCAAACGCGCGGAATCGATGATGCGCGAGCACAGCATGCGACGTTGAACTATGCGAGCTATTTGTCGCCAGGAAGACGCAAAAGCAGAGCAAATTGGCACAGGTGCCAGGGGACAAATGCGACCTTAGCGGCAACACTGGATTGACGTGGCGTGGCGCAGCGATTGGCCGACGTGGGCCGAAACAACATTCGGTCACACAGGGCTGTGAACGCGACCTATGCCAGCGCCGATTCTGGCCGTCGCCGAGCGACGCAATTGCCGTGCGCCCGCCCGCACATTTTGAACGCTTCGTCTTTGGGCGGGCACCAGCCGAGGGTAGTTTGCGCCGGCAAGCCTCCTAGAACTGGCCGACGCCATCGGGCCCCCGCGGACGAGATCGCGCCGCCCAGATTGCCATCGAGAACGGCAAGGTTCTGCCCCACTGCAAATCCACGGAGGGACCAAACGCCGCGATCAGCGAGGCGCGCCTATTACGGCAGGCCTTGCGCGCGCGCATTTTCGGGGCGCGTCACGGACATCGACGCAGGCAAGCAAATCGCATTCTTCGCCCACGAGGCCATCGGCGTCGCCGCCATCGTCGTGCCGTTGTGGAATGCGCCGTCGACCCTGCTGCCTTACCGCTCGCTCGGCCCCGCGGCTGGCCGCAGGGCGCACGGTTCGTGCTGAAGGGGCGCGCACCAGACCTCAAGCGTTGAAACCGCCTTTTACGCCGAGGCCCTCGCGATTGCCCCTCGCTGCCCAAGGCGCGTGCAACGTCATCCCACGGCGATCTGGAAATGTTCGCCAAACCCTCTGCCAGCATGTTGAGCGTCGATGTGGTCTTCTTCACCGGCTCCTTCGGCCACGGCAGGCGTCATGGCCCGCAAGGCGCGCCGACCCTGAAAACCGCCTGTCGCTTGGAGCTTGGCGCAAAGCCCGGCCCTCGTATTCGACGACGCCCGATATGGGACGCCGCCGTGCGCGGAAATCACCAATGGCGTCATCCCGCATACGGGGCCAGATGTGCACCGCCATCGCCCGTATCCTCGTCCAAAGACAGCGCATGGGACGCGTTCGTGCCAAAACTGGCGGAGGCGTTGGGCCAAGTTCAAGCGCGGCGGACCCACTCGACGCAAGCATCCGCATGGGCCCGCTGTTTCAACGCCGACCAGCATCACCCGCTACGAGCGTGACACCGCCTCGGGCGCGCCAAGCAGGCGAAAACCACCTCGACGGGGCGCATCCTCGACCGGCCACCCCGCGCGGCAACGTCGGTCACCCCGCGCTCTACGCCGTGGGCAAGACCGCGACCACCGCCTCGTCCAAGAGGAGGCTGTTTTCGCGCCCATCGCGCATCCTCGGAGCGCTTCACCACCGAAGAAGAGGCCGGTCGTCTCCGCCAACGCCACCCGCTACGGGCCTGGCCGCATCCGTCCACAGCCCCCAAAACTCACCAGGCCGCGCCACGCCGCGTCTCCCCGCGCCGCTCAAAATCCGGGACCGTCTGGCATCAACTGCCATAACCGTCTGTTTGCCGAGGCCGAAACCGGGGCTACCGCGAGAGCGGTCTCGGGCGCCTGCACGGGCTGGAAGGCCTCCGCCGACTTTATGGGGAAACCAAACACATCTACGCCGAATACGGCCACCTGCGACAGGCAGGGCAGGGCGTTTGCACAAAAAAAGTGGGCAATCGTCACCGCGGGGGGCAAAAGGCCTCGGGGCTGCCTTCGGCGCAGGCTTTGGCGGCATGAGGCGCGCCGCGTCGCAACCCTTCGACTTTCGGGCAGGCGGGCACGCCACCACCGGGCGGCCTCGACGCTGACCTGCGATGTGACCGGACCCGAGGCCTGCCGCCAAGCCGGTCGCCCAGCATCACCGCCAACTCGGCCCCCACTTCGACATCCTCGTCAAACAACGGCCGCCCTCTATGCCAGCTTGCCCCATTTGCAGCGCTACGACCAGATCGACCCGGCGCTGTGGGATCAGGTCATGGCCGTCAACCTGCGCGGGGCGTTTCAACATGCGTCAAGCGGTCGCGGCCGGGGATGGGAGGCGCGGCAAGCAGGCCGCATCAATCCAGATCACCTCCGGCCACGGTCTATAAAGGCCTGCCCAATATAGCTTTGCACTTACATCACCTCAAGGGGCGGATTTGTCGGCCATGACCAAAGCCCTCAGCCGCAGCTTGGCCCCAAGGGCATCACCGTCAACGCGCTGGCGCCCGGCCTGACCTTGTCCGACAGCATCGTCGAGGAACACCGATTCACGGTGGCCCGAGACCCGCGCCAAAGCGTCGCCTCCCGCGCCAAATCCCGCGTGACGGTCCACCCCGAAGACCTACTCGCGCGCTGATATTCCTCGCCAGCGACGAAGCCGCTTTCGTCACCGGCCAAACCCTCGTGGTCGATGGGCGCGGGTCAGTAAACACTAACGCGCCCCGCCGATCGCCGACTGATCTCGTCGGCGGCTTGGCTGACCCCGCGGTCCCAATCGCGCTTTTGGCGGGTCCGCGCGTGAACCGTGCGGCCGGACCGGACACCGACACACCCGCCACGGCCACCCCAAAAACTGTCACGGATCACGGCGGGCGATGCACGAACATGCCGTCATAGCGTTCCTGGTCGTCAAAGCTCCAACCGCGCGCCGCCGTTTGCCGCCAGATCGGCAAACAGGACGGTCAGGGCGTCTCCAGCGTGGTGGCGGGTAAACGGTGCACAAGCACCGGTGCGGCCCAAGGGCCGCTCACCTGATCGGCGGGGCATTGCGGCCATCAAGGCTTTGGGCCGATCCCTGAGCAGTGCATCGGCCCGCGCGATCCCGGTCGAAAGAACGCGCGGTAATCGCGGGCGTGGCTTTCCACTTGGGGCGATAAACACCCACCTCGCTCGCGTCCGTCAGGCCAAGGTTCGCGCGTCTCGCCTGTGTCCTCCATCAAGCGTGGCGCATGGGCGCGCGCGCGGCTCGACCACATTGGTGCGGCGTCAAAAACATCGACGCCGACGCGGAATGCCCCAATGCCGATTTTTGCGCCAGGCTTGGCTCTTCGGGCGTCCAACTCGACGAAATCATGCCTTTCCAGCGTTGCCAAAATGCGGTTGCAAGGTTCGAGGGGGCAGGCATGCCAAACCTCCAGTGCGGAGGTCCAGACAGCGTTGCCTGCCTCCAGCCGTGCGGAGCGCCCCTAGCACTTTGCAAAACCCTCGGGTCGAGCGCTTGGAACCGTGTTTTTGCCAGAGGTGTCTGCTAAAGCCGAGCGGCGGGCGTCCACGGAGGGCGTTTCTGCGGGGCTTGGCATTCATAGGGCTTGGGTCATTCGCAGTTCCACGGTCACCATTAACATTTTGGGAAAATATTTCCAATAATAATCCATTAAATAGTTTTTTGGAAAACTAAAAAATTAACAAAAACAACAGATAGAGTGTTTTATGCGTTTTCAGAAAAACAATCGAAAAAAATTGCAAAAAATCCGAATCCCCGGCTACACACCCTTCAACACCACCCTGAGGAGGAGGCCCCCATTGTCACGCAAAAACCCTGTCTTATTCCCGGCCCACCAACATCCCGGACCGTCTGCGCACGCAATGAACGCCCAGACCGCGATCCACCGTGCGCCTGACTTCGTAGGACCTGCTAAGCCCGTTCTTGAAGATACAAAATCCATCTCGCACCACCCACAGGCACCATCATCACCTTCCCGGTCCTCCGGCCACTGGCGGCTGGAAAGCGGCGATCACCAACACCCTGTCGCCCGGCGATACCGTTCCTAAATCGCCCGCTACGGCATGTTTAGCCACGCTGGGATCGACACCTGTGCCAACGCCACGCCTCGACGTGCGTGTCATCGAATGCCCTTGGGGCCCGGCGCGCCTTGCCGCACAAGTTGAAAAGAGGCGCTTAAGCCGACACCCTCGGCGCGATCAAAAAAAGCCGTGCTGGTCCACGCATAACGAGACCGGCCACAGGCCGTGAAATCCGACATCGAGGCCTGTTGGCGCCTTGCTATGACCAAACGCAGCCAACGACGCCATGATGTTCGTTCGATTGCGTGGTCCTCGCTTCGGCCAATGCCGTTTGAGAATGGACCGCCATGGGGCGATCGATATTCGCCATTTTCCGGCGCAGCCAGAAGGGCTTCATGCTTTCTATACCGGGATGGCCATCGTCGCCGTGTTCGCCCAAAGCGCTGGCATGATGGAACCGCCCAACTGCCGCGCAACCTTTCTTTTGACTTAACCGCGACAATGATGGGGCCAACGCCAAGGGCGGCTTTCCCTACACCCGCCGCTGCAACTGATCTACCGGTCTGCGCAAAGCCTCGATATTGATCGCCGAAGAAGGCCTGCAAAAACGTCTACGCCCGCCACAAGGCCCGCTTGCCCCAAGGCGTTGCCGCGCTGCTGTGGCCGCTTGGGGCCTTGAAAAATCGCCGCAGTCACCGGATCTGTATTCCGACACGTCTCCGCGATCTACGTGCCCGACGGCTTTCGACAGGCAACGCGCTGGTGAACACGCTTTTGATGCCTACGGCGTGTCCTTCGGGCGTGCGGCCTTTGGGCGAGATGGAACGGCAAAAAGCCTTCGCATTTGGCCATCTGGGTATGTTAACGGATGTGATGGTGCTGTCGCGGGCTTGGCGACCATTGAAATGGCAATTTGGTCGATCTAGCGTTACCCGGTTAAGCTCGGATCGGGGCGTTGCCCGCCGCACAAGAACACTTTCCGGCGCCCACCCGCGCTGTCCAGTTTGCAAACGCCGGCAAAGATGAAAGATATCAACGACATGTATATTCCCCACCTTTGAGGACGTGAAGACGGCCCGACCGCGGATCAAACCGCATATCCACCGCCACCCCCGTTCTGGACATCCTCGTATTTCAACGACCCTTGTATGGTGCGGAGTTTGTTCTTTCAAGTAGCGAGAACTTCCAGAAAGCCGGCGCGTTCAAGTTGCGCGGCGCGTCCAAACGCCCCGTGTTCGGGCTGTCTGACGGGATGCCCGCCAAGGGCGTCTGCACCCACTCGTCGGGCAACCACCGCGTTCGCTGTTCCTACGCGGCGGTCGTTCGGCGGCATCCCGTGCAACGTGGTCATTTGCCGCGCACCCGCACCGGACGCCAAAGAAGCGCCCGCGTGCGGCCGGATTATGGCGGGCAATCATCACGAATGCGAGCCTTCGACCACCAAGGCCGCGAGGCAGTGGTTTGCCGAAGTCAAAGCGGCCACCGGCGGCAATTTCGTCCACCCTATAACGATCCGCGCGTGATCGACAAGGGCCAGGGGACGTTGTTCGCTGAGTTCATGCGAACAAAAAACCGACGGCCTCGACATTGATGGTTCGCCCCATCGGTGGCGGGCGGTATGATCTCGGGGCACTTGCCGACCCTGTCAATACGCGCCCGAGGGGTTGAAGATCATCGCGGCGAGCCTGGAGCAGGCCGATGACGCTTTACCGCTCTTCAAGCAGGCCAACATTCATCGCGACGACGCGCCCGTGACCATCGCGATTGGCCTCAAGGGTGCCGCCTCAAAGAGCTAACCTGGCATTCGATGGTCCAACCACGTCCACCGATATCTTGACCTGTTCCGAGCAGAAATCATCGATGCGATGCAAGCTGACTTGGCAGCGCGATGAAAATCGTGATGGAGCCGTCATGCGCGGTTCCGCTCCGCTACGATTTTGAAGAACAAAGAGAATTCGCGGGCCAAACGCGTCCGGTGTTCATCATCACCGGCGGCAATGTCGATCTCGGACAAATTGCCGTGGATTCATGGGCTAAACGGCCAACCCCGTTAGGGCGGGGTTCACCCGCCCCCGCACATTATTCTGGGGAGGACACTCCAATGAACGCACCAACCAAATTTCGAAAAGTTCCTCGAAGTCGGGCTATAACGTCCCCGCCGCTGTCTGCATGGACGAGGCTGATATCCCAAACGCCAGCCCTTTCATCGACCCGACTCGCGCTCGAGCGGAACGTGAAGAAAATGGGCGATTGGGCCAAAGACCACGGCATTGCGCCACCGCGTCCACGGCAGATGCACAAATCCGTCGATGGCTGCGCAACCTGCAAAATGCCCTTCGGCGGGGCCTGCGGCTTGTGTGCTGCCCAAAAAAAGTCAGCGAGGCCGAAGCCTTCGCCCGTGGCGGCATTCAAGGACGTTTCTTGTCTCGAACCCAGTGGCGCGACCCCCAAAAAAAAAATTCGACCGTCTGGCCCGTAATGCCCCTGCCTCGGCGCACCGCCACGCTTTGCTTGCGTTGGATGGGACGTCGCCAACGTGGCTGACCTGTCCGCCGCCACCCAAAAAGCCACGGCACCGAGATCGAGTGCCTCGTGGAAATCGACTGCGGCGGCTGGCCTTGCGGTGGACCACCACAGAAGCCGTTGTTGAGATCGCCAAAAGCCATTCGACGCGGCCCCTCGGCCTCAAGTTCGCGGCATCCAAAGGCCTTATCACGGGGCGGCGATTGCCAGCACATGGACAGCTACGAGGACCCGCGAAGCCCAAATCGCGATCGCCGTTGCTATGGTCTCCGACGCCCATGGCAGCGGCCTCTCAAAGCCGAAGGCCTTGAGTGCGATATCGTCGGCGGCGGCGGCACAGGCTCCTTACTATTTTCGAGGGCACATCGGGCGTGTTTAACGAGCTTCAGTGTGCTCCTACGCCTTCATGGACGCCGATTTGATGGCCGTATCCTCGACAAAGGAACGGCAAGCGCATTCGGACCAAGGGTGAAGGGAGAAACGCGCTGTTTCATCCTCACCCTCGATCATTTGAGCCACGCCAAAAGGGGCCGGACAAAAGCCATTCTGCGATTTGCGGGCCTTCAAAGCCCCAATCCGTTGGACTCCCGGCCTTTGGCCGTTCATCTACGGGGCGCAAGGGACGTGGAATACGTTGGAAATTGTTTCCGACCGGAGCACGGGGCGTTGATCGCGGGCGACCAAATGGGGCCTTTGAAGGTCAACGACAAACTCAAGGGCTGGTCCCCCCGGCCACTGCGAACCCAACCTTGGCAAACGTGCACGATTTTTGGGTATGTTGGGGGGCCGGGTAGGGGCGGGGCGGGGCCAAAGGTTAGAGACCCAGTTTTTTGGGCCCGGTCCACCCGGGCGCCGCGGGGGCTTCGCCTTTTGTACTTAAATCCAAAGGGGCGCCGAGGAAAAAACAGAAAGCGCGCACAACGCCGCAAACAACAGAACGAGAAAACACACACACACATGTTCCCCTTTTCTTGAC
>Ga0163217_1061598_pt1 | contig 16880 bp, 10 predicted proteins | sample SynspAceP_FD_185933 | JGI IMG/M metagenome (GOLD analysis project Ga0163217, IMG submission 185933) | Saline lake microbial communities from Ace Lake in Antarctica - Synechococcus sp. Ace-P (PacBio error correction) | ecosystem: Environmental > Aquatic > Non-marine Saline and Alkaline > Saline ... | reverse complement strand
ACAATGAATTCGCTACTTAGGACCGTTATTAGTTACGGCCCGCCGTTTATGGGGCTTCAATTCTGAGCTTCGCCTCGAAAGCTAAGACCCATCTTTCTTAACCTAATAAAGACACGGAGCAGGCGTCAGCCCCGTATAGTCATCTTTCGATTAGCAGAGGACTTGGTTTTATGAGTGAAACAGTTAGCTTGGGGGCCTATTCACTGCGCGGGTCTGACCCAAATGGTTCAGCCAACCCCTTCTCCCCGAAGTCCTACGGGGTTCATTTTTGCCGAGTTCGCTTAACGAGAGTTTCGCTTCGCACACCTTAGGATTCTCTCCTCAGATACCTGTGTCGGTGTCTGACGGTACGGGGGCATGCATATTGTCTTCTAACTATGAAGCTTTTTCATTTGACAGTGTGGACATCATAGGAACTCTCGGTCTTTTTCCCTCCCCATCACAACTTGTCCTTAATAGAGGGCAAGCATTTGACTGACCTCAAGACTTGTTGCCTTGCCACGCACAATAAATTTACAAACAGTGAGCGTATTCCTCTAGATCCTTTACTGCCTTGTCCTCTCCATTGTTCAAATCGAACCAAAACAAAACTGGTTACAGGAATCCCTCAAACCTGTTGTCCATCGTCTACGCCTACGGCCTTCGACTTTGGTCGCCGACTAACCCTGGGAGGACGAGGCGCTTCCCCAGGTAAAACCTTTGGAGAGTATCCGAGGACGGTGGACATTTCTCACCCGTCTTTCGCTACTCACTACCCGGCATTCTCACTTCTAAGCGCTCCACCCAGTGCCTCACGGTTCTTGCTTCGGGACGCCCTAGAACGCTCTCTACCATAGAACCTAAGTTCTATCCACAGGCTTCGGTGTTATGTTTAGCCCGGTATTAAATTTTCGGGCGCGGAGCGGTCAACTCGACTAGTGAGCGTGATTACGTTATACTCTTTAAATGATGGCCTGCTTTCTGAGCCAACGATCCTAGTTGTCCTAAGCAACCCCACATTCCTTTTTCCACTTAACATTAAACTTTGGGACCTAGCTGGATCTGGGTAACTGGGCTGTCTCCTCCCCCTCTCGACTACGTTCTTATCACTTCGTAGTCTGACTCCCGATATTAAATCAATGGCTTCGGAGTTTATCTGAATTCGGTAACCCGAGAAGGGCCCCTAGTCCAAACAGTTGCTTCTACCTCCCATGATTCTAATTCCGAGGCCTAAGCCCTAAAGCTATTCGGAAGAGAACAGGCTATCTCCAAGTCGATGGAATTTCTCCGCTACCCCACCTCATCCCGCATTTTTCAAATACGGGCGTTCGGTCCTCCACGTGCGATTATTACCGCACCTTTCAAACCTGGACATGGGTAGATCACTTGGTTTCGGGTCTTACGCCACATACCATTCGCCCTATTCAGACTCGCTTTCGTAACGCTCCGTCTCATCAACTTAACCTCGCATGAGATCGTAATCTCGCCGGTTATTACCAAAAAGGCACCTGTCGACCCGACTTACACGGAGCCTCTATACTACTTGTAAGCACCGGTTTCAGGTGCTGTTTTCACTCCCTTTGCGGTTCTTTTCACTTTCCCTCACGGACTGGTTCACTATCGGTCACTAGGTAGTATTTAGCCTTGGAGAGATGGTCCTCCGGATCCGACGGAATTTCTCGTGATTCCGCCGTACTCAGGATACTGATCAGAGTCGAAACGAATGTTTCAGTTACGGCTTGTTTTTTCCTCTCTTGGCGGATACGCCTTTGCCCAGGTCGCTTCTTCTACTTCGTTCGACTTTTATGACTGTCTATTGTGTTTTTCAGTCCTACAATCCCCAGAATAAGCAAGCTTTTTCTGGTTTTGGGAGCTTTTTCCCGTGGTGTCCTCGCTTCTGCCGCTACTCCAGGGAATCGATTTTTCTTTTCTCTTCCTGCAGTGCTTTCAATGGTTGTTTCAGTGTCTCTGCGTTCTACCTTCTTAGTTGACCTATGTATTCAGTCAATAGTAAACCCGATTAAAGAGTGCTGGTTTCCCCATTCGGAAATCTCTGGATCAAAGGCATACTTACTAGAAATCCGAGCATACGGCGTTAGTCCCGTCCTTCTTCCCAGGCTCCTTAGTGCCCGAAGGCATCCACCGTGCCGCTCCTTATTAACTTTAACCTATGGGTTCATGTTAACTACTTCATTCACTCTCATGGTGAGTCCAGAAAATATAAAAAATAAAAACGCGTGTTTTCTTTGGGTTTCTTGCTGTTTCTTTACATTGACAGCCAGGCTAATGCTGTCCTCCAAACACTATCCAGGTTTTCAAAGAAAACAACTAAAGCTTAAACTTGATTTTGACGAGTATTTAGGGACCTCTCAAAACTGAGCAAATTGTAAAACCAACTGTGACGGTTCCGTATATAGTTTCCTTAGAAAGGAGCGTGATCAAGCCGCACCTTCATACGGCTACCTTGGTTACGACTTCTTCCCGAATATTCTATGCCCACCTGTAGGCGGCTGGCTCCCAAAAGCGCCGTTCTAAGCTCACGGACTCGGGTGTTACAAAACTCTCGTGTTTGTTGGACGGTGCGGTGTGTACAATAGACCCGGGAAACGTATTCACGGCGGCGTTCTGGATCCGCGATTTACTAGCATTTCCGGCTTCATGCAGGCGAGTTGCAGCCTGCGGTCCCGAATCGAGAATGAGGCCTTTTAATGAGATTAGCTAATGACTCGCGGATCTTGGACTGTTTACCATCCATGTTAGGCAACGTTGTCTGTAGCCCACTGGTCACTAGGGGTGCATTGATGATTTGGGACGTCTCATCCCACTCCTTTCCTCCGGTTATCCACCGGCAGTCTCACTAGAGTGGCCCAACTGAAAATTGCTGGCAACTAATAATAGGGGTTGCCGCTCGTTGCGGGACTTAATACCTCCAAACATCTCACGACACGAGCTGCGACAACCATGCGGCACCACTGTCACTTTAGTCCCGAAGGGGGAAAGCTCTTAATCTCTAAGAGTGGTCAAAGGATGTCAAGGAACCTGGTAGGGTTCTTCGCGTTGCTTCGGAATTAACCACATGTGCTCCACCGCTTTGTTGCGGGTCCCGTCAATCCTTAGTTTTCAGCCTTGCATAGGCCCGTACTCCCCAGCGCGGGGCGTGGCTTAATGCGTTAGCTGCAGCACTGCAGGGGCGGAAACCCCCCAAACACTAGCACTCATCGTTTTACGGCGTGGGAGACTACCAGGGTATCTAACCTGTTTGCTCCCACCGCTTTCGAGCCTCAGCGTCAGTTACAGGACCAGAGAGTCGCCTTTCGCACTGGTGTTCCTCCATATATCTACGCATGTTCCACCGGCTACACATGGAATTCCACTCTCCTCTTCTGGCACTCAAGTTCTCCAGTTCCAATGCGACCTTCCCCAGTTGAGCTGGTTGGTCTTTCACATCAGACTTAAAGAACCGTCCTGCGCTCGGCTTTACCGCCCATAAAACCGGACAACGCTTGCCATCTACGTATTACCGCGGCTGCTGCGCACGTAGTGAGCATGGCCTTGTCTGCGTTAGATACCGTCAGGGGATGAGCAGTTACTCTCATTCCTTGTTCTTCTCTAACAAACAGAGTCCTTTACGATCCGGAAAACCTCTTCGACTCACGCGGCCATTGCCTCCGTCAGACTTTCGTCCATTGCGGAAGATTCCCTACTGCTGTGCCTCCGTAGGAGTTGGGCCGTGTCTCACGTCCCAGTGTGGGCGATCACCCTCTTTTTCAGGGGTTCGGCTACGTATCATGCTTTGGTGAGCATTACCTCACCAACAGCTCTAGCGCCGCGGAGTCCATCCATAAGCCGGTAGCGAGCCACCTTTTCATCCGTTCGCCATGCGGCAATGGCAGATTTATGCGGTATTAGGCATCCGTTTCCGATGTCCCTATCACCCCACTTATGGGCAGGTTACCACGTGTTACTCACCCGTTCGCCACTCCTCTTTCCAGTCGAGTGCAAGCATTCAATAGGAAAGAAGCGTTCGACTGCATGTATTTAGGCATGCCGCCAGCGTTCGTCCTTGAGCCAGGGATCAAAACTCTCATAAAAGTTGAACCAAACCGTTAGGTATGCTTCGCTTTTAACGATGCTTGAAGCTCATTAAAATTGACTTGCTAGCGAATAATTATTCACTTGTTTCTTTTGGTTCGACCCTTTGGTTCGACCGCCGTACACAGTTATGTTTTACTTTGTTCAGTTTTCAAAGGTCTAATTTGTTTCGTCTTGTCGTTTTTGACAACTTCTAAATAATACCAAGAAGTCATTTACTTGTCAATTAACTTTTAATAAAATTTTTGTTTGATGTAGTATTTATTCAATATCGACTTACTTATTTCAACACGACTTCAATATATTATTCATGATGGTTATTCATTGTCAAAAGGCGTATAACTCATCTTTTTTCTAGGCATTTCTATCTATTTATTTCTGTTGCACAATTAACGGAACAAACCAACATCTATTAATATAACAAGTTTATTAATAGTTGTCAATAGGAAAAACTTCTTTTTTACTTTTATTTAAAAACTTTTAAATAGATTAACCAAATCACATTTGATAGAGATTGAAAATCTTTTTTACACCATCTGCCTATATCTATTTTTCTTTCCAATTACAAATAAAATCAGCATTCTTGGATTTATCTATTTCAAATAAGCATTTATCCCGCAACACAGTCTATCGAATCGCTGCAAAACCTTTCTTTCGCATAGGCTTTCGACTTCGGGGAATAGGAGTTGTTTGGATATGCCTGTCCTGAACAAAACTGCGTTGAACAGTTTAAGCGGTGCAAATACAGATACCGCTTCACTTGGGGTCCTTTTCCCAAAACATTTCATCCCATTCACTTTTGACGACTCCATTTAAAACAAACATCCCCGCCGGTCTGATTGCCTACCGTCCAAGAAAAACTTCTCCACGTTCGATAAGCCTCTGCAAGTATTGTGTTATCCTCACCTTCAAAAATCCCACTCCATTGCTTTTGATCCTTTTAGTTGGAACCATTGCGCAGCCTGTTGCAACATGGGCTTTATTAAGGTGTATCCTTTGGTTTTAGCTTTGATGTATCATCACTCTTTTAGTCATACTCTCCCTACTTTCCAATCTATTATATTTACTCCTAAAATAAAAAAAAATAATTATGATTAGTAAAAAAACCTGAATTAGTACACGAACCAAGCAATGACTAACTTAGTCAAATGCCTGATTCACTATAGTAACTTTACAGGATTCTTTCTGTCTAGTATTTATTTTTATAAACGTGCGTTTAGTTCTTTTGCTAAATCTTCAAATCCTGGTTACCTTTAGCCAAAGCAACCATATTCTTTTGTATGCTTCTACTCCAGGTTGGTCGAATGGATTTACTCCGTTCAGATTAACCTGAAATACCTATTGCTATTTCAAAGAAGTACATTAGATATTCCTAATGTGTTAGGCATTTCGTGTTTCAAAGAACTAGGGTAACAAGTAAGTTAGGCTAATCTCCATCCGTATGGGCCAATAAACGTTCCTTGGGAAAGCTTTTGTTATTAACAAAGTCTATTTCTTTTTTCCTTGTAAATAACCTAGTCCATCTAAAATCATCAGTGTTTATTGGGATGACTTATATGTGGTGTTCTAGGTATTATTTACTTTTAATGTTGTGTTCAAAAATATTTATACTTATGCCATCTTTGAATGTTGTTTGTCGACTGGAATGTAATCAGTATGAGAAGTTTGCACTGCTGGGAAAAATACCTTTTTGGTCTTTTCTCCTTTCGGACGTCACAAGTAACTGTTTCCACCGGTTCTGAGAAATATTTGTAATGTCGTTTGATAACCTTATTCCAATATTTCTGTTGTTTTACCCTTACGGCGGTAAAGTGCATTTCGATCGCTGCCTTACGTTGGTATGCTCTCAAATTTTCTCTCTTAGACTGTCATACTAAATACTATCTGAGCTGCATCAGTAGGCACTTTGTCATCCCAAAGATCATTATATTCGGCTTTCCAACCGCTGCGATCCAGGCAATAAAAACCTACAGCTTACACTTGAGAAACGGCCCACCTAATATCAATCAGCCGATAATTAATGATTCGGCCTATCGTGCATTGGCTTCTTCTTTAAAAGCGTCGTGGTTGCGTTGTATCCGCTTGTGTGGCATAAGATACGTTCTTAGTCGTTCAGGGTTTACCCGTGATTTTTTTTCTAGGCATTCTTTAAAAACACGAAAAAGCAAATAGCTGTTTCTTGTGTGTTCTAGTATTGTGTACCAGATTTTGATATAATTTGTTACATGTAGAAACTCTCGATCGTGCCAATTACTTCAATTCAATCAGTGGTGTAAGTACGCTTGCACTAATTTGCTGAATTACCGGCAAAGAAAACTTGTGGTTGTTTTCTATCTTTCCTTTAGGAAGTTACCGTTGTAGAATGAATGGTTTTTAAAAAGTCTACCGCTGCTTTAGCACTAGATATGAACTTCCAACCAATATCGAAATTTCGACTAAAAACTTCTGAATCCGTTTGTGATTAATTTTTTCAACCTGCCGCAGCTTTGATACTCGTAGAGAAAATTCTTTCCTGCCCTTTATGCGTAGTTTTTAGGCCCCAGTCAATCAACCAGATTAGGGTCGCTTTTCTGCTCCTGTCCCCTTGCGTAACATCTCATTCTGCAGTCAGGTTTACTTGCTGTTGCATATTTGAAATGTTCATGTGGTTGTGGTACAAAATTTTGTCGATTTATTGAGATGAGTCAAACTGTTTAATGTGTCCCATGTAAAATCCCTCCATCATTTTGTGTATTTTGCGAATTAAAGTCTAGAATCTCAATTCTCATTACTCTCTTAAACTTTAGTAGTTTTCAGAGAGAAATAGCAAGAAAAAAACAAGCATTATCTGAATTGGAAATGTGTTAGTTATTTTTTATTTAAAATTGAGAACACCCGAGGCCCGAAATTTCCCACCCTTCAAGCAGCTTCCGTTAACGCAACCTGATTGCCACAAATGCAGAGCCCTGAGAGTAATCTTCTTCACTATTATGCGTCTACTTGAATCTCTTTGGTTGGGCGCAGACTTTCAAAAACAAATAAGGATGTGTTTCTTCCATTAATCTTACTTGCCATGGTTAGTTTCAGGAATATATTTTAGATGTTATGGGGATTATCGATAACTTAAACTTTTGTTTTAATTCTTCTAAGATACAAGCCAGTTCCTGTTTGTGTGTCAAGAACTTGAGTTACCGGGAAGGAAAAGTTTTTCATTTTCATTCTCTACTAAAAAAAAACACGTATTTACCTTCTGGGTTATGCGTCATTATAGGTTCTCAGCCCACCCGTTGTTTGTTTTCTGTCATTTCCAAGCACCTCCACCAGACTTAAGTTTTAGTGCGCAGTCAATAGATAAGTTGACATTTTGGAGTACAGCACAAAAGGACAAATAAATCTATCTTAGTTTATTTTGTCTTGCTTCATCTGTTTTGGCTTCTTTGATCCACTGTGGCATCAATTCACGGTATAGTATCAATCCATCTCGCGTCCGTTTTTTCTCCCTGACGGTATTTTCTTTTCTTAGAATGGTACTTGAAAATGAGGTTTCGTTCTTCTAATTACTCTAACGAAAACTAATTTTTTTCGTGTATCATCAATATCTAGAATGACGACAATCCATTACATTCTCCCAACGGTTAAAAAACTTCATTCAGATTTTTTACGTATCCATGTGTGCATTCGAAATTATGAATCAAATCCCTTTGTGGTTTTTCTTTATCTAAGGAAACAAATTTGCCCACCATAAGGTGAATACCTGTTATTCACCTTTAACCAATTCATTTCCCCAAAATTTTATAATCCCCTATCCACCTCATTTTTGATAAACATTTTATAAAACCCCTCTACTTCTTTACTTCTGATTGTATTCATAACAGTTTAAAATTTATGAAAATAGTATTCGCTTCCTAATAGCGTTCTTTTTTTAAGCGAAAATACAAGTATGATAGAAATCGTATATCTCACTTAACGTATACTAAAAAAGAGACGAATGTCATTATTTACTATTACTATAAAAGGAAGTGCTTATACTGGACTTATTCATTTGACTGAGTTATCGACCGTTAAGACAGTTGGGGATTAAATGGAATAATTTAGGCCAACTTATTTGGTTCTGAAGAAGTTTTACCAATAGGTGTGGTAGCGGATATGGATTATGCAAATCCCAAAACAACTAATACTTGATTCTTTTTACAGCAGGTTCTCGATTTCTCGTATTGGGCTACACTGCTCTCCGATTCTCTTATAAACGCTATTATTCACTGGCAAAAAGAACGCATCCAAATGGCATTAACAAAAGATGAAATCTTATTTTTCGCCCGGAGTTGTACCAAAAGATAGACTTTAATTATCCAAGCTCTTACAAATAGAGCAAGATTGCTATATGTTTCTGATTTCCTTTTATACCCTTTTCAAACTATGATTCAATTAATACAAACGTCGTTGTATTCGTTCTTACATTCATAATAGAGAACGATTCAGTTTAAAATGGATTTTTGAAGAGATAGATAGAAAACAACTTTTTGCTGAAGAACAGGTGGTGAAATTGTATTGTTTATTTTATGTAACCCTCAAAATCCAGGGACGTGTTTTTGCGTCCAAACAAGAATTAATCACGCTAGCTGATCTCTGTAAAAAAATACGATGTTTTTTTTAATGATCAGTGATGAAATACTGGCGATTTTAATTTTTTCACCGCACCAATTTACTTTCATTTAGTTTACTTTGAAGGCCGATGTTATCAAAATTTTGTCATTACACTATCTGCTGCAACAAAACATTCAACATCGGCGGTGGTGTGAAACACCTTGTCAATGGATTTATGTCCAAAAACCCAACACCTTTTACAAACAAATTTAATCACTATCAAGAATGCATTGAGCATAGTGGGTTTTAAATACTTTTGGTTATGTACGCGAAACAGAAATAGCTTTCACCCAGTGTGCCCATGGTTAGAGCATTATTGGAAGAACTCCATCAGCGAAAAATATAGGCTATTGATAAGTAATTTTTTTGATCATGTGAGTATGCCGGCAAGTAACTGTGAGATGAAATATCAACAGGAATCCCTCTTTATTTTGGTTTGACTGCTCTAGTCTGGAATTGACGGATGAGGGAAATGTAATGAACGCGTTTTTAATCGCATTGTAGGGTAAAATTGCCCTAAAATTCTCCGGTGTTGCTTATGGTCCTGGCGGCTTCATCAATTAGTATTGAGGCTAATTTTTGCAGCTCCAAAAAATGCTTCCCAAGAAGCGTTTAAACGAATTAAACTATTACTTTTGAGCGATTAGAAAGAATATAAATAACCCGATAAAAAGTCACTTTTTAATTGCTAGCTTTATCGGGCTTTTTTTTATATGTGTTACTTTTTTTCTATTTGCTTAGTTGTTCTACAGCTATATAATACGGACATTCCTAGTAATACCGGCATTGTTCACCCAAAGCCTGGCGTAACAATGTATGGCCCTATTCTTTCTATGGAAGGCAAAGTCTCCCACCATTAGTTCGTGCAAATTCTGACGAATTAATTGAAAGTTGTGCTTGCTCATTTACCCCCCCACATAAAACGTATTCTTTCAGCGACTCCAGAACTAATTGTATAATTCATTTAACAGCTTTGGCGCCAAATATAAATTAAGCTCCCATTTCCAAACGTCATCTGATATCATCTGCTAACCCTGCATCTCCTTTTTCTCTCCCCTTCGTACCGTATAGCTCTCAATCCAGGTGGCACAGCGGCGCAATACTCGTGTCTAAGCAATTCGTTACTTGGGTACAGGACAACTACCTGCGAAAGTTGTCAAGTACATGGGATGCAACCGACGAGAACCATGCCATCGCTGTCCATCTTACTTTATGAGCCAGGTATGCTGATTAATAGTCGCATTTATACAGCTCGCCGCCAATACCTGGTCCAACCGTTAAGTTAACACCACACTAAGACAAGCCTAATGCTGACTCCTTTTTTTCTCAGTTCCCTAAGCAGCTGCGTTGACATCTGTTGTCAACGACAGGCAATGGCATATCTGTTTTGGATTGCTCCTAGAAGAAATTCATAATTTTTCCAAGCCGTTTTTTTGTGTCGTTGTTACATAAACCATTACGTAGATGAAAAGCCCTGGATAACAGTGGCATATTCGTTAGGCCCAAGAGATCGATTCCTCGCTGATAACTCGAAGACATCAAATAAGCAAAACCTGTGCCCTGCCTCCTAACGTTTTTCTTCTCTTGGTTCCTGTATGTAGGCCCCTATACTGAACTTTCGTCTTTTCGTTACATACGCTTGTTCACACTTACTGGCACAGACAAATTCGTGTTTCGCCCTGCTTCAATTGCCGCCATAAAATCATTATTTTGCACATTCCTTTCTCACTTACTTATGATCTATTATGTTAGCATAGGAATCGCAAGATATAATGATGCACGTTCTCAGACTAATTTCAACTTAAGAAATATAATTGAAGAGACCAGTGATTTTGTACCGCCGCGAGATTGAACATATATGATCATAGTCAGGACACTTTTCGCTTCTTCGGTTTCATAAACTTCTATTTCACGCATTTTTTTTTCCCGGTATAAATACTTTTTCTTTTGTTTTTTTGGGGGAATTGTTAGTGAAAATATAAAAGGGCTTTTGGATAATCTGGTGCTACTCGCTTCATGCTGACCAGTCCTACGGAGAAAGTATAACCCAGAATTGTCTCATTTCCATAAATGAGAGTTAGATGTGGGTAAACTTAATTGTCTAATCCTATCGTGGAATCGCCACATAATGTCGTTCTTCTAAGAAAACAAAAAAAACTCTTCGCATAATTTTGCGGAGAGTTGTGTGTTCTTTTGATTGTTGATTAAGCTAATTCGATTGATTGCGAGACAACGTTCATTTACAGGTTTATCTTGCGGACCACGTCTCAACGTTTTCTCGGATAGCTTCTACCAAACTCCATACCATTCAACAACTGTCCGAATGACCGGTATGTTTAAAGCTCCCTGACCATTGGGTGTTTCGACATTTGCTTTGTCAATGCTTGCGATCACTTCTGCAGCGGTAAACCTGCTCCTTCTAATTGACTTAAGGCATATTAGCTGGCAGCTTTAGGAGCTTTACAAACAAAGGAATTGGGCTTTCCGTTACGTGTCCAGGTCGCGCATTTTGCCATTGAAGACCGCGGCCATCCACAAGTAAGGGGTGTCATTGAAACTCATCTTCAAAAGATTCTCCCCCAAAGACTTTCTCCACCCATTCCAGTACCTGTTGGATCGCCACCTTGAATTCATAAATTCAGGAATAACACGTTAATGGAAGATGACTCTCAGTGAATAGCCTCTGTGTTGCTAGACCTAAAAAGTTTTCAAACTGCTTTTAAGAAACGGGGTGCTAATCTGGGATTAAGTTTACTGTGGACTTCCCCCCCATATTTGTTATTATCGGTTGCTGTTTTTTTCATTGTTCTTGCTCACTTCGACGCTGAATGTAATTGTAGAAAATTTGAGTTCATGTTGTGTTCCTCCTTATTTTAATTATTGTTTGTGAAGTCATACTTAACAATTTGAATTTTTACCAGATGATTTTATTTTTTAGATGTGTATATAGCTTTTTCTCCTGAAAAGGCTTTGACAGATTTATTCCGGGCTTTATCAATTCGGCGTTATGAATTAATAAAAATAAGTTATTTTTTTTTTGATCTGTTCTTTCTATTAAGCTAGACTTTCGATTGTGAATGGCGTATAATAGACGAAAAATAGAAAGGTCTTTACTTAAAAAAGGTGCGCCCTCCATATATTGGCAATTTGTGTCAAATTTTCCCTCTTATCGCTGCTTTAAAACAGCGATATATTTCTTTTGGCACAAAACTTATTAAAATTCCAGCGTCGGCCTCTTCTTTTGGCGAGGCGGAAAAAACCACTTGGGGATTGAGGGACTGGTCGGACGTGGGAGGTATGGGCCGTGAGTTCGTGCGCATCCGCGCTCATTTATCCTTTTTAATTTACCAGCTTTACTCTTGCTAAAGAAGGAGTAAATTCGTGGCTTTGTGTTAGCGATTGCCGGCCAAGTTACTTGCGCAGAATTGACTTGTTGATGTTTAGATTTATGGCGTGTTGCGCCAGAACAAAGTGGTGAACAAGGTATTTTATTTAAACCACTTAATACTTGATTCCAAATCTCAGCAACAAAGTTTTAAGAATCACACATGAAATCTACACACAAAATCACCTCCAAAAGAGACTCATTTAAAGAATATTTTAAGGCCATAAACCATCGAAGTGTTCTTTGGAATTTATAATTCTGGGTGCAGTTGGTGTGGCTTTCCGTGAGTGTAGAAAATTTTGATTACATTTTGGTTTATAGGATTTAATTCTCTACTCCTGACGATATTGATAAATTGTCCTTCCAAACATCTTTTTTAGCGGACCCTAATAGGTTCTTCTATAAAGATGTTTTTATTCGTATCAAGACCCCTCAGGGACCAAATTGTCATTTTATGTGCTATACTGATACACGCTTTTACAGACTTTGTTACTAGGATGGAGGAATAACCTTGAAAACAACTAAACGAAGTATTTGGACATCACTATTATGGTGGCGGTCCTATTGCATGTTATTGCTGCTTTTTTATGGTGGAATGCGAAATGCAACAGTTAAAATCGTCGAAATCTTCCACAGTTTGGTGGACAATTATCTATTTGCTCTATTCCTGAAAAAAGATATATTTGATGTTGGCAGCTATGCCGGTAAATCGGCTGCGCAAGAATTAATTGATAAACCTCTCTATACAAATGTCTCGCTTTGCATCAGGACTATGTTGCTGTTAGAAGAAAAGAAAGTCCTCGTGAATATCAAAAAAAATTGTGATGGTATCTTGAAAACACCAACACTAAAAAAGCGGATTCATTATTCAAAAGCAGTGATCCCAAATGTTACAATGCTGCGCGTGACACGGGCTTTGCCCAACCATCGACGCCTTGAAATCGAACAGGCAGAAAAATTATGAAGGCGAAAAACACTTTCGTTCTACGTCAACCAAAAGTATGTGCGAACAGTTTTAAAATCGGGAAACGGTTGCTTATTTTGTGGCGCGGCGATTCTCAAGTTGATTGGGCACTGCTCTAGAGCCTATTGCCTAAAAAAAAGTTATTATCTGAATCCATCGTCGGAATAAATTTAGGGCACTTGAAAACACAGTGTCTCAGTATGGAAAAATCAAGTGTTAGAAATTAAAAACGCCCTTGGTCCCAAAATCTCTCCAAGGGAAAAAGATCAATTTTTAAAGTCATGTTCATTTAAAGCTGAACAAAGCTCGTGGGCGATCAAACAGAAACGCTTTGAAATCGATGCCTGGATGATTTTCCTTGTAATTATGGCTTTACTTCTTCTATCGGACCTTATGAAAATGGGGCTCCTCCGAAGTTACCCGACAACGAGGATTTTGTGAATTAGTAAAATGCGAAACCAGTAACTTCCTGGAATTAGTCATGGCCGCGCTGGCGTTATACTGATACTTGAACGGGAAAAATTGACCTTATCCCGCAACCGCTTTTTGGCATAGGCTCTACTGCTATCAACCTCAATGCTATGACGCTTATATTAATCAGATGATAGCGCTGTCCATCCGTGTGCCCACAGCCAAAGCTTAGTTTTGGTTAATCGTGTATCTTATACTCGCTGTAACTATTTCATGTCGTAATTGAAAATTGAGCCTCTTTTTTTAAAGTCGCTTTATCCGAACTATCCATTTGTTCTTGAGCATATAATGGAACTTAGTCTAGTTTTATAGGAGGGTTTTCAACATGGCAAAAGAAAGTGAAAATATTACATTCAAAAAGGCCTCTTATTTAATTAAAGAGCGTGGAGTGGAATTATAAGCCGATATAGCAGCGTTAGTTTACTTTTACAAAACACCTATTATTAAGTGGATTTGGACCTTATCGCCAAGAATGGGATTATAACTGTAACGTTGAAGACCGTTTATTAAAGCGAGAAAGTTCTCAAAATACATTTTAACGGTATTTTCAATAGGATTAATTTTAGCAGAACAAAAAAATTAATTGGAATCCTCTACAACAATTATTTCAGAGGATGAAGGACTATACGGAGATTGTGAAATTCTAGCTCTTTCTATCGTTAACGTATACGGATCAATTCGGATTTTTACAAACTAGGCTTACATCGACAAAATAAAACCAGGTATCTAGCTAAATTAGACACCACTTCAGGAAATTAGGCCGAAAAGTACAATGTCCATACCTCATGGATGATATCATTGGTGCCATCGGTTGCTGCAGGCCGCCAGTCGACTTTAGCACCACGCCGCGCACCAACAAAAAGTGATTTTCAGCCGTGCAAATAACAAAAGATTGTTGGCGTGACGCAGCTTTAAAGAAATGCAAAAATCAACGGTAACTTCGCCTAGAAAATTAGGAACCAGTCGCTAGGATGTTCATTTGTCCTATTGACCCGAGTTTACTTATTTTTTTTGAAAAAAACCTTCTATGAAAATCGTTAAATAAAATACGTACGTTCCGTTTTGGTTTCCTATTCTTAGGAAAAAAAAATATTAAAAACGGGTAAAGAAACAAAAATTACTAAAGGAGTGAAAAAAATGGCAAATATTTGCGTGAAAAAGAGATGATTTCCCATAACACTGTACTGTTTTTCCTCAGTGCTTTATGTTGATGAAGATCACTCTTATCATAGATAAGTTCTCCACGATCGCTTGCAAAAAACAAACTTGATAAAGGCCAGGACATCCACGGAAAGCCGAATAAAGAATACGAAATAAAAAAATCGATATTTCCTGGTTTTGACCAAAGGAAAACATCTCTTATGACTTTGACCCACGATGTTCTTCTCTGTACACGCTAAGCCGCCATAATGAATCAAGTGAAAAGAATGAAGAAGGTCAATTCATGAAAAGCGAACGCTTCATATGGGCAGTATGACTCGTCAATTCTATCTAAAAAATAGCAGACGAAGAAAATTAGTAAAGCACCCTATACGGATGGTGCTTTTAACTTTAAAAATGCCTAAACTAAGTAGTGAAAGACAATAAGAAAAAACAGATTACTATTGATTAAAAAGTAACATGAAACTTTCGATGGATTATCGCTCAGCACCGGGAAGTACAAAAACACACCTTCAATAATACACAGATCACCTTGTGTACTAATTGTAAGTGCATTTATCTAAAAAAACCTGTGACCCATCTCCGGTGCCTCAGCGATGGGTATAAGTTTCATGTTCATGCTTAAACCATGGCCATACGATTTACGACTGTTAAAAATAACCAGCCCACTATGCATTGTTTAACTCTATCAAAGAAAGCCGCTAAAATAAAAACAATGCAATAATGTAAGGGCCTCGGCTCTCAGTGCTAGTGATAAGATAGGATCGTGATGGATTAAATAACAGATCATTATGTGAAACAGAACAAATAAAGCATAAATAACTCATCATAGAAATTTCCCCGAGTGACGATTAGGAAACACATGGGCATAAAGTCACCCAAAAATAAACAATTAATTTCCAAAAAGTCATTTCATCGTTCGGTTGATATAACGGCAAATTAAAAAAGATCAATTGTGACACAAATAGCTACACTATAATTAATTAAAAAACCATTTTTTACTTCAGTAAAGAAATGAAAAGGCCTTTTTCTGACTAGGGAAATTTGCATTATTTAATCGATACCCCATGGTTTATTTAAGTATATCAATTAAAATACGATTAATTATCCATATCGTTTCTTTTACTAATACCAAAGTGATTTCAGGGAATGTTAAAATACGTTAGATCAAATCAAAACGGAATAAAAATATGATGGTAACCAATGTGTCAAATACATAAGAATAAATACTTGTCTAATCCATATAAAATGAATTGCTTTTGTTTTCATTCTTATTATCCACTCATCTAATGAATGGATATGGTGCGTTGGCTGTATTTCATTTCATTTGTCATATTTCTGGGATTTCGTAAACCCGCGTGTAGACTAATTAATGTATCGATTTCCATTTTGACATAATACTCGCTAAGGTAATATATTCCGGCGCTTTGTTCATATAGTTCCTGATCAGTCCGTATCGCCACTCTCCACCTCCATGCTCGTGTTCTTTATCGCCTGAGCTCTCAATCGGTCTTCTAAGCTTCAGGCTCGAATGAATTGACTCCCGGTTTTGGCGCCGCGCTATAATAGTTGGGCTCTTAGCATCGTAGTAGCGGTCGTGCAACAACCCATAGCTACCAGTGACCCGCTCCCGGCAACCATTCGCTCTTTTCGAGTAGGCATACTCTTGTGTCCTTTATTGGTCGCAATAAATTGGGCGCCTTTTTGAATAGCTAACCGTTTGCTACCTCAAAAATCTGAATTATACGTAAGGCCGCCACGATCTAAAGCAACCACTACAAAATCAATTCTGTCTCAATAAATCCTGATTTAGCCAACGCATCTTTTAGTTCCCGGTTTTCACCAATTCGAATAGTTTATTCCCTTATTTATACTGTTTCATTGTAACTTAGTCTAGATCTGCTCATCAGAGGGCAGTGTTAAAGTATGCTTTCTGTGTACATCTATGTCAAAGTTAATACGTAGTATTAGTCCAGTCACTTCTTTTTTTGCGTTTTTGTCGTATCCTGTTGCCGCCTGGACAACAGAACAAAACCGAATGGGCACTTGTTTATCTTGTAACTCTGATTGAATTTTAAACGCTCTGGTGTGCGTGCCTAAGATAGGTTGGTTGTACATTGTACATTGTTCGCATCTAATCAATTAAAAATACCCTTTGTTTAATCCATAAAATCTAATTGTCCCATAGTCCTATTCCCGTGTATT
>Ga0163217_1048974_pt1 | contig 16882 bp, 10 predicted proteins | sample SynspAceP_FD_185933 | JGI IMG/M metagenome (GOLD analysis project Ga0163217, IMG submission 185933) | Saline lake microbial communities from Ace Lake in Antarctica - Synechococcus sp. Ace-P (PacBio error correction) | ecosystem: Environmental > Aquatic > Non-marine Saline and Alkaline > Saline ... | reverse complement strand
GTTAAAGATTATTCAATTCTTGTTGGGCTATTCAAAGCCCAATTACAGCATGCTGATGGTCAGTCCGTTGATAGGGGCCTTACTACTGGACACACTCAGACAGATAAACCGGCGGTATTATTAAAAATGCTCTTGGTAAGTATTTGAGTTCACGAAGCACTTAAATAGCTTGCCATGTTAAATCGCCAAATTATTCGGCGAGGGTGCTAAACTGGGCTGATTTTTATTTGTGCCCCTGCAACAGCACACTAAAAGTCATAATCCCGCACGTTAAGAAGAAAAATTATTGCCGGACAATGCCCGCGAATTTGCGGTTGCTTAGTTTTTCGAATCAAAAAATAGTCGGTTTCAATATTTCAATCAAGGGCAAGGCGATTACCACTACTTTGAACATCAATCTTCATCTCAACGAGATGTTTCCAAGTTCAAAAGCGTGTAAATGTGTAACGATCACCTTTGGGGTTATGCCCAATGAAGCTAGGGCATTTAAAAACGATTGTGGATCAATCTTTAAGGTGTTGCGCAAGTTTTCTCCTGGCTGACTATTGCCCCTGGCCAAATTAGCAAAGCTTGGTGGTGATTGCGCGTATTGTCTGAAGGCTGATAGTTCTCATCGAAAACCAACACGCTCTTAATGGTAAAATTTTAAAGTTCTTTATTCATGCGTGAATCTAATATTCTTGTTGTGTGGAGAAAAACCTGAATTTATGGGTTTGCTCTTGCTGACTTGCCAATTTTCATATTCTGAATTTTCAATTAGTTTGTATCCAAGTTTCCTTAGATTTTTAGCTAAATGGCAAATTGAGAAATGAACTCTAATTTGTCTTAAAGTAAAGCGCTGAGATGTTTTAAACGTGGTTTACTATGAAAAAAATGGACTTTACTTCATATCAACCATGGAAAGATATTAGTGTTTGCGGTTGCATATAGAATTACGTAAAGAATTTACCAAAGACAGCCCGCCGCAATTAGCTTCAAATTAAATGGCGTTTCTAATCCCTCGACCCTAGCCAAGGCTTTTTTTGCCTATAGTTCTTCTTTAATATTACGTTGTGCCTTGGACCAGTAATTAATTTCTGCCGGGTTTGACTTGCCTCAGGTTTAGAATGCCGCCGCTATAGGCTTATTTATTTTTTGGACGTACTCTTAGATGCAAATCAACCGTTTACTGCTTGTATGCCGCGGCAGTGTTTTACTGGCTTATGGTGACAATTCAATGTGGCGCTCTTTAGCAAAAACAACTTTTTCTTTTGGTTGGGCCGGAAGGACCACAGCACCTGCGTTTAGTTTCCCGCGGGCCGTACTTTTGGTTGGGTTTCGGTCCCTGGCGAGCACTACCTCAGGGGCGATTGGCAGACATTTATTATTTACGGCCTGTGTTTAGCGGCCATGAATATTCTGTTTTAGCTAAGCGATTGGAGCGCATTCCTTTAGGATAGCCGTGGCTCTGAGGTTTTACCGGTCCTTTTAGCCGTGGCTTTATTTGCTCTAACGAAAAAAAGCGATCTCCTATGGGTGCATTGGCCATAACAGGATTTTTTTGTTGTGCCTGATTTAGCGAGTGCGCAATGGCGCTCGATCTTACTGGCGCATTAATGGCTTAGGTGCTGGTGGGTGCTGGGCCAGGTTTATATCTTGTTTGGACTCGCACAGGCAAACAAGCGGTCAGGTGGTATTACTGTGCGCTTGGCATGACAGTGCAGCATTGTGCTTGTGCCCATCGGCGCAGTGAGCCAAGGCTTAGCGTTAATTTTCTGGGAAGTTTTACCCCTTGGCTTATTGGTTGGGGGTGTTATCAGGCCTTGCCTTACCTCCTTGGAAATGGTCGCCCTTAGAAATATTGCAACCCAGGCCTTTAGCGTAACTGTGAGTTTAGAGCAGCGATTGTTGCATTGGCTGGGTATCTGTTATTTAGTGAGCACTGAGCTGTTGCAGTGGCTCCATCCCGTTGTCTTCATTCGCTCTCAATAGGCAGCAGTTTACGCCTAAAAAAGCCATCGAGATGGGTGTTGTAAGCTCTGCTAACTATTCTTTCTTGCTCTTTTGGTAGTTGAAGCAGGGCTTGTTCGATGCCTAGAAACTTGCAGGCCTCTGCTCACGCAAGTGCGTTAGTCGTTAATTATCAAAGGATAGGTTTTAGGTAGCCGCTGCCAAGTTGCGCATTTGGCGTTTAAACCCACACCACTCTTTGCTGAGAGATAAGAGTGAGATTGCGAGGATCTCGTTACGCGGGCTGAGTAATAGTAACTTTGCCAAACTTGGGCCGCTTCGTTGGTTGCTTAGATGCTAGTGATTTATTGAAAATAATGTGGCTAGCTGCTTCTACTTCCGTTAAAATCCCTTTCCGATTCAGCGACGTTAAATACACTTCTAAAATACGTTTTTTGCCCAAATTATTTCAAGGCTTAGCGCTAAACCCGCTTCGAGACCTTTGCGAACAAAACTTCGCCCTGGCCATAGTAAGAGGTTTTTCCGGTTTTGCGGGGGATGTGCTGGCACACGAGGCGTCGCCATTGTCGGGACTGGTTTAGGACTTGACTCGATGGCGGCTTATCACACGAAGTGCGTGAAAAGCGTTGATCTTCCGACACAAAAAAGGGGGGGGCCAAACATTGCCAATAGCACGGTGCGACGGCAGCTTATCAATGTTTATCCAGTGCTGGTAACGGGGATAGAGGGCTTGCAGCATAATGCCGTAGTCGTTAGCCGGCACAAATCGTAGCAACAGTAAGAACAGGGTCAGTAATAGTAAAAAACGCCAATGACAAACCATAGCCAAGCGAAAATACCTCGTTTACCCCCTTGCCATTCCCGTCTCTTATCAGATTTAAATCAGCCCGCGCAGAAAGTTATAACGAATTTACAGAAGCATCCACGATAATAAAACTTTTAATTAAAGGTACAATATAAAAAACAATTCATTATGATAATGTGAATTATTGCGGGATGACTACTAATGACTATGCACAACCCCCACACACCCAAGTGATATTTCAAAAGAGTTGCTGAGGGGATTTCGACCGAAAACATACCGCTTTTTATGGATAGTTAAATGACCCAGATGACAAAATATCAACTTTTTTCATTTTCAGTATTGTTGCAAAAAAAGGATGAATATTTTTAGGCGTAAACGAATTGCAGATACGGTTAAATCTTCAATTAATTTTTTCGCATCTGGCTTGTAAACCTTACTGTAGCAGGAGGTCTAAGTGAAGCATAAATGAAAACTCTTTTTAGTCGTTCTTCTTAGCCTTTTATTTAATCAGCAGCCCTAGGTAGCATAGTCATTAATGTTGATGAGCAAATCACCGGGCCCATGGTGAAAAACTTGAATATTCAAAGAGAATCTTCAAACAAATTGAACTCAGGCGAGGCAATAGAACCTTTGAGCTAATGGGCCTAGAAGTCAGCAGCCGATACTCAATTTTGGCATAAATTCTCAGCCTGTTTGGCTGCATTTTGATGTAAATAATCCCGAAAACGTTTTGGTTTGAGCGTCAAATTGAAATTGCCACATTCTTGGGCTAGATAAAATTGATGTATTTTGTATTAACCAATGGTGTGGTCATTACGCCAATTACCATTGATGGGATAGTTACCTTAATGGTCAACGTGAATCAGCACGGCCAAAATTTTAGCTTTAAACATCTATTTCTGAGGTATTACTTCTGTTTATATTTAGAGTAGATAGTGATATCCGATGTTATTGCCTATTTCTTTTCGAACCCTCCCAAGCCACCAGCAAATACCATAGCCAGGTTTACCATCTATGGGCTTTATCATATGTGTTTTAATTGCCCTCTTAGCTTAACAAGCCTGCATTTTATTTTAACCTTAGGGATAAAACGCTTCTATATTATGTGATTTATCTATCAGCAATTCTTATTGATGAATATGGCTTATTTACTGGATGCTTTTAATTGGTTGGCCAAATTCCACCCATTGGCAGCAATTGGTCGATTCCCATTTTAATGCGTGGAACTATATTCCATCAGTGGCTGTGTTATTACTTTTAATTTTTTAGCCACAAAAACTAATTATCCAAGCCTACATTAAAGTCTGATGAAACGCCTGTTTCCCTCAGTTTGTCCCTACTGGTCGCGCGCCCATAATAAAAACAGGCCGCCAGTATTGGCTTTGTATATCGCTTTTGGCTGCTGCCTTTACTGTCCTGTACTTCATGATATCCAGCTGCATTGTTGCCCTTTATTCAGGCAAAACGTTCCCCGGCAAATATTTTTAGTTTGCCATCAGTACCGCGATGCTGGGGGTAGTTATCACAGGTTTAAAGCCTTGTGGTCGGCATTTTTCCAGCAAGCAATTGGGTTATTTCATGCCTTGGAATTAGGGGTATACAACTGAGGGCTTGGTTTTTAGCTCTTGCCTTATCAGACAACAATTTCGTTTGTCGCAACTGAGAAACTTCACGCGCAAAAACTGGCCATGCTTGACCAACCACAGGACTGAATAATCGTCGCGGTTTTAGGCATTTAATTGAACCCGTTTTGAGTTAGAGGCTAGTCTGAAAAAATTGCATATTTCCACTGATTTATGCTTGATTATCGGACAAATTCAAAGTCAATAAAATGATAAATATGGGACATTCTGAAGGAGATAGGGTCTTTGACTTGTACCGGCCAACCTTCTCGGCAAAAAAAGCACGTAAAGCCGATATTTGCGGGACGCTGGGGAGGAGAAGAATTTATTTATTTACTTGCCGCAAACCCAGTCTCGATGAAGCCTGTTTATTTGCCGATTAGACTTAGAACACAAATCCAGAAACTTCTTGATTGAATCTAAAACTGATTAATAGTCATATTACCGCCAGTTTTGGAGTTTTCTACTTGTGTATGTTATACCCACTCCTTCGAAGAAATGCTGTCGCAGCGGACAATGCCTCTATAAAGCCAAAGCGAAATGCCGCAACAAGGTGGGTCACAAATCAATTATGCTGAGGCTAAACAAAAGAACGCTGGCAGAAACCTGCAGGGTCAGAGCGAAACCTGCAGGGTCAGAGCGGAGTTGAAAATACTTGGTAAAATGGCGCGTAATAACTTATATAATAAGCGATGGAGGAAGATTTTAATAAAGTTATGGACAGCTTTGTTAAGCCGTAGTCACTAAATAAGTGCTTTCAACTGTTTTGAAAAATAAGCGGCACTGCTAGCAACACTGTCCATCGAAATCTGCGCGGCAAAGTTTGCCACCTCTGTTCAATTATAAATAAAACGCTATATGGCCATCTAGGAGGATCTGTTAGTAGCATTAAGTGTAATTAATAGCAACATTACCTAAACCCGTCTATGTGTAATCCCGAGTCACTTGTATCCATAATCTTTTTAATATTCCACATAACAAATTCGACCCTGGATGTTGTCAACAAGAATTTGGGCGTGGACTGTTGGCTGAAGCATTATCCAATACATTTGTCCATCTGCAGTTTAACCCAATGCTGGATCGGTTTTCCCGTTAAAATAATATCAAGCCAGTTTTCGCCATTGTAATCAACAAAAATTCAAAACGTTGATGTGATAGGCAAAAACTAAGGCCCTGCATTTGTACTTGTTCACCAATCTTATTCAGCATGCTGGGCATACGTTTAAATTTTCTTAGGTTTCTTTGTATCTGGCGCCTATCCAAGCCACGTTATATAGGGGGTTTTTAATGTGTGAGGCACCTGAATACACTGGCGACAAAACGCGATTTAATCGCTTTTCTTGAGCGCTCTAAATAGGGATGGGAAAAACCATAGTGACAGCTTGATGCGTTAAGCCTAAGCTCCATCAAGAATCCGAATTTAATGCTTAGACGTTAAAGCCATAATAAGTCTCTTTTTCACTTATCAAAAGCCATTATAGCTTCAAAGTCTTGATAGCCCATCGTTTTACTATTATAAGGCTCGGAAATGATCTTAGCCATTTCGTCCCGAATTGGTATAAAGCTGCGACCCATTTTATATCTTTGGCCAGCAGCCAGTAAAAAACACTGGAACTTAACTGATAATGCAGAAAGCGGCTGCCATTAACCGCCGGTACTTTGCAAAAAAGCTCTTCTATCCATGCATTATTCCTTTTTATGTAAAGCTTAAAAAAAGGGTGATAGGGTCTATTGAGTACCAGATTATCGTCTTAAATTACATTCTGGGCAAAAGATTAGGATGGCGGAAGCAAAACTGTTGAAACGCTCGTTGTTAGTCATCGAATACGAAAACAAATCTAACTTCGTCAAAAATTAAAAGGGAGGTCTTGCCAAGCGAGCAACAGCAGATTAATAGGTAAGCGTGAAGCTTGCGGCTTAAGTCGTTGGAAAAAACTAGGCCTAAGACTCATACATCCGAAATTATACTCATGATAAAGCCTGTCACTTATTGAACGTTTTTTGCGTGCCTTGCAAGATGCATTTTGCGTTGTGTCTAGTTTTTAGGTAAATAGCCTTGGCCAAATATATTCCCCGGACACGAGTGCCCCTTGGCTTTTCTAGATGCCTCAATAATCTACCATTAAGTTTTAACTTATAGTTTGATAGCTGTGAAAGTATTTAATGCTTTGCCGATCTACCAGTTAAATAGATTAAATATCTGAACGGGTTGTTGGTTTTTTATCCTTTTGTAACATTTTCTTATTTTTGTTGCTTTGCGCGGGCCTAGCTTTTCTGCATGAATTATACCTTTAATTCGATTTGATGGGTTATATTGGCGTTTAGTAAGTACAAAAGACGAACAATCAAAAAATCGACTATAAATATAGTTAAAACTAAGGATAAGCGTTTAAGACATATTGCCTTTGTTACGCTGCTTTGATGCAGCAGATAGGCATCCAAAAGTTTACACTTGGCTGCTTGTTGAATTATCAATCACTCAGGGCTTGCAGTAAGTCAGCAAAAATTAGAAACCTTGAAAAGAGCATTTGCAGGTAAAACTATTAATCGCCGGGTCGATAATGCATTGGAACTTAACAAGGCAGCACTCTGTTAGACAGTTGGCAAGGCCTTTAGTGAGTTGCTTCTAGGTTGGACCGTATTCAAATAGAACCGCAAGCGGGTTCATAACGGTTACGGCGTTCTCCTTCTTTTGTTCTATGGTGGTTCCCATGACTCTGGAAAATTTTCTGTTTTTGTATCCCGATATTCAGGGTGAGAGCCCTAGCTTCTGCGCAATATGAGGATGTGCGGCATTCGGTATTGACGTGGCAATTCGCCAAGGAGCGAAGATGCAGGTTATATGTTCATCAAAGAAACCCTTCTGCTCGATCCTGTGTTTTCCCATTTGTTCGCCAGAGTTATTAAAGAAAGAGCAGTTTAACAGCCCGAGGAGGATCAACCCAATGCTGGCTTAGTTGAAGCAAGGCGTGGGCCGTAGCGGTTTCAGTTGGAAGTTGGTTTAAGCTTTCAGGGGGTTCCCAGTCGATCCAAAATGTAAAATTGGATGAGGTAAACCACTTGGGAAATGGGCAGTTAATGCCGTTTTTAAGTGGCATGGTATCTGTTTTACCTCAGGTTGTATGGCTCAGGATTTGATTGAGTCGGGCATTGATTAAACCTTTTGAATCCAAATAGAACCCGGGTGCGGTTTTCGTTGTTGTATGACGAGGAGTCCACGCGGATGGCGCGGATCAAGGTTTTTACCCAGGTTGAAAGGGGACGTTGGCTGTTTAGTTTTTTTGACCACGGCGTTGATCAAGTTCATGAATCAGCAGCGATGAGAAATTACGACTTACGTAGATACCTGTTCTTAATTTGGCGTCAAAATGTAAAATGGGTGTCATTGTAAATTGATGCGTTAAAGGGCTAATCGTGAAATTTAGGTATTTCTACTAATTGCTAAGCCGCTATCTTAATACCACTCTTGATAAAGTATGTATGGCTGATGTATTTGGCGTCGTTGTTCTTTGCATAACCAATGAAGCGGGCCCAAAGTGGCTTGATAATAGTTAATGAGTCAGTGCAGGAAGACCTCTTATGCCCATTACTCTAGACAAAAATTATTTGTACAGCAGGAGTTTGCTAAGTAGTGCCCATAGCCGATACAGCAGCAGGAAATAGGTCTACGCGAAACTGTTGAATAGAACCCTTTATTGAGGTCACTATTTAAAAAAATCCATTGAAAGAGCAAGGTAAAATGTTAAGGGGCAACATTAAACGTTGCAGTAAAAAAGCTTGGATGATTATTAATGGCTGGTAGTGGTTTTGCAGAAATTAAGCGATCGTCACGTTGGCTTGGCGTCCGTGTTGATGACTAACGCCAGGTTGGAAACGCCTTATTGAATGCTTTTAAAAAAGGCTTAGGAAATGACTTCACCCGGGCAAGGTAAGGAATGCTTGGATTGAGTTATACCAAAAACTTATCCGCCGACGTCATGGCGCATCATGCCCTTACTCAAACTATTGACGCATCAACTTATAAAAAAACGATAATCTTATAGACACTAGCAGTGTTTTAGGCCGACGATTCATAGGAATTTCTAGTGCATCCACATATGATAAACTTTTTATTAAACCTAATTAAAACAGTTGGTTATGGAATTTTTGGGATGCATGTTTTATATCGGGTGATAGTTAATAAAAAGGGGCTGTATTTTTGATGGCTTGGCTGTTTTTTAACGCTTAGTCTATATTGTCCTGGCCCGCAAAGGACGCCAACTAAATTTGCCTGTGGTTTAAATAATTTGGTCTGTTTTAGGAGGCATCTTTAGCCGAATAATTATCGTGGTGGCTTTGATAATTGTGGTATCCCTCAGTCAGGGGTTATTTTAAAAAGCGTAGCCTGGCAAAAGACGATTAACAAAGCCGGTGATTGCTATATCCCAGGCAAAAGTAGGACGAATATGGCGTTAGAGAGTTCTCGACAGAATATATTTTCTGTTTACTAAATAAAAAGCAAAATTAGTGACGAGAGTAAAGCGGTTAGCCATGAAACTAAAGATGAAAAATAATCGAATCCATCAGACCTTAGTCTCCTGCCCATAGATGCACTCGGCTGGTTAATGATTAGCCTTACGTTGGCTTTTTCATATTTTGTTCAAATAAATAGTGGTCGGCACAATACAAGAAGCAGAGCTTGGAAAAATCCCAATTTTTTAGTTAGAATATATTGTATAAAGCTAGGTGCTATTCTTCTGTTGAGTAGGAAAAAGAGAGTTACAAAGCATGGGTGGTTAATTTTGTGCTGATCTGTAGGTAAATTATTCCATAAATGTGGATTTTGGTTGCTTTCAACCATCAAAAGGGGAAAACTTTTAGAGTATGTGGGTAAAATGCGGGATATTGCTAGCAACTATTCTTTTGGTTGTTGTTGGAAAAAGATTCATCACCAGCTATAGTCCTACCTTTTCCGAAACCTTAGCAGTGTAGACAAGCAATATTATATTTGGGCGTACATCCCTTACACCAATCCCCAACTGCTATTTGAATGGTTTTCTCCACTCATGGAATATCTGTCAAAACAATACGACGGTGTTAACTTTTAAGTTTGTAAGCTTCACGTAACTATGCTTTCTTATAACAAAAAGTTACAGGCCCATAAGTTTGATTTTCATTACCCAATCCCTATCAAAACTATCAATGCAATTGATACAGATATACGGTTTTTGCCAAAATGGGGGATGATGAAACTCAGGAGGATATTTTAGTTAGGAAAGACGGCAGTATAATACAACTCAGATCTTGAAGGAAAGTCAATTAGCTATCCTGCCACCCTAGTGCATTGGCGGGCAAACAATGTTGCCACAATATTTTTTGCGAAAAAAAATGCCATCAAAGTCTCAACTTGAATAACAATTCAATTGTTGGGCTCCCAGGAATCATCAATAATGAGTGTTTTTTTAGGGGCAAACTAGTGCTGCGGCAACATGGCCGCCGCCCTATAATGGCCTTAATCAAGGGAGCGTCCCGAAACGGGCGAACAAGTACTCATTAAAATGGCAAACTGAAGCACTATTAAACAACGCAGTGGTCGCATTACAACAGTACCTGAAGAGTTGGTTAAACAAAGTGAGGTTTTATTGCTCCACTTGGCACGAAACTAAAGAGGCAAAGTTATTTCTAGCTCGTATGGAATTGTCCCCGGTTCGAAGCGCCAACAATGATCACGTATCAACTAATTCGAGACTTTATAAAAATATTTAATAAGAAGTGAGAAGCACAATAAATTTATTTATTTCCCGCATTAAAGTTATTTTTTAGCAAACAATAAACTCGACAATTTGATCGTGGGTATCACAGTTGTTGGCAATTTTTGCCCTGTTAATGACTATTTTGTTGTTGACCTTAGTTATTGCCGTCAGAACTATTTTTAACCGAACCAAATAAAAACCAAGAAGCCATCGCCCTGGCCAAAAGTGTTCGCTGCTAATGGCAGTTCATGGATTAATGTTCGAGCGACTGATATGGGCATCGAAGAAGTCATAATTCTCAAACGGTATTTTCCTTCGCTGAAATTATTGCCATCTTTTCTCGATATGCAGAACAAAGTAATTAGGACATACTCAACGTGACAAAGTCGGCCGAAATATATTACGATTGATATAAGCCTGACCATTACTTAACGCCCAGACAAAGCTGTTCAAACCTTAGTTGAAGGACGCTGGCTTTATAAGATGTTTGGCGGTTCCCCATCTTACCAAGTGATGCTTCAAAAATGGTTGCGCCAAGGTAGGTATTGACCGCAAAAATATTATGAATAACCTAAAACTCGCTGCTTGCAGGCTTGATTGTATACCATTTTGGCCATTGTCATTGGCATCGGGCTTGCTTTATTTATGGCGCGCCGGCTAACGTCTTCTATTCGGTTTTTTAGCCCAAGTGGCTCACGAGGTCGGTCTGGTAAAGAGATGTTTCGTTCGTATTAGACGCCCAAGGCTGAATTAGGCTGTTCAGTAGATCCTTGATTTCAACGCCTTAGTATTTTGACAAAAAATGAAATTGAACTGCAAAATCAACAGCACATCTCGAATCGTCCCGTTAAGGCAAAGAACGCAACAGTTAGAGTGAGGCTAATCAGGAAATAATCAAACTCAGCATTAAAATTCAATACGATAAAAACGAATTGGAAAGGTCTTATCAACAAACTCAAACAATTACAAACTTCATTTAATTGGAACAAGAAAAAAATTGCGGCATTAGGCCAACTTCATTGCTGGGGTTGCCCATGAGTTGAATACCCCACTGGGTATTGCTCATCACCAAGCGCCTCGTATATCCCAAGGGTAAATCTAAGAGTGTTCAGGCAAGGATAATCTGAAGGCATTTAAAAAAAAGTGAACTACTCAGGCTTTTTAAACAATTGGATAAAAGCTCAAGGAATGGCACAAGAAATTACAACGTTGTGTAGATTTTAATTGCCAGCTGTTAAACAAGTCTCTACCGATTTCAAACCTTAAGTCAAAGGCGCAATTGTCGATGTTTATCAGTATCTAAATGAGTTATGTCCACTATGGCCGTTATACTTAAAAAAAACACTGTATTCAAACTGGCACATAGAGGGTGAGAACCCCATTATACTTTAGACCCGGGATTTTTGGCCCAAGTCATTAATAACATTATAAATAATTCGTATTGCATGCTTTTGAAGTATCGAAAACAAAACGATAATATATGTCGTTAGCCCAAAATGAAAAACCTGGACAATAATCGAAATTATCGATAATGGTGTGGGTATTTGACTAGCGAAGACCCTGAAGCATATTTGACCCATTGTTTTACAAAACAAGCGAAAATAACTGGGGGCCGGGGTTTAGGCATGAATATTGTTTACAATCTTGTGAACAAAATATGCAAGAAAGTCCACCGTCCGAGTCCACTGAAAAATACCGGTACAAAAATCACCTTATACCTTTCCAAAATGGCTACTCAGTCCTAAGACAAAAGTTTTAAGCTCAAAGACCTAAGAGACAACGACTTTTATTGGGCGAAATGTCTAATCCTTATTTGTAAAACAAACGAAGACGTTTGGCCCATAATTTAAGCTTAGAAACGGCTCAATCTATTGGTTGATCAAAATTACACTCAAAGCAGATGCAGCAAAAGCCATGGGACGTGGATAAATCAACTATTAGTAAGCGGCTTAAGGGCAATTATAGAAGAAACGCGCAGGTCAATCCCTAAAGCATTACCGATAACGCCAGAGTAGCTTGAAATACTGAATGAAAAAGCGCATGAGCTGATAGAAAGAAATTTAAAAAGGTAACGTTCGACTCACTGAGCAGCACTCGTTAAATCGAGAAACTCAATTAGATGAATGTACAGCAAGATTAATTACAAAGCCATTTCATGATAATAAAAACTTTTATTAAACGTAAATAAAACAGTTAGTTCATGAATGTTGTGTATGATGTTATATCGGGTGGTAGTAATAAAACAAAGCCTGTTACTTCCTCATAACTCAGGCCTAATTTTTTGCTCTTCCCTCCGTATTCTCGGAATCTCCCCTGCGGAGTTGTCGGTGTGAATAAACTTTTGTTCTTGGGCTTTGGGTGTTGTTTCTTCGCAGCTGAAGCAGATCCACATTTAGGTACTGCGGGCTTAAGGTTAGTTGAAGCGAGCTCGCTATAGAAAATTCGGGGTAGTTGAGTACTTTTACCTGCTCTTTGCCAGCTATTATTTACCACTACAGAGCATTTAAAATTGTCATCTGTGACTAGACAAAACTATGAAAAATAATTAATAGAAAATTGAACTTATTGCAGTTAATTCCGCTTTTAATATATGTTTTTAATGTGTGTTTCTAGTGTGTTCCCGTTTTAAGCCTGATTTTTTATCAGCTTTTTTTTGGTGCGCCAAAGTATGGCGGCGTAGGCGCCTATTCTGGTGCTGTTCTGATTACGTTGTGGTGCGTCCAGATGGACTTGGTCGGTGAAAGTCCACTATTAGCCCGACAAGCGGGAATAATTAGCTGAACGCCAAGGGTTGTTCACCGTGAGGTGAAATCTGAAGAAAGCTGAAAGCAAAAGCACTGGCCGACGAACAGAACTCGATATATTAGCGTTCGCAGTGGTGAGAAAAGCGCCAATTATCTTCAAAGCCCAATACTTGTCCAGAACACCTGCGGACGTAGATACGGCGGCCATAGTGGTGGGTCACGCGCATTACCTTGGGAGGTCTGTTTGCTCTGCCTTATGCTTCTTATCGCGAGATATCCAGGATGGGGCAAAATTAATCGGGGTCAGAACAAGCTTAAATAAGTTTTAGCGAGCTGAATTAAAGGGGCAAGCAATTAACATAGATGTCCTGTTAACTTCGCTTAACCGTCCTGAAACATCTGTGACTTTCCTATAACTGCTTACGCCCATTGCTGACCCACTCACCACATAGGGGACGAAGATAGATTGCACGATGATTAGGGAGTTACTTCGCATGGAGTGTGTTTTTATTATTTTTAAGGGATCCTATGTTTATTGCTATTTAGCCTGCATAATATTAGCGGCCACTATTTGGTGTTGGGGGGGATGAAGTTTTTTTGGCCTATGCCTTTTTTTTAAGGCCTGTCCCTGCCGATGTATTAGACCCTCCACAACAGATTAACTGTTTGGCTAGGGTTATTGAAAAAGTTTTATTGGGTCTGGCTCGCCATTATTATATTGATTATCAGTGGGCATTTTTATGCATTTACGCAATTCGGCGGCTTAAGCACTGGTGGGTAAGCATATTCATATTTGATGCCTCTGGCGCATTATTTGACCGGTATATTTATGTTATGTTTATTTTTGCGCCTTTTAAGGTTTAAAGGCCGCTGTTGCTTTTGCAGGACTGGCCAAATGCCGCGAGCAATCTGAATCTTATTAGAAGATGGTCTTACTCAATTTAGTTGCTTGGATTAATTAACCGTTATGCGTAGCATCAGCGGGTCGTTATATACCTCTATAATGAGCTTAATAGTTAGGCCGCGAACGGCTTTTCATATGGAAGTCAGGTTTGTGCTGTACTTGCTTATTTTCCATATTGAGATAGTTATATTTACTTAGCTCCAACCATCAGGTTCTCGGCGCTATAATTAGTAAGCCCGCGTATGAAGACCCCATTCGTAATTTACTTCGACGATTAAGATGGGGTTTCTTTGTAAATTATTATTTACGTGTTATTTTTCACAAACTAAACGCTGATATTCTGGAAAATATCTAGCGTTGTTTCATCGCCATTGGTTTGTTTTGGTTTTTGCCTGTTCACATGAGTTTGCAATATCATTGGGATGCTGTCCATAGTTTTTAACTTCGTTCCAGCTGTTTTCAAAACTCGGTCGGTTTGCTCCGATATCAGGTTTCTTTGTAACGTTTTAATAAGGCTCCGACAACTTGATATGCTTGACGTTAATCGAGTGGCTTGTGTCTTCTCAAACTCGCGTATTCAATCTAAATAGGCCAATAAGACGGGTGTTCGTGTATTTCTTCTTCAAGCGGAAGCTCAAAAGTCTTGAGAAAAATAGTCATTGTATCTTTCTTACTTTAATGACGCCGCATTAGTCAACTGCATTATTGATGATTGATTTAATAGGGTGATTTGTCTGAGGATCGAGTTATTAAAACTTCAGGTGTTCGTAATAAAATTTGCTGCTTGAGTTGCCAATGGCCTCAAAGCCAAGTGGATGAAAAATAGCCCACATCAAACAAATACCATTTCATATGTTGTTGTATATGCGTTCATTTTTTGGCGTTGAGAAACGCTTGTGATTTAAAGCACGACTTCATGACACACTCGGCCCCAAATACGACCATTAAGCGCCTTAGCTTTGTGATATTGCAGCATTTCGCTTTTGATTTAATTGTCTCTAACACCGTATCACTTGGCACGTATGGGGTTTCCGGCAAAAACTGGTTGTTCATCAGCAGCTAAAGCGCTTGCGATTAAAAGGAGCCGCCAAAGCCATTAGCAAAAGCATCACGTTTTTTTCGTTATCATTTGTTATTTTAGCTCGCTTATTTATTTTAATTGTTAATATTATGCACAAACTTAAAGGGGATGATAATGGGATTGAAGTATGAATTTTATTGGCTAAGACCCTGTCTTAATTCAAAAAGTAAGCAGTCTTGAATCAGTAGCATTTTGAGCGCCAGACAATTAACATGGCAGTCCCATTAATTCACTTATTAATTTCAGTTGAATAATTGTTTGTTCTAGACATGACTATCTTTGATTTGATACTGCTACCGCGCTTGCCAAGTTCAACAAGCTATTTGACTATATGCAAATTAAACACTCAAACCTATAAACAAGGACAAGCTATATATTTTCTGGTAAGCGCATCAAAGGGCAAGGATCGTTGACTGTTGTGGTACGGGATCAGCATATCAGGACCAAATGACACTGCTCATGAAAGTTGTGCTAAAAAATGCTGATTATTGTGTTGGCCGTTGTGACGCAATCGGCTCTTGATAATTAAAAAAGCTCAATTAGCAATACCGCCAGTGTTTGCGTGATCTGTATTACGTCCGAATACCTCTCGTTTAGTCACTTACCAGCAAAATTGCAAACAACGTATCGTTGATGAAGTGGTTGTTCAGGGTAAACGCCGGTGGTTGTGCGCTTTTATGGCCATCCAGGTGTTTTTGTTAACCCCTGCTCATAAAAGCCATTAACTGGAACTGACGTATTTGGGTATAGTGGCGCAAATGCTACCTGGAATTTCTGCCGAAGATTGGTTCTGTAGCTGATTAGGTTTAGACCCTCCCGTCATGGCTGCCAGTCCTATGAAGCGACCGCAATTCTTGGTTCCGTCGCTACACTATTGACCGCACATGCTGCAAATATTATCTGGCAGATTCGGTGGTATTGCCGAATTTAATCATCCCAAGGATTAAAAAACGGATCTCCAGGCTTGGCCGTGTTAAGGGATCAGTTGGCTGAAGGTCTACCCTTTGCTAAGCACAAAATTCATTATCTTATGAGGCTGCAACTATTCCCTTAGTTGCGCCGGGATTGACGAATTCCCTTGGATGAACTGGGGATATGTACCTAAAGCTATTCAGGACCTTGGTGGTAACCCGCCTAGGGATTGCCAGAATTTGATACAGAAGATATGGCCAAATTTAGGCCTGACACCCGACTTGTTTATACAAAAGCTAAAGCGTAAAGCAAACGCTGTGTTTAAAAGCAAAAACTTTATTTAAAATAGACATTCACAGGAGAGTAAAATGAACGATCGTTTAATCGCGTTTTTAATTGGAATTTAGATAAAAGATGATGCTTAAAGCAAACAATATCTGTCTGATACCTAAGGGCCACTGCCAAAACTAACCATTTGGTTTTAGGAGCCAGGCGGATGTTGCGATATGTGTAAAGGCAAATGATACGAAAAGCAATGAAAGCGCGCGCCGAAGCCGAGGGGGGCTGATATGATTGAAAAATCTCCCATGCTTAAATAGTGCTTGATTTAAGCATAAGGCCACCTTATGGAATAAAGTTAGCTGGGGCACCGGTATTAACTGTCTTTTGGCTTGATGCTTAAAACAAGAGCGGGGCTGTTTTGCCAGTTGATGCAGAAGTTAAGGGCTTTATTAGATTTTAAAAAGCGAAGCGTAACTTATTTTGCTTAAGTGAGGTCTGGACCAAGAAAATTTTATTAATTCCCATGCACAAAAAGCTTAATTGGGACAGGGAGATGAAAAGCCTGAGGCCAAGGTGCCACCGGTCTGCCTTTTAAAAATTTCAGGCGCATGTTTGATTATCCTTTAAAAATTTCATTTAAATGATGCTTATGGCAAAAGGGCCCAAAAGGCGGAGCTTTGAACCAAAAACTTGGCAACTTTTTAAAAAAGCAAAAATTAAATAAAACTGCAAAACCTCGCAGAAAAAAAAAAGCCAAATTTTTCCGTAAAAAAAGCCAGGGGGGGCCCCAATTAAAATTTTTTTGTTCCCAAAAAAAAACTTCTTGGGCTAGATTTTTTGATCTCTCTCG
>Ga0163217_1043630_pt1 | contig 16885 bp, 17 predicted proteins | sample SynspAceP_FD_185933 | JGI IMG/M metagenome (GOLD analysis project Ga0163217, IMG submission 185933) | Saline lake microbial communities from Ace Lake in Antarctica - Synechococcus sp. Ace-P (PacBio error correction) | ecosystem: Environmental > Aquatic > Non-marine Saline and Alkaline > Saline ... | reverse complement strand
GGAGTGCAGGGGCTTGGTGGTTGAGGCCAGGTTGTGCGTCTCCAGCCTGGCCTGCACCGCCGGCAGGCTGCAGGTTCCGCATTCGATCCAGGGCCGCAACGCTCGGCGGAGGGTGATGCCGTACTCACCGCATCGGTCGCGCCGTTGCAGCACAAACCGGCTGGCCGGCGGGCCGCAGCATCAGCGCCGCAGAGGTAGCAGGGGCGCCGCTGCGGCTGCGGCCGTCGTAGGGCACCCAAACAGACGGCTTCTTCCCGGACTGGGCAACACCGGACTGCGCAAGACCGGGACCGCGGGGCGCGGAACGTGCGGGCATGCCGGCGAGCTAACCGGCGAAGCCGCCGGATCGATGGGCGATCAGAAAAGGCGCCGAGCTGGGGCCCCCCACCTCGCCGGCCAGCTCAGGGTCCATCGCCTCACGGGGCTCGGCCTTGGGCTCAGGCCCTTGCCTGGTGTGCTTCACCGCTGCCCACCTTGGCGAGCAACTCACGAAAAACGCAGGGCATCGGCAGCCATCGCCGGGCCGTCTGGCCGTTTCAGAAGGGTCCGCCCCAGTCGGCCTTGCGTGGCAGGTGGCAACGCGGTCGTGGTGAGGTCCCGTAAAAACACCGAGCTTAGGAATGATTGATCTCAGACCTTCTCCTTGACCTCACCGACCTCAGCCCTCACATCCACGCTCCATCAGTCAGCAAGGGCGAGTGGCTGGAAACTTCCATTACACTGTGCAGGATGTGAAGCGACGGGGAAACTTGGCGACCGACGGCAACCTGACCTAGGCGTGGGTCTTGCCTTGGTGGCCTTGCGTGGACCGGACGGTTACCTGGTGGGAGCCGGACTGGTGACCGGAGGCTGCTCCCCTCAAGGCCCACCGTCTTGCTGCGCCAGTTGCATGGCGCTCGTCTTACGACTTCTCTGGTCCGCGAGGCCTTGCTTGATCTCACCCCGAGGTTGTGAAGCGCCATTTCGTTGGCAAGCGGCGCGGCCACATTCGCGTGCCCAGCCGAGCACCAATGCCGGTGCTGGTGGACCTGGCCCAGCGCTGCGTTGCTCGTGCGGCTGCAAGGGTGGCGATCCTTTCTGTTCGGCCGCGGCGGCGAGAGGCGCCACCTGGTGGCGGCCGGGGTGCCGGTGCAGGTGGTGCCCGGGGTGACCGCCGGAATCGCCTCTCCGGCCTACATCGGCCTGCCCGGTCACCCATTCGCCGCGCTGGTCAGCGTTCACCTTCGTCACCGGCCTGAGGAGATGCGACAAGGGACGCCCCGGGGTCGACTGGCGGGGGCTGGCCCGCAGCAAGCGAGGGCTTGGTGATTACATGGGCTGCACAACCATGGCGCCGGATTGCGAGGAGCTGATCGCCGGTGGGCCTGGCGAGGAAACGCAGCGCGCGGGATCCAGCAGGGCCGGGTCCGTTAGGTTCACCGGACCTGGTGAGCTTTAACCTGGGGTTTTGGCCGAATCGGGTGGAGCTCGAAGCTTGGTCCCCTTCGATTGGTGGTGATCGGCCAGGGTGGTGGAGGAGCGGATTCCGCAGTTGCGCGCCAAGAGCGGCTGATGCCGAATTTGCCGTTCCCGTTCTGATGCTTTGCCCAGGGTCAGGCCGGTACTGGCGCCGGTTCACTCCAGTTGAGTGGTGCCGCGGTAACGTTGACGACGGTGCTGTCTGGGCGTCGAAAGGGGGGGGGGCGGGCCATGAGTCCCGCGTGCACAGCAGGCAGTTCACGTAGTCGGAGGCGTCGATCAGGGCGGCGCGGAATGGCCTTGGCCGACCGGGGTGCGCTGCGACTGGGGCTTTCGTGGAGGCCGAAAGTTCAGGTGCGGGCGGCGCCGGTGAAGCCACCTGACGCGTTGCGGCCCATGTTCGGGGCAGCAGCAGGGCGCCGGCGGCCAACGCAGGCGCTGCCCCCCTCTCCCTGGCTTCAGCGGTGCTGGTGCGCCCTTCCACCGGTGCGGCGTTCCACCACCTACGGGTGTGCTGTCGACGACACGGATTGTCGTCGCCACGTAATTCTTGTTTTCAACCTGCTGCTTCTGTGCGAGCCGAGGCAGGCCGAAATTGCTTGCCTGAGCTTGTGTTTCTCCACGTTGGAGTCGTAAGGAGTCACGGTGCGAGCACGGATGTAGCGGGGCGCCGGCATCTGCCCGCTGGGGCCGCATTCGGCTCTGGCGCACATTCCCGGTCGGTGAGCTCTGCTCGAGAGCACGTCCTTGAGATTGCTGTCGCTCCACCACCTGCAGATCGCCTTCAGCCGCCAGCTCATTGGCCAGGCATGGCGGCCGAGATCCTCTGCCACCACCCAGGCCCTTGCCACCACCAGCCTTGCTGGGGTCACGGTGTTCTTGAAGTTGGGGCACCGACACGGTTGGGCCTGCCGGGCGGAGCGGGGCCTGTACTGGGCAAGAGCAGGCAAGGTCTGCAGGGCCCAGGCCGGCGGCCACCAGCACGGCCGCCGGGCGCAGAACGGAGGGCTTGGGGGGGGGCGCGAGGATCGGCATGACTTCGGGCTCATCACACGGGTATTTCGCATTAAAGCAATTGGCGCCAGACCGGTTCTGCTGGGAGTTGAAGCTTGCGCGCTTTGTCAAGCTCAACAACCGCGCTAAGATCCATCAGCCGGATTGCTTTTCGACACCAGGCGGGCTTCCGTAGCGGTGCGCACGGCTGCTGGGCCGAACTCCTCCGGTTTAGGGTGGATCACTTTCAGGTGTCTCTTTCCCGCGGCCGTTGTTCGTGCCAGCTCCGTCTCCAGCCGAGCGAGTCAGAGCTGCCCCGTCGGCGCCGATGTCGAGCTCATCCCCTACGAAAAGTTCCGCCGACACCCCTTCGGTGGCTTCTTCGATATCACCCGTTTCCCACCTCCAACGCCGCGACCTGGTGGTCACAGCCGGGCCGGCGGTGAGCCGGATGATCCGGAATCCGGAAGCTGCATTTTACCTGCATCCCCACCAGGAGGACACCTTGCTGGCATGCACAGGTGGCGCACCTTCTTTTTGGTGAGTTGAATCTGGGCTGGAACTTACCCGTTCCACATCGTCCGGCTCGACTCCGGTGGCGACATCCTGCGCATTCCCGCCGGGCCACCTTCCACCGCTCGGTTCTCCGATCCGATGGGCTCTCTCGGTGCTCAACCAGGCGGTCCGCAAGCGAAGGGTGAGCCTGGTGGAGGAATTCAGGTCTACAACAGCAACCGCATCCACCGGTGTCGCCACCACCAGAGACCGCACCGCCTGCCGAGCTTCATGGCGTGAGCTGGTGAGGGCAATGTCTTCTAGATTCTGTATGCAGAAGTAGGCTGAATTTATCTCACTGAAAGAGATCGGCCCAAGTGCTGATCTGTGCATGGGAACGGACGAGCCGCGCGAGCGAGGCACATCCAATCGCCGTGGTGGCCGGTACTGTGGTGTGCCGCTTTGCACGATTGATGCCGCCTCCACCGCCCTCCCGGGCCCGGCCATCCCATCGGCCCCTGCCGCCCCTGTGCCGTTCCTACGTTGGGCCATGACCGCGCGTGAAGAGACCCACAGGGCTCACCTTCTCCGATGGAGCTGGCCGCAACAGTTCATGGTGATCTGCCAGCCGTTGTAACGACGGCCACCAGCCCGCCGTCTCCGACTGGCGCTGAAGCTGTGTCGCTCCCCAGAAGCGGAGGATCTCACCATTGACGTCTAACCTCGCTACTGGCGCCAGGGCCTGCTTTACGACCGGCCGCGGGCCGGTTGGTGGCATACCTGGCTCTTGTTGAACCGCTCGATGGCCCTCAATCGCCTCAGTCAGCGGCCAATCGCGGCTGGCAGAAGTTCAGCAGTTGAGTCGAGCCAGCTGCTGCCCAGGGGACCTCCGCGGTCCGCCAGGAATGCGCGAGACCGACACCGGCCGAGCGGGTGGCGGGCCGCCCTTGGACACCATCCCCCCGCCAAACGCCAGGTGCTCGAGGACTGGCGTACTACGAGGGGCTCAGCCCAGTAGGCGATCGCCAGCCAGCTGCAGTGCCCCTCGGCCACCCGTCAAAACCCATGCGCGCCAGGGGCTGATCCGCCGCGCACCCTGTTTGACGATTTTTGCTGCCCAGGCCTGACCTGCCCACCCCGCGACGACCGCGATTAGCCTCCGGATCTCGACGACGAGCTGCTCGCAGCTTCGCGCTCGGTGATTCTCGACGCGCAGAACCGATCGGCTCACGCTGCGGGCTGCGCAGGCACCTGAGGTGAACCGCCGGCTGGGGTTTCAGAGCAACCCTCCATTGCTTGCCTTAGCCCTAACGAGGGCCGCGGGGTCCCTCCCTCGCTGCGCGTCTGTGCTCGACCGGCGGTGCCGTCGTCTGATGCGGATGACCGCGCCCCAGCGGCGGCCGGCCCCAGGCCAGCGCTGGTTGGATCCCGTGGCCCTGGCCCTGGGGCTGCTTGGGGCCGGCGGCGAGCTGTGGCGCACCCGCAGCCAGCTGGCCCGTTACGAGGCCACACCCTCCCAGCTCCTGGAGATACAGGCGACGCCGGCCTTCGGGTCAGCGCAGCCTAGCCTGCGCAGCATGGATGGCCGCCCACCGCATCAGCGCGTGCAGTTCAGTGTAAGCGGCAGCAGCCCCTTACAAACATGCATGCGGTTGAGAAGGGGTATTTGCCAGGCTTCCGCCGCCCCGCCACGCCTACCGGCTCTGGGCGCGGGTCTCAACGGGCAAGGAGGTGGGCTGTGTCCACTTCGTGCCCGACGCCAACGGCACGGTGTCGATCGCCGATCGCCGGAACCACCAGCCAGGGCCAGCAGCCTCACCGGTCAAGCCTCGAAGCGCTTGATGCAACCCGCAGCGGCCCCCACGGTCCCACTGTTCTGTCCAGCACCATCTGATTACAGCGTCGCTAACCGTTCCCAGCCGCAAGCTGCTCCGTGGAGCTCCCCGCCTCACTCCGACCTTCTCCCAACCCCAACGGGTACTGACCTGGCACGTCGCCTGAGATTCCAGCCTGCGGCGCGGTGATCTGCGCACCCTGCAGGTGAACATCACTACGCTGTAACCAGGCCTGTCCCACTGTCACGTGGATGCAGCCCCAGCGCCACGAAAGCATGGACGACGCCACCCTGGGCGCTGTCCCGTCGGTGCTGGCATGCCCGTGGCCTTGGGTTTGCCTGGATCTCACCGGTGGTGCGCGGAGCTGCACCCTGGCTTCCGGGGGCTGGTGCCGCGCCGCCGGCGGCTCGGCGTGCAGGTGGATCGTCGTGCACCTGACCATCCTGCTGGAGCCGGGCCAGGGAGGATCTGGCTGCGTTCTGGCGCCGAAGCGTCACGGTGGTGGCTTCATGCCCTGTTATCTCCAAGAAAACGTCGAGAAACGCGGGGCGGCGGCGTGTTTGCCGCAGCATTCGCGGGTCTGCGGCGGCTCAACGCTCTGGGCTACGGCCAGACTGACAGCGGCCTTCGAGTGGACCGTTACAACCCGCAAGGGGGCGGCGACTTGCCCCGCCAGAGGCCCTGGAGGCGATTAACGGCGGGTGCTTGTGGCAGGAGTGACGCGTTGTTTCAACCGGCTCTACGCCCTGGCCAACTGCCGAGCCAGCGGTTTTCGGCGGGCGCTCGCGCCAGCGGCCAGCTCGAGGACTTACCTCGCCCTGCTGCGCGCCAGCCACCGGCCGGCGAATGCTCGATCAGGTGATGTTGCCGCCAGCTGATCCAAGCGTGGATTGGCAGGGGCTTGCTCTACGAACTGCGACTTCAACCAGCAGCTGGCCGCCCGCCGGCGGCCGCCACCTGCGCGATCTGTTGCGCGCAGTCCCGCGGTGACCGATCCGGTGGCCGCCCACTGCTTCGGCTGCCACCTGCGCAGCGGCTCAGTTGCTTGCGGTTGCGCTGGCGGCATGATCCGTCGCTGCTGTTGCTGCTGGCCGTCGACCCTGCTGGTGGGCTGTTCTTTGGCTGATCTGCAGCGTTTCTCAACTGGAGGCCCTGCGTTCGGCCCAGACTCTTTGCGACCTGGCGGGTGGCTCGCCCTGCTGAGCGGGGACGCTGGATCTATGCGGCGGCCCTATGTGCTTGGTGACGGGCTGTGCTGCTGGCGCGGCGAGTGATGACCCTGGCAGCGGCGGCCATCTTCGGGCTGGCGCAGGGCACGGTTGCTTGTTCGTTTCGCTCCACCGCTTTTGGCGCCCCTTGCTCTCCTTCTGCTGCGCCCGCCACACTGTTGCGCGATCTGGTGCAGCGCCAACTTTCAGCGCCCAGCTGGCGCCGATCGAGGCGGGCGTGCGCCGTGATTTGCGTGCTCTACCTTGCCTCAGCCTGCCGGCTAGGTGCCGGTGTTCCGTTGCTTTCTGATCAATCTGGTTGATGGGGGTTATGACGCCGATGGCGGGGCCCTCCCCTACACGCCTCACCAGCCAGTTCGGGCATTGCTAGCCCGCGCACGATCCGTGTACTGTGACGCCGGCACCCGCTGGCGGCGCTGCGCCAGCCTCGATCGGGGAATCTTCTCGCCGCCGCTGCTGGGCTCGGCTCGCCTGTTGCCGCCTTCCCTGGATCGTCAAGCTGCTGCTGGGCCGCTGCAGCGGCTGGCGTCTGTACGCCCTGGCCGCGGCCCGCAGCATTGAGCGCAACTGATCGTGATCGGTGCCGGCGCCGCCGGTTTGGTCACCTCCTACATCGCGCCACCGTTGAAGGCGCGGGTGACCCTGATCGAAGCCGATCGGCTGGGCGGCGATTGCCTCAACCACCGAGTTGCGTGCCCAGCCAATGCGCTGATCAGCTCGCCCGCCCTGGCTGCCGCTTGCGCCGCGCCGGACCGTTTATTGGCCGACGGCCGCTTGTCCCGAGGTGTCTGGCAGGCGGTTGCTGGAGCGGGTGTTTCCGCAAGGTGAGGCCATCGCCCCCCACGGACAGCGTCGAGCGCTACGAGGGCCTGGGGGTGAGGTGCTCAGCGCGGCCATGCCGCCTGCTCGACCCTGGACCGTGGCGGTGACCGCGGCGGACGGGCAAGCGAGCGGCGGCTGAAACCCGCGCGATCGTGCTGGCCACCGGCGCCCGGGCGATCTGCCCTCGATTCGGCATCCGAGGCGGTGGGGGCGTCACCAGCGAGACCTCTGCAGAAACCTGCGCAGTGCGAGCTGCCGCGCCGGCGGATCCTGAGTGCTGGGGGGCGGCCCGATGGCTGTGAAACTGGCCAGGCCTGGCCCAGGGCTCGGCTGCCCGCGTCACCCTGCTGCAACGGGGCGATCGCCTGCTTCAGGCGCGAGGACGCCGAGGTGTCTGCCCTGGTGCGTGCTGCCCTCGAAGCCGATGGCGTGCGGGTGCTCAGCACGCCAAGCCTGCAGGCGTTTGAGAACGGCGAAGCCCTCGTGAAGAGCGGCGGGTGATCGAGCGGATCGGTTTTGACCGCCTTGGCTCTGCGCATTCGGCCGCCAGGCGCGGCTGGATGGCTCGGCACTCGAGGAGCTCGAGAATCCCCACGGCCGCACGATCGGGAAAAACTGACGCCCACCTGCAAGACGCTCTACCCAACATCTAGTGCCGCGGAAAAACGATTGTGGCCGGGCACCTACCAGTTCTCCACACGGCCGCTCACCAGGCCTGGTATGCCGCCGTCCAAACGCCCTGTTCGGCGACCTGCGCCGCTTCCAGGTTGGACAAACCGGCGTGATCCCCCGCCACCACCTTCTTTGCGATCCCGAGGTGAGCCCAAGCGTGGGGACTACGGAACAGGAGGCGGCCGCTGCAGCTCAGGCGTGGAGGGTCACCCGCTTTTCGTCGCCGGACACTCGGATCGGGCCATCATTGAAGGTGGCACTGCGGGGAAGCGCGCGCCGGCTTTGTGAGGTGCTCACCCGCCTGGCAGCGACAAAGTATCCTGGGGGTCACGACGTGGGTGACATGCCGGTGAATGCTGGCTGAAATTCGTGCTGGCGATGCAAGTGGGGCCTGGCTGGGACAAATCCTCGGCAAGCATCCATGCGTAATCCCACCCTTGCTGAGGCCAACAAACTACGTGGCCGGAGAATGGAACGAAACCATGCTCGCACGGGCCTGCAACTTGCTGAAGGCGCTTCAACGACTGGCGCACGCGGCTGATCGCCAACCTCCGTACCTTCTCCCACCCTCACATCCTTCGTTTCCCCAGCGCCATGGCCAGCACCAGACCCAGCCCAACCACCCTCCAGGAGGGCGTTCAGGAGTACTACGAGCAAGCACCCTGGCGAGCAGCGCCGACCTGCGCACCACGGCCTTGCTTGTGCCTCGGCGGTGCCCGCCGCTCTGCGGCCGCTGCTGGGCCCGCATTCCATCCGAGGTGCTCTCGCCAGCTCTACGGCTTGCGGCCTGGTGGTGCCGAACTGCTGGAGGGTGCGCGTGCTCGGAAACCTCGGCTGCGGCAGCGGCCGCAGCACGCGGCGGCACGCCGAGGCCACATCACAGCAGGGCGTCGGTGCGCAGGTCGGCGTGCTCGGCAGGGTGCTTGCCGTAGTACTCCTTGAACGCTCTTCCTGGAGGGTTGTTGGGCTGGGTGCTAGAGGTTTGCTGGCCATGGCGCTGACGGGAAACCGAAGGGAAGTGGAGCGGTGGGAGAAGGCGGGAGGTGGGCGATCAGCCGCGGCGCCAGTCGTGGAAAAGCGCTTCAGCGTTGCAGGGACCCGTTGGCGGAGCATGGTTTCGCTTCCATTCTCCGGCCACGTATTTTGTTGGCCCAGCAATGGGTGGGATACGCATGGGATGCTGACCGAGGATCTTGCCCAGGGCCCAGGGCCCCACTTATCGGCCAGCACGATTTCAGCCAGCAGTTCACGGCATGTTCACCACGCATCGTGACCCAGGATTCTTGGTCGCTGCCAGCGGGGTGAGCACCTTCACCAAGCCAGGCGCTTGGCGCTTCCCGCAGTGCCCTCAATGATTGGGCCGATTGGTTCGGCGAGCGAAAAGCGGTGACCTCCACCGCCTTGAGCTGCAGCGGCCCTCCTGTTCCGTGAGCACGCTGGCCACTCGGGATCGCAGAGGTTGGTGCGGGGAATCACCGGTTGTCCACCTGGAGCGGCGCAGGTCGCCCGAACGGGCGTTGACGGCCGGCATACAGGCCTGGTGAGCGGCGTGTGGGTGAATGGTAGGGCCCGGCCACATCGCCGGGGCATAGCTGTTGGGGTTAGAAGCGTCTGCGGTGGGCGTCAGTTTCGATCGTGCGGGCCGGTGGGGATTGCCGAGTCCTCGAGGCGAAGCCTCCAGCGCGCCTGGCGCCGATGGGCGCATGAGCAAGGCGGTTCAAACCCGATCGCTCGATCACCCGCCGCTTCTTCACGAGGGCTTCGCCGTTCTCAACGCACTGCAGGCTGGCGTTTGCTGAGCACCGCACGCCATCGGCTTCTGAGGGCAGCACGCCACCAGGGCAGACACTCGGCTGTCTCGCGCTGAGCAGGCGATCGCCGTTTGCAGCAGGGTGACGCGGGCGCGAGCCTGGGCCAGGCCTGGCAGTTACAGGCCGATCGGGCCGCCCCCCAGCACCGGATCGCGGCGCGGCCAGTCGCCTGGCGGAGGTTCTGCCACGAGGGTCTCCGTGGTGAGCGCCCCCGCCTGATGCGGGAATCGAGGCAGAATCGGCCGGGCGCGGGTGGCCAGCACGATCTCGCAGCGGGTTGTCAGCCGCCGCTCCTGCCGTCGGCCGCGGTCACCGCCACGGTCCAGGGGTCGAGCAGGCGGGATTGGCGCTGCAGCACCTCACCCCAAGGCCTCGTAGCGCTCGACGCTGTCGTGGGGGGCGATGGCCTCCACCTTTGCGGACACCCAGCTCCAGCACCGACCTGCCAGGGGAACACCTCGGGATCAGCGGCCGTAGGCCTCGGTCGGGCGCGGCGCATGCGGGCAGCCAGGCGGGCGGAGCTGTTTCAGCGCTTGCTGCGGCGCACCGGTGTTTGAGGGCAATCGCCGCCACATGCGATCGGCTTCATCGGGTCACCCGCGCCTTTCCCGGTGGCGGCTGTAGGAGGTGGACCAAACGCCGGCGGGCCGGCCCGGACCGATCACGATCAAGTTGCGCTCAAAGTGCTGCGGCCGCGGCCGGGGCGGTACAGACGCCAGCGCTGGCAGCGGCCCAGCAGCAGCTGACCGATCCAGGGGGAAGGCGGGCAACAGGCGCGAAGCGAGCCAGCAGCGGCGGCCGAGAGGATTCCGTCGAGCTGCGCAGCGCGCAGCTGGGGTGCCGGCGTTCACGTAACCACGATCGTGCCGGGCAGCATGCCGATCTTGGTGGTGAGCGTATTGTAGGGGAGGGGCCCGCATCGCGTCAGACCCATTCACCAGATTTGATTCAGGAAAGAACGGAAACACCGGCACCAGCCGGCAGGCTGAGCAGGTAGAGCCGCCATCACGGGCGCACGCCCGCCTCGATCGGCGCCAGCTGGGCGCGAAGTGCGCTGCACAGATCGCGCAACAGTGTGGCGGGCACAGAAGGAGAGCGGGCGCGCGGTGGAGGCGAACGACACCAGCACCGTGCCCTGCGCAGCCGAAATGGCGCCGCCTGCCAGGGTATCACCGGCCCGCGCCAGGCAGCGACAGCCGGGTCACCAGCAATAGGCCGCCGCTAGATCAGCGCGCAGCTGGGGCGAGCAGCCGCCAGCGTCTGCAACGGTCCTGGGCCGGAAACGCAGGGAGCTCCAGGTTTGAGGAAACGCTGCAGATCCAGCGCAAAGAACAGGGCCACCAGCAGGGCGGCGGCCAGCAAGCAACAGCAGGCGACGGATCATTTGCCGCCAGGCACCGCCGCAGCTGGAGCCGCTGCCGGCGGGTTTGCAGCCGAAGGCATTGGGCGGCCACCCTGGATCGGATACCGGCGGATCGCGCTGCAAAACAGATCGCGCAGGTGGCGGCCGCACGGCGGGTCGGCCAGCTGCTGGTTGAAGGTCGCAGTCGTAGAGCCAGCCTGCAATCCCACGCTGATCAGCTGGCGGCACCATCACCTGATCGAGATTCGGCCGGCGAGTGGCTGGCGCGGCAGAGGGCGAGGTAGTCGTCGAAGCTTGGACCCGCTGGCGTCGAGCGCCCGCGAAAACCGCTGGAATTCGGCATGTTGGGGGGCCCAGGGGGCGTAGAGGGCCGGTTGAAAACAACGCCGTACTCCTGCCACGCACCGCCGGTAAATTCGGGCTCCAGGGCCTAGCTGGGCGGGGCAGCGGCCGCCCTGCGGGTTGTAGCGACGAGATCACAGTTCGAGGACGCTGTCAGGCTGGCCGTAGCGAAGCGTTGAGCCGCCGCGAACCCTCGATTGCTGCGGGCAAACACGCCGCGCCCCGCTGTTTACTCGACGTTTTCTTGGTGACGATTTAACAGGGCAATTGAAGCCACCACCGTGGACGCCTTCGGCGGCCAGGAACGCAGCCAGATCCTCCTGGCCGGCTCGCAGGATGGTCGGTTGCAGTCGATCGTCACCTGCACGCGAGCCGCCGGACGGCGCGCACCAGCCCCCGGAAGCCAGGGTGCAGGCTCCGGCGCACCACCGGTGAGATCCAGGCACCAGGCACGGGCCTGCAGCACGACGGGCATTCAGCGCCAGCGTGGCGTCGTCCATGGCTTCGGTGCGGCTGGGCTGGCATCACGTGACAGTGGGAAAGCAGGCTGGTTACATGCGGTAGGTTTGATGTTCACCTGCAGGGTGCGCAGATTCAGCCGCCGCAGCTGGGGAATCCAGGCGGACGTGCCGAGGTCAGTACCGTTGGGGTGGAGATGGGTCGGATAGTGGAGGGCGGGAGGCATCCACGGAGCAGCTGCGGGCTGGGACGGTTGTAGCGGACGGCTGTCAGGATGGTGCTGGACAGAACAGTGGGACCAGTGGGGCCGTTTGCCGGGATGCATCAGCGCTTCGAGGCTGACGGTGAGGCTTGCTGGGCTGGTGTGGGTTCCGGCGGGGCAATCGGCATCGACACCGTGCCGTTGGGCGTCGGCACGAAGTGGACACAGCCCCACCTCTTGCCGTTGACCGCGCCAGAGCCGGTAGGCGCGTGGCGGGGGCGGCGGGATGCCGGCAAACCTTCCACCGCAGCATGTTGTAGGGGCTGGCTGCCGCTTAGCCTGAACTGCACCGCTTGATGCGGTGGGCGGCATCCATGCTGCGCAAATTGCAGGCTGCGGCTGACCGAAGGCCGGCGTCGCCTGTATCTCCAGGGATCTGGGAGGCGTGTGGCCTCGTAACGGTGCCAGCTGGCTGCGGCGTGCGCCACAGCTCGCCGCCGGTCACCAGCAGGCCCCAGGGCCAGGGCCACGGGGATTCCACCAGCGCATGGCCTTTGTGGCCGGCCGCCGCTGGGGCGCGTCATCCGCATTTCAGCGACGGCCACCGCCGGATCGAGCAAACGACGGCGCAGGCGAGGGGAGAGACCGCGGCCTCGTTGAGGGCATAAGGGCATTGGCAGATGGAGGGTGCTCTGGAAACTTCCTCAGCCGGCGGTTTCAGCCAGGTAGGCCGGGTGCAAAGCCGCAGAGCGTTGAGCGATTCGCGTTCGCGTCGTCGAGATCCAACGAGCGGCGAAGCCTGCGAGCAGATCGTCGTGAGGGATCCGGAGTATGCGCGGTCGTCGGCGGGTTGGGCAGGGTCATGGCTGGGCAGCAAATCGTTCAACAGGAGTGCGCAGGCGGATCAGCCTGGCGCGGCATGGGTTTGCGGTGCCGAGGGGCAGCTGCAGCTGGCTGGCGATCGCCGACGGGCTGAGCCCTCGTAGGTACGCAGCTCGAGCACCTGGCTTTGGCGGGGGGATGGTGTCAAGGGCGGCCCGCACCCGCTCGGCCAGGTTGTCGGTCTCGGCGCATTTCACTGCGGACCGCGGGAGGTCCGGGCAGCAGGCTGGCTCGACCCACTGCTGAACTTTCTTGCCAGCGCGATTGCCGCTGAACTGAGGCGATGAGGCAGTCGAGCGGGTCAAACAAGAGCAGGTTAAGGCCACCACCGGCCCGCGGGCCGGGTCGTACGGCCCTGGCGGCCAGTAGCGGAGGTAGACGTCATGGGTGAGATTCGCTTCCTGGGCGGGAGCGACACAGCTTTCAGCGCAGTCGGTAGACGGGCCGGGCTGGGGGCGTCGTACAGGCTGAGCCAAAGATCAACCCATTGAAATGTTTGCGCCAGCTCATCGGGAGGTGAGCCCTGTGGTCTCTTCACGGCGCGTCATGGCCACGGGTAGGACGGGCACAAGGGGGCGGCCAGGGGCATGGGGGGCCGGGAGGAGGGCGGTGGAGCGGGGCATCAATCGTGCAACGGCACACCACAGGTACGGCCACACCGGCGATGGATGTGCCTCGCTCGCGCGGCTCGGTCGTTCTCCAAGCAGCAGATCAGCACTTTGGGGCCGAATCTCTTCACTGAGATTTGAGATTCAGGCTTCACTTCTGCATACAGGAATCTAGAGGGACATTAGCCCTCACCAGCTCACGCCATGGAGCTTCCGGCAGCCGGTGCGGGTCTGGCTGGTGGTGGCGAACAAGCCGGGGGATTTGCGGTTGCTGTTGTTAGACCCTGATTCTCACAGGCTCACTCCTTCCTTGCGGACCGCTGGTTGAGCACCAGAGAGCCATCGGGGATCGGGAGACCGAGCGGTGGAAGGTGCCGGCGGTATGCGCAGGATGTCGCCACCGGGTCGAGCCGGACGATGGTGGAACGGGTAGTTCCAGGCCAGATTCACCAAAAGAAGGTGCGGCCACGTGCTATGGGCCAGCAGGTTTTGTCTCCCTGGTGGTGATGCAGGTAAAACTGACAGGCTCCGGATTCCGGATCATCCGGGGGGGCTCACCGGCCGGCCCGCTGTGAACCACCAGGCTTCGCGGGGCGTTGGAGGTGGGACGGTGATATCGAAGAAGCGCACCGAGAGGGGGTGTCGCGGAACTTTTCGTAGGGGATGAGTCGGAACATTCGGCGCCGGACGGGGGCACTCTTGACTCGGCTCGGCTGGAGGACGGAGCTGGACATCGGAACAACGCCGTCAGGGAAGAGACGCTTGAAAAGTGAATCCACCTTAAACGAGGAGTTTCGGCCAGCAGGCGTGCCGCACCGCTACGTGAGCCCGCTGGTGTCGAAAGCAATCGGCTGATGGACTTTAGCGGTTGTTTGAGGCTTACAATGCGCGCAAGCTTTCAAACTCCCCAGCAGAACCGGGTTTTCTGGCGGCCATTGCTTTAATGCGGGGAATTTACCCGTTGATGGGAAGCCGAAGTCATGGCGATCGCTTCCCCTGCGTTCTTGCGCTGGGCGGGGGGGGGGGGCCCCGTGGGGGGGGCTGCGTGGGCCGCGGCCTGGGCCTGCAGACCTTGCCTGCTCTTGCCCAGGCAGGCGCTCCCCGGCAGGCCCACCGTTGTCGGTTGCCCCAACTTCAAGAAACACCGTGGACCCAGCAGGCCTGGGTTGGTGGCAAGGCCGGTTGGCAGAGGATCTCGCCGCCATTGTGGCCAAGAGCTTGGCGGCCTGAAAGCATCTTGGCAGGTGGTTGGAAGCGCAGCAATCTCAAGGACGTGCTCTCGGAGCAGGAGCTCCACCGACCTGGGAATCGTGCGCAGAGCCCGAATGCGGGCCCAGCGGGGCCAGATGACCGGCGCCGCTACATTCGTGCTGGCAACCGTTGAAGCTCCTACGACTCCAACGTGGAGAAACACAAGCTCAGGCAGGCAAATTTCGGCACGTGCTCGGCTTCCGGCACAAGAAGCTAGCAGGTGGAAACCAAGGATCTACGTGGCAGATCGACATCCGTGTCTTCGACAGCACCACGGTTGAGGGTGTGGCGACCGCCGCCACCGTGGAAGGCGAGCCACCAGCACCGCTAGAAGCAGGGGAGCAGGGGGCAAGCCTGCTGCCGTTGGCCGGCCGGGCGCCCCTGCTGCTGCCCCGACATGGGCCGCTCACCGGTCAGGTTAGCTCACCGGCTGCGCGCGCACTTTGAACTTCGGCCCAACGAAGCCCAAGTCGCAGCGCACCCGGCAGGCAAGGCCATACCGCCGCCGCCCTGATCGACGCCTCGACTTACTGTGAACTGCCTGCTTGGATGCCGCGGAAACTGCATGGCCGCCTTCGACCGCCCAGGACAGCAACGTAACAGTCAACGTAACCCGCGGCACACTTCAACTGGAGTGACCGGCGCCAGTAGCGGCTGACCTGGGGCAAAGAATCAGAACGGGGATCGGCATATTCGGGCAATCAGCCGGCTCTTGGCGCGCACTGCGGGAATCCGCTCCTCCACCACCTGGCCGCATCACCCACAATCGAAGGGGAACAAAGCCTTTCGGCCGTCACCCGATGGCCAAAAACCCCCAGTAGCCTCACCAGGTCGCGCTGACCACGGACCGTGCCCTTGCTGGATTTCACCGGCCGCTGGCGTTTCCCTCGGCCAGGCCCACCGGCGATCAGCTTCTCGCAAGATCCGCGCAGGTTGTGGCAGGCCCATTGTAAATCACCAGCCCGTCGCTGCTGCGCGGCCAGCCCCCGCCAGTCGACCCCGGGCGGTCCTTGTCGAATCTCCTCATGGCCGGTGACGAAGGTGACGCTGGAAGCCAGCGCGGGCGAATGGGTGACCGGGCAGGCCGATGTAGGGCCGGAGCGGCCGGTTTCCGGCGGTCACCCGGGCTACCACTGCAACCGGCACCCGGCCGCAAGCCAGGTGGGCGGGCCTCCTCGCCGCCGCGGGACGAAACAGAAAGGAATCCCACCCTTGAGCCGCCCACGATGTCAATCGCAGCGCTGGGCCAGGTCCACCAGCACGGCATTGGTGTCGCTGGGGGCACCGAATGCGTGGGCGCGCCGTTGCCAAACGAAATGGCGCTCACAACCTGCTGGGGGTAGATCAAGCAAGGCCCGCGGAACCATGAGAGTCGTAGACAGAGCGCATCCACAACTGGCGCCAGCAGAGGGGGCCTTTGAGGGTTGAGCAGCTCCGGGTCACCAGGTCCGGCTCCCAACCAGGTACCACCGTGCGGTCACTGGCACAGGCACCAAGGGCAGACCCCACGCTGGTCAGGTTGTTCAGTGCGGGTCGCCAGGCTTCCCGCGTCCTTCACATCTGCACGCAGTGTATGGAGTGGTTCAGCCACTCGCCTGCTTTGACCTATGGAGCGGGTGATTGTAGAGGGCTGAGGTCAGGGGGTGAGCGTTCAGGGAAGAAAGGTCTGAAGATCATCATTCCTAAGCTCGGTTGTTACGGGGGACCTCCACACGACCCTCGTTCGCACTGCACGCAAGGCCGACTGGAGGGCGGAGGCCCTTCTGAAACAGGCCAGACGGCGGCGATGGCTTGCCGATGCCCTGCGTTTTTTCGTGAGTGCTCGCCAAGGTGGGCAGCGGTGAGCACACAGCAAGGGCCTGAGCCAGGGGGCCGAGGCCCGCATGAGCGATGGGGACCTGATGCTTGGCCCGGCGAGGGGGGGGAGGGCACCAGCTCGGGCGCCTTTTCTGATCGCCCCATCGGGGATCCGGCAGGCCCTTCGCCGGTTGGCTCGCCGGCAATTGCTCGCCAGTTACCGCGCCCGCGGGGCCGGATCTTGCGCCAGTCCGGTTGTGCTCAGTCCGGGTGAAGGAGCCGCTCTGTTTTGGGGTGGCCCTACGGACGGCCGCAGGGCCGCCCACGCGCTGCCCCTTGCTCCCTTGCGGCGGGCTGACGCTTGGGCGGGGGCCGCCCGGCCAAGGCCGGTTTGTGGCTGGCCACGCCGGCGGATCCGATGGGCCGGGTGAAGGTTACGGGCATCACCTCGCCGAAGGACTCGTATGTTTGGCGGGCACCTTGGGGAATCGAAATGGCGGGAAAAACCTTTCAGCCTTGCCGGGCGGTTTTTTTTTGGCGCAGGGCCAGGCTTTTGGGGGACCGCAAACAAACCTTTGGGGCCCCTTTCCCCCAAACCCCCCACCAAAAGGGGGGGGGGGGGGGGCCCCCCTTGGGGCCCACTTTTTTTTCCATTTCCTTCGCGTT
>Ga0163217_1031003_pt1 | contig 16887 bp, 21 predicted proteins | sample SynspAceP_FD_185933 | JGI IMG/M metagenome (GOLD analysis project Ga0163217, IMG submission 185933) | Saline lake microbial communities from Ace Lake in Antarctica - Synechococcus sp. Ace-P (PacBio error correction) | ecosystem: Environmental > Aquatic > Non-marine Saline and Alkaline > Saline ... | reverse complement strand
GCTCCCACGAAGGACGACGTGCGCCCGCAGGCTGGGCGCAATTGTTCCACTTTCCGCGATGGGCCGTTGTGCGCCTGATTGCAGCCGCTGCTTGCGGCGCCGCCGTAGCGGCGTTCAGCCTGGGCTTGCCGTCCGCGGGTTGCCCTCTTCGGCCTTTGCAGAGCTTGGGGCCGCTCCAGGCTCCTCCAGCAGTTGGCCATCAGCAAAGCGATTGGCGTCGCTGCTTGCGCGAGGTTCCGGCCCGCGATCAGTTCGCCACGGAATCACAGACCACCCAACCTCGTTCTCGGGGCGGCGCAGTTTCCGAAGTGCAGATGCGTGCCTGTTGCTCAGACCGGTGCTGCCCACGCGGCCAATCAACCCGTGCCCTGCTCCACCCATTCCCCTTCTTGGACGGAACAGCTCGAAAGGTGGCCGTAGACGCGTGCGGCCGTTTGGGCTCTGGTGGCCGTCAGTCTCGGACGGCCAGGCGGGTAGCCGCCGGCCAGGGCCGCTGCTGACCACCCGGCGGCTCAGGGCTGCCACCACCGGGGTGCCTTCAGGAGCGGCCAGGTCGCGGCCGGCATTGCATCAACAGCTGCCCAGCACCGTGGGATGCAGGCGCCAACCGAAATCACTGCTGGTGACAGGCTGATAACCGATCAGGGGAAACAGCAGGCGTTGCGGTTGCCTTGCCAGCCAGGGGGGCCGGCCTTCGGGGGTCACCCGGAAAAATCGGTGAGTCGGAAGCTGCCCCCGGCTCCAGTCAAACAGGGCTTGAACGGGCACGGTCAGCGGGAGAGGTAACGGGGTGAGGCCCGCAACGGGCGAGGCGCGCCACAGCGAGCCACCTCAGCAAAGCCCTGCCCGTTTTTCATCGCCACTGTCACGGCAGCCAACGGTCCGGAGGCCACCGGGCCCTCAGCGCACCTGGACGCCGCCGGCATTCGCTGCGCGGAGGACTGGCCCCCGCCGCGCAGGCCTTGCGGTGAGCAGGGGGCACTGGCTGTTGGAGGACGCCAGCCGAACGGACTCTGGCCCGCTCGGCTGGACTGACGGTTGCGGATCTCGACCAGTTGATCGAGGTCCAGTGATCGAGGGGCCCGGTCGAAGGACTGGGTTTTCGGCCTGCCTCAGCTGGGCTGGATCGGGGCGACTGGAGCGGTGGGAATTGCCGGCTGTGGGAGCCGCAGGGATGGCTGCTGCCACCCTGTAGGCCTGCCATTGGTCGGCGTTCATGGCCGACCGCCGATTGCTGGGGCCGTTCGCCCGAGGAGGCGTAGGGGCTGAAGGGTTCTGTTCGTCCGTCTCGCGTGCAGGAAGCTCTGGGCATTTCCATTCCGCTGGCCTGCACCGCTGCTCGCCGAGCCTGAGCAAAGGCCAACGGGCGTGACATCGTCGAGGACAGCCCAGCAGCAGGCCAGGCAGGTTGCGGTAAGGGCTGGCGGAGCAAGGGAAGCCGCTTGCTATGGCGTAAGATTCTAATGACTGAGTCAAGAACGGTCTCAGAAAACAAACGCTTCATTCAGAATCAAAACGTTGCGCATGCCAGGCCAGGCGCCGCTCACGAGGGCCAGCGCGAGGCTGCCGTTCCCGGTTCAGTCCCACGCGCCTAGCCACGGTTCTCCCGATATCCGAAGGGGTCGGGCGGCGGTGGTAGCCGTTGACGGGCTTCGATCACAACGCCGTTCCTGGATCGCCGGCATGGCCGCCGCCCAAGTCAGGGCGAGAGGATGCGGCGGAGAGGGCCTCGCACGCGTGTCATGGCATTCGACGTCCAGGCGCTTCGGCCCAGGTTTGATCGCTCCCTCGGCGTACCCGGTTGCGGGCCATTTGACCCCCAATCCCACCTGGGCCCAGCGGAGTTGGCGCCCGGATCTCACGCCGCAAGCGCGCAGGCAACCCCGCCACTTGCGTCCGTCGAGCAGGCAGGTCGTTGGGCCCACTTGGATTTCCGCCTCCAGTTTCCGTGAGGCTTTCCAGCTGTCAGGGCCAGCCGACAGCCACCGCCAGGCCGGGCATCTTGCGGCGGTTGGCGGGTTCTGGGGCTCAGGGCAGGGCCGGCGCTTCAGCCACACGCGCCAGGGAGACGAGGCCAGCACCCCTTCCCGCTGGACCATGGCCATAAGCGCTGCCGCCGCTGGAAACACGGACAAGGGGGCGCGCTGGGCGCCGCGGGCAAGAAGTTGATGGAAACCAGCCTCCGGACTGCCACACACGGCAGGCCATTGCAGCTCCGCCAGGACAGCGGCCATGGAAAGCCAGTGTCCGGTGAATGACCGGGCGTGGCCCAGCTACCGGACTCTAGCGTGATATCAGACCGCGCACTGCGGCCTCCATTTTGGCCCGCTCTTCCTCGGCTGGGTGCATCATCATGCAGAAGTGCGGTGTTTGCCGCGCAGGCGCGCGCCGATTCGTCGTACTGGGTCCACCGGCAGCAGCTGCCTTGTGACTGGTACCTAGCGCCGCCGACCCAGCCCTCACCAGCGGGAACGGAAAGCCATTGCCAGTGCGTATAGCGCCAACGCCGGTGTTGCTCGAGTAAGGCGGGGCAGAAGGGAATGGTCTCGATCCAGGCCCTGCCGCCCGCGGCCCGCGGTGACAGGCCAGCCACAGATAGAGGGCCACTGAAGGCTTGCTCACGGGCCATCCCTCCGCTCTCGCGCTCGGTCCCGCGTTGCGGTACACCGGCCTTGAGCCGATCGGGCCACGTCGGGGGCCTGCTCCAAAAGGGCGGCCGATCGCCGCCGGCTGCTAAGGGGCCAGCGACTGGTCGAAATCAATCACTCTCTCCCCTTTCACCTGGCGCAACGGGCCAGGATCAGCGGCGGGCTGGCCTCGATCGCGTAAAGGCCAGCCGGAATCCACCCAGGCACCAGCTCTTCGAAAAGAGGAAGAACTCAATCCCCACCGGCTGCCAGTGCGGCGTTTCGTACCAGCGCGGAGCCCCTCACCCTCCAGGCTAGATCCACGTTAAGGGATGTGCGTGGGCGGAGGGGACGATTGTTGTGACGCAGCCAGTCGCGCCGCTTCACTTCAAGTCCACCCACTCCTGGGCACGACCCAACCGTGGCGGTGGGGTGGTGGGGAACCCTCCAGCCACATTCAGCTTCAGTTGATCCCACTGGGCTGCTGAAGACGGCCGAAGTCGTGGCGCGCCAGCCGGCTTCGCCTCTTGCAACGGCAGCCGCGGGACGGCCGAAGCGAGCTGCAGCGACCGCCGAGGTGGGGAGGTAATTAGGATCGAGCAGCAGGGCCGACTCGCCTGGGTTGAGCACGGCCAGGGGCAGGTGCGGCGGTGCCCTCCTGGGGGGATTTCCCCCACCCCCCCTAGCTAGCAGCCACCTCGGACTCCGGATCCACCGCCACGGCCGAAACGCCTCTGGCCCAGTCGGCCACGGCCCGCCAGAAACGGACCCGTTGGCGTCATTGGATGGAGGCAGTAGTGCGCGCTTGCTGGGCTGGGCGAGGCGGCGGCCATCCCGCCGCGATCGCTTGGCGGTGGTGGACAGCAGTAATCGGTGGAGCCGAGGGAAAGAGATCGAGCAGGCGGGCCGTGGGGCCTTCCTGCAGGGCAGCCGAGGCCTGCTGACCGCGTTACGGTGGCGCCTTGCCGCCCGTCGTTGGGCGGCGAAGACACCATGCCGAGTGGCTGAACGCGGCGGTACCTTTGTGTACGGCAATACGCATGACTTTCGCCGTCAGAAACTGGCCATCAGCGCGGCCCACTACGCCCCGATCATGGCGCGGTCGTCACAGTCATGGGCGTCGAGAAGGCAAGGCCTGCAGCATGGGGGTTTGCCCAGGGCACCCTCGTGGCGGGCCAGTCTCTTTGGCACGTCCCGGAAGAGAATCAGGGCCGGATGCCTGAACCTTGTAGTGGTCGCGGCTGCTGGGGTTGGCGTCCACCTCGATCTTGCCAACGGAGAGCCGACCCCGCCATTAGTGCTCCGCTGTTCCAGTCCATTCAGGGGAGCCGATCAGGCGGCTAGTGTGTCCACACCAGAAGCAAGAAGTCAACAAGAACGTGTGCCGCTGTGCCTCCAGTCCGTCGAGGCTGGGGAAGCTCTCGGAATCGGTGAAGTGAAGACGGCGGACAAGGCCCACGGGGTTGGATCAAGTGCCGCGATTGTATGAATCCGCTTGAGGGCGGAGCGGATCAGAGGTAGGGCGACCGGGTTCAGAGCTTGTCGATCGAACGCGCTTGGAGTTCCTCGAGTTCGGGCATTCATTCGGCCACCCTTGACCGGATTCGAGAACCGGTGGGGGGTGTCGGCGGAGAGCAGGGCTCAAGCCGACAGGGGCGCCTTCAGGCGATTTTTCAACGCGCGAGTCGTCGTACCACGTCTGAGCCGCCCTCCAGGGAGGCGAAACTGAACTTTCGAGATACGCTCGGCCAGTTCGCAGCCGCTTCGCTGCGCGCCTCCTGTGGAGAACCTTCTCCTCCATCTTGATCGCAAGGCAGCCATGGGGGCCGAGTGGTCGACCCATGCTGCTCACGCCACGTCATGCAGGCTGTTCCTGGCCTGTGGCGCCTGGAGCGGGCCCTTGAGCATGTCCTTTTTGGTTTTGGCCTTGGGCGATCTTTCCTTCGAGGGCCAGCAGGCTCTTTTTGGGCGTTTCCACCTGGCCCGACTGGCTTGTTGAGCTGGCTGTGGAGGGCTGGTGGGGTGTGTCCTGGTAAAGTCTTGCGACGGCGTAAGGGCCTCGCGGGCCAGGTCTTCTCGCCTTTCTTTCAGCGCAAGCTCGGCGCGCTGCGTACCAGGTTTTTGCTTTGGGCGCCGCCTGCTCGCCTGATTCTTGATCCGTTTTCTGGCTGGCGATCGCCCGTCGGCAACGGCCTGGCGAAGTTTCACCCAGATCGGGCCTGCATGTCGGTGACCGACTGGTCCAGCGATTCTTGCCGGATCCTCAGCCTTGCTGACCTCAGACGTTGAGGTGGCCGCAGCAGGCGGCTTGAGCGATCTGAAGAAGTCCCATGCGATCACTTGTGGGGTCGGATCTGAGAGTGGTTGAAGCGGCGGGTTCAAGCGCAGGGTGGGCTGCGAGGCTTTGGTCCGCACTTTCGTGTCGGCCGTCCACCTAACTATTTCCGCCCATTGGCCATCGGCTACCCCGCGACAGACCCGGCAGATCGCGCACGATTCAGGTGCTCGCCAGGGCGGCTCCCCCCGGCTGCCGCCGTCGGTCTGGCGGCGATTTTTGCCTCGGCCGTTCTTCCAGGACAGTGGAAAACGGGACGGCAATCTGGTCGCTCTCTGGCAGGGCGTGGCCGCGGCATCGCCGGCAGCCATAGCTTCGGTGCGGCCATCTGCGCAGCCTCTCCATCTCCAGCCGGCGGTGCTCAGCGTCGCGCCAAGCCATTCCGCAGTTGGTTACACAGGCCTCTGCTCTGTTACAACCGGCCACCACTGCTATCCCGGCGGCGGCTGCTGGTATTTCTCGGTTGCGCGATCTCCGCTTTCAGACAGCATTTTCCCGGTCTCTCCTACCTGGCCGAAGCGGAAGGCGCCTGCGTCTGGGCCGTTTCGACCAGCCGGGTCACGACGCTTCCGGTCGATGGTTCTACCGCCTGTCCAGCGGCTGCGCTGCAGCCCCGGCGCCAGCAGGAGAAAAGCGTGGGTCTTATGTGCCCTCGATGGCTCAATTTTGCCAGTCTTCGCTTTTGTCATTCGCCAATTGACCCGCGAAGCTGGTTGGTCTGTTATTCAATTATCGTTCGGGGCGGGTATAGCGGCTTCGCAGGCATGTCGGTGGCGGTGGGCGTGTGGATGTCACCGCATGCTTTAGAGGCTCGGCTGCGCATAGACTCCGCATACCCATACGAAAGTCTGCGGGCGCTCGTTGTTACGCCTAGTGAGCCTCAACGTTTAGATACATAGATGACTGGCCCAACCTCAAGGTAAAAAGGGGCCTCAAACCAACGCGGCACCACGGTGCGTTTTTGCCTCAGTAGTACGCTGCTCTCTCTCTGTGCCTTGTTGAAGACCACGTGGCGTCTCTAAGATACAACAACCCAGCACCTGGGTGCAGGGCGAGCTCGCGGTCTCGCCGCTGCGTTTGAGCCTCGGCTGCCCTCGGCGCTGTTTCGTTGTCCAGCCGGTCACTCAAGGTTCACCCAGTACCCACTGGCCGAGGGATGCCCTCATACTACACACCTGGACGGCGTTGTTAGTAGCTGCAGCGATGGCTTGCAGGCCACCACCGACCATCGCCAGGATTCACCGGGCCTGACTTCCCCGCCGGGCTTGCGCGCGGCTCCATTTCCCGAACGGGCTAAGCGCCCCGCAACCCATTCGCCAAGCTGCCGACACGGCAGGACGCGAACAGGTGAAAGGCCACGAGGGCAGTTGCAGGTCCAAGCAACCAGCCGCGAGCCCCCGCTCCAACCAGGAGCTCCAGCCCCGCAAGCATGGCCAGAGACTCCGCCACCCTGTTGGCGATCAGAGAAGCAAGAACGCTGCTCGGTAGACCAAATCTGCCTGGCCAGCAGTTCCGCCGGAATGGTGGGCATTTCTCCGGTATCGTTGATCAAGGGACCCATTAGCGCTTGACCATCAAGAGAGCCAAACAGCCAGGGTTGAGGTCGTGAGTGTCTATGTGTAGGTGAAGTCCCTTGGGCAAGCCACAACAGAACAGTGCAGTGTGTGGCGCTCCAGGGATGCTCAAGCGTCGCGTTGCTCGGTGGCTGTGCCGGGGCTCGGTCTAGGCCTGAAATCACCACAGGGGCTCTCGGGCTCTCTCTGGATTAGCCGGTCTGCCGTGGAAGGCGCGCGCTATACGCAGTTGAGATTGAGTTTTTGGGTGAGCTCCATTTTATGGGTTGGCCGCCTAGGGGAATTTGTGCTCAAGAAACACCAGGCACCGCTCAAAGCCAGCAGGCGGGGCGAAGCTGATTTTCAATTAACCAGGGCCGGCGCTCTGCTGCCTCAGCACATACCACACCGTGGACGAGTCCTGTGTCGCGCGTCGCGCGTCTCGCTCCTCTGCGTGCCCGCCCTGCTCTGCCGCAGCCGCGCTTCTCTCGCGTTCAAGTATGACGTGGAGCTAACTTCCACCTCCACCCGCAGCAAAGAGTACGACCAGCTCCGAGGAGTTCGTTCTTGTTAGAGATCGACCGACACGGCTCTCTAGGTGTGTGTGGAATAAGTACGTGAAGACAGTCGTACGAGTTCAAAATGTCCGCAGAGACACGAAACGCCTCCCACCACGAGTGTGATGAGGGCCGAGTGTGATAGTGCGTTTTTCTGCGCACCCTTTTCAAAAGCAGGTAACCCCAATTGTCTAAATCTCTGCTGACCTGCCGTGTAGACAACTCAGGCGATGTTGCTTGAGTGGCCCAAGGCGCTCTTCGACGCACTCCAGTGTCACTCGCCAGACAGCGTGCTCGCGTCGCGTTGGGAGCGACTTGCGGCGCGTATGCGCGCAGTGCTCAAGTGACCGACTCCACAGCTGCTCATGCAGCACCGAGGTGAAGTCCGACTGTCCCCTGTTGTGCTGACTCGGCTCCCCCCAGCTGACTATCGTCAATAGTTGGCGCTTCGCGGTGTGTCTTCCCCAGTCACCTAGGCCAAGATAACAACAACAGCGCCACCCGTGGAAAGTCGAGAATCTGAACAGAAGCAATCGTGCTTGACGGCAATGCTGGCCTCAAAGGCGAGCGGTGTCGTGAGGGGTTGCCGGGAGATGGCGGCCGGAAGGCGCACAGGAACTCCCATGTCAATGCGCCCAGAGGCCATGCCTTTAGCCTCCGGCTTGTGCGTCCTGTGCTCTCGGTTGGTAAGAGACTGTTCCCCTGACTGATCGGGCCCGGTGCTGTGGGCGTCAGCGCATAGAAGATCGTGAACCTAGCGCACAAGTGCGGTCTCAAGCATCACCCCGTGAGTGCGTGGGGCCTATTGGCCAGAGGGCAGCCGTGCGGCCGTTACCGAGCGTGATTCCTACTGTTCACATGCCACAAAAGTCAGGGGCACTAGACCAGAGCCATTCAGGCCAAAGATAAGTACCAGCGCGGCTGTCGTAGCGGGCAGTGGCCATACTCCCAGCGGGGTGTCAGCTCAGTTTGCCTGGCTCTCCCGCGCATGAGCCCATGGCTTGAGCCAGACGAACAGGAAAGGAATAGGTGGTGGTTCTCATCGAGCCTAGGCCCGTGTTTGCCACCGAGCTGTTAGGCAGGGAACAATGGTGGGATACCGAATCGCTCTCCAGGATTCGATCTCAGACCAGGCGCGTGTGCGCTCTCGCTTTGCCGGCGGCCCTCCGCCAGATGCTCGGCTGGAGCTTTTTAATGGTGGTTGCTGAAGCGGTAACGCGTTCGCAGAATGAGTGCATCATGCCAGAGAGATCAGTGCGCCTAGACGGAGCTCTACCGCTCGCCATTCGAGCTCAACCAGGCCATCGGATCCGGGCCGCAGAACCTTGGCCTCCCGCAGAGGCAGAACTAGTTGGCTGCTACACACTCAGCGACACAATGGCAGTCGTTAGCGTGTTTGAGCGGTTGCTCCGCGCCGTCGAACGTCTCGTCGACACACGGCCTTGCGTCGCGTACGCTCGGTCGTCAGGCGCGGAAAGAGCACCAGTGTGCATACCCGGTGAGCACACCCGAATACCCTGTGCGTGGCGAGGCGACCTGGCACAGATAGGTCCACTCTCTGACACACCCGCAGGCCATTCGCCTCGAACACCCACCTCTGCCCGGTGAAGGCATTGGACCCTCTGTCTCTCCGTTCCGCATGTTCTGTGCGCATGTTACGTGGATTCTCAGCCAGCGACCAGCGCCAGCCCCCCAGTGTGCAAGAGACACTGTGAACTGCCTGTTAGCTCTGCTGTGACAGGTGATAAATCCCTCGCCTATGTCGAGTTGTTGGCGGGGATCGGAAGCCTCTCGACCCGCCTTGCGACAATATCGTGTCCGCCCGTCGACAGACCGGTCATGACCCGACAGCCTGAGACTCTACCACAGCCTAGCCGCCGGTCGGATCTCTCCGACTTTCTTCTCCAGGCACCCAAACAATTCTCGGGCTGTGCGTCCGCCAGCCCAGCCGTGTCTTCGAGGATCGGTCCGGGGGCGGGAAAGGACGGTAGGCTCGTGCCTAGGTCAAAAGCCGCGTTATGCCATCACCCTCTCCGCTGGCTCCCATGCACCAGGGCGGAAACGTCACCGGCCTGGGCTGCGCTGTGGAAGAGGCGAGCGTCTGGCCCGCAGGTGTCCAGCGGTCTCACGGGCCGCGTTTGATCACCTCATACTACACCCTGAGGCTACCGAATCCCTATTGCTTCAACCAGGGTGGATATCAGCGGCGTGTCTACTCAATGTAGACGCGGAGTCAGCCAGGGTTTGGAGTCTGGAATGGGCAGCCAGTTCTGTTTAGCCACAGGTTGAGGAACCCAGCGTCGAAAAGTCGGGCCACCTGGCGATTCAGCCGCCGTTATACAGAAGGCCGGGCCCTAAGGGCAGCTGGGCCGCGGGCCGTCGGTTGAACGCCCCCCTTGGCGCGCGGCTTTGTGTTGTCCCGTCTAGGCTGATTTTACCATCCTCCGGCTTGGCTCCAGGAGTTGTGAGGCGCCTTGCGCAGTTTTCGCCTTCAGGCAAGTGTCAGAACTATGGAAACCCTTTCGGGTCAACCGACAGCAACGGCTGAGGGCTTCTAAGTGTTGGAGCTCCTCTTGACCGGTGTCGATCAAGGCCGGCCGACACGCGCGCCCCGGCCTCCATAGGTCACCTTCCGAGAGCTGCGCGAGCGCGACCACGCTCTGCAACGTTGCCCTATTGGGACTCTCCGATTCTCTGCGCACACGGTGGTCGTCTGCATTCGCCAAGTGCGAAGCTTGACTCGCAGTTGAGCTCTGATTTACCGGTCTTCTGGACTCCGCTCCCACACCTATAGTGCCTTCCCAGAGCCGTTGCCTGGCCTATATAGGATGATTCACGAGACCACCTGCTCTCAGCCAGAAGCACAACCGCCAATGTGGCATCGCAGCCATTCTCCGAGGAGGATGACACAGCCAGTTCAGGTGCTTAGCGATTTTACTAGGTCCGAAAACCACCCCTCGAGTGCAAAATGGCTACAGCACAATCGGGCTTGCTGTTCAGAAAGGTGTAGGGCGATCCGTGGTGCCTCATCGCCTTCGCGGGAGATTGAAGCGACGGCGTGCGTTTTGAAGCGTTGGCGATCCGTCGTAAAAACTTTGAGATTTGTGATACACCCCTGGGCGGAGCGAAAACCAAGAAAGAAAAGCCAATAGGCCAGGGCGCTGCCAGCTAAGGCTGGCGTAGGTCATTTCAGCCCCCAAGTGCGATTGCGGCCTCCACAGGCCGTGCCAGAACCGGGCGCGGCCGCCGGGATCGAGAACGGTGGCATCGCGCGAGTCCTCCCAGCAGAGGAAAAGCTTGCCGATCAGCATGTGCCGAGCCGTGGATCGCCACGGGATCGCTTTTGGGCCATGCCAAAGCTGGCAGAGCACCGGTGCCACCGCCATGGGCCACGGCGGCCCCAAGCATTCCAGAGTTCGCCATGGCCTCCAGGCCTCGACGCCCAGGGTGGAGGGGCCTTCCAACCAGCAAGGTTGCTTGCAGCAGCGGAGCGGGCAGGGCCGAGGCAGACGTATGCCGGCGAGCCCCAACCAGCCAGCCCCACCCAAACCGACCGGATTGATCGCCTCGCCGAACAAACTCGCCGCGCAGCAGGCCACCAGCAGGGGCTGGGAGTCGATTCAGAACTGAGCCCAGCCAGGCGCCGGTGTTGCCCAACCCCCCGGGTCAGCAGCCCCTGGAACAGGCTGCCGTCGATCAAGGGCAAAGGCGAGCAGCCAGAGCCGGTCTGCCGGCCCGCCACCCGCAAGGGTATCGGCCCATCACCACGGCGGGCCCAGAAGCACCGCCAGCCCGGGCGGGGCAGCAGGCGCTAGCCAGGCCACGCTGAGTGCGGCCTTGCGGCCGGCCAACAGTGGTGCTTCCATCGCCGCCATCGCGACGTACCCCAGAGCGCCAAAGGGCAGGGACATCAGCAGCCAAACGTTGAAGCTTGGGGTCAATTGGAGCCGCCAGTCAACCAACCCTTGTTTTAAGATCCAGCGACTACGGCACCGACCAGCGTATATGCCCTACGGCCCTGGCGCCGCAAGTCTCCCCGTAGTAAGCATGGCGCGCATCGCGATCGATTTGGGATGCGATCGCCGGGGGGACGCGCGAGCGGGTGGCTCAAGGCCCTGCGCAAAGGTGGAGGAGCGGGAATAGCACCCTCGCTGCCGCAATCGGACAGCCCGGCGGCCGACGTGCGGCGACAGCCAGGACGATTCCATTGCGGCCCGTGCTCGCCGTGCCTTCGCGTAAAAGTGGCGGGTGTGCGGGCGTGGGGGTGGGCCAGCTTGCGGCGGGAGAGTATATCCGCCTCTCGGTTGCGTCTACCTGGCGTGGCGGGTCCGAAAGATCGTGGCAAGTCCGCAGGCACGATCACCGGCTCTCGATACGGCAGTGATCACTGGCGCGGCAAACACCTCGTCGAGGTTGCTTGGAGCGTGGATCGGCATCAGTTTGGAAACCGCTCAAGAGCTGGCCTCTGACAAAGACATTCTCTTCGGCCGGATCTCGCTGCCCTCCACCGAGGCGAGTAGCGCCAGCTGCTCCAGGCGCTTGATCGACTTTGCCAGCTTACGCGCCATGTCGTGGCCGCCCGTCGCCACGGCCGCGCGCCTCAGCGGAGGAGGAAGGGTACGAGGAGCTTCGGCGCCGATGGGCCGGTGTCTTCAGCGTGCGCCCAGGCCGAAAGCAGCTTCGGCCTGGTTGATGAACTGGTGCGACGAGGACCAGCGCCCGCCGCCCTGCTGGCCCGGACTGACGGTGATTGGACGAAGACAACGATTCAGGACCCACCACCTATGCATAGCCGCCGAAACGACTGGCCTTTCCTGATTGCCTGCCGCAAACCTGCTCCCTGCTGGGGCCAGCCTGCACCCAGGGCCCGTCAGCCTGAGCTGGGCCTGGTGCGGCCAGCCCGCTCTGGGCTTCATGGCTAGGCCAATGAGCGAGGGCAGCAGGCTGCGGGCCCCTTGCGATGGTCCACCACCGCCGAAGCCAACATCCGCTTTGGCTGCCCATCGCGGCCTCGGTGGAGGAGCCCTTCTCGATGCCTTGATCGGAGCACAACAGCTTGCAGGAGCCCAGGTGTGTCGGTCACCTTTTCGGTGACAGGCTGAATTCTGACGCCTGTTTCCCCGTCCGTCCATTGCCCGCCGCACACCCGGTCTGCGGACTGGTAAGGTGTCCCCCCCTGCTTGATTGTCGCAGCCAGATCTGGCCGCTCGATTGGAGACCTAGCCCCGCTGCATTCCGGTGCTGCTCGCCCATGCCTGCGGATGGCACCCGCCGTCCGGCCCGTGCCATCCCTATATACACACACATATCCTCCGTCCGGACAGACTCCGGTGCGCTCTCCCTCGGGCGGCTCGCCCTCCCGCCACTCCCCCTCTCTCCGGTCTCGGCCATGCAGACATGGGTTGCTGCTCCTTTCCACCCACCCCGGCCTCCGGATTCCATGGCCCTTTCCCCCCAAGCCTTCTTCGCCAGCTTTCGCCGGCGAACGCATTCCGGCGGCCCGGCCCGTATCGGCCAGCCCGCACTCGCCGATTTGCTGCGGCGGTCCTGGCCCTGGGTGGGCTTCTGGTGGCCCGGCCTCGGTTTTTGGTGCCGTTTTGTGGGCGGTGCCCGTGGCGCACGCAGGCCAGCTTCAGCCCAGGGCAACTTCCTTCTCGTGGAGTTCCGCTGCGAGACGAATTCGCGATTACAAATCGGCTTCTATTACTTCATGACGGAATACCCGGACGTCCTGCAAAGCGCTCGAGTTTACTACCTGATGTTGCGCGCCAACGGGACCGCACACGGCCATTCTCAAGCTGAGCGTGACGGTTGGCCAGACAATTCGGAGGGCTTCAAGATCGGAGGCCACTATGACATTCAGCTTTCTACATGCAAGGAAGGTCCGGGTGCGCTATTGAAACTGCGCGAACCCCGCTGCCTGGCAGAAGAGTCCAGCCACTGGTGGAAAATCTCCAAACAGGCGGTCATGTCGATCGACATCTTTTCCCGCATCGAACCCATCCCTGACGATTCGCACCATCGGGGTGTATGATGAACATTCTTTCAATTCCGCTTCAAGCCAATCGGCTATGTATCAGATATAACAATGCCCTTGCCCAGGCGCCTCCACTAGCTGCCTTTCGCGGGCTACTTTGGGCAGCTGGACTGATCAGATTGAAACGGCCACCAAAATCTAACACCCGCCCCATGACTGATACGTTTCGGTTCACGACCCGCGTGAGCGGAGTAGCAGGAGCGCCCGATGACAGCGCCACCCTGGAAGCGAACAAGCCCGGCTCAAGCGCAACAAGAAGCGGAGTTCGTCAGGCTCGTTCCGTGTTTCCCGCATGCGCTTCCCACACCGGTCGCGCGCGTGATCCGCACCCGCCTCGCGCGCGCGCGGACGCGGCTCGCCTGGCGGTCTCCGATCCGCGGCATACGTCGTCGGCGATTTCGATGCCCTCGCCGCCGACCTGCCCGCGATGAGGGATGGGTGTATCGGGTTTGATAGGTCTATTCGCCCAAAGGTCTGTCGATTCCATGTTCCTGGATGTGCTACGCACCCTTGAAGCCGGCATGAGGCTCTGCTGAAGCAAAGGCCTGCGTTTGCAAAAGTCAGCCCCTGTCGCGCGCGCAGTTGTTGAGTGAGCAACGGAGGTCAGCAAACGCTCCGTGCTGCCGCAACCGGCTGCGGGCGCTTGATCCATGGCTGGAATGGCGAAACCATTGCAGTGGTTCTTTGCCTGAGCCTTGAGCGCCCTAGTGGTTGCTGATTCAGCCTCAAGCACCGTGGCAGGCCGAGCCGCTGATGGATCTCTTGCTGGAGAATGTGAGTTCTGTTCGGAGGCGGGTCTGAGCCAATGACGGGGTCAAGTGGGCCTGAAAAGCCGGCCAACGCAAGCACTCTCCCGACTGGTTCGGGTTCAGGGGCCATCCCCAGCCCATCGCGGAGCCTGTCTTCATATGTGAGGTGGCGGGCCGGGCCCGCGGCGATCTGATTTTCAACCGTGCGTCTTTCCGTGTGCTCACCCTTGATCGGCCTCCCTTCGCGGTTTTCTCGGGTTGTCCATCTGTTCTTGGCGCCCTTCTTGTGTTCTGTCTTATTTTTTTTTTTCGGGTTTTCACCAAGCGCCAGGTATTTTCTCCCGTGACGGGGGCTGGCCCTCGGCGCGAACCGCAGCCAGATCAGATAAGCTATTGGCCAAATTCGAGAGGTGCGCTCTGTTTTCCCGGTAGTCTTCGGTGCCTGGGTGAGACAGGTCCTTGTGCTTAATGACGGGTTTCAAGCTGGAGTATGCGCTCGTCCTCTCGGTTGCCTGCGGAAACAGGGCTTACATTCCTCGAGCGCTTGCTGCCAGGAGCCCCTCGGTGCGGTTCGCCGGTCCTTGCGGGCTCCCCGCACCAAAGGATTTCGGCGTTCCCAGGCTTCCAGCGCCTGAACCGCTGACTCCCGCCGCGATTGCCTCCTCTGGGGCACACTATTCCCAATCCCCTCGCACCCCCGCCGCTACCCCGCCGTGCATTCGGCTACATCTCCGAAAGCAATCCTCCGTGCTCCCGATCTCGACTTTTTCTACTCGTGGTTTCTGGTGCCGAGTTACGGGGCTGCGATCGTCGCCTTGGACGGTGGTGATCAGGCTTGCCCCCTGTTTCCCACTTCAGCGCCGCGCTTTTCATCGCGCCTAAAGTGCCAGGATGGATGCGGATCGCCCAGCGGTCATGCCAGAAGCGCAGGCCTTTCCAAGGCGCGCCACGCCAGCGATCCAAATAGATAAGCAACAGGACAGAGGCTGGGGCAAGCTGATCTGAAGGAATTCGGTTCAGCCCCTGGCGGTTGTGCTGCCGCTTGCTTGGTGCCACGATTTGCCGATCCTGGTTCTCGCGCTCTTTTGCCACCTTGCGTGGGGTCCTCCCTTTGCCCGAGTGCCCTACACCTTGAACCTTGAACGGTTCTGCGGGCTGACCAGATCGCAGGCGTCGAAACCAAGCCGTTTCAACAGCGCCAGCCATTCGATCTTCATCACCGAAACCAACCATGTGCCGGTTGATCGCCAGCCTGGAGCAGGCAACCAAGCTGGGCGTTGGCGATGTGGCCCAGATCAAACTTCCAACACCAAGAGCGGTGAGTCCTCACCAGCTCCTGCTCAAGGGTGGAGGAACGGTACGGCCTACACCCCCTCCTGGCATAGCATCACCCCAAGGGGTGATCTGGTGCGTGATCAAGGTTGAGCGAGACAGGCCAGATCGAAGCCGCTCAGCACCGCGTTGAAGCCACAATCAGAGGCCAAGGTTTCCTGGTCTGGCTCGGCCGCGTTAAGCGGTTCTCATGTTTATTTTCAAGGCCCTTGCCAGGTGCGCGCTCTCTTACACCGACCGGCTGGCGATCCAACTGCGGACATCGCCATCCCTGTGGGGGCTTTGGTGCCACCCTGTCATCTGTGGCGGCAGATTTCTCTCGGGGCATTGGCATTGCCGCCCATCCGCAGCAATCGACGCCAAACAAGATCACCCCGTGTATGATCACGGCATGTTTCTCTTCTTTCCCCTTGCCGGCCGGCGTGCTTCGTTTTACATGTGGTTGGCCGACATCTTGCCAGGGTCCTGCAGACCCTTTCTGCCATCACCCGCGCAAACCTTGCCGGATAATACTCCAGGTCATTCTCGCATCAGAGAGCGGCCCAGGCAGACCGTCGCGGTTGGCCAGCCAGCCGCCGGCGGCGGCATGGGAGCGTCTTCCTTCACGAGGCCAAAGGTAAGAAAGTGATGGAGCGGTCGATAAGGCCCTCCCTATTCCGGCAGTCAGTCCTCTGCTGCGCTCAAGTGCCCATCCCCCTTGCAGGAGTGCGCCTGCTCAGGTGCCGGTGCGCACTGGGCCCTGGATACCAGCATCTCGCCGAGATCGAAACCCTTTTCGCCCGGTTGCGCGGGGAACTCCGGGCGCTCTGGATGGGAGATGGACTCCAGTTGAATGGCGAGCCAGCGCCCCACCATTCAGCTTGCGCTGTGATCGCTGTTCTGGCGGACTACGACCATCCCCTCACTTTCGCTGTTCAGGAGACTGGATCGCTTCTGGGCACGGATTGGCGACGAGGTTTTGGAGCAGGACGCTGTTCAACGCCCGAATCCCTTGCGCAAACAGGCTGCTCAACTTCAGCGCGTTCAGGGCGCTGGTTGATTCTCGGGGGGGGGGAATTTCTTCTTGGGCCTTTGGAACGATTGAGACCGCATAGCCCAGTTGAGTGCCTCCCGACCCCCTGGGCCTGCTTCTGTATCCCAGGTCCCTGGATCTTCGCAGCAGCCTCCACCTCCAGTTGCCGTTGCCCGCCACCGACTGTGGGGCTTGCCTGGCCCGGGCCCCCGGCCGCCGTCTGGGAAAAGCCTACAGCGGACACTAATCGGCCACAGGCCCCAAGTTTTCGTCCAGCTCGGAGCCCCACCGGCTGGATCGCGCTGCGCGCCGGCTCGGCCAAAACCTGCGTGAGGCCGATGGGCGCATGAGGCTGGCCATGACCTTGAATCCTGGCTGGACCAAAAACCTTTCGGACCTGCTGATCCCCTGTGCCCGTTGCTCCGATCCCTTCTGGGCAGATCCGCAGGCCTGGAGGGAGGAGGCGGAATTGAGGGAACCCTGCTGGGCCTGGCCGCTGGCTCGGCTCCGGATCAACGCCGGCACCCTGTTTTCGCGGGTGGGGGAGTTTTCGGTTGATGGGAATCGCCGGGGCTGCCGAAATTTCGTCCGGCCGAGGCTATCCGGCCCCCAATCCCGCTTTTTTGGTGCCCTCACACGTGTCCCAAAAAAATTTTTTCTTTCTTTTTTCCCCTCTTTCTTCGCT
>Ga0163217_1029624_pt1 | contig 16887 bp, 10 predicted proteins | sample SynspAceP_FD_185933 | JGI IMG/M metagenome (GOLD analysis project Ga0163217, IMG submission 185933) | Saline lake microbial communities from Ace Lake in Antarctica - Synechococcus sp. Ace-P (PacBio error correction) | ecosystem: Environmental > Aquatic > Non-marine Saline and Alkaline > Saline ... | reverse complement strand
CGTGACCAATTGTACAAAAATAAAATGCCCCTATCTTAAGGAATGGAACGTTTTAAAAGCTTATTTTTATACGAATAAGGTTATTTATCGTCTTGTCTAAAGCTACGGCTTTGAGCAAAGCGATACGGCTACGCGTGCGTTAAACTTTAATGAAACCCGCTGCGTCTTCTGATGTATGCCGCCGGCCTTCTTTCAAACGTTGCGATGATTGAACAGCTTATTTGGAGACTGCGGGCAACCACGGTCACGTTGCCCTTTGTAATTAAGACGACCTAACCATGAACGTATTTCTGAGAGGAGTCCGATCAAGTTGGTATACGACGCTCTGACCACCAGAACGTATAAATGATTTTGGCATACGAGGCTCATTTTCATCTTTTCAAAATGCTTCGCTTACGTCAAAACGTAATCGACTCCGATTGCCCGATGGTCTTTTATAGTGCTACCGGTGTTTCATAACCAGTGGTTCAATTACCAACAACACGGTTTTCTCCCCGATGTCTAACGGCCATGCCGTTCGCGGCACCATCTTGTTCGTGTTTCCAAGTGTCGATGGGAACTAATTGCATTGAATAGAACTGGTCGCTTTTTGTTCGTACACCGTTCAATTTAGTGGATTCTGTTTGGCGCGGTCTTTTGGAGCCGCCAACGTCATTTTTCTGCTCTGTCATGGGTTTTAAGCTGCCCCTCCAGATGATGTGCCTTGGTTAGGTCCATAGAGTAGGAGATTGTTCTTATTTCTTAGTTGAGTTCCCTGGTATTGTGTTTATTTCCAATAGCCTCGGGTTTTTGCGGACGTTCAGGTCGCTACTCACGCCAAGCGCGATCCTTTTACGCCTGGGCTTCAATGCGTAGACAGTTCGAAACGATAAATGAATTCATTCCTTTACCGTTTGCACCGTGTGGTAAGCATCTGGCCTAGTTGCGTTATGCGATTTCCGACTCAACGACATGCAATCAAGACGGCGATGGAAGTACGCGAGTTCACCTTGTTTAATTTGTAGAGGAATTGGATACGGTCGCCAATGCTCGCGCATCTTCGATGTTAGATTTTCCTTAATAACCAACGCTGGCTTTTGCGCGAGGCTGGTTCTTCTTCCCCTGCCATGAGCCCGGTAAAGGTACTCCGTATATCTCTTCTTGAAGCATTCGCCCGTTTAGAAAGTATCAAGGCCGCAGATTAGGCAAGCGAATTGCTCTTCCTTTCACGTAGTTATTTCTATTCTCTCAACGAAGATCGCCGTTTCACACACCTACTGATAATAAACTATGTAATGGCCAGGCGTGATAATTAAAAAAGGGCGCCTTTAGTGTATGTAGATTTCGATCTTGCTTAGCAAGTAAAAGCCGTTTCGCTAGATATTGGGCGCGGGGCTTTTTTTAGCGGTTGCCTCCCTAAAATGTATGGCATTACGCCCCATCGTTTTTCTAAACGTTTCGTCACGTGTCGGTTACGCTCAGACTTTGAGTATTGTTTTTGTTGTGGCTATGTTGGTTAGCCGTTTCTACCTGGTAGCTGGAAGTGATTTTTTCGGCCGGAACACTTTTTCAGTAGATACGTGCGTTACTTTTTCCGCGACGTCTTTTTACCGATATCACGGTTATCCGTCGTGCCTTGTCGGATTTATGACCATCATTAATGTACACACTGGGATCTAAGACATCACCAAGGCCCAAAGTCCAAGCGAGCACCTAATTTCGATCGTTGAGGTTACACCTTAGCAGGGAATGAAGCGCTGTTGCGCAATTTTTGTATTCCTGGCGCAAGCTAGTAACAAACGTCGGAATTCGGCTGACGTGGACGCAAGTTGTGTTCGATAAACAACTTCGATGGTTTCCCCGGATGTTTTCCAGCTTCCGACACGGGATGACTCCTTCTATCCAAGTGGTTCAGCTTCTTCTCAGCACCTTTGCGCCTATTCGACGTCGTCATAAACAGGTAAGGTGAAGATTCCAATGTCCTTGGCTTTTCCACAGGAGACCAATTCTGGTCCTGAGATAATAGATTGACCTGGGTCCTATTTTTCTTTATGTGTTGCGATGAAGTTTCATTGGCTCGCCCGCTTCTTTATAAATGCTTCGCCTAATTGAGGGAACAGGGGCGTTTTAACCTGCATGAAAAATTCGCCCCCAAGTAACCACTCAGAATTCCGAATACTTGATTGGTTGGTGAAATGCGGTTGCCTGGCAATTAGTGCAAGCAGTCGTAAAAAAGTTGTAGTGCGATTAAAGTTGTGGTATTCCCATTGAAATCTCGTTCAAGCGTTCAATTTGGTTTGTCCGATTTCTTTGTTACACGTCACTGTTGATCAAAGCGGCGATTAAGGCTTCTTTTGTCAAACATTGAATTAAGATAGCTTCGCGGTTCTACGTAGTGTCGCGTTAGAACCGGCAGGTTTAAATCAAAAACCGAGCTTTATAGATGGCCGCAGTATCCTTGCGAGTGATGGAAAATGGCGAAACTCGTGTAATATTTATTAAACATTGGAGTTTTGATACAAGCATTGATAGGCGGTACCTCGAAACAGATTCGACTTTAAGGCATTGACTTTGTGCGCCTTGATCAGGTAGATATTGCAGGAAGGGGAGCGCTGATCTGTTCTTAGTCGTAAGAAGATTATTATCGAGTGGGCTGTGTTATAACGCGGCTCATTTTGTGGGTCACACAATGCGCTCTTTCGATCCGCTTTTTGATGCAGTGATGAGCGAGCAGATTAAGCGCGTGAGCTTTCCCCCTTTTCTAGCTTTAGATACAAGTCGTTAGCGGGATTTGGAGGAAACTGTTTAGTATAAAGGCGTGTAGATATTGCCTTATACGTTACCTTTTAGCAATATGAGCTAATTCAGCGAATACAGAATACGAGACCGCTGATTAATTAAGTTTTGCGGCAATAGGTGAACAATGGAAAGCTTATGGGGCTGGAGCTTTTAATCGAATGAGGTTGGGGGTGACTGGGGTTTTTTTTATTTGAAAATTAGCGCCACCTAACGACTTTTTTTTTAAGGTTCGTTTTTTTCTTGTATCCATTATGGCGGTCGCTTTCACTATGCAATGGAAGCGATTTCTTATGTGTTAGGGGTGTTTCCTCGATTTTGGCTTTGGTTTTTCCCTCCCTTGTCCACCCCCACTTTCTTACTAGCGTTGGTTTTTTCAATCTCTGAACTGATCGACCTTGTGTTTATTGGCCACAAACTTTGTGGTGCCGGATTATTCGTGATTGGCAATGCTTTGATGGGATCCTACGATAGATCGCGCCATCTTTTTATTGGGCCAGGTGGCTGTGCTATATTGTTTAATTGTCTTTAGGTTTATGGGCCACGATTGGGACTTGTGCTTACCCTGTAATTTGTAGTATGTTCCACGTAGTATTATTTCTAACGATGCCTCAGTACGAACAGAATTATGACCGTTAACAGAGTTTTAGAAGCCCCTTATCCTTCCGGATATTTTTTACAAGGCACCCGACAAGAACGTCGAGTATTTTTCGATTTTTCTTTTTCCCATTCGCCCGGTTCTTTACCGGCTTATCCGCGCTTTGCCGGTGCGCGAGCGTTGTGTCTGACTTTCTACGTCGCTTATTTTCTACAGGCGAAGAAGTTATCGGCCTGAATGCTGATGATTTTTTTTCCCTTGTCGTTTGAACTTGCCTCACCAGCAAACCCAGACAGCTGAACTTAAGTTGGTTGTTTTCGAAGTTGATATTCCACTTTGTAATTGAGCCCTTAACATTCCAGAAGCAAGATAGGGATGACGTTGTTGCTCGCAAGCTACATTGGAATTGTCCCGAATTTGTACTCGCTCTAATTTTGCAACATCAGAATATCGACCCGATGACAAACAGAGAGCGTTTATCCTATCCGGCTTCGCTTGGACTATGCTACCTTTCGTGAGTGCTAGATGAGTGGAATTCATCTTTAGACGCGGGTTAGCGAACGTTGTGTAGCCAATTGTTGTTGCTCCACATAGTCTATTAAGAGGGTTTAGCTGAAATCCCATTGGAGGATATTGCCTTTGTTCGCTGGCTCTCAACAGGTACTTGTCCCATCATGCTTTGTTCGCGCCAGCAAGCCAAATGCCAGATATTCCTAGATAAACTTAACTCCATAGAAGCCATTCCTCTTTTTGTGTTACCATCTGGCCTTTGATGGTTTAGTGCTGGTGATTCGATTGACAGGAATTTCACTCCGTCCAAAAGCGTTATGGCGGCCCTGTATTTTCCGGTTATGTTTAGGCGCAGTGCTGTCGTCTGTTTTTAACGACGACCCACCTAGCGACCTCCTCTGACATGACACCATTTTATTGGTTGTTCTTGGCATCAATGGTGCAGGTGGGCCACATCGATACCATCGGAGCAGTCCCCCTAGGAGTGGATTACAAAGGGCACATGATACCGTTTCGGCAAAGTTAGCAGATGGAGGGCCGCTTGATATTACGTGTTTGGTTGTGGCGACCACATTGCGCTTAACAACTTAATTTGGGCCGCACATGTGGCATTGATTTTTCGTGGTTCTTGGGCAGCTCAATCGCTTTTGTGACGATCTCCCATTATTACGTTGTAATCGTCATTTTTTGTCTTGACGTTGGAATTCATCTGCAGCTCTATCATTGCGAACTCAGTCTTACATGGGTTGCTGAACTTCATGGCTTGGGAGTTAGCGTATGGCCTTTGCAAGCCCACGAACATAGTGATGAGTATCTGTTTGCTCATAGCCTGCCGGTAAAGACAGATCCGGTTGAGTATTTCCCCGTCACGTGGTGGTCCGCCCCAGAACCTACCGGTCATTCCGCTGATACAAATATGGTTCCGGTACGGCAGCTGGCATGCTATTACGACGTTTCACTTGTCTATTTCCTTTCGTGAGAGGGCGTTGTCTTACGCTTTCACCGCCATTTTTGATCCAGCTATTTGGTCGAAGCCTCATTGCCTGACTTGTTATTTGTTGCCGCACCTCGCCGGAGCTTAACGTCAAGCGGAAAAAGTGTCAGGTCAAACGCGCCTCTGGTCTTTGAACAGCCTAGTTTTATTTTAAGGTCCAATTTTCGAGGGCCTGTTGACGCCCTTTGAAACGAGCTGCTCATGAAAGTTTAAAACTGTGACTTCCGCCTTTCTCGTTTTCTCTCGAATTATTTGAACGTTCTCTCCTGCTCATTTTAATGTGCTCTGATTATGTTTCTTAGGGTTTTCAGACAAAACCACAGCAGGCTAATCCACTAAGCAGATCCCACCGCTCTCCGTGGCAAGTTCCCAAATAATAGTTAGAAGACTCTTCTCTTTTCTCTCTCTGTTGTTGTGAGGGTTTGCTTTACTGGTTTATTTTGTTTGCCGTGTGGCTGGAAAAGGTAGTGGTTTGTTTTTTTTCGTTCTGAGGCCCTGGAGTACATTTTTGTCTGCGAATTTATTGGCGATGAGAGTCAAATTTTGTTGTCTTGTTGAGGTGACCGAAGTTGTTGAAGTCGCACTTTTTCATGATGCAGTGTTTTTCATTGCTTACGCTGTCGGTAATTGATTGAAGTTCAGATTAACCGCTTGGAGGTTTTGTGTTTTGCTTGGAGTTTATTGCTTGCTGTGGGGGTTGGGCTGACATGGTTTTCGTTATTTTGGTGGCATTAGACCTTATCTTGATGTTAATTGGGTATTTCTTTTATCCGTTGTAAGTATGTCCTTTCTTTCTTTTGATAGAAGGTATTAGACAGTTGTAAAGCTACTAATTTGTCGTTGCAGCTTGCCTCCCGAATTATTGGTTTGATTAATTAGCGGTTATGCGTTTCGTTAGTGTTTCTTGGCGGATCATAGTTGGGGTAGGCTACTTATCGAAGCGATTGCGTTGTCTGTTTATTGGACCGTAGGTTTGGTGCACAGATACGTCATCTGGTCTTTGCGGTTTGGCGATTTTGACCGTGGCCGTGTCCGGACTTATGCCACCCCGGGTGTTTATTGTTCAGTTGACTATTGTATTATTGTCGCTTGTTAGTTGTTTTTGATTGAGTTGCTTATTCCTTTGAGACAATAGACGTTGGGACTACCGAAATTATATTTGTTTGCGTCCCGCCTTAGCTGGTTTGGATTGTGTGTCATAGTATGCTCATGTTTTCGTTGTTTAGTTTAAATGACTTATCACTTGGCCTATAATTTAAGTTGTAGCGTTTCTTTATTGTCGGTTCGCCCTCCGATCACGTGTGGTTTTCAGCGGCTTTCTTGCATATGGCCAACTGTATCATTGTCCGCTTTTGTATGCGTGACTGCTATGATGTGGCGTTATGCCCAGTTGATGGCATTATTGCGGCATACTTCATATTAGTTGTGTCCGGTGTCCAGTGGGTGGTTGTGTCGCTAGGTGGTCTGTTTCGTTTACAAGATCGGTGAGTCTCTTGCGTTTTATTAGGTTATGTTAGCGTATACAAGGCGCGCCTTACTTTGCTTTTGCGGGTTGGATTTTCTGCCCAGATTGGAATTGCCTTTACCCTTCATGCAGAGGGCCCGATGGTAAAATGATGAAGGCTTTTCTATTTGGGTGTAAAGTTTTTTTATTGTGTATCGGCATTGCTTGTTTTGGTGGTAATCAAGTCGCTATTGATGTGACTGTACGCCTTGGTATAACCCGGAGAAAGGCATATTTCCTTCCATTGGATTCTGGCTGAGTTAGGCCTTTTAGGCGAGTGAGGACAAGCGGGATGTGGGTGTTCGAGGTTTTGCTACCCTCTGGCGGGAAATTCAACTGTTGTCAGTACTGTTAGAGGTAGGCGTATATATTTTCCCAGGCGTTAGCCGCGTTGGATAAATATGTCTATCTTTGTTTTGTTTCGGCTCTTGGGTTCGTTTTCTGTATTTTTTTGAGATTTTGGCGGGTATTATTTCCGGACATCCAATGTTTTCTTGGGGCACAGTGTTTTATCCTTTTTGTCCTTTTGCTTCTATATGTGTTAGGTCTTGTAGTTTAGCAGTGTTATTTCAATTCGTAAAGCACGTTCTCTAGTGTCGCGGTTTGTTGTTGTTTTATGTTTTTCATTCTACTTTAGTTGGGAAATCAAACCTGTTGTGCGATATAGGGGCTGCGTCTTTTTTGTGATTATTAGCGGAAGTAGATTAATGTTCTTGAACCCCGGGTCGCCCCAGCGCTGTTGATTTAGGGTTGAACCCGCTTGTTTTGGGACGGGAGCGATGTTGGAGCTTTCTTGTGTCGTGTTGTTTAAGAATTGTATCGTGATGGTTATTGTGTTTGTTTCTATGTCTTTTTGGTTTTTTAGTGTTCAGTCATTTTCTGTTCGTCTTGGGCTCGTTGTAACTAAAATACTAACGCTCAGCGTCACAAGTCTATGGATTGCCCTAAAGTGAAACCAAATAACTTTGGCAGCTGCCTGCCATAAAGATGCGCGATTTCTTGTCGTTGGTGATCCCAGAAGATGCCTTCCGTGACTAATCTCGGACCAATGTTTGTGGCCAAGGTAGGACGCAGGTGTTTGGATCGTTAGGGGGATTTGGACAGCTCCAAGCCGTGAAGAGTTGTGGTTGTGGGTGGGGGGCCAATGGGTGAAATGACAATATGTCCGTAATGGGGAAGCCCCTATTTGTCCTTTATTTTATCATATTTCAGTTTTGTGATGATATATAGAATCGCCATTGCGTAAGAGTATATCCCGACCTTGATAAAATATAAGATTATTTAAGGTTTAGTGTTTGGTGCTTTCTTATGTTTTTTCCCGTACATTTGTATTATAGATCGAGAACTGCAGGTTCTATGTTCTTGATATATCCTTTTTCTTGGTTTACGAATAATTCAGTGCTATGGCTCTTGAGGGTTTTTACCTTTAGATTGTCGCTGTTTCTCGTGCTCGTTTTTTGTGCCGTTTTGCTCTGTAAATCGTATTTTCGGTGTTTGTCTCTCCTGAAAATTGTTAGTCTTCTCAGATTGAATCTCTGTGTGAATTCACGTCTTCTTTTATGCACTGTTTGCTTAGAATTTACAGATTACCAGGTAATATTGTTTGTTCTCTCTCAGCTAGTTGATATGGGTGATGCGTTAATATTCGATTATAAGGTCGGTGTTGCGCTCTCGCTCTCTTCTATTAGCGTGCAATATCTCTCTCAAGAGGACCGTGATAGTCGTATAGAACGTGTTAATATTATGCCACTTTTCAAGTCATTTGTGGCCACTGTGATAATATGGCTCTGTGTTGTTATTTATAGACTTCCGGTGATCTTTTGTTTGTCTCCTTATTTACGAGAGTTTAGCGAATAATAACTTTGCTTCCGGTCCTTCTCGCTTTTTGGGCATTTTATGATTTCTCCTTAGCGTCCTCAGCGGTAGAATGACCTAGATGATCTATGCTGCTTGTGTTGCGGTGTGCTGGCATATCTCCAAGGTTTGATCTCCAATAACTTGCCGATCTGTATTTTTCATTTTAATTATTCGTCTAATTCTTTCTCTCCCATTACTACTGCGTGGTCTCAGCGACCTTTTTCAATAAGCAATTGTTTTGACTTACAGGTGCAAGGTTTAGTCTCGCGATATGTTTACAAGACACCGGTGGAGATATACATTGTTGAAAGGCCCGGGGAGTCTGCTGAGCTCGGTGAACTTCTATTCTTTGATTTCATGTGTTGCAAGTAGGTTCCTTATTCCTGCGCTTCGTTATCAATACAGGACCGGTGTAAATAGGTCGTCCATGCACTATGATATTGCATTGACGGGATGGTCCTAAGTGGGACTCCACACTATCGTGTCTATATCAGCGAACTTCACTTGTATTTAGTAGGACTGCGTGCATCCTGTTTTGTGCGGAACCTTTATTTACGCAATACCTAATTCAGTATTGTCGTATTTGGTGCGCTTATCTTTTGGTGCGAAATTAAATGTTATGCCCAGTTTACGCACTCTGTTACATTGGCGGAGGTCTATTTTGATATGGTAATTTGTTTAAAGACGGGGTTGAAAGCCCATGATATATCGCAACAAGACATGAACAAGGAAATTATTATTGCCAAGGTTCGATCTAATATTATTATATTTCATCAGAACTCATGTGGTTCTGCCTTGGTGTACCAGGACAATTGGGTAATTATCCTTTATCATAGGTCATATGCCTTGTGCCAGAGTCGAATTTTAGAGACGGAGGTCGAGTCGGCGTAGTGGCAGAAGCTTTGCGCAGAGGACGTCGTTCCGTTGGGCGGACGAGGCATGCTGGTAATTACTAAACGTCGGAGTAACGGGTCGGATAGATGGGTTTTATGCTGAAACATCACTTTGCGCCAGCGGTCTTTGGAGGCGAATTCTTGCGTTGTTTTTGTGCTAAATGTGTGGGCTGGCATGCTGCAGTTGGAGCAGCATGCGTCTGGTAACAATCGCACAGCGGCTTATATTCCTGGTTTACTCGTCGTGGCGCACTTAGGAATGTTCGGGGTAACTGCTGGATCTTTTGTCATTTGCTATGATATTTCATTTGTAGTAAGTGTCCGTTTTTTGTGGATATCCTTCATTCCTATCAATTGTCGATGTATACGTTGCTCGCTCGCTTTACTACTATTGCTTAACGTGACTTTGTTTCCAACTAGTTGCCGACTGTAATAGTAATTCGAGAGCGTCGCGCTTATTGAATGGGTGTTTCTGGCAGACTTTCATTATCTTCCTCGCTACTCTATGGTGATAACTCGTATAACTTCAATGCACCTATATATTCGAAGGGTGTCGGATAGATGCGTGGGCCCGTTACGTTGAAAGCCCGATGCGGGCTTTAATTCTCTATGTTTGGTTGGTGCGGCCGATCTTATACGAGCTGTCTTGTCAGCCGGAACCTACGCGGTATTTACTAGTCGATATTCTGTTCTGTTTTCTTTCATAGAGTCGATGTTCGATGTTCTCTTACTATAGTGTGACCATCATTTATTTAATTATTTACGCTTCTTGTGATTGATATTGATTATGCTTTGCTGTCTCGCGGTGTCGCCACTTGTTCTTGTGGCGAATAGATAGTGTTGTCCCCGTGAAGAAGGTTTTGTGTTGCCTTTTTTGTTGCGCCTGGATTTGTGATCGCGAGTGGCTTCAAGATTGAGTTATATACTGTGATGTGGTTACCTTTATTCCCCCGTGATTTTTGTTGGTCGGGTGAGTATGTTGTTGGCCAGGTCGCTCGTTGAGTCAGCGATATAGAAGGTTTAAGGACATCTACGCGAAGATTTGACGGGTTTGTAAACGCAGATTTTCGTATTCACGCTGTGATTCCATGCTCATCAGTTACTCGAGTGTGAATAGTGTGTGTGCAGTCGTTCTCGCTCGTTGATTTTTGCTTTACGCGTTTATGTTTTGCGATGCGCTCTTACCGATTATAGTGAGCGCAGATGTCTATTTGATTCTCATGGTGTTGCAATGGGAGTAAGGTTGATTTAGGGCTTTGCTTCTCGAATTGGTGTGTCTTAGCTTTAGATCCCGTTAAGGTAAAGTTGTTCGGCGTGTGGCGTGAGTGGAGCCTATAGAGGACGTCGTGCTGAACCTGATGGTCTTTGGTGAATCAATTCAATGTGAACAGTTCCCGTGGATTTCTCCTAGAAGAAAAAATCCTTACTTTGGCCCGCTATTGTACATCTCTTTTGAGGGTGCCATAGAGCATGGCGAGCGAGTGATATGTGCGTTGTCTGTGTCTCAGAGAGCGCAACCGAAGGCGATTACCATTGGTCCCGGTTTACGAAAAGGCGATCGTTTTTATCATGGCCGAGTTATGTTCCCAGCGGGGCTATTTGGAAATGAACAGATTGGTGGCCGCGAACGGTTGCGTGTTCGACTGTAGAAGTTTTGTTGGTATTGAGAGTGGTGTTATGAACGGTGGACTTTCTGATGTGTTGGGCTCGCTTGTCCAACTTCGAGTCTTCTACCTATAGCGTCGCAATTGTTCGCCTTTGCATTATGTCTGTAATATCTTGGGATGCTCTCCGTTTTTAGATAGATCATTTTACTCGGCGTTCGTGGTGGTCTGGGTGAACTGTCGTATGATGCGGTCTAAGTTTCCAGATTCTAGAACGTGTCAGATATTTTGTGTCAGTAGTCGGAGTTTGTCTAAGTGTGTCAAGGCACGTAGAACTGTGGGGTGCGCGTCGTCTTTCTTGATGGCTTGTTCGATTTGGTCCTATGTCTAACTCGTTTGCGAGATGAGATGCCCTGTGCGCTTAATCTCTAGATATCTGTCCGAGGGTTCATAGTTGAAGCATGGTATGCGGTATCGCTGCTCGAGGGCCGTAGCTTTTTGCGCCCGATAATAGTTTATTTCTTATTTTAAGGGACGGGCAAATTAATAGCGAAGGGGCTTTTTTTGTCTTTTATTTATCCTCTACTCTTGTGTGTGTTCTTTTTTTTTTTTTTTTTTTGCTTAGTGAAAGGTTATTTAGGTGCGATATTATTTATTTTTGTCCGTGGTCACAGTTTTTTCTTTATGCTTAGTGTTGAGAGGAAGTTTTTAACATTGCGGCTTGACCTTTTGGTCCTTATTATTTGTGTCGTCGTCTTGTAGTATTAGGTCGAAGTCACGTGCTATGTGTGGCTCAATATAAAACGAGGCCGTGTGGATCCTGTTGGAGGAGTTATTCTCATCGCAACACAATGTGTTCTTCGTTTGTTCGATTAATGCGTGCAGGGTTTTCAGGTTGATCCTTTTGTTCGCCAGGCCTCATGGCCCTTATGCTTTCGGGTGCTTATTGGAGTTCGGATAGGTTGGTCAATCTTCTGTCCGCGTCCTGCGAGTACGTGAGTTGCTGGTGTGAGTAATGTGTGGGCGCTTATCACGTTGCTGATCGGCCGCTTATTGAGGACAGTTGAGTCATTGGTGTGGCGGATGTAGTTCGATGTTTATTCAGCGTCAGAGTTGTCAATAATTTCTTTGATATTCGTTATTTGCGTAACAGTGCGCTACGATGCTCGTGCTGATCGGTCCGCGGCGCGCGTTTATGCAATTAATATTTTGATATTTGAGTCTTCGTGGATTGTCTCTCCTCTTGCTATCAGAGTTGTATCGGATCACCCGCCCAGTGCAGGTCGAGAAGACAGGCAATGGTAGAAGTCGTTTCAATATTTTGCCTCTGGCAATGTGTGAATTGCTCGTAGCTTATTGTGCTAATATTGATCTTCATAATAATCACTATGTCCTCCGTTAGGATGTGTGCAAGAGCCTCATGGTTATTATAAGATCGAGTTCTACCCTCTCTTTTCATCCAAGGGGTTGGTCTGATATGAATTAGCGGACATTATATTTGTTTTGTATGACCTCGTTTAATTTCCGTGACGGTGGAGCGGTATAGGGTTTCTGATTGTTTTTCACTCTGTATGCTGTTTGCATGGATGTACTGAACTCGGTTTGTCATGCGATTTACGACTTGAATTTTTATTCTTGTGTTTTTATCCACTTTAGGGGTAAGCTGGTTATATATTTACTTCCGTAAGCGTGGATGCTGTGTTAGGTGGTGGTAATATCCGTTATTTGATTGTCTCTCTGTGTAGTTAGATGCTTGATGCGACGGTCGCTGCATAGATGGTTATAGTCTCTCTTATTGCTTTTCTTGTTTTGGTGATTTATTAATCTACTATCGCATGTGTGTCCGACTGGTTGACATTTATCACGCGGTGAATCCTCGCGGTTGTGCGACATTTGTTATTTGTTTGCTGGTTGTTGGGATCTTGCCTGATATTGTCAGATACTGTTTTTCCGACAAGTTAGATTCGTGAACTGGGTTGTTCTCTTGCTCTATACTCGTTATGCTCTTCATTATCGCATTACGGAAGAAATTAGGATGACTACACTGGCCTTAATATGCCTTATAGTGACTGAATTGCCTTTTAGCTGTTAATTTTTATTTATTCCTGTCGAGATTACGGTTGATAGAGAATGCCGGCATCTTGTTTTTTCTTTAGATTCACTATGTCGCACGTTGACTTTTTTGGACTTTTGTGCTTTTCCGGTTATTTGGTCCTCGCCGATGAATTTTGCCCGCCCGTTAGTGCACCCCAATGCCCTCCGTTTCGGAGATGCGAAGTCAGGCTGTGCTCAAGGTGTTCTGGGTTCGTTGTTCAGTTCAAATGTGCGCTCTCGTTACTTCCTGCTGTTTGTCATTACGTTGTGTGCAGGATTATTTCCTTTCGTTCGATAGTGATACTTGGGCAGGCACCCGGTGCCAAGCGGTAGTTATAGGGCGCATTTTTCGTCATTCGGTTGTGGGCTTTTTTCTGCGGATATGATAGATTTGCCTCTTCCCCACTGACAGACTAGGTTTCTGTTTCCTCTTTATCATCGCTTTGTTCCTTTGTGTGCGGTAGTGAGCCTCCCAAGGCATTTAGGGCGACCAATTCGTGTAGTTACAGCAATTTTGTTAGGTCCGACTGACATTTTTGTATTGTTTTAGCTTGGATGTTTGAGTTTTTCTATGATAGTATGTTAATCCTGAGTTATGTATTTGTAACCGACCCATCGGGTTGGGTATTATCGCAAGATGGCTAGAGGATTATCATGATTCATGCGGTACGCCAGAGTTTGATTCGCCGTTATGCTTAGTGCGTTACCCATGATTGACCTATCTAGATATTAGCATCTGGCGTGTTGCGCATGTTCGTCTTTTTATCGTATCGTGTGACGTTTCTTATTTGTTTGAATGATCTGGTGTGATGGCGTTGAGTTTAATTCTGATTGGAAGTATGTTTGTTAATCGGGTGCGGTTCTGTTAGTCGCATTCCGTTGTTATTCGGTATGTGTCCTGTTTTGCCTGCTATTGTTGTATGCTCCGTGGGCAGCTTTTTTTTGTCGCGTTTTCTGAGCGTCTCGCTCGAAGTATGTATTTGTTGTGCTCATGGCCTGGTGGTTCCCTTATGGTTGGTGTTTTGGCTAAGATCGTAATTGTGTGAATTTCTCTGGTCAACTGTATCTTTCAATTAATAACGTCAATTGACCTGGTTGCATGGAATGAGATGCCAGGGTGTAGTTATTGTTGGACCACTCTATTTGTTCTTTTGCTGTTACTCATTATTGTTGCCGTCATTTGGCTGTCTTTCTGTGCCGGATTCCATGTTTTTCGGCACAGTTTTGGGTAGCTGTGACCTAGTTTGTATGGCTTTCTTCTTGTGGCGTAATAATGAGTTGCGTGTTGATTGTATTTCATACCAACAAGCCTCGTGCCTCTCGTGTTTTGACTATGCATAGGTTGTTGTAGACCTCTTGTGGGTTACCGTGTGGAAGGCAGTTGCACGTTGTTTTTGTTTATGTGTTGTCTGTTCGCTATGTCTAGTATTGTTTATATGTATGACGGTGTTGTGGCGCAAGGCCGGCAGTTTGGTTTGCTATATTGCTCTGTATTGCGGGGCAGTGGGCGTTATAATGCACTCTCATGGCTCATGATTGTAGCGTTCTTGCGTATGTTCTTAATTAAGGTGTGATTTTTAAGTGCATTAGGGATGGTTTGACTACCGAAAGTAAAGTAGGTCTGTTTCTATTTAGCTTACTGCTCACTTTTCTTGGCAACTAGACTGATGTGTCCTGTGTGTAAATCTCGTCTTTGTGAGTATTTTCGGAATGGTATGTGCTAGAGACACTCCTCAACTCCATGTATGTTTATTCCAAGTCAGTTAATAGTTCAGCCTGTCGTTATTGGGCAGTCCCGTCAATTTTTTAAAAAATTTAACCAGTTGGTAAGATTATTTCCTTGGTTTTTTAACGACCCCAAATATAAAACATGCCCAATAAACATTTCATACGTATTCGATCGATGAAATTGCTTTTTATTTATTATCCAAAAATTTTCGTTACTAAGCTACTAATTCCCTATACCATTTTTAGTTCTCATTCCCAATTGAGTTCGGTGACAAGTTTCCCCCTAATATAGATTTCACCCCTCAGTTATAATTTATATTATTAATCATATGGGAATATTCTTCATATTTTTGTGTTACTCGCTTGTATATAGCGTGTAAGGACGGGGGAATCAGTTGATCTAACAAGGGGTTTGGTTGTGATGAGTGGAGGTAGGATAAGCAGATATTGCCGTTAACTGTTAGGCATTATAACGATATGGGAGATGATAAGGATTAACATGAAGCTGTCACAATTAGCCGATGAGGGACTATTTAGTGACGAATTATGGTAGCGGAGATTCGTGTTATTAAATTGCCGTTTTTGAGGGTATTTGCCGTGAGATATACCGCTCATGAAATAATGGAAATTTGTCAAGAAATGAGGGCAGGTTTTGCTTTTTAAGTCCGTTCATGGGATAAGGAGCGTTTAAAAGGGCAGGTATTAACCACTTACAAAAATATTCGGGGAATGGGAGTAGGTTTAAACCATTTATTTGGGAGAAAGCTATATGGGAAAGGTCTCTTTAGTTCAAGTGCGATGACAATATTAAGGTACTTTTTAGGACCATTGACAGGGTTATCGGTTTTTTGAGGGAAATCCATAGTGGCGTTCTATTAATTATCCCTTTGTGGAGCGCATGTCTACTTTATAAGCTAGCCACGGAACGTTCATGGTTGGGGTTTTTTACTTGGGATTCATTTTCTAGAGCCTTTGTTGCGAAAAAATGACAATTCGAATTGCCCAATGCAGATCCTTGACCCTTATGAAAAGGGAATGACAACTAAGTTTTCCTTTACTGATGTGCGGCAAGTTGGTCTCCTTGGATGACGCCATTTTTAAGGATAAGTTGTTGATCGTTAGGTTATGGACTTGGTGCCAAATTGTTTGATGAAACTACAGTTTTCTAGTAGATATTAAATAGATCTCACTGAACAGACGGCCGTTGTTGCCTGCCTCTTGAGTTATGCAACAACGAGAACGTGCATCAGGTTATAGATAGGCTCAAGAGTAGAATTGGAGTTAAATTATCCATATGTTTGGCCCAATACGGCAGATGAAAGGGAATGCCCAAAAAATTACCATGTTGACTATTAATACTTTCCTTTCCCACTTTACTTTCTAAAGACAAATTTGGGAGAGGTGCGAAAATATATACAAGGTTTTACGGCCCTGCACTGTGGCAATTTGAACTGTTTAGAAGATTTACAGCTTTATACTTATCAGCTAACTTGAAGGCTAATGGAATGGGTCCATATTGATCATGCTGTATATGGGTGCCTAAAGCGCAACTTAGGTGTGTTTTTATGTAAATAATGGATTCCGTTCTAGCCGTTGTTCCTAAAACAAACGGCTCTTACAATAATTTTGGATAAATTATATTGATAGCTTGATTTTCCCAACTTATATTTTCGTTAGTTTATTGAGGTTTTTCATCAGAACTCTATGATATTGCGCAATAAATCACGACTTGACTGTGCCGTATTTGCTTGTGAACTTAGAATCACTAGGTAACAACATGTTTTCTCATGGATTTGTCACGGACACACGCCCTGGATTTTAATTATCCAAATGGGCTAAGTCATAGCAGTGCGGTAGAGTTGCACGGGACTTGCTATGCTTTTTTCTTCGGCCTAGGGTAGAGCCTAAGGTTTACATGGCATGTTTCATTCAATAGAGGAGAAGCAGTATCCTTGGCACAGATGCATACCTTGGTCTAGTATTATCCCCAAAATTTGTCTGTAGGATAACATCAATTCGCTGGGTTTCAAACTCATTTGCATGGCGCGCATTGTCTACAAAGAGGGAATCAGTTGCTCTGGATAAGCTTTCTGAGATTCTGGTTCCTTTTCGCCTGCTAGGAAGTGCCAAAAATTCGGCTTGTCTCGTGTTAGTTTACTTTCGTCTCCCTTAGGGCATGTTTAAAAAAAGCCAAATGGCCAATATACGGGTCTTATTCTCTTTTACGAGTATCGCATCATCAGATTGTCGGTACCGCTCACTTGTTTTTTTTTTCACAAGTAGTCTTCCCCGGTAACGTCACGATAGATTCGAAAAATCTGTTCGAATTT
>Ga0163217_1104917_pt1 | contig 16890 bp, 11 predicted proteins | sample SynspAceP_FD_185933 | JGI IMG/M metagenome (GOLD analysis project Ga0163217, IMG submission 185933) | Saline lake microbial communities from Ace Lake in Antarctica - Synechococcus sp. Ace-P (PacBio error correction) | ecosystem: Environmental > Aquatic > Non-marine Saline and Alkaline > Saline ... | reverse complement strand
AGGAGATATAGATGCGTTTACCAACCCTCACATTATAATTAAAAAAGGTCTTGAAAAAAACGCATTTTGTGCTTCTTTTATTGGATATACCTTGTCTTTTTAGAGATGGAGTTATGGATTTTATTCAAATACTGAACATAGTTAAATTACATTATTAATGGCTTATTTTAATTCGAAAAATTAGTTCTATATTTTTCTTTTATGACCATTTCATCTTATGGAATTGAAAAGAGAACAAATAATGAAAAATGAATATTTATCCATTCCCAATTAATCTTAACAAAAAACAAGAAAAGGGATTGCAGAAGCTTCAAAGTTATATTATTGAAAAATTTAAATCAAAAGAAGTTTTCTAAAGCGATGATACAGAAAATCAAAACTTGAATCTTATGAATTAGTGAAAGTGTTGATATATAATTTATTGAAGCTTCAATTTAACAAAGAATGAAAATTGCCATTACTTAATGATGGCATAAACTATAGGTTTAGATTTATTTCATAAACAAGAAAAATCAAAAGCATTATTCCCGCACTTCAAGGAACCAAATCAATACTTTTAGCACTTTAATTTCTAACGAATTAAATAATTTTCTTGGGACGGACAAGATTTATTTGCAAATGCTCTGTTATAATAATCTCAAATAGATTTACTCCCTTTAATGATGGTTAAAATTTCTTTTAATGAAAAGGAAAGCAAAAACTTATCAATCAAATGAAATTTATTGATGAGAATTAAAAAAATAGATAAACTTCTATGGGAGAAGAAAAAAAAGCAACTAATATTCTATTTTAGAAAAAAACTTAACTATAAATCAGGGAACAATTATTTTATTATTGACCCAAATCAACGAAGATTTCTGGTCGCAATCAATGGCATTAGAAGATGCTTTCTGATTAATTCTTGAAATTTTAAACGAGAAGTTAATTATGGCGTTGAATCCTATATTCCACGAAAAATTCAAGCAATGCTTTGAAATATAAATGTTTCAAGTCTAGTTGACCAGAGGCTTATCAGGTATCGATGAATGAGAGAAATTAATCCATTAGATTGGAATGAAAAATGATATTTCACCAAGAACTGTTGCGAAAAATTAGAGGTAATCCTAAAAGGACTTGCAATGGTCTATATCTTGCTACTAGAGGAATTTCATTTCAACTACATAAAATTAAAAAGAAAGGATTTGCTGATAAATTATCAAGGAGTGGATTTAAGAATGTCTAGTATAAAACTTCAAAAACTAGAATTTAATGTTTTTTTTGAAGCTAAACGGGTTAATGGAAAATGATTCCGCGACTTAAAGAAGTTATATAGATGATGGTATGGAAAGGTTTACTTTCCAGAAATATCCTTCTGGCTGTATGTTAGGCTTCTTACTTCCAACGGTAATGTGATACAATGTAAAAGGCATTAAATATATGCTTAATTAAAGACAAACGAAATACTTCAAAACTCTGATTCAAAAAAGAATGATCTACATAAAAGATTATTTTGAATCCAAGCATATGAAATAGGAGTTTTTGAAAACATTTGATATGACTTACCAATATGGTCTAATTAGGGAATAATCCCTTCACTTTAAACTAGGTTTTTCACGAGGACTTATACATATACATACAAACATCATAACCAATTGTGCACTCACATCATGCAACGGTCTCAAAAGCCTGCATTACCTGTTCTTTGTCTGAAATTTGCAGCCTAAAGGTCATTTACAAGCTCAACTGAATAAGTCGGTTTTCACCCACATTCATTGTATTTTCAAGCCGTTCCATTTATCAAAACCGCTGCTTTTGTTATTTGGTTAAATTGGAAAGTGTTAATTTATTTAAACTATATAATAATTGGAAGTTTTATATTTAGTCAGAATTAAAAGAATAATTTTTGATACTTTAATTTATTATGCTTTTTGTACTAATCATTTATCATTTGGTAGCATCGGACAGGAATTATGCGCACTTGCTAGTAATCATGGCAAGGGGGTGGTGTTTACTCCACAATATGTCAATTTTGTTTATCGGAGCCGTCTGATAGATTGAAATACTTGCAGCTTATTGAGGCTCAGAAAAACCAAAAGATTACTTGCTAGCAGATAGCAGAAAACAATATTTTGTAAAATATTCAACTACTGATGCTTCAAAAAAAAATGGCACAAGAGAAGGTTATGATTTACATGACCTCTTCTACAAGTCAGCGCTGGAAACAGAATCTGTAAACTACCATGATGAGAAAAGATTAATAGACTTGCGATAAAGCCATATCCAATAAATGTTGTAGGAATCAAAAAACTTGCTTCACTTGGTTGCAAACCTGTGGCAAAAACTTATCTACCCCAAAATGGTCAAATCAATAATTCATTTTTGAATTATCGTGTAGTAATTTGCATCAAATTTAAATCATGGGTACGACAAAAAGTATTTCTTTAACGATGCCAAACGACGGAATGGTTTAAATTACAAGTCAGAATAATGAATACGTAGTAAAGTGAATTGGTTAATTGAATCTAGGATTACGCACTCACAGTCGCAACCGACTGTGGTTTCTCAACTAAAGGTAGAAGTAGATTCGTAATTTGCTAAATGCAAGCCGATAAACTGGAGAGCAGTAGCAGAATAGAGCGGACAGATTAATTTACTAGCCTTAGTCTATAGGTAAAGTCTATTCTCTGCCAAACTATTCAAGCTATGAAAGTGTGAATAGTCTCGTGAGCGTACTACACAGAGCTTCGCACTCCTGCAGTTTTCGTTTTTGGCTTTAAAATTTAGTATCAATGAAGCTCAAGCGACTCGCTCGGAGACTGTATAATGTGTTACTGTTACGCGAGTGTGACCAAAGTCTCAGACATTGAACAGAATTAACAGTATATAGAACCACTTAAATCATATCTCAATTCGCAGGTGGTCGCACAGGTCATAGGCGACAAGCGCTCAGGCAGAAGAAGCCTGACTCATACCTGTTAACTTTTGCCTTGTGAAATTTCTTAGCCAGCTTAATGATAGTCAGCTCTTTACAATATCATACAATCTCAGAAACCGGATTCGCGTATAATACCCACGCAGCACTCGCTCAAGGAGCTTGATATTTTTCAAGAACGGTGCTCATCACATCACCCGTTGCCTGGCATATTACAAAATATCTCGCTTTGTAAAAAAAACCACAGGCGATGTATTCTTTGTTGATATTTGGTCTCTCTTCAATTCATTTGCCAGCGTCTTATACGCTTGAATCAATCCGCCAACGCCTAACTTGTTCCACCGAATACCGCACCACAGCCAACTTAATACATTGCGTCACCCTCAAAAGACGCGAATTTGTCCAAAAAACTTGGTGTTTGTTCCCGCCGATCCGTGATTAACGTGCAAATCCTACTAGTCCATACATTTGTATTTCTAGATTGAGCGCTTTCTATGATCTCTGCTCTCTAGTCGGTAAGCAAATAACAACGTGTCTTGCTTGGTCGTGGCCTGCCATCTCGCCGAATCCGCTCCCGACGCGCATTGGCTTCTCTTTCAGTCTTCCGGCGCGGTGTCATCCGGCACAGAATCCACTGAGCCATAAGTTAGGCTAGGCAACACCTATTCATCTCTCAAGTTAGCCAACGCTTTCGCTCATTTCTTTTTGGCGACATTTTATATAGCTGCATTATAAGTGACATTCAAAAATAGTGATAAACCTCCATTATAAGTCCCCCAAAGCTATAATGCAATGGTCTCTAAGGTAATAGCTAATATGAGCCACAAACTCGGATATCCGATCAACAGTTCTCTCTCTTAGCACTGAGTCAGCTCATCTTTATCTAAAACGCCCATAGAGAGAACAGGCTTGTGCTAAATTAAAACCACTCCCATTCATGTGTTAATCGGAAATACAACTGAGCTTTCCAATATTGTCGTGAGTCCAATCGCTAGCGCCTTTACAAAAATAAAATAATGCTATAGACACTAAATTCCACTCCTCCCAATACCACAACCACCAATAATAGTAGTCACATTGATGTTTTCCGTTAACGTTTCTGAGTATGAAACACTCACATAATCCCAATCGGCGCCAGCGACCATGCATGCAATAACCAGTAAAAGTGTGGGTATAAAATGGTGGAATGTCTATCCTTCTAAGTAAGACTGTAGAAAGAGCGCTGTTGCAGTGTGCTGGTGTACATAACGTGTCAAAATTTTCGATCCTCATTCTGGACACAGCTAACAAGCGAAACAGCCAGCTCCCCCTTCTCAATTGTGCGCGAGAGTTACGTCTACGGTCACTATATTTACCATCTCATCCTCTCGAAACCGAGGGAAAGGTTATCTCGTGTTTGAAAAAATTGGAAAAGATGAAAATTATAGGACGATGAGCTGTCTCTACGACTACTAATCCAAAGACATATCTTAGTAAACTCTTGGAGATCGTTGATACAACCATTACACTTAATCTGCGAAAGAATGACTGTCGAATAGATTAAGCGACAGTTTTATTGGCGACAGAAGCCACAGAAAGCTCCTAGCCGTTTGGCATAGTAAACTGGCCCCAATTAAATAAAATGAAGCGATGAAACTTCCTCCAAGAATAAAGAGCCATTGGACCGATCCATCGCGCATACTGAAATATTCTGTGGTGGCTTGCTCCTCATTGTACCAAGTCTCAGACGGAACGATATACAGCACTCCAATGTTGACAGGACATGGACTCTAATTAATAATCGGATGCTCACGATAAACTGTATTGCACTGAATAGTTTGCTGAAACTCTAAAAAATCACAAGCATGAAAGAAGCATAAAAAGTTATATATCTGGAGTCAGTAAATAAATCATTCTTCGTTATTGGTAGTAAGAACAGTGAGCCGACTTGCTCCTGTCTCAAACTGCTCGTTCCATAATAGAGCATTGGGGAGCAATGTAGTCAAAAAAACCGATCTGTGTCATATCTTTTTCTATAGAGTCTCTCTAGAGAAGCAGGTCAATCCCAGGTTCTAGCTTCCATTCCCAAATGCCAATGGGTTGCAATACAATGTGATTAAAAAACTAAGTGTGGCTTTTCCGCCTTCATATCTATGATGGACGCTTTGTATGTTCTATCAATAGTCCACTAGCTAGTGTCGTATTATCATGAGATTGAGTGTAGTGTCGAAATATGCACTTTTAGCATACAGGCGACATATTAATGTATTTCTGATTCCGAGGCATTTTATCTCTCTCTAGATTGCTCGATAGAATGGAACAATCCGCTCCTCTCACTCGGATTGCGTGATCAATATAGAATGGCTTTGTTTATTGAGTAAGTTGTACTAAGTTTCTGTCAATCGATCGATCCGTGTGATTTTTCCTGTGACTCACGGTTCGTCAAAACTCGGTTAACGGTTTTACAGGTATTGAACCCATCGCACAAACATGTCTAAACGTCGTTCTATACACTTCTCCCATTGGTGTCTCTGATCTGTTTCTCGATGCTTGGAGTTGGTTTTTGCATCACAATACGAGCGGCGTTGTATTGGAATTGTCAGTCCTAAGTAAGAATGTCCAAAAATAGGATGCCAATCTTGAGAGTTGCTCCATTTCCCCCAAAAAATAATATTCAGAATGTTAAGAGCGTCGCAGTATTTATGGATAGTGGATCGAAGTAAAGAACGTCGATGATAAAAGCTGCCTCTGTTCTCACAAACCATGCGCCAAAAAGTGTGCAGCGATCTAGACTCTCATGATCTATTGTTAGCAAACTCTCCTTCGTGAGTTCCTCTATCGGCTTCCATTGACAGCTGTGACCAAGGGATTTGTACGATATGGCTAAGATCACTCACTTTTGAATCTGTGTTTAAACGATCAAATGGGAGCAAGGCGGAGTTTTCCGAAATGCGTTACCACGGCTCTCTCACTCAAAGAGAACTCACATAGTAGACTAGTGCTCGATATCTATCTCTCGTAGTAGTGATTGTGTTCGCGTTAACAGGTGAACCTGCTCGTGGCACATATGACCTGCTCGGACGCAGTGGAAGCGACCCACACTGAGATTTTGATTTGAAGCCTTCGCCTACTCGTATTTTGTCATTGTGCAACGATTACTGACATTCCGACCATGGATTTGGGCTCTACGCGCCTAAGTTCCTTTTTGTGCCGATATTCGAAGCACTCGAGCGTGATAATACTTTTCATGCACATTCATAGCTCACTCACAAAGTAGTTTTTTTTATTTACCTTTTTAGGCAGGCCTCAAACCTCCTCCAATGTGAAGACTCGCAGACAATACTATACAAGCCGTTTCAACTTGTATGTCAAGAGCCAGCTAAGTCCAATTCATGGATGATTGCGGAGCCTAAGAGTGACTATACAACTTAAATGAAGATAGGACCATCTCTTGCCGTGATTTCTATGCTCAACAGATTGTGAGGTGCTAAAGTCTGGAGATCAATCGAAGGCTTAAATGGCGTTTACAGAATCTGAGTTTGCGGGAAAAATTATTCACTTGTGATCAAGCGATTGTATAAAGCTCACTGCAGCCTTGCTCAGATTTAAGTGAGTGGGGCCTTTGAGAAATGATGATTTTACGGATTGAATGTATGCTCTATATTACAGACCGATACGCTAATCCCTGACGACTGTAATGACAGCCGCATTAGATTGCATTAGTGGAGCTGTGATAAGCGCTGCGAATAGAGAGTCTGTGTCAGTACATCTCATTCACCAAACTTATTCTAGAAAATATCACTTGGAATCGTTGGAAGCGGTTGCATCCGGCAGATTGCATTGACATAACAATGTGAATCGCTAAGCATCAGTAGAATTATGAGAACTTCTTATGGACTTGTCTCAAAGAGAGGCGTACTGAGTATGCTTCAACAGATATGCTGAATAACTCAAGATCACACTCTTTACGTGTGATTGTATTATATTCAGGAAATAAATATCGTTATACTGCGGCCTCTGTCTATGATGTTAAATACTCACTATCATGAGAGGAGACTATATCAATTGCTCGAGCCTTATTTCTCTCGCTTATACTCGAACAGCAGGCAAATGGGACAAGTACATGCCAATACAGTTAAAGTGGTGGATTAGTGATACCGCTTTTCATTGTCGTGCGCGGACGTGATTGAAAGAATCCAAATTAGCTGTTTATCGAAGGATATTAGAGATAGAGCGCATAATATAGCAAAGTCTAGTGTATAAAGATTAAGGAACGGAATAGCTTAGTTCTATCGTCAATGTCAACATTAGCTCAGATCTTAAGCAGAGACAGCATGCGTCTCACAAATTGAGTTCAAACAACGCGAGTCTATAGTCACCAGTCGATATATAATGCCGCTGACAATGTACGATCAATGGAAATTGATCTTAATGACTTAAAGGAGCAAGTGAAGTAGGTATATACTTCATACTGCAGATACTAGACAAGTTTTTACTCAGAATTCTCTATTGATCTTAATTAGAGAAGCGGTTACATCGTGCGTTCTGATCTCATGAGCACACTGTACCATTCATCTCTCAACCTGAACTATTTGTTGGCTTTTACGAATAGTACTCTCATAGTCGGTGCTGCTGATTACAATAGCAAGTTCGTCCTTTCATTTAGGCCGTTTCAATGCCTTCACTGAAACTAGTGTATCTCATGATAGGGGTAAGTCAAGAGATCCTCTAATGCACTCTGTGTATGCGATAAATCATCTATAAAGTTTATCAAGGTGTAAGATTATTCAATGGATAGCTATATCGACCTATAGTGCTATTTCTCAGCTAACGATATAGTTCCCATCGCTGACATAGTTGTTGCCTACACTATACCTAACTTCGCACACGACGACTAATAGGTTTTCATTACTTATCTGAGCAAATCGCTTCACAAATAAAAAGTAGTGGGGCATTGGCGCTTGTTTGTTCATGCACTAATTATATTTATTGTGCATGATATAGTCTCATATTTTGCCGCTAGCCAATGTTCTTTTATCGTTTCCACCAAACAATAAACACGGATACTTGTAGGAATGACAATAAGACATATCTAGTAGAGGCGAACTCTCAGCAACAGACAGAAAATTCGGCTTACATGTGAAACTTTACTCGTGAATAATATAAATTATGAGTTCGCATTTCGGGTTGTAAAAACGAAGTAGTAATAGGGTGGTATAATGGTGATTATTCCTAGCCCCAGAAAGGTCCTACTATTGCGATTTGTTCATCCACTGTTGGCTGAAAAAGCTTACAGTTCTTCAAATACTTGGATAATCCTTTTCGGCAATAGGGTAGGCGGCAAACTTATACGTTTATCACAGAAAGACAGGACGCTCTTCCATTTACATATTGTTCAAGGTATGTGTGCGAATGTATCATCATGCCCCCTGATTTCGTTCTCAGTGCTGAGTTGGCTATGAGAGGACGTGAGAAAACTCGTTCTCATTAAGTTATTCGCTTGCTCCAATTGCCTATTTTGCAATATATATGAGCAACAACGTTTCAAGTTATCAAACAAAAAGCGGATTTACCCCTTTAAATCTGCATATATTACACACTTGCCAATGGTATAGCATTCGGTACAAATCCAGCAGTACAAGATAAAGGGAAAATATAAATCTCTCTCGAAAACATAGACTCAGATGCTCCATTTTGTTAATTAAACTAGTGATAATTGACAGCTCATACACTTATACACACTTACTCATACTGAGAAATATCCATCGAGACTATGCAGAAACAGATGTATAGATCTGAAGCAAATGCTCCTCTCCATTTGCACCTTTTAACGAAATTACCAACTATTTCATTGGTCTTTACGCTGATTAGCGCATTATTCTCGAAAAAAACTCATTGCGATTGCTTTACCGTTGCTGTAATTCCTTGCATAGGTGTCTTACTTCTGCCTATACGCTGGCTATTAGTATTTGAATCAGCTATCATCTATAGATTGCGCTTCTTTCGAGCAAGTGCTTGCTATGTAAAGTTTTCGGACCATGGTGGATGATCGCTTATTCTAGGTAACGTTGAAGGTTCATAACTAAGAATAAACAAAGAGTGCGCACTCAAAAGCATATCATCTAGAGCAGTTAATAAGTGCGCAGCTAACTGCTAGCATATGTAACTCAATAAAGCAGATGGTCCTTGATAGATACTATACAGTGAATTACTGGTCATAGACGAATCAATGAGAAGGTTCGCAGACAATTTGTAGCTCGTTCTAACTGTTGGTCTATGAAGTAAAATGAGAATAGTTGATGCGATGCGCGACTAGTTATATGCATACTTCCTACATCTAATACGAGTTACAGAAATGATAAGATGAGACAAGTTTAGGCTAAGTGAAGTGATCAACATGGATTGTAGGTGCTGCTGTCGCTGTGATCGGCTAATGTTTTGATGTACGAGATGGCAAATAGGTAAAATACTAACATATAAGTACAGACCGTCATTATGCTGTGTCTCTAAAACCACCTAATTAATTTGCTTAAAGCGATGGTATGTTTATTTCTTAGCAGTGTGCATCTCAGACATCTTATTCGGCGAAATCAATAACTCTAAAACGGGGGAAGTGCTTTTTTTGCTACAAATTGACACACTTTGCGCAGGTATGGAACACCATATAAGTAATACTAGACGACAGACAAAAGGTGTAATACAAAATCGTCTCAACTATGCTGTGAAGTGTCACGTCATGAGTAATGCGCATTTTAGCATTACTGAAAGACGAGCAGAGATTTAACTATTAAATTTGCTTTGTTATATTTTTCTTTTTGATGGGAGTATTCGTGTTTGCATACGAGTCCATTGCCTTATCATCTAAATCAAGGCAACAAACATATACCTGTTATTAAATGGCGAGCAAACAGTAAGTATTAATAACCTACTCTCCTTGTGCTCGAGGTCGAAATGAGATTTTGTGTATAATTAACAAATTGGGAATACTCTTTCCAAAAATTTTTCTATTACTATAGTTAGTTCGTGTATTACTCATATCAAGAGGGAAAGTAATACTTTGCTCCGCTTTGATGAGGGAAAAAACCCTCGGTCGTGACTCTTGAGATAATGGTGGCAACCGATACACTCTAGACGCATACAACTATTGAAAACAGAAGACATGATAAAGCGCAACATATATATCAGGCCATCAAGTGAAGAAAGACGAAACGTAGACAAAGTCCCGTAATTCAAGATAAGCACAGAATGTGATCACCCTGTGCTATCACAGGTATGAAAAGTACTATATGCTAGAAGAAGAGCTAAGGGAAGACATAAACCTTTACTCCTAGAGTCTAGTGAAAATAACGAGAATCAGGATCAAGGTGCATTAATTGAATTTTATAGCAATAATTTATTAAGTCCATAATCAGTTTTACTGAGACCTCTCCTCTCTCTGTGTGAGCTTATATTTATAAGGTCTAATATAAAAGCTCACAATAAGAAAAATGATTATCGCTGATTAGACGGATAAATGTAGTGTGGTTTGTAGATGAGTAGAGGTATGTAATGGGCGAGGCACTATTTGTGCGTTCAGATAGCATATTGAGAAGGGATGAGTTCAATAATTCGCGTTATATCTGACTTAATATGCTAATGATTGTCAAAACACATATGGCGTCACTTTCTTTATAAGGTGATGATTCGAGTTCACGGCCGTTTCAATCAGTGGATACTACTTAGCGGACTGTGCAATAGTGAATGATTGGACTGTAGTATATACGCGGAATGGTGCTAAGGTTAAATTGTATTATACTCATGCCAAAATCATTCGAGAGCCGAAAGGATCTGCCGAGTAGATTAAGAGATATCTAATATATATGAGTGCTCTAGAGATGAGATCGCTGGATTTTCTTATCAGTGACACGAGAGTACAAGAGTCTAATCAGCACATTTGTACCCGCATGCGTGATATGCTAATATTAGAGATGATAGTATGCATAGCACTGCAAGCTAGTTCAGAGGGAGAAGAGGCTCAGTAGTGCGACTCAGTTCTTGATTTTAGCGGAATTACCACGATGAATGACTCCTATCAGGACAACAATCACCTCAATATTTCTCACAATGCTTCTTGATTTAAGCTGACAATTCTAGTTAGCTCCTTTGTCAAGACCTTATTAGATGCAATTATGTAGAAACTGGCATTTAGTGGCTTACATTGCCACCCATATTCATTCAGATAACTCGGTGGGATAGTCACGTTACTTGTGTGTCAACGATGCGGTCACCACATAAGAGCGATTACTTCATATGTTATTATGATGCTACCGAGCTTGTACCTAGCAGTGTTTTCAATGCCAACATGCTCTGGAGTGGCAAGCTCTAAAGCCATTTACAAATAAATGAGCCTTCTCTCCAACTCGAGCATGTAGGGATAGCCAATATAATACAATTTCGTCGCGTGCGCGCCTGTATATAGATGTTCTATCACTAGTTCTCACACAGTGATGGTTCATTGATGGCAGATTTTACATATGATGTGCTATAACATCCTCAAAAAGTATATGAGGAGATCAATTGCAGCCTTTAAAAACGCTGCTGAAACCAATTTGAAAGGTATAATTTTCTCAGAATACACCTCGCGACCTCCAAAGATTGATCTCCGCTACTTCTAGCAATTTATCTCTGTGGAGTAGCCCTTTTGCTTGCTGTATTATGTACTTCTGCATATAACTTCAGTTATGGGGCAACTATAGTGAAACAGTTAGCCGTGGGTCTTGGTGTTTACGACGAGGATGCAAATGGGATATTGCTCTGAATTATATCGACTAGGTTACTCCGAATTATAGCCAATATAAACGTAGTGGATAGGCTAATTTCCATATCCATCTATTCATTACGAATTACGCAACTCTCTTACCATATGCTTCCGCTTTTCATATGTGCAATTAACTGTTAATTCTCGTTCAGTTGGATGATTCAAAGCTTATGACAGATGCTATGCAGTTTAGCTACTAAAATCCGAATGTAATCATATTATTCTACAGGCTCGTTTCAATTATATGAGTATGCATATGCCATACCACAATATTAAGTTTAGTATTTGATCTCATATATATGTTGGTCATTAACGTTATTGCGGTGTATGTGCGAGGAGCATATTCATACACGGAGATTAACGTTAATATACCCTCTCATTAAATATGATATGCCAAAAAATGGTGTACAGACTATCGCTTTGTGACCTGCGGGTTAACGACTGATCGTCGAGATTAATGCTATAGAGAAGTTCAACGTGTTGTATTTTGATGAAATGGTTCGTAAGATTCTTCCAAACAAAGTCCCTTATTTTGTTTGGAAGCGAGGTCGAGTTGGAAAAACTGCAACTAGTTAGACCTACTAAAGACCCAACCAAAAGAAAGTTATTTATTTATTGAACGGTGAAGAATCAAACCATCCATGATTTGTTGGTAGAGGGTTAGGTTTCTATGTAAGCTAACTACAATTGCAGCGAGCGTGGACTCCAAATGCTAGGGAATTGGTCACAATCTGTTAGCGGCTCTCTTGATGTTAGTACGACAACAGCATCCTCATGACATAGCGAAATGAAACTTAAAGTTGATGGTATGATGAATAGACGGTCTCCGGTTAGTGTGACTGGTCGTACAGAGTTTTACATCATTAGGGCAATACATTAGTGCTGAGGGCGCCGGTATAGTATGGCCTAGACCTCCTTGCCAATTATTATCTAATTCTACCCTTAGCTTATCCATATGCACCGCTCGAGGGTGGAGATCACTCGCGATAGTACTCCGAGAGTATGTGTGTACATGACGATTAAGAGACAATTTTTTACGAGCATGAGCCAAATCGTGTGTATACTTTGTGGAGTGTCTTCACACATAGAAAAGTTGTGCACATTGGTTGTTACAAATCTCGAATGGAGTAAGATTATGTTACCATTGTACTTAAGACATCCGTAACACAATGTGTGCAGCCATATTTATTAGGAAACCAGGAGAATATTTTGGCTTATGAAACGCATTAAAAAGTCGGATAAGATTTTAGATCTACTGCGCTTATTTGGCTTTTCAAGTCGGGAAGGAAGTTAGTGTGGACGAATTGTCCAAAGGTTTTAAAAGGAATTTCTAGGAAATACAGTGGCAGAGCGATTTAGATTTGCTTTCGAAGGTTTTTATCATCCTATAAAGGGGCGGTTACAGTGGTAATTTGCGCAAAGAGTGGTTACCAAATGGATCAAATCTGTGTTGTTCGTCCCTCTCTATAGTAGACAATGGAATGATCGAATTCAGATACCCAATGCAATTATCGAAAATTTTATTAACATCCATTAAATCTCATCCCCGAATGATACAGGCGAATGTGCGAAAATTACGACTTAATGGCCTGACTGCGAGCGAAGTTAGATTCCATCAGCAGCATTTAGTAGGCTAACAAAGAGTGTCCCTATTATGCTTCGTAGAGCTTAATAGTTTAGTTATTGAAAAAGGAGAACGTAATGATCAGCAAGTAATGAATAATTAGTATGTGAGACTGAGTAGATGTGAAGTTCTGTGATGAACAGTGGGTATGACCATTATAGAATGAGAGAATTTCCAACGAAAAAAGTAAAAAAAGCAACCCGGGCGCATGAAGAACAAATTATACTTCGGCTACGTTTGAGGTGATTTCTCAACGAAAATTACTTTGGATTTTATTGGGGGCATAGCTTTTTTGGCTCACCGTATGATTTCAATTCAAATTGATTGCCATCAAAAACACCATAAGAGTGAAAGTTTATCCATTCCCCCGATTGATATATCTGCTATTTCTCACCAACTTTAAGATCAAGAGCGGTAAATGACGATGTTTCCAAAGAGAAATAGTCAATGTGTTCTTTTGAGGTATTCTTTGCTGTAAATTGCTAACCATTTCGTTTCTCACCGAGGTAATTTCATCTGTTTCTCGATTGCATTTCTGCTTTTTTGCGACAAAAATTAGCCATTGCAATTCCTAAGTTGGGATGAATTCGAGCGAACAACCACTGGCAAACGGATTAGCGAATACTTTTTTGATGAATTTATAGGCCGTGCGTCTCCAGGACCTAATCCATCGCCATGACCAATAAGAAACCTTTACCATTGATGGTTCTTCGAATAGAGTCTCGATTGTAGGTAACCCCAATTTCCTTTTGCAGGTAATCAAACTCTCCACATGTCATGGATTGCAATAAAAAAGGGTGATTGGAATACCACTGTCTACTATTTAGCCATTTTTCCTGGATCTTACCAAAACCCTTAGGGATGCTGTGCTTGTTATTCAAACCCAGGACGTCGAATTAAAATCACCGACTAGAAGATTTCCTGTGCATCAACTTTTACTTCATCTAGCAATTTTACCAATCAGCTTCTCACGCTTCAAGCTTCTTCTTTCCAGCATTTGGAGCTCCTAAGTGAAAGTCTGAAGGCGAAATAAAGTTTTTGCCAGGTGGTAAAATAAGCGATGATGTCAATTAGAAACTAGTAAAGATTTTCTGCTAATTACGTCCTAAAGCTGGCCCACGTAAATTTAGCTACAATTTTTTCCCTCTTTATCAATTAGAAATAGGAAAAAGGAATGCCTTCAATCCAAATTGAGGAAAACAACTTCAGAATTCCAAAAGCTTAGGTCACGTTACATGAGACCAATCTAATTTGTCGCGATGCGATTGCGGCATCAGTCCAAGCTTGTTTTTCTTCGATCTTAAAGAACACCATACACTGTAAATCCTTTGAGAATTTTAATTTGTGTATTCGCTACAATGCTTTGGGTTTTCCCATTCGACAAGGCTTGCCCACCAAGAAGGCCAAAAAGGCAACTAAGACATACTTTCCTCGTAAGGAGATAGCGCCAATATTGCTTCCATTCGACTAGGTAATTTATTTCAGAAAAATTTTGAGAACTACTTTAAGTTTCGACAATTTCATTAACTCGATAGCAAAAGCGATGTAAGTACTATTTTGAGCGGTATTTGGCCGGATAAGCCATCCTTTGACTTTAACGTAATATCGATTGCTTTCATCTTTATCCAAGCCTGTTCTACAATTGCCATTGCTGCAATAAACTGTCAGAATGATTATCCAAAAAAACCCTCTACAAGGCAGCTTTTCACTGTCAGAATTTAAGTATACAGTTCTGAATTCTTGAACGATGGAATCTTTATTATGGTGGTTTTGATACTTGGAAGAAAATGCTTTTATTGAAAACTGTCTTGAAAGCCTGTAAAAAGCCTTAACAAGTCATTGCTTGAATTCGTGTTAGAATAACGGCATCTGCTGAACCTGTTTCGTAAATCTCTGTAATTGTTAGCTTCTAGATGATTTCCTACGCTTTCGTCGGCGAGCTTACAAAGAAATACAACATCCTTGTATTTGTTTTAAATTTAGTCGTCAAACGATTTTTCATTCATGCTACCATCAAAGGAGAAATTTTCCTTCAGGATCAACTGTTCAGGTGTCTATTGGTGTTACCTTGCCCTCTGCTAACTTTTCTAAAAATAACTTGAGGATTATTCGTGTTATTAATATTCAGCTTGCAAACATCATGGTTTGTTTCCCTTCAGTATTTGATGAACCAACAACCATAAATTCCGATACATCCGTAAGAATTTGTTTTCTAGTTGCTTTATTTCTCAATTCTTCTGCTTAATAATTGACTGGTCATTTAGGATCAGCTTTTCCATTGAGAAAGTTTCATTACTTTCACCCATAAATGACCTAACAAGTTTTCTATTGCCCACCTTTTGTTCAGGCAGGTTACTTTGTCAGGTATTTGCGGCAAATTGCCTCTGAAATATTATTCTGCCCAAATGGAGAGCTGGTTCTGATTCCTGAACCAATTGTTGCCTTTGCTATTTCTCAGCTAGTTCTCTCCAGGATTTTCTAGCATCGCTGGAAAAACCTTTTGAGCACCAATGGAATTGTTGATTTTATTTGAATCAATTAAATCAATATAAAAGCCTGCTATCTTCTTTTGGCTCTATCTGGGAATCTGTGATGAGCATAGCATGCTCATTTAAATTGCCGATTTAATGCTTCCCATTTAACCAGTTAGCAGCGGATTTGTAATTTTTTTGTATGCTTTTTATCTCCTTCATAATAATGTGCTAATAAACTTTATCTTCAGTTCAAAAGCTCCGCATATAAGTAGATAAGGATATTCGTTTCGTTTTGTTTGGATATTTCTGGAAATTAATTCAGCAGGCAGCTTACGGAGCATTTTCTTTACATCTTCTATGTATCCCTTGTTCCACAAAAACAGCCTGTAAATCTGGTTCCGGCTGAAAGATAACGAAATAAATCGATGCAGACCAATTTCCTATAGACTTCGACAAATAATAAGACAGCAGTTTTGCCCTGTAACAGGGGGCATCATAGTGGTCGGATCGGGTTTGGTGGTTGGGTAATTTGTCTGTCACCTGCTTTGTCTACGCCGCTGCGTGATTGGTCGTTTTTAATCGTAACTGGATGGCGCTCTGGAATACATTACGGGAGGTAAGAGTTTAAGTTTTTGTTGTTCAGTTTCGGGTTTGTCCAAAGGTCGTTTAGCCTTCCTTTTCAAGCGAACAACCCCGCAGACATCTTGGCATCACATCGCATGCCCTACCTTCCCTTCCAATGTTGCCCCACTCACATATTCCTCCGCCCGGCTACACGCGGACAAGCTTTCGACACCCCACCCCTCCCGGCCCCCCCTACCCCCCGGCCTCCCACCCCCCATCTATATTTGCTTCACTTGCAGCGGTGTCTCTTACAGTCCAGTCTCACCACCAACATTTCTTTTTAGTAGGATAATCATCTCCTCCGCTCTACGATTTAATATTCTAATTAGCTTGTGTTTTAAAATGTGATCTCTATTTTATCGTGTATTCGATTTTTTCTTCTGTAATCTTTCTTTCCATATGGATTCTATGTTTCATCCTAATGTGCCATTTTTTTCATTTTCCCGTGTCATGTCTTTTAATTAGTGAATCTGTTTTTCCA
>Ga0163217_1097947_pt1 | contig 16890 bp, 12 predicted proteins | sample SynspAceP_FD_185933 | JGI IMG/M metagenome (GOLD analysis project Ga0163217, IMG submission 185933) | Saline lake microbial communities from Ace Lake in Antarctica - Synechococcus sp. Ace-P (PacBio error correction) | ecosystem: Environmental > Aquatic > Non-marine Saline and Alkaline > Saline ... | reverse complement strand
GGTGACAAAAGTGGGACGCACCTTTAGCATACTATGAACCGAAAAGGTCACAAGGTAGTAGTGAACTACCTTCCATTTTCGACCTTCAATTTGGTAACAGCCTTCTCGGATAAGTTTAGGTTCCTTCATCTTCACTACTGGAACAAGCAAAGGCAAAGAAGTACCACAAAGAAGAATAGTAGATATTCAGTTTCTCATCATATGGTTTAGCGTTAGTTTGAAATTCATGTTTTTGGGCTAACCTTCGAGCAACTACAATCACTGATAAGGTCGAGGGATGGGACCAATAGGATTTTTCGGATGCTACAATATTATGCTTGCTAAACATTTCAAAACTATTAGTCCCCCTTTTTTTTCCTTACTTTGAGTTATAAAACCTTAAATATAGCAAAAACCAATTATTTAACCTCATCCAAACCAGTTGATTGAGGTGGTAAAAAACGACTCATCCTTTTCTGTTTGCGGCTTAAATGTGCGAACGGTTTGCAATATACCTTGTGATATACAATAAGTCCGAACGTGAAAAAGGTGAATTAAGAGGTTCTGCAGAGTCTATTGGGGTTTTCGGTTTTTTAGCTGAACGAGGTCATTTTGATAAACAATATAAACAATCTCGATCATGGATTCAGACTCTTGAATTTTACTATCCATGACCCGACCCAAATCGATGTAACTGAAAACCGTATGATTTTCGTTCTTTTTTGGATTGGTCCAAAACCTGTTTTACATAGGAAAATTTGATTCAAATTCAGCCCCGTAAGACTTATAAAGCCTGCTTCGTCAAAATGTTAATTCTGGCCTTATTACTGAATTGGCAAAGTAAATTCAGGGAGCGATAGGAATTTCCGACAAAAATATGGAGCGTACATTTTTCCGATAAATTAAAGCGTTAGAAATTCCATAGGAAAGCCTGTTTATTTTCGGTGAAGGCTTCAAGAATTTTCCACTATCGACTACTTGTCCTGCGCACCAAAAAAATCAAAAGAATCTCCCATTTTCATCTGGAAAAGCATGTTTTGAGAAAAGACGTTGGAATATCTTTTTCAAACGCCTTTTGTATGTCAAAATATCAAATGTCACAACCTAAACTAATTATTCTTCCCATTTCAACCATATATTGATGAATTTTCAACTTACAATAAGGTATCGAGATAGATCTTAATCATGGATTTAAGGACATATTAAATCAATCATATTGAATTTTTAATCATTTCTTAATGGAATATTCAATAATACCTATAATGTATCTTCTTCTGAACTTTCTATTTTCCGAAAAAGAGGAGTTAAACCGTTTGAATAAAAAAATTTTTGCAAATGTGTTTGATTTTGTTTTTAATTCCACTGACACAATTTATTTTTTGATAGCAATGTAAAGCTTTTATCCAAAATATTGATTTCAAAATCACGACGTATTAGGGCTATTCCTTTGCCATTAGCATTTAATAATTCTGAGGGTTTACAGAAAAAACGATAATGTAAACACTCTTATTAGAATCTGGAATCAAATGATATTAAGTAGCCTCCCAAACCATTTTTCAATTTCGGTTTCATTTTCTGGTTTTTTAAATATTTAAAAATATTCTTTCAAGATTTTAAGTCTAAGATTTACAATATTTACAGCTTCACTTAAAAAAATCAAAAGTATGATTCTTTTTATAATTTCTGAAATGAATGATTCAATTTATTGTCTATGAGTTAGTGAGATTAAAGATAATTCCATCTGAAATTCATTTACATCCATTCCTTCAAGAATAGGTAGTTGATAAGTTACTAATCGATGAATCTTTAAGGGCTAAACTTATGTAGATTTATTGTTTTTCATCAAATTGATTCTAAAGAATTAATTTGTAGAGGTATAATATACAGTTAGGAATCATTGATAGAGAAACTATATCCATATGAAAAATTTGAATGTTCTGAATCACTGTTGATATTACTTTTTTAAGGATCAATTATAAAATTCAATTGAATCTTCGTTAATAATGTCATACCTTGTTTAACGATCCAATAACAGCAATTCTTGAATTGTCTATCGCAATAATTTCAGCTTAATAGGTTACGTATTGAAAACTCAAAGAATTTGCTTTACTATTAATAGCATTACCTGATTTCTTGTTTTTCTAAATCAATATATATTCATAAGCTGATCTTAATATATTAAATCCGTATAATGACTTCACCTTGTACTGAATATTTTTGAGTATGAACCAAGGCTTATTAGGAAATAGTCAATTTTAAGCGTGTCCTAATCCTAAAGATAAATCATAACTATTCAATTGTAAATCATAATTATCAGTTTTATGTTCTGAGCTTGACAAGAAGGATAGCTAATATATATACAAACTAAAAAGGGTCTTGCTATTTAAATTTCATAGGATTTTTCTATTTATTCAGTTTAAAATTTAAATTTGGTTCTACCACGATTTAATGGAATCAGCGGTATTCTTTAAGCATAAAGTGTCTTACAGAGAATTTTTTCACAACACTGAATTAATCATTGAAGATTGGTTGGAAAAGTTCCAATCGATTGAAACAGAACCTTGGAAAAGCGGAGTTATAGGTTAGGAATCATCTGCCTTTTGCAGGAATGGTAGATTGATCAAAACCTTTCCCCACAAATCCATTTCTCATCTGACAACGGTTTAATGTAGCTACGATTTAATTATTTCACGCCTAATTTTAAATTACTTAAAGGTATAACCCAGTTTTGGAAATACAAGTTCAGACAAAACGATTTTATTCCTCAATTTACTTTTCATGTTAAAATATTGCCAAAAGCCAGCTTAAGTATGGATCCCAATTAAAGTGAAGTATTTCGACATGGGAAAATGTATCCCATTGTTGGTCGTTTAGTTTTCCTACCAAGTTCATTAATTCAACGTTTGGAAAACCCTCTTCAGTGTCGATACTGTCAGCCCTTTGATTTTATTCAATCAAAAATCATCTCCTGATTCCTTTTGGAAGCGTAGAGTTCGCAGAAATCTTTAGAATTTTCCTCCTTATTATTATTTAGATTCACGGACTGCGTCCTGTTCATTTGGATTAGATAAATTCTTCGTTTCTGCCTGGTTTCTGAACTTCCTTTGATGGCCTGCAGATATCCTTTGCTATAGGGCTTATCCTCCTGACTTTCCTTTGAGATTTTGTTGATTCCTCTGTAATCAGCAGGTATGGGACAATCCTCCAATCCACCATGACGAAAGCGACAACCCCCTCTTGTTGGATCTATCCTTTAGGAAGATGATGCGGAAAGGAGGTATAATTCTGTACCGTCATGCCTAGCTGACGGCTTCCACCTTCCTTGTATTTCTTCTTTTGCTGTGGGCTAAGTTCTTCACCATTCACCAAGTGAGGAGCATTAATATCTCTGGGATAGTAAGAAAAGATACTGCTTGTACGCTGTCGTATTTCAATAATTTTCCGACTGGAATATTTCCTTCTTTTCACCCATAGCTTTTTTGATTTGCCAATTCCTTTTTTATAAGTTGTCTTGTTCCACTTTGCTCATATCTTGGATGAATGTTTGGCTCCATATCTATACTGGATCAATCCGCAAGGCAGGATTCCCATCTTCACCCCGAAACAAGGAAAGTCTAGCTTTGGTTATTTTATCAATATGGATAATGGTCTCCCTTTCAAATCTTTCAATTCTACGCAATATTCTGTCATTTTCCATTTTTGAGGGCACTAACTTCTTTTTCTGGAATGGTAAATTTTTTTCCATCTTTTTACTACTCCAAAAAGCTCCAGATCCTTCATTGGGGTAATTCGTTCCGGTTTGCAGTGTTGTTGTATGATTTATGGTTTTTGAAAATAATAATTTAACTCTTCTATGTAGAAAGCTTGGATATCAATTCTTTGAATGAAACAGGGTGATTGATTGTAATTCCCGCCTTTTGATAGTCAGATGAAGATGATCTCCGATGGCATTTCCGTACTTCCAGAAATTCCAAGTACCGACCTGGCAAAACATTATCTCTCATCTACTGAGATATGCGAAAAGTGTCCGTAAAATGGACTCGTATTAATTCCCATGTTTGATTTTGACGAAATTTCCCAAAGCGGATTCGATACCCAACCTTAATGACTTTCCGTGCAACATCGAGAAGACTTCTGAGCATTATCCTCAAATCGATTCTCGATGGAATGTGTGTTCATTGGGAAAATGGATCTGAACGGTATCCGTAATTTGAAAGTCATGAAAAAAGTCGTCTTAAAGGAGGTGCAAGTAAGTAAAAATCTCCCTCTCCTTTTTGGCTTGGTTGTATCAAACTGGGGTCAAGAAGTCTTTAATTCCTGAACCGTTCGTTAATTGACTGGGAGGCTGTTCGCTGGATCACCGTTAACCTAATGGCAGATTCTTCTGAAATTCAATGGAATTGAATTTGCGGGAAGCTGCCTGAGCTACAAAAAGGAAAAAGAATAAAGGATAAAAGCCCTTTTCATGATGAAGTGATTTAATCTACTGCGCCACTTTTCTCGGTGCTTTTCAATAATCTCGGTGGACCTGTTGATGGAGTTTTCTCAAAGTGCTTGGTTAGGATCTCTTCCTTGTTTCCCTTTGAATCGTTAGAATTTCGGAGTAGCACGATGATGGCTTTTCTTCCTGCTCGAATTTCCTTCCATGGGCAAGTTGACCGAACAATGACATTGGATGTTTTATATTTTCCGTCGAAGTCTGTTTCCTTCTTAGCGATGATCCGGCAATCGGCTCCTGTATGCATTAGCGGCTATTTTTCCGGCAGGGAATAAGCGGCTCATATCTCTACAACTGTACGAAATCGAAGTTTCTATCTCGGTACAATGGAACGCTTTGCCCCAAGCTGTTTTCGCTTGCCAAACCAATATTGCCAACCATGATAAAGTGTCCCTCATGACGGGACTTGCCACAGAGAGAACGTTCCTATTTACTGAAGTCATGGAGGAAGCCGGTTTCTTTTCCCTGCAATTGATTTAATTGGGGAAAGCTCTTGAAAGCCCACACCACTGCCTACTTTATTGCTTCGAGCGGTGGAAATCAGGTTATTCTATTTTATGTAATGTAAAAAAAGTTGGTGCTTCATCTTGCAATCAGTGCTGTGGGCAGATTCCCCTTAGTATTGATTCAATTTTGTCAGCCGATAATAATCACCGAATAACAGGTTCCAGTTGATGCTTTGAAGTTTCCGTGCTATTTTAGCTAGCCACCAGAATTGGATGGTTGAATTGGGGTCTGAGATTTTGAGGTCAAAATCATCTCACTGAACACCCATGCTGTCTCTTTGGTGTTATTCTGGAGGAAAAAATTTTCTCAAAAGTACGGACCTGACCTCTCAGCTGCTATAAAACCTTCTTTTCATAGGCGGTTCGAATGAGAAACCATTGGATCTGAGTTCTGGAATTTCGTCAAACAGTTAAAAATATTTTCCTCATAGTCTCTGTTCAGAAAATCAAGTACATGGTTGCAAAGGTGGAATATTCCCCATCCTTATACCTGGACACAAGGAAGATACAAGCCGAAAGAAAGTTGATTGCTGATTTGTTCGAAAAAACTTGGTCTGCGCCTTCCCGATGAATTCTGTATTTTTTGATAGGACTGAAAATATGGGCCCAGCCGTTTCAGAAGCATTGGCGACCGTTTTCAGGTAATCTCCTATTGAGTGATTGTTCTTTCTGAATTACTCACCTCGTCCAGGATTATGACTATGGAATTTGAAATTTGGGATTCTTCTTGTTTGTCCTTGAACTTAAGATAATGGAAATGGGCCAATCTGCGCCAAAAATCTGGGAATTTGAAACATATAGGCACATTGGTTGAAACCCTTTGCCGATCATCTGACGGATAAAGGGATTGATCACCCGAATGACTTGCCGGAACCTGGGGTTCGATTTACAAAAGTCCCTCTGAAAGGATTTTCACTAAGTTGATCCATCCTTTTTCGAACCTTTTCCATTGTTAAATAGAATTTCATAGGATATTGGACCGAAGGGATTCTTCCAATTTTTTTTCTATCCTGCATGAAGACTCCCCTCAATATTTCCATTCACTTTTCCCCAAACCCTGATTTGATCATTTTAGACTCATTATCCAAGGAGGGTATGGATCAATACAGCGCCAAGAAATGTACTCAGATATAGCCCAAATTTTCAATGGAAGTATATCGATCACTTGTAAGGAATTTTTCTAAAGGGTAGATGTTATTAACTGAGCCGAAGGAACAGGATTAAGACCGACGGGGGGGCTAAGGGGAAAAAAGATTGATTTTTTGCGTTTAGATCAAGTTCTTTCTGGAAAAGCTGTACCTTATTGGCCGAAAGTGCTATTGCCTATCAAAAATGGCCATTTCCCAGCCAAACCACATTGTTGTAAATTACTCAAGCTTAAGAAATTTTATTGAAAGAGGCGCAAGATTGCTTTCCGCTCCCTTCCACTCCTCAAGCTGTGGGGCATAAACAAACATTAGAATGTCCATTGAAAACCATCAGGTAACGATGAATTGGAATGTCCGGTGAAGGACTCTTTTAATTCTCTTTTCTCATTCATGGCTAAAGCTTAATTGAGTGTGGAAATTTACTCCTCCAAATGCCATGATCCTCCATCTCTGGTATGAAGGTGCCCATAGCACTTGATTTTTTGTTTCCCGATAAAAAGGTCAATACTCTTTTTTAACGCCTGTGAAAGTTTCAAAACCCGGCATTTGAGGTGCGGAATGAATCTTTCAAAATCAAAACCTATAGCTGCTCCGGGAAATAATTAGCCGTTAAGGCTGTATAGCGGATTTAAAAAAGAATGGCGTGACCCCAACCCAAACTAATGGCATTGTGATAGTGATTCTCTGTTGCTTTGGAAATCAGCAAAAATTCTCAGGTGCTGCGTATTGTGCTTTTGTGTTATAGTTCAAACGGAATCCCATATAGGCTATTTTTGTTGACTCCACTATCCTTCCTTGAAACTCAAAAAAGATTTGTTTTGGGCTTGTACAGAATAACCGACAGGAAAAGCAATTGAAAAATCACATCCCTTTCACAATGTATCTGCATTTAAAAGATCGATAGTTGAACTCTTAAGGTGAGTTCCTTTCCACTAATCTGAGATGCCGCCAATTTCGATGGTAAACACCTTTAGAATTGGGGAAAGTGAATTTTTTGAACACATAGATATTCGGGTATTTCTTCTCCAAAGCTTTCGGAGTGAAAGTTTGGTTATTCAGGCCTATTTCGGATGGATGTACATTGTAGCCTTCGTTATTCTTCTTATCCTCAATCTTGAACCTGAGCGTGGGTTAAATCAAACTTTAGGTTGTTCTTTGTTTTTTGTATGATATGTCTAGAAAAATATAATCATCAACTGTATAAATGTTATTAACCTGGACCTGGACTTCCGTTAATTCTGTTGTTTTCGAACGATGTTCTGCTTTTTCGCCTTTGAATGCCTCAATCGAAAATAGCGAAGTTCTTGCGCTCATTGGGATCTTTTCAACCTCCAGTGGACTTGATTGAAATTGGCGAAGTATTTTCAATCGGGACGTTTTTAGCTGGCGTTCCGTCATGCGCATACCCATTAGATCATACTGGGCATATAAATTTTTGTCCTATTGATGGTTACAAACTCAAGTGATTTTGTTAAATCGTTCAAGTTGTTGACACTATCGCCGACGGCCTTCAACCGAAAACATTCTCCAATGGGATATCCCCAATCATAATTATTGGCGTAGAAATATCTACATACTGGCTAGGTTCTGGAGAAAGGAAATGGAGGGAAATATCTTCGTCTATGTAGAATCTTAGGAAGCTGACTTTTCAACAGGCTGTTCCATTTTTGTTTGGGCATTGGCCGAAATGGAATCGACCAAGAGAAGGAATATTATGGTTAGATATTTCAGGGTTTATCATTTTGGTTTTGGATCATTTTTTTCCGTTTTCTTGCAACTCGTTGCGCATTCTATTAAATAACAGAAGTTCCATATTTGATATGGCCTTGTTTTTTTGATAGTTTTGGGAAAACGGCTTGGAGGTTGAGTAACATTTTTTGAAGTTGCCGACATATACAGCTGGCTTCATTGACATCGAATTTTGCTGCATGGTCAAGATTATCCCACCCGTAGCATTTCCCCCGAGTTTCTTTTGGAAAATTCTCTTAAAGGCGCTGGCAGGTACATAAAGTCCGTTCCATGCCATCACATCATAGATTGAGAGCTCGATTGGATATATCTTGTCATCCAGCGCTTACGGTAAGAAAATGGTCAGTTTTACTTCGCTGGGATTTTCATATCCAGAAATCAGCGCATAGAGATAGGTGCTTGTTACTGACTATGGCATTTCCGTCATTTAGTATTATCATCCAAAAAGCGTCGTTATTCTCAATCTAGCTCCCAATGTCCCGTTTTTGATTATCCTGATCTATGATTGCCTCGTATTGAACTTTCCCTTTTTTCTCTCTGGTGACCGTATTGAACATAGTAGCGCTTCCGTCGGATTTTTTGTGAAATCGGTAAACCTCCCTTTTTGTTTTTCTTACTGTACTAACTTCTTTTTCCTTTTTGTGTAGGCTCCTCTCGATAGGCTGGGTTCATCGCTTTGGATATGGAGTCTATGACGGCCATTTTGCGCCTTGAACAAATCATCGGATCTTCATATTTATTGGAATGGGTTTGCGTTTTATTACCCCTCCAATTGATTTGACGCCCTTTAAACAACTCTTTCATCCCCTTAGATAGCTATGTTGTCTAGGAGTCGCTTGGGTCAATGCAGGAATCGGCTGGGTGAGTCGATTGATCCTGAATAAAAACCTGAGTTTTAGGGCATTGTCGATAGAGTCCAACAGCCTTTTCTCCTCTCGTTGTAAAGACTTGGGATCTGGCTGGACTCCCTCAACAATCTATTCATTCCTTTGATCGCTGTATAGCCATTCATTTTGCTCGCCGTAGCGTTTCCCTCAGAAGCATCCATTTCTGGAATCGATCTTTTTATTCTGTTATCGGCAGAAACCTTTCTTACCTGCGGATTGGATACCACTAAATGTCCCTCTCTGGATGCCGTTGGGCCATCCTTGGCTGAATGGATTTATTAGCCGTAAAACAAGCAAGCACAAAAAGGGAAGCCATTATAATAGGCAGACATATTTTCGGCTGTTTGAAAGTCAATTTTCCATCTGTAGTATAATTGATTTTTAATTTGTAATTCCGGTAGCTATTGGGAGGAATCTCACATGTGTTTTAATCATCTCCTTGCGTGACGCTTGAGCATGTTCGATTCATCTCATTTTAGGTTGTTATTGAAGTATGCAATTGCTCGATTGCTTTTTCTAGTATGTGGAATCTTCCCTTGAAAATGGATTGCTGGGATAAGATCCTTTCGATCTCTGCTTTATAGCTCGGACCATTATTACCGCCTTTCTAGCATGATAGGTTCTGTAAGGCTGAAAATCTCACCGCCTAATCCTTCCGGGATAGCATAAAGTTCTTTTTTGAAGTTTTCAGATTGATTGCTAAAGCCCCGGTTTGAACACAAAAAAACCGTCAGGATAAAAGAGGACTACGATCCGTAGGATCATGAGCAAAAAATGATTTTAGCATGCCTAATCCATAAAGGACTTTGGCCTTATTATTAGCTATCTCGACGTTAAGGGAGAACTCTTTTTTGAGTTCTTGATACGTTAGTATTCTTCTCGCTAGAATGTGTTTTTCGAAACATTAGATAGGTCTTTATTTTTCTATGGGTTTCTCCACATCGGTGATCAATACCCCATGGCTGTTGTTCTCACTTCTTGGGGATATCGATCAATTCCCCTTCAGTTAATGATCGACCTTGTGATGGCGTTAGCACTTCTGCGGTCAATCCTTTGTTTTCCGTAATAGCCTGGAACTGTTTGGTCAATTACAAAGTGAATCCGTTTGGTATGCTCAGCCACTTGAGCTTGACGAAGAATGATTGAAAAATAGCCCTTTTCCTTCAGGTTGTTGTACTGCCCCACCCCTGTTTCATCTACCAAAATACATGGCCTTCGACATTCTGATATTCAATATTGTTTATTCGTCTGGAGTTAAGGGTTTGAAAAATGAGGTATGAAAACAAATTCCACAAACCGCTCGGTATTCGGCTGGCCTATTCATTTGCATTATTGGTTTGTTTCGCCAAAATGGGAATTGTCAATCTGTCCAGGTATATATTTTGGACTGTCTTCGCCACTTGTTACCTGTGATAAGCATATGGCTGAAGACAAATCCACAAATATGATGGAAGTCAGAAAACTTGCCTAAGGAAAAGAACGGTTGCCAACCTGATTTTCGATCTCGATTGTTTTTGATGTTCATATTAGATATAGTTTAGCTCTGGATTATGGACTGGATGCAGAAGAACTTCATTTTCCTGCAGTAGTTGCTGCGATGAAATACCCGATGTAGATATGATCCAAGTGGATATGGAAGGCCACAGTTCATGATGGCAATTGCGCTGACAAAAATGCCCACGATTACCAGCCCGAAAACTCAGGAATCCATTTGAGGCTAACCATGCCATCTTTTCAGTCTGTCCCATCCTCCTCTGTAGAAAGTAGAAATTCGTTATTTGTCATATTTCACTTCAAGAGCGTTTATTGCTGGAAAGCCTTCCGGTGATATTAAAGGAATCAGATAAGCAACTCCCACATATAGATTGACCGACACGAATCGAGCAATCCATGTGGTAAAAAGCATCCCGAAAAGCGGGGAGAAATTTACTCGCCGACGACGGAGAATGGGCCAAGTATTACCAAAAACTGTGAATAGATAATCTGGATGGTCATTGAAAATTGATATTAGACCACAAACCCTAAGAATCCATATTTGCCAACAATTCTTATGATCTGGGGTGGGCAAGCACTTGTCATTACTAGTTTGCATCCTGATTCGCATTTGCATGATGGGCCCAAGGACTTGATCTGAAAAGAACCCTCACCCCGTTCCACAATCACAGTCCCAAATCTTACATCTGCGCTTGGGCTTAGGTTTGATGCCATTTCTCAGTGATGCTTGGTATTCCACAGCTGGAATCGGCCATTTCTACCATATAAGCAGCCACGATCTAACCTTTAGGCATTGTTTGTGTCGTTCTGAGTTTTTCCAAAGCGCTTCTGTTCTTGCCGCGCAACCAAATCCGTTAGGAAAAGCGATGATCTTGGCAGAGAAAATGGCCACCACTATGAGAGGAATAAAACCAACCGAAAGGTCTTAATAGAGGCATTTGATTTCAAGTTTCTATCAACCTTGCCATCATCTCGTTTAACATTTCAGACTGAAAAAAAATCAGGCATGAAAATACATGCCAAAGGTCTTGCGCGTCTCTGATAAAAGGATCAGCATGAGGCAAAACCAAATCTCTTCATTTCCTTCAAAAAGGTCATTTACGCCTTCTGTCGTAAATGCGTGTTTCCCTGCAAATAGCTGATTGTCTCTTTGTATCGTCATGGTTAAACAGATGTTCAAATCCAGCGAAAGGCAATCCAAGGAAAACAGGATAGTATTGTAATTAGTCTTTTTCATGTGCTTATAAATTTGTTTTTAAAGGCCAACATTAGCCTGTCCGATATTTCTTCGGGAGAATCTTCGCATCGGTTAATCATAACCAGGGTGGTGGTTGAGAGTTATGCTCGAATTTCATATTGAGGAACCTGAGTTTTTGTTAAGCAATTCTCTTCGCTCTATCCTCTTCATCAGTTTGTGTGTTGAAAAACAATTCCTCCATTTGTTTTTCGTGATTCAGCTTTCGGAAGGGCAAGCATATTGGAAGATAATCGCTTGTATTGCCATTTTCTAAGCATCCCTCATTTTCGGCATGATCCTGTGATACGATTAGAATTCCGCTGCCCCCTTTTCCATGTCCTAAGCTTTTTCGGCAAGTCGTACCGCTCAGAAAGTGAAGCCATGTTGTTTAGATAACCTATTGATATGAACCATTGTCGGTTCATGTAGGAAACTACCCTCTGGGTGAAATTCCCTGAAAAGCCTTGAAGCAGGTCGTTCAAAAGTTTTTGAGCGGGCCCTTTTATATAGAAGCTTGATAAAGCGGAATTTCTGTTGCAGAAAGTGGCTCCCGAATCCGAGCTATTTCCGATTTGCCAAATCTTAAACTGTAATCTGAATGCTGTTTATAATGTTGGAAGAAATTCTGCATCGCCGCCGCCCAAACCCAACCTTGGGTCTGTTCTCCTCTAGGAGACAAGGTCTTCTATTTCCAATTCCTGATAATTGGGATGCAATGCCCAGGTTGAATACAAATGGATTAGTCGGAATCCCGAAGATTCTTTTTTGGGTTTGGATAGATTTTACTATCCCATTGTTTTAAAAAAACCATTCTTTCCTGTTGGGCTACAATTGCCTTTATTTCATTAATAAGCGTTTGCCCTTCTAGAGAAATTGCTAATGAAAAAGAGGATTTGGAAATGCTAGTGAGAGCGGGTTTCGTTGAGTTAGGATTTTCTGTTTGATGACTATTTCGTTGATCAATTCCTAAATCCTTATTGACATAGGATTGGTTAAGGATTAAGAGATCTAATTCTCCATTGGTCTTTGCCCAATAGATGCTGTTCCTAGCCTGATAATTACAAGGCGAGGATTACTGTAATCCTTCTGAATCGAAAAAATATTGTAGAAGTTCGTCCTGACATTGTAATTGAATCAAAAAGGTTATTCGCCTTCTTTAAGGATCAGGCTCGCATACTCCCAGTTGACAAGCTTAATGCTTCTGGTTTTAGCCTGTTGTGGTATATTTCTTCAGTAAAGAGAAAAAAGGAACTGGATTGTCAAGCCGCAATTTGAATGCTTCAGATGAAATCGAACTTGATGTCTAGCGGACCAGTTTCAGCAATCATTCTTTACCTGAAATTGCATCTTTAAATCCTTCATTTCACTTGAATGTCAGAGAAGTTGACGATCATCGTCTGCACCTTGCCAGCTAGATTGAATTGACAATGATGTTATCGGTGTTTTTTCTGTTTGATGACATCCAGCGTTTTGCGTGATACCTATTTCCTGACATATTTCTCATAGCGGCATTTGCATTGACAATTCGTAAAATGGTTTTGTCAAATACCATTGTCTGGGAATAGGGCTGAAGTTGAGATGAAAAACAGCAAAAAGAAAATGAGCGCTTTTTTTCATATGATTATAATTGATTTTTAAAGGCCATATGGAATCTCGCATGCATTATAATCATCGCAGGGTGTGACATTTGGAGTAATGCTCGATTTCATTGCGTAGGGTTTGGCATTTTGATGATTTTCTCCACTTTAAGGCCATTCAGTAGTCACATAATTGAGATTTAAGGATTGACACCTAACTTCCTTCAGATGATGTTGTAGTCGATTGGATTGCTGTATAGGAAATCCGTTGATTTCTCTCAGCCTCGTTCATGATTGTGCTGGAAAAGAATTCCTTCTTTCCGATACTTCATTTGATTAACTACCCGAGTACTTGCGATAAACAATGAGATACTTCAAAAGTGAATAAGATCCTCTCGACGAAAATCCTTTTCTGTTTTTCATTGGAAAAAGCAGAAGTGTTCGGACTTGTCTGCAGTAAGGAATTAAGATCTGCTGTTGGTTGGGTCTATGATTGAATTAACTAAGGGCTTGTGCTGACTTCCAATGGCCGATGGCATCTATGCCGATGGATAGTTTTGCAAATCGCTCCTGTACAGTTTCGGTATTTTTTCATTGACCGAATTGACCAGGCTATTTATTTTTACCTCTTTCAATGATAGCATTTCTTTCCCTGACTTGCTTTTTGCCTCCTTTTTGTAAGGTTGTATTCAGATTTAGATTCTCGACTAGCTGGTTGTTAGAAGTGCAACATTAACCTGTGCAATTGCTATCCCTATGTTTGCGAAAATGATAATGAAAAGGCTATAAAAATGCTTTCCATGATTATTAGCGTTTTGGTTTTCTAGCGATATTCCTGCGCCAAGCTGAATATCTACGTTGATGTAAAACCTGAAAGGGATTCCAAAGCCTTGATAAAACCCTTCATCTGAGCAAAATACATGGGAGCGATACATTCCATAGGTATAGGATTCTCAGGATCCACCATTTCACGTTCAAAAAATCTGGTTTGATCAACTTGGACCTTTCTTCCTGGCGTCCATTTGAGGTTCGTTTCTCTCCCTTCAAAACAAAAGAAGCTGACCTCCCAAGCCAAGGAAGTAGCCCGTTGCTGAAACATCGGGTGGCATTTTCTTTCGGCAAACAGAAGCAATGCTGGGTTTTCCCCAGCTAAGTCCGTAACCTCGTTTAGATCTCCCGAAATGGCCGTTGCCATTCTTGCTATTTCCTGCACGTTAGAAAGGTGGTCAGAATGGAAAGCTTACTCCGAAAGTCCTTATTAGATTTGTCTGCATTCGTTTTGACAATGGTTAGGTTTCCCGGTATCGCCAACTGACCCCGTTCCGTCAGGGTAACCTTTCCATTTGGTCGCCCTCAGCTGGGAATTGATAACGGTCAGAGTGGGCGGCTGTGTTGGCACCTTGGAAGCGGCAACGTCCACATATATGGCCTGTCCCAAAGGACGATCCCGACAGGGAAGTAATTAGGTAATAGGAAGCATTTATAATAGCGATAGGTTATTAAGTGGAATCAGTTTTCTCTTTAAGGGCTCTCCGTGTTGTTTACCTCTCCAAAAAAAGACCGTGTAGAGAAAGATTGAGAGGACTTAAAATCCTCGACCAAAAAAGGCATCCAGTCCTTTCTTGATGTCCGCCCAAAAGGCTTGGGGATAAATTTTCTATAGCTGATTTCTTCAGGCTTTTCTGTTAGTATAGGTTGAGGTATTGGAAATTGTAGAACACTTCCACTCCATTAGACTTCTCCTGTAATCCACTCTTATATAGACTTCTATTTGAACCTTCCCCTTACCGGTCATGATTATCGAGTTGGTTAATAGTAAAAATCTTTCTCCGCTCAGTTCTTTCATTGATGGATAGCAGAGAAGCTTTATCTGTTAAATAATTGTCCTTGAAATCTTTGTCTGATCCAAACAGGCAAATCGTTATCGGAATGTTGATTATACTATCCTAAACCACAGCATTCGATATATCCCCAAGCTCAATGAGTCACCTTACGATAGCCTCTCCCCAAAATTTTCTAACCGTCTTGTAGAGATAAAGTATATATTCCTTGCCATGAGTGGTGAGGCAATTGCTTCCACGCATTTTCGATGATCAGGGCTTTTTCCGGTTATTTGGTTCGAAACCTCATTTTTTGGATGGAATACATCCCATGATTATGAGTGTTTACAATCGGGAAAAGCACCTTTATTGCTCCTTGGATTGCTATCAATTTCAAAGACCACAAAGGATTCGGTAAACAGGGATTGATCAACGGCCTCGTTAAGAAGGTTTTTCAAATTCCCCTCCCCTATAGGAAGTTTTTGGCAGTACAAAATTTCGAAATTTTCATCCAGTTCAAAACCGATTTTTCTCATGCGCTATGATGTCGGGAATCTTTTTTCAGAGCGAATTCATAAAGCTATTTGAAGCAAAGCCTTTCTAATACTACTCTCGTTAGAAAAAAAAGAGGAAATAAATATCCCGAGATGTATTTTAAGCAATCACGTCTGCCCTACTTTGCGAAACTGAACCTTCAGCTGTTTTCAAAGTAGGGAAACAGGTAAGGAGGTATCTTTCTTTCTCGATGTTATATTTCTTCTTCAGTGATAGAAAAAGGATTGGTCGGATTATGGGATTTTCCTCTGTATAGGTTATGTATTTACATTGCTAATTATCTGGCAATAAACCCGAATAGGAATGCCAGTATCTACGATTACCACATCTCATAAGCCATTTAGGATCAGGCTTTTGTTCCACATACAATATTGGCTCGATCAGTGCATTTCAGCAAGAAGGGATTTCCCAGAGCCGGGAAGGGCCAGCACGAATTTGTTTTCTATTATTGATCCGGTTGCATTGCATCGGGCAAATCGGCTGGATCTCATTTTTACGGGAACTCTTGTCTGTCTGTGGAAGCGATTTGAAAAGTTGCTTTTTTCATTCTTGATCAGGGAATTCTTTTAAGAAAACACAATGGCCCAGCATCTGAAGTAGTATAGGAAGTAGTGTAAACTTTCAGTTCTGCGGGTATGTGCAAGGAAGGAGATCCTAAACAATTCAAGTTGATTATAGGATTTTGTTTTGCCCAGGAATTCCATGCTGAAACAAGCGAGGATTCAACAAAATTACCCAAGCCCCTTGTAATGCTCTTTTTGAGCCGAAAAACACACCTACGTTGAAATGACAATTGACGAGAAGTGATTGTGTCTTGCTACATCATCTAAAAGGTTCTATCATACCTCAACACACAATATTTATGGCTGGGTCTGAATTCCTGAATTTTGCCTTCTTCCGCTTTAATTCCAGCTTTACCTGTGTTTGTCTTTGGTCAATAATTCATGACCTGATTGTTATAAACTACGGTTTGGACGTTTGGGACAGGCAAAAAGAAAACCCATGTTTTCCTGGAAAAACCTTTGAGGGTATCCGTTATCAGTTTCTCTCCAAATGGGTTTAGCTATATTTTCAGGGAATTTTCTACTTTGTCCGTATCAACTAAGGTTGGATTGAACGAAAAGCCTGTCACACTTTTTACTTGGTTTTGCTTTTCTGCTAGCAGTTGTCAAGCATGATCTCTTCTTATGAAAATTCATGCTTAAGATTCTTCTCACATAAAACGGTCGGGTTTCAATCCTTTTTAGATTCAACTTTAATTCCTGAAGCGTGCGAGAAAGATTTCAGATATCTGTCCGGGAGTGTTTTGATAAAGTCGATTCAATGCTCCATGAATGCCTTTTGCCTCTTTTGGTGATTACAGAAAGTTTTTAACGAAAGTATGCCGTGCTGAAACGCATACTTTTGCGAGTACTCCTTCGAATATTTCATTGTAAAGGC